>ERZ1503980.25-NODE-25-length-40453-cov-13.862765_pt1 | contig 40453 bp, 33 predicted proteins | sample MGYA00572096_ERZ1503980 | MGnify/ENA primary metagenome ERZ1503980 (study PRJEB39906, sample SAMEA3182106) | gut metagenome | biome: human; feature: gut; material: Stool; isolation source: human stools | place: Canada | collected 2013-02-26 ...
GTAATTCGTTGATAACTTGCAGATTTCTTGTGATTTTCTTGGTGGTTTCGAAGAATATGTGTAATTTTGCGACATTATTAAACGTTTAAAAGGAGAAGATTATGGCATTAGAGATAAGAAGTATTCCTGTTTTGACAGGTGAGACCGCTGAACGATTTGTTCGTGAGGCAGAGGAGAATGAACGCAATCCACAAAGAAAGGCATTGCGAATGTCATTTGATGACGTTGAGAAGATTTTGATTCGTTCAACTGCTAATTTGAAAGCGCATGGAGGAAAGAGTCCTTTTGCAAAGTAATTGCTCTCTTTATCGAGTTACGACAAAAGAGGAGCTTGATACTTTTAGCTGTGGCGATAAAGACCTTGATGACTTCTTTCATCAAGAGGCTTGTCTCTATGATGGACAATTATTAGGGAAGACATATTTCTTTGCAACTGAAAGAAGTGGTAAGGATGAAATAGTCTGTGCCTTTACATTAGCTAACGACAGTATCAAGGCAGCTTTAATTCCAAATGCTTCAAGAAATCGAATACAGAGGAAAATTCCTAATTCTAAAAGAACAAGGAGTTATCCTGCAGTATTGATTGGAAGACTTGGAGTAGCCAAGGATTTTCAAAGTACTCATGATGGTATTGGATCACAAGCGATAGACTATATCATATCTTGGTTTTTGTTACCAGACAATAAGACTGGTTGCCGTTTCATTGTTGTTGATGCTTATAATAAGGAAAATGTGCTTCATTTTTATGAAAAGAATGGCTTCAAATTCTTGTACTCTACAGAAGATTTAGAGAAAGAAGCAAATCATATTCCTGAAGATGAGTGCTTAGAGTCAAGAATGATGTATCTTGATTTGTTGGGTTATATAAGATAAAAAACAAGAGGTAATCTTTTGGATCCTTCTTAACTCTTTTTTGTCCCACAGATCTCACAGATTTACACAGATGGGGCGGGTGTGAAGTCCGCAGTGAATGATAGGCAATTGCTCATTCGCACACGGATCTCACGGATCTCACGGATAGGGCAGACGTAAAGTCTGCAGTGCTGTATTTCTACCTCTCCGTCTCTCCTGTAAGGAGAGCTCCACCTTTCTCACCGAGCCTCTCTTCAATAGTCTTTACAACCCCTTCGGTTCCCCTTGTAGGGGACAGAAACCATTCTCGAAATGAGAAGGATGTAACCGCCCTCTGTGCTGTTTTTTCGAAAATCACCCCGTCCCTCTTTACCCTTAAAGAGGGCTCCACCTCTCACCCCGACCCTCTCTCCTCAGGAGCGAGGGAGGAAACCGCCCTACTCGGTGCTCAGAACCGCTTCGCTCTAAGGTTGGCGGACCATCAAAGGTCTTCGCCATATTTTGCGGGATGGGACCGCCTGGCTGTTGCGGGAGGAGATCTAATGCTGCATCAAAGCCCTCGCCATGGTTGTGCGGGATGGGACCGCCTGGGGAAAGCTTGCTGAGGTAGGGAACTTTTGCATCAATTAAATCTTTATACTGCATAAACCATGAGAATAACTGAGGAAGAAATCGGTGATTTGTAGAACTTTTATTCGGTGATTTACCGCTGACTTTCTTGCTGATGGTGGAGAGGTACTTCGGTGTGATACTGATATCAAGAGCAGCGTGGCTGTAGGATAAATATAAAAGGAAAAAGCGTGCAAGCCACATCATAGTCGCCTGCACGCTTTTTTTTTGTCATCTAAATTTCTGATGATTTCCAATCGAACACGATGGTGTTGTCATCTTTGATATTGAAGCTCATACCTACCTTGATAATTTCCTTGCCGCTCATGGCAAAGGCATCGGCATAATGCTTGCTTTCTATCTGCTCAAGAGCCTCCTGGGCAGTCTTTCCAAACTTCAGCTCCATTACATAGATAGTATCGTCCGTCTCCATGGTTATATCAATTCTCCCCTTTGACGTATGTTGCTCCACTATAATCCTGAAATTCGTGAGCAAGGCAAAGATGATATACATCGTTTGCTGGTAATGACCTTCGTAATGGGTGTTGTTGCAATAAGGTACCGTCTCCCAAAACGATTTCAGTAATTGTAATGCTTCGTCTATCTTGCCCTGTTTAATAAGCACCGACATCTTGGCGATGGTGGTATTGCACATTGCAGTCTTTGAGGTCAGATAATGAGGCAACAAACTTCTGTACAATCCAACTCTTATTTCCTTGTTGGGAATGGCTAGGGTATAGAGCTCCGTTTCTTCATCATAATCCTTGATGGTGATGTAGCCACTCTGATAGAGCAGCGGCATGATGGTGGTCATGGTTTCCGTGGCAGCATCAAAGTCATCCTTTCCGGCTTCCATACTCTCGCCCAGGTTCGCTGGCAGAAAGTTGAAATTGCGCATCATATTGATCAGATAAGTAGGAGTGCCTGATCCAAACCAGTAGGAATCAATCTTCTGCTTGGCAAAGCAGGTTAATAAGCTGAACGGATTATAAACGTCTGGAGAAGGCCATGTAAAATGATAGCCGTCATAATTATCCTTTAACTTAGCTAACGTCTGCTCATACGATAAGTTTAATTTTTCAGCAAGTGCCTCTATGTCATTCCGCATTCCGTTCACCAGTTCATCTTCCGTAATTCCGCAAATGCCGGCATACGGCTCGTCCATACTGATATTGGTGATGTTGTTCAATTCGCTGAAGATGCTGAGCTGAGAGAATTTGGTGATGCCTGTGAGGAATACGAAGCGGAGCAATTTCTCGCATCCTTTTAGCGGACTGTAGAAATTGCGCATGGCGTTGCGCAGTTCTTCCAGTTTTTCATCCTCGTGTACCACATCAAGCAAAGGGGCATCATATTCGTCAATCAGTATTACCACTTGCTTGCCCGTTTCCCTATAGGCAGTTTGGATAAGTGAGATGAGGCGGTCGTTGGCATCAATAGCCGGATTCGTAATACCCCATTTCTGCTCTTGTTCTGCAAGTCGCTGGTCGAAATATCTTTCCAGCTGGGCTATCTCCATGTGTTTGCCCATGCTCATATCGAAATGCAGCACCGGATAGCTTATCCAATCCTTTTCTAGCTTTTCGATGGCGAGTCCTTTGAAAAGATCCTTCTTGCCTTCAAAATAGCTCTGCATGGTAGTTAGCAACAGCGACTTTCCGAAACGGCGTGGACGGCTCAGGAAGAAACAAGTACCATCCGTATGTGCCATACGATATACATATTCCGTCTTGTCGATGTAGAACTTATCCTCTACTCTGATTCGTTCGAAAGTTTGTAATCCTATCGGATATAGTTTTCTTGCCATAATTGCTCGCCTTTCTTTTAAGTGATATTCTCTTTGTTGGCAAAGATACGAATAAATGGTGAAACCACCAAATTAAAAACATCTTTTCTTCATTTATGCCCCTTATCTCATTTCCTTATATCTTTTATTTCTTTTCTCCCTTCTCTTATTTCTTTTCTCTCCTCCTTTTATTTCTTTTCAGGCTTCCTCTTATCTCCTTTCTTCCTTCTTGCTGTATTAATAATGGGTTAATCTCGGGAAAAGTCTTGGTTGATTATAGGATAAAATGTTCTTTAACCCTATTGAAATCTCCGTTCATAGACGTTGAACCGCGGTTCAGCGTCTATGAATGGCGGTTCATCGACGTTGAACGGACATTCAACGTCTATGAACGGAGATTTTATCTAAGTATAAATGTTTCTTTTCTTAGTTGAAAGAACTGTTTTAGTAGGTTAAAATAGGCTAGGATACCATATGAGTGCAAAGGTACAAAATCAAATCGAATACACAACTTCTAGAACATAAAATATTGGATATTAATAACTTATATAATAATCGTCCAGACTAAACGGGACACTAGTGCAGATTTGAGTGAAGCTAAGAATCAAGAAATCCACAGCTGGCTTGTTAGCCTGCTGTGGACTCTCTGTTATTTTACCCTGAAATTATAATAAAAGTGTAAGCATCCTTATAATATTGTCTTAGTTATCAATTATTTTCTTACTTATCAATCTGGCATCGCTTTGTAGCGGCCTGTGTTATTACCATTACTGCCACTCACGAAACTGATGTAGGTATGGGTTTTTCCCTTCACCTTCACAACACCATAATAGAACAGGCCTTTCACCTTCAGGCTTTCATCTCCACCCTCTGCTAATTCGTATTTGTTTGCCATATCTATCGTTGAATTCTCTTGTTTGTTTTACAACACTAAGATAAGTGAATTCTTCGACATGAGAAAAATCCTGGGCAACTTTTTGTTGCCCAGGTACTTAAAAAGTTTAATTTATAATAGTGTTGCGAAATGAAGGAAATATAATTATTCGAAAGATGAGTCGTGAACGGTAAATACTCGTTGGTCTCCCACCAGTTTCTTTTCGCCAATCCATCCATCGTCCTCTAGATCTTTGGTACTCTGTCGGAAACGGATGTACAACGGTTTGTTTTCGCCAAACGATTCCTTTATCCGTTCAGGGTCGATCATATCGTAGTAGATGGTCGTCTCAGAGCCACCCGTGCTTCGTATCTTCTCACCGTAACGTCTGTTCCTGTATTCATTGTTTTCGGTATATATGTAGATATACAGTGGTTGCGTGCTTGTTCTTTTGTCGTGTATCGTTAGTCGGTTTTTGTCGAGCACGGCACTGCTCGATTTCACACATCGGGTGTTCAAGTATTTATACACAACGGTAGAATTTTTGCCATCTACATACCTAACATTTTGCATGCCTTGTGAACCACTCGACAGGCGCGCCACGTTGTACCAATAGCCATATTCGTTGCTGCTGAAATCGAAACCTTGGTTGCCCGAAACGATGGTAGCCGACCAATAGTAACCTATCGATGGGTTGGTCACCTCATATCCGTTATTCATGCCTCCACGGGGGAACCGTATGCTTTTGCTTTGGGCGGTGGTGGCAGCCGGCAGTTCGACAGACTGGTAGGTGGTGCCGTTGCTAGTGGTGCGTGTCACCAGAGTCATTTCAGGTGTCAGTTGCTTCCACAGTGAGGCGGTAGGTATAGAGAAGCCCGGAGGACAGATGTCGGCCATATCCGAGGTCTTGTCTCCCTTTTTTATGCGATAGTAGCCTCCGGGGTCGTTCACAGAAGCTGCCCCTAGGTTTCGGTCGAGCATCTTCACACCTTTTTCACTCTCTATCAGCTCATAGTAGTACCATCCCGTTGTGTTGGTTCGGTTGCTTGCCGGCTGATAGGTGTTCTTTTCCTCCCAGAATATGCCCGTATGGTAGATGTCGTATATTATTTTGTGCCCATCTTTGGTTGTTATGGTGAATCGTCCGGTCCATACGCTTTCGTCGTTCGGGTCTTTGGCCTTGATGGTGTAGACACCACCATCGGCTTTTACCTCGGCTTTTTCCTCGACTGCCTTGTCGACCTCGTAAGAGTCTCCGGTTTTCTTCGCAATGGTATAATAGTAGTTGTTTTCACTGCCTATGCCTAGTTGCAATCCATTGTCGCGCTCTGAGGTTCCGCCCATGGCTGTGCGTGATGTACCATTCACCTCTTTGGAAATGAACTTGATGTAGTCTCGTCCATTTTCACCGTCGCCTTGCAGTCCGTAGATTTTTGTTACTCGGGCTTTTTTTAAGTTGCTACCTTGCTGCACTATCACGATGTCGCGTTTCAGTACGCCGAAAGTCACGGTAAGTTTGGTTTGCCTTATTTCCTCACTGGGATTCTCGAGGCACTTGAAGGTCAGTTTGTAGCCTTTGCCTGCCGACGAATAGTCGGCTGAAGAGATGTCTGTTCCTCCATCTTTGCTGACTTCTGTCAGCCAGCTGTCTGTGGGTGTGCTGAGCTTAGGCGTAATGTTTTCAGCTTTTACACCGTTGCCCCACATAGTGACGAAGTAAGCCTCTCCGCTACTGTATGTCTTCTCACCGGCCTCTACCCGCACGGTATCGCAAGTGCCTAGTTCGTAAGCCCCGTTGGATATGAGGTTGGTCACCATGAAATTGTAGTCTTTTATCTCTACCTTGATGTTGCCTGCCGGGGCTTTCAGAGCTTCTTCTTTAGTGTTGTAGCCTTCACCTGTGGCGGTCACGGTTATCTTGTAGTGGTGGTTGCGCAGCAGGGACAGTTTGCTGCCCTCAGCATCCAGAAAGTTGGCCGTGTAGTATTTTTCGTTTGCTTTGATTACTATGCGCGAGTCGACCTTTGCAGGGGTTTCGAAGAGATAGAGTGCTTCTCTGGCGTTGGAGCCTTCGCAATTGCCTATCGTTTTGTCCAGCTTGTCTCCGGTCGGTTCGTTCGTGTTTCCGACAGTATAGTCCTTATAGTCCTTGGGAGCGATACTGCCTTGGGTGGCCGTTTGGGTGATTTCCCAACCCGTTATCTCGAACTTATCTTTTATCGATTCTGCTTTGTTCAGAGTGGCCATCGCCACATTGCGCAACAGGCTGACCGTGTTGTTCGTTCCGCTTTTCAGATCACTCATGTTGATATGTCCCCAAAGTACGGGTGGCGATGGTATCTCATCGCAGTACACACCATCAAGTTTCGCAATGTTGTCTTTGCCTTTCAGTATGGCATCGCCGTTGGCAACAATGTGAATGTCGGTTGTCTTGGTATTGACATCATTGATGGTCAGGGTGTTGTCGCTGAAATTGCTTGGCTCGACCTTTCTCATTGCCACAAAGCTGCCTTGGTCACCGTATTCGATGACATATAAATCGTTGCCACTGATTGTCTCATCGGTATTGGCTCTTGTGTTCACTACGGTAGTGGCGGGAACGACCAACCGTAGTGTCACCTTGCCGTTATCGAAATAGTCTGATCCGCTGAAAATGTCGTCTGAACAGGCCGACATCAACAGACATATCGTCAGAGCCAGTAAAATCTTTGTGTATTTGCTGTTCATCTTCTAGTTCTTCTTTTTTGTTTTGTGTTTGTGGTTGTCGGGGGAGTTCCCTCATACCATCTTCCATCCTTGTAATATCCGGTGTTGTCCTTGAAGCGTTTGCCACCGAAGAGAATACCGTATTCTTGTCCATTTTCCTTTTTCACAATGACATATTTGTATTCTCGCCCTTTGACACACCAGAATGACAAGGAGGTGAGTTTCCAACCAGCGTATCCGTCAGGATTGACTTGGGTGCTGAATCCTACATTATCTTCATTACCTTGCTTACCGTATAGGGATGTACTACCAGTATTTATGTACCAGTTGTCTATGATATCACCTTGATAGTACATTTTAAATGTTACCAGATGGATGTCGGGTTTGCTCTCGAAAAATTCGTGTAGGTTGGAAGTAGGGTCGTAGACAAACCATCCTTCGCGGTTCTTGAAATCGAAGAGCTGCACTCCCGGTTCCATTTCGTACGGATATCGCTGGGCGTCATTACCGCTATTGAACATTATCAGTGTTTCGCCGGGTTTGGGATATTTGGATTTCGCTCCTGTGATGCTGCACCATCCTTTTTGTTGTGTGGATAGTTCGAAAAGCTTCCACCCCTCGTTTTCCAGGTCGACCTTCATCTCTACTCCCGGCCAAGAAGGCTTATCTTGACCTTCTTTTTTGTCGAAGAAATACCACACGCTTTGGGGGATACCGTTTCCATCTTTTTTATCGGTCATGCCATACTGGGTGTATAGGTATATGTTATAGTTTGGCCATTTGTTGTCGGTAGGCTTGCCGGTGTTGTTGTGTTCTTTATTTGCCCCATCTCGGCTATCGTTGAGGGCAATGAAATGTATTCTATAGTTGTTCAGACGAGGAATGACCGTAACCTTCACTGGCTTCTTCAAATCGTCGTATCCCGAACTGCTTGGGGAGACGGTGAAAGATGATGTCCATGTGTTTGTGGCTTTTCCGTCTGATTGGAGCATTATTTTTCCCTTTGAAGTTCCCGTATACGTTATCGTCACATTGTCGTCTTTGTTGGCGCTGGTGAGACTCGTTTTATCAATCGTTATTCCGCCAAGGTTGGTCTCGAACGAGACTGCATACGTACTTTGCTTACCTTCCTCCGTGTTTATCTCCACTTCGAGCGGTGTGACGTTGAGGAAAGGCGTTACATTGTATTGCACGTCAATGTATTTCACGAGATTGTTGGCGCGGATGGCTACCACTGCCGTACCTTTAGTTTGCCCCTCATATTCGTTCATCTGTATCGCAGGATTGACGGTGAAGTTGATTTGTCCGCTCTTGACTGTTGCCAGAACAAGAGGTTTTACGCCGATTTTATCCACGCATTCCACCTGTATATCTTTGGCGTTTGTTTTATATCCGATAGAGTCGTTGTATTGTGAGGTGACGAGTATCTGTTGGCCGGTTTTCTTGTCGTGGTCAAAGTTGCTGTCGTCGTGCTTTCCTGTGCGCGACACCCATAGCCATGTTTGGCTGAAGTCGGCATACACATCCTGCAATGTCCACTCAAAGACACTCATCTTGATCTTCATATCCATTTTACCCTTGCCAGTGACGCTGGCAATCATGTCGTAGAACGTACCTCGTTCCAAGTCGCCTCCCGATTTATTCCCTGCTACGCCTCCCAAGGGCAGTATGTAGGTGTGGGTGATTGTGGTCTCGTCTCCTTTGGAAGTAAGTTCTGTACCTTTAATCTCAAGATAGGTGTTTTTTTTGTTGTTATAGTTCTCTGGCAAATAGAGAATGTCAGTGTAGCTCCATTCGTCTTTGTTGAAGTCAACTTCATTTTTGACCGTGAGCGTCTGTTCTTGTGTTCCATTGTTTCCCTTTCCGTCAAACAGTCCCCCTGTGTTTACAATGTCTTTCACCGTGATTGATGTAATCTTCAACCGGTTGGATCCGAAAGAGTTTTGGGAGAAAGTTTTGTTGTTGAAACGCAACGAGAACTTCACCTTGGAGCAAACAAAGATCATGTTGGCTGTTATGGTGGCCGAGGTGTTTGGGCTCACTTCCAGCTTATTGTTATCTTCGTTATTTTTGTATTCGTATAGTAGTGGCAGCTTACCTTGCACCGGCAAATTGCCGTTGCTGAAGTCGAGCGTTTTTGCCTTGAGTTGTTCTTCTGTTGTGTATATGCTTATGCCCGGAATGTTGGCCGTCAGATATATTTTGTATTCCCCTTGCTTGAGGTCGCAGTAGAACACTCGATAGTTGTTGTCGGATGAGAGTTGGTCGATGTCTATTCTGCGCACCACGGCCTCACCTTTTCCGATGGGATAGGCGAAGAACCAAAGGTCGGTTATGACTCCTTCATTGCCCTGAATATCAACAGCGTCAGCGTCGGGAGTGTCGCTGCCTTCTCGTGTGACATTGCTGTAGGGGATATATACAGTCACGGAATGTGTCGGGCCGTCAGGTCCAAACCCGCAGTCCGAACATCCTGTTGTCATCAGTAGGATGGCTATGTTGAATAATAACAAAATATACTTTCTCATAATGGCAGTTGTCTTTTTTACAGATCGTTGTCGTTGAACACTATTCGCCATCTGTTGATTTGCAGCGACAGCACCACTTCGGCGTTGTTTCTGTCACGGCCGATAAGCAGTATGATTTGATAGTTGTTCTCACGGTCGAGATACTCCTGTAGAGACATGTCCTTGTATTTGTCTAGGCGCATCATCTCCAGGTATTTCACCAAGTCGATGTTGAACACATCCCGGTTGGTCTTTTGGTTGTGTACGACGAACCGCGACGCTTTGTCGGTGGTTAGTCTGAGGGTGGCCATCTCTGCCAATAGGGCGGTATTGGTGGGAGCGGTCTGATTGTCTATAACGGCCTCTTTCATGCTGTAGGGGCGATATTCCAGCGCCGGGCAGTCTGTGAGGTTGTTGCGGTAGTCGTAGGTATGATTGGCCGCTTTTATGGCCAGTGAATAGTCGTTGGCCGTAAGAGGCTTGTCGTCCGCCGACTGTATCAACACCTTGAATCGGTTGACATCTTTTACCAGTGGGACTACAGCCCGGCTGGGTGCTGTCTCGCTGACGGTGAAATGTTCAGTGATACCGTGCCACAAGTCTTCGGGCGACTTGTCGTAGACGGTCTGTGTATCGCCGAGCTTCAGATTGAGCTGCAGCTGGTCGATGCTGTTTTCTGTGGTGGGTTGTTGGGGTGAGATGTTGTAGCACGAAGGCGTGTTGTCTGTTCCTGCCCATGCCACCAGTGTGTACGTTCCGGCTTGCAACTGGAGTGGTAGACTATAATTCCCATCGTGTTGTGTGATGTGGTCTTCAACGGTTGAAACGAACCGCCCACGGTCATCATAGATGAACAGCTTCACCCAGTTCACCTGCGATGGAAAGGCATCGGCGAACTCCATGTTGTAGTTATAGACGAAGCGCACCTCACACGGACATGGCTTCTCATCCTCGTATACGCAGGAGGACAACAGGGCAGTCAGTGCAAGACACAACACTATCATCGGATAATAAAAGCGGTTGTTATGCATAATGTTAATATTGGTGGAATGCTTGTTCCATTGTGGGGTATCTCCTTCTTGTTGCCAGGAAGGAGATACCAAGCTTTTGTTTATATTCGTATTCTGTGTTTGTTGGCTTATTCCAAATCTACATTTTGTTTAACCCAACGCCATTTCTTGATGTTGACTTGCACCTGTATGGATGCTTCTGCCTTGTCGTCAGGATCTTTAGGGTCCTTAAAGGTTGGCTTGCTGTAGCCCAGCTTCTTGATGCTGTTTACTGTCAGTTCATACCAGAAGTTGCGCACCACTCCATACTTGTCTTGCTGCATAGTTGTTCCGCCTGGGTTGTGCTTAATCCATGCAGTGTAGTAGCAGTCACCCTTAGTGTAGGTCTGAATACCGTCTTCGTTTCCTTTCGTGAAAGCGGTGTTGACAGCTGCGGCATCAGCGCCCGGATTGGCTGTGGCAATGGCCTTGTACAAGCGTGCACCTGCCATACTTTTGAAGACATAGCCGTTGTATGAATAGAATGTTCCGTCTGTTTTGTCTGCCTCAGTGAATATGGTTTTCGTGATGGCAGAGTTTCTAACATCATCACCAAGCGCCAGTACATTTTCAAACATCTGGCTGTAGCTGTCTGTTCCATTTTCCGCAGCCAGTTCTGTATAATACTTGCCTTCAGGTTTGTAATTCACTTTATAGACAACGCCAGTGGTCTGACCGTTTAACTGGGCAAGGGCTGACATTGTGTTTTCCGGACAATAGAATTTGGCATCGCTTGGAGCAGAGAAGCTTGATGCTTCTTTTTGGGTGAAGTTATCTGTAATGTAAGTTGCGTAATCTGCGTCTTCCTTTGTTTTGTAATAGTTCGGATCCACTGGGTAAGGCCAATCGACAGCATCAGCAACAGGTTTGTACGTTGCAAGCTCCCCATGCTTTACAAGATACATCTTATTATTCAGGTTTATCAGGCTGACACCTTCCAACTTGGCCGTGGCTATAATGTTGCCTCCTTCTTCTATATTAAAGGATAGTTTGTCGGCGGTATTGCCGAATGTAACCTTTGAAACAGCACGCTCAACGTTTACTGTCACGAGATTCACTTTTTTTCCACCTGTTTTTTCTGTTCCATCATCATTTACTTCTTTTTCGATCGCTTTCTCAAAGATATCTTTCTCTTCCGGAGCAGAAACATTGGTCATGAAGAAATTGTTCTCTGTATAGAGTTTGGTGATGTCGCCTATACCGAATACCATCTTCATATCTGTAGATCCTTTGATGATAGGGCTTAATGAGCTTTGGCTGTTCTTGTAGTTGGCCAAGACGTATACCTTATACTTGCCGGGAGTACATGTGAATGGTTCTGTAACACGAACTTGTTTGTCAGCATCGTCTGTGTTCGTTGCTGTTTTCAGTTCTGGAGTAATGACCTGCATAGCAATGTCATTCTTATCGGCCAACACCACAGTAAGGTCATTGACGGTGTATTCATCGTCGGTACCAAAAACGTCGTCACCGGTATTATCTCCGTCGGCACGCGTGGTAGCACTGTTTGCTACAGAAATGGCAATCTGTGCGTAGGTTTTGCCTTCGCTAGTGGTTCCATCACCACCATTTAAAGCTTCATCGTTCGATGAGCAACTGGCAGCCAACAGGGTTAACCCCGTCAGACTACAAAAGAAAAGTTGTTTTGTTTTCATGTGTTAAGTAATTAATTAATTGATTATATATCAGAATTTCTCTTTCTCACTTCTTCCAGATTCATAGCCGCTTTCGGGTCGTTGGCCTCTGCAGCCTTTTTCCACCATACCACGGCCTCTTCTTCCTTGCCTTCTTTCCAAAGCAGACAGGCACGCGTGTTCCATGTAAACGGTTCGTTCGCCGTGTGCAGCAGGTATTTCTCAGCCTTAGCGGTGTCGTTTCGTTGCAGTGCGATTATCGCGGCGTTGAGGTTGGCTATGGAGTGGGTAGGGTGGCTGTCGGCAGCAACCATCAATGTGCGGTCTCTTTGCGCTTTGTCGTTGCCATAGAATGTGTCGGCCACGGTGTAAAACTCGTAGACGTTGAGTTCTTCGGGATGGGTCTCAACCATCTTTCGTGCTTCTTCCGGTGTTCTTTCCCGGCTGTAGTATTCCACTCTGAATATATTCTTCCTCAGCATGGGATAAACTGTGGTCAGCAGGATTCTGTAAGGTTCGCCACTGCCTATCGACTTTATGGACTCTTCCCTTTTGTCCAAATCGTTTTCTCTCTTTATGACTTCCATGATAGAACTTTTGTATGGTATCTCCATCTTGGACAGAATTTCCTTCAGTCCATCCCAGTTCTCACCCCTAGGTGTTACTGTCAACAGCGAGTTGGCAAATGAATATCTTTTGCTCACGTAGCTTTTCAATGCCTGGGCGCGGCCTTCTGCCAACCACTTGTTGTGGTTCAGCGTGCCTTCGGGCGATGCATAGCCTGCGATGTCAATTCGGTTGATGACATAGACAGGGTTGTTCTCGACAGCTGTCAACACCGAATCTATCTTGTTTAGTTCTTGGCGGTTGCCATAGCGATTGGGTAGCAGGATGGTCTTGTTGACAGGGTATATCAGAAAGGCATCGCAGCTCTTCGTCCTGATATCGTATTCTTTAGGACATTTCATCTCGGTCGACAGTGCCAGTTGCGGTGCATACAGCAGGTCGCCTACGGTCTGTTCGTTGTCGAGCAGCCCGCCACAGGCACACCCCACCACCTCTTCTCTAAGTATCAATCGAGCCTTGTCCATCCATGGCTGTCGGTCGATGTTGGCTTTGTATTCCACAAATCGGGTCTTATTGCCTTCCAGTGTGATGTAGGGCTTGTCGGTTGGCGCGTATGAATTACCGGAACGACGGTCTTTCAAGGCTCGTGTGCGTCCGCTTACCACCACAGGAGCCAGCTCTACCGAGTGGCTGTTGTCATCGGTGCGTATGATGGGTATGATGGTACGACGGTGCTGGCTCTTGACGGTCTGTTTTCCTAGGTCGAGTGTGAACGACAAGGCTATCTGTCCGACTTTGAGACGTATGGTCTCGTTGTTCACCCCACAGAAGTAGCCATGGTTGTTGTCTGCCATGGTAGTGGCAGGCTGTATGTATAGGAGGACGGCTCCCAAGAGGCATTTATTTATAATGTTCATTTTCATATTTGTTTATGAGTTAACGTTACAGACAGTATATCAGACTTATGGCGGCCTTGGTTGGACCGATGTAGTTGTAGTGTGACTTTTCAACGGGCTTGCCACACTCCCGACATTCGTACTTCTTGTAGTCGACATAGAGATAGCCCACGCCCACCGACAGCTCAAAGTTCCATCGGGGTGACATTACCCATTGATAGCCATAAGACAAGCCTCCACCGGCGGCCCAGCCTTGATAACGGTTGTCGCGCAACGATGGGAACAACCCGAAAGGCAGCTTTATGCCTCCTGCATTGAATTGTCCTCCCAACGCATGGATGCCGAAGAAGTGTCCGTTGAAGGTTTCGCACGTCCAGTATCGCAGTTCGGGTTGCACGAGCCAATGTTTCAACTTCTTGGTATCTGAGAATTGCCAAGGCTGCCACCCTCCACCTACAGAAAATGAGTGCTTGTCACCAGTTGCGACTTCTATCGCCAAGTTGGGGGTTGATGTGGCAAGATAGGGTATATTTGTCTTTATGGCTACTTTCTGCGCTCTGCTAGAGAAAACAGCCAATACAAGTAAGACAGACACTATAAGTAATTTTTTTTGTTTCATCATCCGAATCAATTTCATTTTTTGCACTTCTATTGAGAACTTGCCGGCTTATCCTTGTAACATGGTGGATGTCACCGGGTTTCCTTTTAGGCTGCAAATTTAAGAGAAAATCCAATACGAAGCAAGAAAAAGTTTCAAAAAGGCTACATTTCTTTGTGCAAACGTTTGCACACTTTATGCAATCTGTTTACGCACACACATCATCAAGCACATGATTGATGGCTGCCTTTGGATACAACAAAGTTAACAAGAGAAGAGGCTCTACGCCGTTGGAATGCTTCTAAGGAAAACAAACGTAAAATGGTGGAGAAACTGGAGAACTTGGTTCGCAAAAGCTGTCTGGAACGTACTGGTAAAGAACCTATAGGGGTAGAAGTATGGTAGTAACTGTTAAAATTTGGAAAAACGGACAAAAAGATGCGTAAATACCTTGGAAAAACGGACAAATTATCGTATATTTGCCATGGAAAAGCGGGCAAAATACGTCCGTTTAATATTAGAAAAGGGGACAAGGATATGATTAAACGTAAGATAGACAGATATTTAGCCGATTTCTTCGAAGCGAATAAAAAAGCGTTGATGTTGACTGGAGCAAGACAGATAGGAAAAACATATTCTATCCGTCGTTTCGGTCATGAACATTTTGAAAGATTCATAGAAATCAACTTCATCGAAAATCCAGGCTTGGTAAAGGTCTTCAGCAAGGCGAAGAATAGTCAGGACATCTTGTTGCGTCTCTCCACTGTGACCAGCCAGGATTTAATCAAGGGCAGTACCCTTGTGTTCTTTGATGAAGTGCAGGAATGCCCGGAAATCGTAACTGCCATCAAATTTCTGGTGGAAGAGGGGAGCTATCGCTATGTTTTAAGCGGTAGCCTATTGGGTGTGGAGATCAAGAATCTCCGTTCTGCACCAGTGGGATATATGGATGTGAAAGATATGTATCCTCTTGATTTGGAGGAGTTTGCTACAGCAGTTGGTATCAATGATAGAATTATAGATGCTTTGAGGAAACATTTTACGGAAGGGACTGCTGTAGATGAATTCATCCATGAAAAGATGATGGAGGTATTCCGCCTTTATCTTATAGTAGGTGGAATGCCTGCAGCTGTTGATAAATATCTGGCTACCAATAATCTGCAAGATGTAATGGCAGAGCAGCAGGCTATCATACGTCTCTATAAGCAGGATATAGCGAAATATGACCCTGAACATAAATTGTATATTCAGGAAATCTTTGACAGGATTCCTGCTGAGCTTGATGCCAAGAACAAGCGTTTCATATTGAAGAACCTGAATGAAAACATCAAGTTTGCACGTTATCAGAACAGTTTCTTGTGGTTGAAGGATGCCGGTGTAGCTTTGCCGGTATATAATGTTGAGGAGCCTACTGTGCCGTTGATTTTGTCGAGCAGCAGAAACTTATTCAAGCTGTTTATGGCAGATATTGGTCTTTTGGCAAGTCTTTATGCGGATGGCATTCAACTGAAGATTTTGGATAACGAACCGTCCATCAACTTTGGTTCGGTATATGAGAATGCCGTAGCACAAGAGCTCTGGGCGCACGGTTTCCAGTTGTATTATTATAACAACAAGCGCCAGGGTGAACTGGATTTTGTGATAGAGCAAAATGGTGAGGTGTTGCCGATAGAGGTTAAATCGGGCAAGGATTATGAGCGTCATAAAGCGCTTACGAATGTGGTGAACTCAACAACTTATCAGATTTCTAAAGCCTATGTGCTGTGTAATGATAATGTGAAGAAGGTGGGAAAAATCACTTATCTCCCTATTTACATGCTGATGTTTATCAAGAAGGAGCAGAAACTTCCTACCAAATATTCCATTGATTTAAGCGGACTGGTTTAAAGGAGCTCAGTATTAAAAGAGAGTCCGGTTTTTTACAGACTCTCTTTCATTATATTATGGGTTATTCTGCAGTCTCTATCATGTCGATGATGGTATAGATTGGCAAGATATCCAATGCAAGTTGGGTGTTAACAAACCTGTTTTTCAATCCATGCCATCAGTACTGCTACAGCATACTGCTGTTCTTCTCCTGTCAGCTGTCTTCCGGCAGGTATATGATGCCATTTGAAGAAACAACCACGGCAACAGCAGCCTGTAGCATGCTGGGCAATGAATACAGGATGCCCTCTCATAGGCGTCTGCTTGCCGTCATTGGGAATCACGGCAGGAGCAAGGCGTTTGGCAACGAAATCCTCCGCATGCTTACGGATGGTAGCCAAACCCTTTTCTGCAATATATTCCTTATCCTTCTTCGAGAGATGGAAACGGCTGCGAAAAGCTGATTGGGAAAGTCTTTCAAACAAATCAGTCAAGTCATACTCTTTGTCTGGAGAAGTATCGCTTTCCATGTCTTCTGAAGAGATAGAGTTTTTCTGATGATCCTCTTTCTCCTCAGGAAACAAATTGAGTTCTACATATTTTGCTTGGTTTACTTTTGATTCTTTTTTCATTTCTATTAGCCTCCTATATCTATGAATCTCCTATTAATATTAATGGATATCAGACTCTTCCGCTGCTGATGCTTTGTTTTCCTTGGCTTGTGGATTGGGTACGAAGCCAAGGATGGCAACCAGACAACTCATCAAAGGACTGATGATGTTGAAGAAGCAGAAGGGGAGATAGACCAGGGTCGGGATGCCAAGAACCGTACTCTGCGTCATACCGCAGGCTGTCCATGGAACCAGCACGCTCGTTACGGTAGCGCTATCCTCTGTACTTCGGCTCAAGAGTTCCGGACGGTAGCCTCGTTCGGCATACTCATCCTTATAGATAGATGCATTCATAATAATGCTCAGGAACTGGTCACCCATAACGAGATTGAGCAAGACGCCTGATGTCACGGTACTGCAGACAAGTGATACGGTGCTGTGGATGCTTTTCAGGAGCATGTGGGTAATGGCGTGGAGCATGCCGCTGGCTACCATACATGAACCGAAACACATGGCACAGAGGATGAGCCAGATGGTATTGAGCATGCCAGCCATACCTCGGGTGGCTACGAGATCATTGATGTTCGCCATACCGCAATCTACCTGGGTATGGGTATAGCAGGTGGTCATGATTCCTTCAAAGAGACTTTTGGCAGAGATGCTGTCTTCACCTGCTATCCCTACAAGTACTTCCGGCTGGAGAATGAGGGCACAGATGCATGCTGAAAGGGCTGAAAGAAGAAGTGTGATGAGAGATGGAGTCTTGCGGTAGATGAGCCATCCTGTAAAAGCCGGAACCAGCATCGTAAACAAGGAGATATTGAATCCATGGCTCAGACCGGTAAGATACTGGCTGATATCAACTGGCTTGGAATCATAACAGAGTCCGATGATGAGATAGAGTACCAGCGAGAGCAGGATGCTTGGTATGGTAGTATAGAGCATATAGCGGATATGTGAGAAGAGATCCGCTCCGGCTATACTCGAAGCAAGGACGGTGGTATCGCTCATAGGCGAGAGTTTATCCCCGAAATAGGCACCGGAGATTATGGCTCCAGCGGTGTAGGGAGCTGGTATTCCCAGGGCATCACCGATTCCCATCAGAGCAATACCGATGGTGGCAATAGTGGTCCATGAGGTTCCCGTCATCACAGAAATGATGCTGGAGATGATGCATGCGCAGGGAAGGAAAAAGGTTGGCGACATGATCTGTACACCATAATATATCAATGTGGGTACCACACCACTGATCATCCAGGTAGCTGACATCATTCCGATGAGCAGCAGGATCAGGATAGATACTCCGGCATCGCCCACGGTCTTTTTGATCATCTCTTCAAAGATATTCCATTTCATCCTATAGATGCCCATACCGAGTGCTACACATACGGCTGTGGCTATCATAAGGGCCACCTGAGAGGCACCAGCCAAGGCATCATCAGGGAAGATTTTGACAACCAGGACGATGAGGGTGATAAGTACTGCCAGCGGTATGACAGAAATAAAAGGATGTGGTGCAACTGGCTGCAGAGACGAGCAGGATGCCTGATTCTCTGCTGCTTGAGATTTCTGTTTCTTTTCTTCTTGTTCCATTTGTTAATATTCTCTTTTCATTTTAGTTTTTCATTTACTTTGCGTTTTCATCCGTTTCTTCAACGCTTTTCTTCTGTGTATTCGGCAAGAATCCTGCTATGATGCCGAGCAATGGCAGGAAGGCACTCACCTGGAAGATAAACTCGATGCTCGTCTTGTCTGCTAACCAGCCGAAGAAAGCAGAGCCCAAACCTCCCAAACCAAACATCAGTCCGAAGAAAATGCCGGCTATCAGTCCTACTTTATCTGGCATCAGGTCGGTGGCATATACCACGATGGAAGAGAAAGCCGAGGCAATGATCAATCCTGACAGGAAGGTAAAGATGATGGTCCACGTGAAGTTGACGAAAGGCATGGCGATGGCGAAAGGTGCTGCTCCCAGAATGGAAAACCAGATGACATACTTTCTGCCGAACTTGTCACCCAGCATTCCTCCTGCCACAGTTCCTATGGCAAAGGCTGCAAGGAACACGAAGAGACACAGCTGTGAAGTCTGTACCGAGACACCGAACTTATCAATCAGGAAGAAGGTGAAGTAGCTCGTGATGCATGCCGTATAGAAATACTTGGAGAACACGAGCATGATGAGGATAAACAGTGCCCAATACTTCACCCTTTTAGAAATATGGGTATTGAGAAGCGGTTGTTTCTGAGGATGGTTCACCACGTAAGCCAGTCGTGCCTTGTACCAGACTCCCAATCTTACCATGATGATGGCAGCGAGGAGGGCTGCAAGGGCAAACCAGGAGATGGCATGCTGTCCGAAAGGCAGGATGATGATGGCAGCCAGCAGCGGACCTACTGCCGATCCGCCATTGCCACCCACCTGAAAGATAGATTGTGCCAGACTCTTCTTGCCTCCCGATGCCATCTGTGCCACTCTTGAAGCTGTGGGATGAAACACGGATGAGCCCAGACCTACAACGCTCACAGCCAGGAGAATCAGAAAATAATTCTCGGCAAAAGCCAGCAGGAGCAAGCCCACCAAGGTGAAGCACATGCCGAGGGAAAGAGCATAGGGACGGGGATGCTTGTCAGCATAAAGCCCCGTAAAAGGTTGCAGGATGGAAGACGTCATCTGGAAGACCAGCGTGATGATACCTATCTGTGCAAACGAGAAGTCGAACTTATCCTTCACAATCGGATAGATGGAAGGGATAATCGACTGAATCATATCATTCAAGAAATGGGAAATACTACAGATGATGAGCATGGAATATACCGTACCCTCTACCATCTTAGGATTTCCCTTGATTTTACTACCTATTGACTTGATGTTCATTGTATTAATTTAAATTATTATTTTTCATACAGTTCTATCGGCAAACCATCTGGGTCACTGAAGAATACAAATCGCTTGCCAGTATATTCATCTGTACGGATGGGTTCATGAGCGATGCCTTTACTGTCAAGTTCATCAATTGTATCCGAAAGATCATCCACCTCAAAAGCAAGATGGCGCAGACCGGCAGCTTCCGGATAGGAAGGACGTGCAGGTGGATTAGAGAAGGAGAAGAGCTCTATGACATACGAGTCATCAAGCCAGCAGTCTGCCTTCCAGGAGTCACGTCCTTCACGATAATTTTCACTTACTATATTCATTCCGAGCACATCTGTATAGAAATGCTTGGATTTCTCATAGTCGGAGCAAATCACGGCTACATGATGGATTTTGTTAAGTTTCATTGGATATTATTATATTGTTAATCAATGATTTATCAACTACTCATGTCTTGATAGTCCGGGAATGATTACCCTTCATGGAGCTCATTCTGATTTACGATTGAATCTTTGAATTCTTTCTTTGACTATTCGCAAATAGGTACGTTTCATCTTACCGTCCAAAAAAGGATAGCTTTTCTCATATCCTACTATATTTAAATGGTTTGACGAATCTCATATTTAACCTCCATGCCAAGGATATCCATGATTTTTTCAACCGTCGATAGGGATGGGTTGCCTTTGCCGCTCTCTATTTGCTTGATGGTAGAAATGGCTACCTCAGACATGTCAGCAAGGTCTTGCTGGGTTATTCCCAAGGCCTTACGCTGCAATTTCATTACTTCTTGAATTTTCATACCAAGTAGTGTATTATATTGTACTTTTCGTGCAAAGGTAACAATAATTTCTAGATTATGCAAGAAAAGGTCCAATATAATATTCTTTTTATAAAAAATTATTATTTCATGGAATTTTTCTTGATTATTTGCCATTGTTAAGCATTTTTTCTTAACTTTGCATGCACAATTCATTATAGAAATCATGACTATAGAAGAAGCTATCAAACAAAGACATAGTGTACGAAAGTACATACACAAACCTCTTTCAACTGAGGTAGTTAGAGCACTTGAAGAAAAAATCATGTTTGATAAGGCAGACAGGAAGCTTATGGTAAATAGAATGTTTGCAGTACACCCTATTGAGAGGAATCACCATATAACTTTAGCTATTAGTTTTTTTAATGATAAAGCATTTAAATTGTATTGCAAGGATTATTATCTTAAATATCCGTAAAAAAATTACGGCGTATTGATATTTTGTATATCTTTGCAACTGCTTAGCTGCACTTGACATTATAATAAAAGATGGTTTGCATTGTTTAAGTGTGTATTAGCTTTGCACCAACAAAATTGTTATCAATTAAAAATAAAGTATTTATAAGCATGCTAGTAAAATTTGCCGTAACGAACTATAGAGGATTTGCCAATCGTATAGAATGGGATTTGTCGAAACCAAGTAACTATTCGTTCAATACTTTTGCCATTAAAGATGGTATCATCAAGAATGGCATCGTATATGGACCTAATGGTTCTGGCAAGTCGAACTTTGCAATGGCCATCTTCGACATTACCAATCATCTTTCACAGAAGTGGAAGAAGGTGAACTATTATGATAACTTTACATATACGGGAAAGTTGAACTTCCCCGTAAAATTTGAATATACATTCAAGTTTAGAGATGATACGTTACTGTATACATATAGCAAATCACCTGATGGAAAACTGGAGGAAGAAGAACTTGTTGTGAATAACAAGCTTATTTTCTGCAACAAGAATTCTGTCTTGACATTGGATGATGTTGAGTTCCCGATGGATTCTGCGGTGAAGGCAAACCTTGCCAATAACGCCAACAATGTATCCATCGTAAACTTTCTGCTTACTTCCTATCCTCTTGCCAAGGAACATTATCTTCTGAAACTGCAGCAATTCGTAAACTCAATGTTATGGTTCAGAAGTGTTGAAAAAAATGAGTTTATGGGGTTGGCTACTGCTCCGGCAAATCTCGATGAGTATATCATCAAGAATAAGCTGACTTGGGACTTTGAGGAATTCATCCATCGGGTAAGCGGACAAAGTTTTGAGTTTCAGGAGCCAAAGGATGATGATAAAGAGTTGTATTGCGTATTTGGATTAGGTCGCATTCCATTCGATAAGATTGCATCAACGGGTACTCAATCTCTGATGCTGCTATATTACTGGCTGAAACAGATGACAAAAGCATCGTTCGTTTTCATAGATGAATTTGATGCATTCTATCATTTCAGACTCTCTTATGAGGTTTGCAAAACCCTCTTTTCCCTTCCATGTCAGGCTTTTACGTCATCACACAACACCTATCTGATGACCAATGACTTGCTTCGCCCAGATTGCAATTTCATCTTGCAAGACAACAAAATCAAGCCGTTGAGCGACTGCACTCAAAAAGAGTTGAGATTCGGGCATAATATAGAAAAAATGTTTAGAGGTAACGCATTCGAAGTATGATACTATTCGTTTTTGAAGGAGTAAAACGGGAGCCGGATTTGTTCCGCACCATCCAGCGATTATACTTTGCAAATAGAGATGAGCAGATAGTATGTTCCTATAACAACAACATCTATCAGCTATACAAAGATTTGCAGGAGTATGATGGCGATGGAGATATTGTGTCTTTGCTGATGGAGAAATTTGCTGGTCAAGCAGACAATCCGCTCAAGGATATTGATGCATCTGCTGACATTTCTGAAATCTATCTGTTCTTCGACTATGACTTTCATAACCGGAATTTATCTCTCGAAGAAATCAACAGGCAGGTAAAGGAAATGCTTGAAACATTCAACAACGAAACGGAGTTTGGTAGGCTATATATTGACTATCCGATGGTTGAGTCTATACGATATACTAAGCAGTTACCCGATGCAAACTATTGGACGTATTCTGTAACACGTTCTGAGTGTGGTAAGTTTAAAGGTGTATCTGCAGATTTTTCTGCGTATGACAGTTTCGATTTCATCCTACTGAAAGATCATCGAGAGCCAACAGAAGTAGAGATGGAGGAAGTTAAGCAAAATTGGGAATATTTAAAGGAAATGAATGTGGGAAAAGCGAACTATCTATGTAAGGGGAAGAATACGATGCCTGCATCTAAAGAAGACATACTTCAAGACAAAATATTCAACTCACAAGTAGAACAGTATGTGAATACCGAAGATTGCAAAGTAGCTGTACTCAATGCTTTCCCAATTTTTCTGTTTGACTATTTCAAATAATATTTTAAGAGAAGGTTATCATACGAGGACATTCTATTTAGCAACAAATTTGGACTATCTAAAATTATAGCTGTCTTGCGAATTGATAAATTCGTTTAAAAAAAAGGGCTAGCCCCATAATCAGGACTAGCCCTCAGTTTTAATTATTTTCTCGATGCAATGAATGTATCTTGAAAGCTGCATAGCACTTCAAGAAAGATTACTTAACCTCAATGTGTTTAACATCGTCTTTCTTCTCCTCCTTGGCAATCTTAGGAATCTCAATCTTCAAGACACCGTCACTGACCTCAGCGGAAATCTTCTCCTGATCAGCATCCTCTGGCAAAGCATAACTCTGAGAGTAGCTGCTGTAAGAGAACTCACGACGCAAGTAATGCTCTTCCTTCTCTTCCTTCTTCTCATCCTTGTTCTCGATGGATACATTCAGATAACCATCCTTATCGATGTTCATCTTGACCATATCTTTCTTCAAACCAGGAGCTGCAACCTCCATCGTGTAAGCTGTAGCACTTTCCTTGACGTTGACTGCAGGAGCTGTTGCGTTCATGTGTGGCATCAAGCCTGTATCAAAGAAGTTGTCATTAAACCAACTGTTCAACCAATTTGAAACACTGTTATTTCTACGAGCTAACAACATCATGTAAAACCTCCTAATTCTATTTTACTCGTCCTCTCTTCGCCTTCCGGCTCAGTCGGGATTTCTCATTGTTTTTAATTTATCCTTTATAACGATTGCTTCGGCTTACGAGGCTCAAGGATTTCTAGAAACCCTCAACTGTCATTACTTAGGGTTCTTGTCGTTCCCCTTGCCCTTTCGGCTTCGGCTTTCATCCTGGGTAAGAGCAAGTTATGTGCCAGTCTCGGTTTGTATATCTAGAGTGAGCCATTTTTGACAGGATTGGCATCAAAGGATAATTAATTTAAACTTTGCTGCCAAATTTATCCATTTTCATCCGTTTATTCTCTGCTCTCCTATCCGTTTTCTAAGGGTGATTATGATAAATAGGTGGTACGTATATATAAATATCATCAGTTTGGAATTTGTACTTCGGAAATATACGGGTGTCAAATATTGTTTCTTAATTATCGCAATTTCCGTATTTTCAATCTAGAAGGTCATGATGATAAAAATCTTTTGGTTTGATAGCGTATTACTTGCTCTCTGCAAGACGAATCACCTATAGTTGTACGACCGTAAGGCTACAGTTGTACGACTATATAGGCTATAGTTGTACAACTCTGGAGTTATAGTCGTACAACTATAGGGGTTATAGTTGTACGACTACAGAATTCCGGATTTCCGAAGAAATTAGTGAGATTTATAACACGTTGAATATCTGATGATTACGAATTTCGCCATATTTTCAATATTCTTCAAGAAATATTTTCCGAGCGGAAATTCGTGATTTTCAGAGGATTTAAATCATGATTTTGTAAAAAAAATAAGCCTGGTCAACTGACGGAACATGATATCTGTATAATGACCACTTATATCTGAAATAGGGCTATTTTTGATTAATTAATAGTTATTTTACTCACATTTTAGCAAATATCATTACCTTTGCAATTTGTATGGTTATATCATCGACTCACAGACGGGTAAACTGACAGAAAAACAGAATAAAGAAATTAGTTTAAATTAAAACACGTAATATTAAGAATATGATTTCATTTGAAAGTGATTACAACAATGGTATGCTGCCAGAGATTCTAGAAGCTCTTGGCAAGACAAACGGTGATAAAACATCTGGTTATGGTTTTGATCCATACTCAGAATCTGCAAAAGAGAAAATCCGCAAGGCTGTGGACAATGAGAATGCAGAAGTGTTCTTCCTGATAGGCGGTACGCAGACCAACACCACGGTCATTGATTCCGTCCTCATGGGATGCGAAGGAGTAATCTGTGTGGAAACCGGTCATATCGAGGTACATGAATCAGGAGCAGTAGAAGCTTTCGGGCATAAGGTCATTACCCTGCCAGGAAAAAACAGCAAGCTGACAACCGGCACCCTGTCAGCCTATATGGATACCTTCCTAGTCGACGAATCGCATCCTCACATGGTACAGCCAGGCATGGTTTATATCTCGATGCCGACTGAGTTCGGAATGGTCTACACCAGAGAAGAACTGGCTGCGCTGTATGCAACCTGCCAGAAATATAACCTCCGTCTCTTCATCGATGGTGCACGACTGGGATACGGTCTGGTTTCAGCGGCATGCGACTATGACTTACCATTCCTTGCAAAACATTGTGATGTATTCTATATCGGCGGAACCAAGGTGGGTGCCATGATGGGAGAAGCTGTGGTATTCTCGGGCATGAAGGCACCGAAATACTTCTTCACCAACGTGAAGCGTCATGGAGCCTTGCTTGCCAAGGGCAGAATGCTCGGCATCCAGTTTGACACGCTGTTTACGGATGAGCTCTATTTCAAGATATCGCGCCATGCCATCGCTATGGCTACCCGCATCCGCAGCATCTTCGAAAAGCATGGTATCGCCATTGCCTACGATTCTCCAACCAATCAGCAGTTTGTAGTACTCTCACCTGCCCTCTACGAAGCCCTTTCCCAAAAAGTAGCATTCGAGATATGGGAAAGAAAGAGCGAACATGAAATCATCTGCCGATTCGTGACAAGCTGGGCAACAAAAGAGGAAGAACTCGACGAGCTAGACCATATTCTTCAAGCTTACGCTTAAGAAGGCTAAGGATGGTTCTCCTCCAGAATCATCCTTAGCAATTCTTCATTTGCCTCGTTGTTAATCTCTGCATCCTCCAACTCAGAGAAATAGTCAAGCGTAGCTGAACATTCGCCTGTAATATCTATCCCTATCACTTTCTCATGGGCATAGATGATGCGAAGCACGGCTTGGAGCTGCATAAGTGTCATATCTCCATTGCTCCAGTCGGTGATGGCATCCTGCTTTCTCAATACATCCTTGTCGATGGATATGTAAACCGGCTCATGTATAAGTTTACCTGCCTTCGACGGCCAAGCCTGGTGATGATCTATCTCTGCCTGACTGTAGAACAACACCCTCTCTCTTAAGTGAACAGGCACCTGGGCTATCAACTCGTCCGATGCTCCCACAATGATAACGTGTTTGACAAACGGGTTCTTCTCCAAAACATCTCTCACCCAACCACCACATGACACAACACCCTCCCATTCCGGTTGCTGCATATCCGGATGATGGTCGAAAACAATGAGCGAGAAAGGTTCATGAATTCTTGACACCCAATATTCCGTAAGATAATGGAAATCTCCGGAATCTATGAAATGAACGGCTTTGGCAGGAAAAGGAGCCAACCGGCGATGCAGTTCCTCGCTACCCTCTTCGTCACAATAGCAGTCTACCCCTTTCATGTCCCGGCAATCTACATGGATAATATTCTTATTTGAGGCAAATGCCTCCAATTCGTATACGCCGGTAAAGTTAAGGAGAATGATAGGTATTTTCTTTTTCATATTGAATCAATTTTCTAAATGCTGATTGCAAAAATACCTAATATTCATAAATACTTGATGAAATATACATTATATTATTGTTAAAATTAGATTTTTTTATACTACTACACAGATTTACCAAAATCATATTAAAACAATTTAATTTTCAACAAAAACATAGTAAATTCGTATTTTTATCTATATCTTTGCAGAAAATTGAAACATATAGTAATGGTATTTAAAAATGCACTCATATTGGATAAACATAGATGTAATGTTCCCCATTACATCCTCAACTGTAGCCTTCGGAAATAATATCTATCTTGCTTGAGATACTATATTATTAACGAATTTAAAGTTACATGGGTTTAATCATTTTATATTTTTTAGGTGCTCTGTCACTATCCTTTTTGTGCTCCGTCCTGGAGGCGGTATTACTTTCTACTCCGATGTCGTTTATCTCGATGAAAGAGAATCAAGGCAGCAAGACTGCCTCACTGATGAAACAGTATAAGAACAACGTAGACCGTCCGGTGGGTGCCATTCTTTCACTCAACACCATCGCCCACACCATCGGTTCTGCCGGTGTAGGAGCCGAGTCTATGAAACTCTTTGGCGAAGAATACTTCGGTATCATTTCCGCCATTCTCACTCTGTTGATTCTGGTACTTTCAGAAATCATCCCGAAAACCATCGGAGCTTCATATTGGCGCTCTCTTGCCATGACATCTACCAAGATCATCCGTGTGCTCATCTTTATCACCTATCCTTTGGTACTGCTTTCGGAACTTATCACTAAGGTATTTACTCCGAAGAACCACCAGGCTTCCGTGAGTCGCGAAGAGGTATCGGCCATGGTAGACGTAGGTACTACAGAAGGCATCTTCCGCGAATCGGAAAGCAAGATCATCAAAAGCTGCATTCGCCTGGCAGGAGTAAAGGCCAAGGAGGTGATGACTCCATCCATCGTAGTAGAATCAGCCAACATGAATCTGACTACCAAGGAGTTTTACGAACAGAAAGAATGGAATTTCTCACGCATTCCCGTTTATGACAACAACAAGGATATCATTGTGGGATACGTATTGAAAGATATGGTTCTCAAATTGGTTTCAGACGATGAGTTCCAAACCAGATTATCCGAACTGATGCGTCCGATTCTTTCCTTCAACGAGGATGAATCTCTATACCAGATATGGGAAAAGATGTTGGAAAAACGAGAACACATCTCTATCATCGTGGATGAATACGGATGTCTGAGAGGAGTGGTTTCCATGGAAGACGTAATCGAAACGATGACTGGCGTAGAAATCGTAGATGAAGACGATGTGGCTGTAGACATGCAAGCCTTGGCTAAGGAAAAATCGCGCATGATGCACCAAGGTATTGTATCTGCCATTCCTGACAGTAAAGTTTAATATTTACAGAACATTGCATTTTAACAAGAGAGGGTGGGTCATAACTCCATGCCCCACCCTCTCTTGTTTATCCCGGAAATATCGCCACCTTGATGACTCCATCCTTGCGGTTTTCAAAGACATCGTATGCCTCTTCTATTCTTGAAAGCGGGAAACGATGGGTAATCAGAGGAGTGGTATCTATCTTTCCCTGGGCTATCAAATCAAGGATTTCCCCACAGTCGCATCCATCCACACCTCCCGTCTTGAAGATGAGGTTCTTGCCATACATATCAGGAAGCGGAAGCATCTGCGGCTTGTCATACATCGCAACGATGGTGACGATGGCATTAGGACGGGCACACTTCCAGGCAAGCTGGAAGGTATCAGGTCCACCTGCAACCTCCATCACCACATCAGCTCCCCCATGCAGACAATGTTGTTTGACAAATGCCTCACAATCCTCCGGTTCAACAACCATCACCTGCGGATAATGCTTCTGGATGAACTCTCGCCTATCCTTTGATTTCTCACAGACGATGATGTTTCTCGGATTCTTGAGCAGGGTGCAAAGCAAACAGCAGACACCCGTAGGGCCAGCACCGATAATCAAGACTGTATCCTCTTCCGTAATTTCAGATATTCTCGTAGCCCAGAATCCAGTAGCAAGGATGTCGCCAACGAAGAGCGCCTGCTCATCGCTTACCGAATCAGGTATCTTGTTCAAGCCGGTTGTAGCATAAGGAACCCTCACATATTCCGTCTGCCCGCCATCGATTCTGCATCCCAGAGCCCATCCGCCATGTGGAGAAGTACAATTGTTCACGTATCCATGCTTGCAATAGAAGCATTCTCCACAGAAGGTCTCTACATTTACGGTTACTCTGTCTCCCGGCTTCACATGGGAAACCCTCTCCCCTACTTCCTCTACAATGCCTACCATTTCGTGGCCAACAGTAATCCCCGGTACTGCGCGAGGCACAGAACCATGCTTGATATGAAGATCACTGGTGCAGATACTGCTCAGCGTTACTCTTACGATGGCATCATGCTCATCTATTATCGTAGGCTTCCCTTTTTCTGTGAAGCCAAACTTTCCTTGCTGGATATATGTAAATGCTTTCACCTTAATTATATATATAAGTATTATTATTCACGTTAAATCATGCTGCGAAGTTACAAAAAACATTTTAATCATACAAGAAAAAATACAGATTCTTTCTCACCTTTTGACCTGTAAACTATTAAAAAGTCAGTCTTTTTTACAAGTAAGACCATTTTTTGTGATTTTTCAGCAAACAAAACCATAAAATATACTCTGATGTTCAAATAGTTAGCCAAAAATTTGGAGAATAGAATATTTTTTCTTACCTTTGCAAATGAAAGATTTGAATTCAATTTTTTACAAAATATAGCATGTATCAAGATTTAGATTTTACTGATAACAATTACTATCAGGAAGATTATATAGATTCGCCGGTTGATGATTTCGACTGGATGCCTAATTTATTTGCCAAGCTCGCAAATCACCTGCGAACTTCAACTTCTGCTGATGTTATCAGACTGGGAACCATCGGCTGCATCAGAAACCATGAGCCGGGAGATGATTCACTTCTCCAATGGGAAGAAGTAGAAACAATGCGTCGCTATATAGATAGCGTTAACAGAGGCTTGGGTGCACCAGAAGATCCCACACTCCAACAGTTGCTCCATTCTACAGAATGGACTAACTATGGTATTTTTACCATGAACTTTATCTCGGATAAGAACCTCGACTATAAAGGAATCTGTGAGGTTGAAAATACAAATCTCTCATACGCCAGCATGGCTTTTTTAATTGCTCTGGTAAAAGGGATGAGTATGATTAATCTCAAACATCCTTCAGCAAAGGGAGAAAACAATCATATTTTCACATACGTAATTCCAAGTCAATTCTCCACCTTCTCCTTTGCTTCATTCCTCAATGTGGCCAATGCACGTCTCGCTAACAAAGAAGATATTTCTGAACAGGAGATTGAAGAGTTGACCCAACTTGCTTTCAAGAGTCGCTACTGGAAACAAGAGACCTCACTCAAGAGTAAAGACAGCGAGTTGTTCATCTATGTCCTCAAGAACATCATTTCGGAAATTCTGGGACTGAAGCTTGACATCAATGCGGAATCCTTTGCCAAACAGGCAAAGAAGGAAGAGAAAAAGACTACCACTCCAACTGTAGATAACCATAAGAAGAAGGAGGAGAAGAAGGAAAAGAAAAAAGAAAAGACTATCCTGAAAGATAATTCCAAACCTTCTTTGGCATCTACGATGGTAAAAGTCTTAACAGAGGAGTCCCTCCCGCAAACCAAAGAGAGTCTTATTGATAAGACTATGCAACTCTATCCTACTCTCAAGATAAACTGTTTCAACACCACCCTATCAAGACTCCATAAAAATGAAGTTCTGAATTATTATAATGGTGGACTGATTGGAATAAAAGGCAAAAGATACGGAAGAGGCTACAAGATAATTAGCCGTTTACATAAACATAAGGAAACAGATTAAGGCTAAATTTTGTGCCAAGAAAATCTAAAGGCTAAAAGACCCTTGGGCTTTCTTGGCACTATTTTTTCTTGAAAGTTTGCAAGAGTTTTCCATCAGGCGCAAACAGTTCATTCCTGACCTCAAAAGTTGATGGCTCTGGTTTCACGTTGGGCCATGACTGGTATAACCATCATAGAACTTGTGAATGCGGTGAGAACTTACTTGAAAGCAGTTCAATGACAAAATAATAACCTAAAAAGAAACTTACTTATAGTTTTTCCGTCAATTAGTCAATTCTACAATTAGACAATTATGAATTTGATTCTCTATAAGGAGAAAACCACAAAACTGTTTACCTAAAACCACAAAACTACGCATAAACCAAAAAGTTGTTTACCAAAAATCACTGCATTTTGTAGCACAAACCACATTTTTGTTTACCTAAACCACTATTCTATTTACCTAAACCACATAACTGTTTACCTGAAACCACTATTTTGTTTACCAGAAACCACAAAACTGTTTACCTATCCTAGTAAAAAGCAGTTGCTCCTCTTTAGGTAAATAGAAATGTGGTTTTTACCTAGTTAAATTCATGAGAAAAACAGGTAAACAGAAATGTGGTTTATGAGAAAAATCGATGAACGTTCTGCCAGGTAAACAGTTTTGTGGTTTTTAAATTCTTATTCAGTTGCTACTAAAGAAAGAATCAAAATGTCTAGACAACTCCTTTAGGCGTTTCACATAACATACTAATATACTGATAGTTATACATATACTCAAATTGTGTTCAGGTGCCTGATTTCAAATAGAATAAGATAAAAAATAGTATCTTATCAAGATAAAAACCACAAAACTGTTTACCTGAAACCACTATTTTGTTTACCAGAAACCACAAAACTGTTTACCTAAGAATAAAAGACTGATATAAAAATGATATAACTTATTACATATCAAATTATAACACGGGATTTGGTAAATAATTAATATAACCTCAAAATGGAATGAATTATATACATGACATTTCAGGTAAACAGTTTTGTGGTTATGATGATAAGCCATTCTTAAAAGTAGGTAAACAGAAATGTGGTTTTACATATCAAAAAGAGGAAGTACGGTACTCCCCTACTTCCTCTTCTGCTTTCTTGTTCTGCTTAGCCTCTATAGAATACAGGCATGAATGAACCGACACAGTCAAAAAATTCTTGTGCCAGCCTTTCAAGACCCGATGTTTTCAAAGCAGCAAAATCATCATCACTAGCAGCAATACAGAATCTGTCATTCTTGATTCCTATGAATTTGCATCTGCCCAACAGGGCTTGCTGACTGGTATCCTGTACCATCGAAATAAACTGATTCCATTGCTCAAAACCTTGAGTCGTGTCTACTTCTATCTTCTTGTCAGGATTCTGATATACATGCGCAAAAAGATCTCCCTGCTGCGTGGCATCATCAGATGTTTTCTTTCCCCTATTACGGTTTATTTTTTCATTCAGACGACGAGCAATATCTGCATCTTTATCTCCGATATGATTGATACCTACATCCGTCCGCTTGATATGGAAGATAACATATTCAGGATCTCCCTTATGCTTTCCGTTCCGATAAATAAAGTCTTCTTCAGAAAATTCATCAAATACGATATCTGTCTCACTGCGACTAGCCATTCTGTTGAGATCTTCCCTTACCACATCGAGTACCTGTTTTCTGAATTGTGAGAATTTAGGATATTTATTCATCACAGGCTCCCCCTTGTCGTCAAGCAGAATATTGCCATGTTCATCAAGTTCTACCAGACCCAAATACTGTTTCATCGGTAAAAACTCAACCTTAACATCCAAGCTCTTGTCTAGTCCCATCTGACGAAGCAGATATATATAGAGTCGAGGTGTATTCACCTTCTTGGAATATTTAGCAATCATGGAGATATGGTGAATATATCCCTGACGCATGTCAAAAAGGCTCATAGTGAGTTTTGGATCTATCTCAAGTATTACTTCACCCTTGATACGTTCTACTTTCTCACCATCGCTCTTTGTATAGCCTTTCTGCGTTGTCGGAATCTCGATGTTTGAAAATACGTGCTGTATCTTCTCTGTCTTGCTATCCGTTTTTACACGCACCGACAGGTTGAGGATATCGTTCTTCAGCGTATCACGCAGATTCTTATAATTATGAAACTCCGTTGATACCTGAAAATCCTTGATGTCTATTTTGATGGGCGGAATCTCCATAACAGCATGCTCTATTCCTTTCTCGAAAAGATAGTCGGAGCGTGCATCTCCAAGCACTCTCTTCTCGGTAAAATACTCTTCAACATACTTCTGCAGATGGGTACTTGCAACCATCAATATGTTTTGTTGCAATAATGTATATTGCTTATCCAATTTTGTCAGCGAAAAAGGTGTGTTAATCCACACCAGATTCTTGTTTCCTTTTGGTTCACTCATATAAAAACCACATTTCTGTTTACCATAAACCACAAAGTTGTTTACCTAAAACCACTTTTTTATTTACTTAAAACCACATAAATATTTACCCGAAACCACCAAGCTATTTACCATAAACCATATTCCTATTTACCTAAAACCACTTTTCTATTTACCATTTCAAATATAACTCATTATTAATCAAGCTATTATGCTCACTGTAATAAATAAGAGATATATAATTTATTATAAAGAATAATCTATAATTATCATTCTTTTGGTAAACAAAAATGTGGTTTTTGTAGGAACTTATACCTTATTTTTAAGCTTAGCGCTTTTTTAGGTAAACAGTTTTGTGGTTTTCACCCTTTTAATAACTACTTTTTGTTTGCTTACTTTTTCAAGTAATCCATCAGGATATTATAGAGCAGGTTTTCCTGTGGGATATCATCTGAGAGGCATTTCATCTTCAGGAGAAGGAGTTCTTCCTTGTTAAGATATGTAGCCACACTCGTTCTAGTGCGTCTTTCCTCTGCAGTCCAGTAACTTTTTCTCTTGCGACCACCTTTAGATATATTTTTATCCTCTTCGCTTTTTGCCATTTCTGTGTTTAATAAACTTGGGCGGTCGTTCATACCCATATTTTCAAGAGACTCACCAATTTCTTCTAAATTTCTTTTTGCTACAGCCATAATTCTTATATTTTATAAGTTTATCTTCTTTTGTTTTATTAATACATGTTTCAACCTACCCTACCAAGATTAGATTTTGATGTTGAACATGCGCTTGATAGCAATTTCGTAATCGATACCTGTACTTGAGTAAGGTGCATATTCGAATATGCTTTGTCCGTGTGCCTGAGCTTCCAGGAACTTTACAGAGCGTCGGATACGGCAAGGCAGAATTAAGTCGCCATGTTTTTCGCCTAAAAGTTTGCTCAACTGCTTGGTAATCTTGGTTCGTTCATCTACCATAACTGGCAGGAGTCCAAGTAATTCCAAATTATCGTTCATGTGGAACTCTTTCACTTCATCCATTACGCTGAGTACTTCACTTACTCCCTTGACAGATAATGCTTCCATCTGTACTGGAATCAAAATCTTGCTCGCAGCAACCAAAGCATTATAAGTGTTCTTGGAAAGTGCTGGAGGACAGTCTATGAAAATGTAGTCGAAATCATCAAATACGTTTTTCAGTCCTTCTCCTGTCATGTCATGGCAATCGTTGTCCTGCAAGCATCCCAGTAATACCGTGTAGCTCTTCATCTGTTCTCTCAGTGAAGGGCCTCCTGGAAGGTGTTGTTCTATATTTTCCATCTGAGCAGATCCTGGAACTGCATATACCCCATTTTTACATTTGTAGACTGGCACACCGCTCTGTTTGCACATGGCGTTGTATATGTTATCATTTTCGTTATCTCTCACTCCGAAAAGCGAAGAGAGGTTGCATTGTGGGTCTAAGTCTATTACCAGAACCCTGAGATTGTGATTCAACCGGACTATGCCAGAAGCCAGAGACTGCACAGTAGCCGTCTTGCCTACTCCACCCTTGTTGTTCACTACTGCAACAATTTCCTGTAGTTCATGTTTCATATTTCTTTTTTCCTTATTTCACGTTATTGTTTAATACAATTTACATATATTAGAATTGCTGGCAATTAGAATAAACGGATTGACTTATATTCTTTCGTTCTGAAAGACTAAAAGTCTTATTTCTGGATTATCTAATGTTCTTTTGTTCTAATATTGGTTGCAAAAATAGCCAAAATAGTTGATATAAAAGAATTTATCTTCTTATTTCTTTGTAAATATCCTTTTTTTTATACTTTTCTAACAATCTTCATGAAGAATAAGCATCACTTCGAATATGCTACTAAACGAAAATATGGATATCCTAATAGACGGACAAATTAATTAAACTTATATATGAATATTCTATTAAACATATATTTATATAGACTTTTATACTAATAAATGAATATGCTAATAAATGACTATACTAACATATGAATAAACATATCTATGAATAGTCATATAAACTTAAGAACCGATAAACTAATAGTCGTAAAAACGTATGTTAGAATAGATGAAAATATAAAAATACGTTTAAACGAATATACTAACTGCCAGCAATTATAATAAACTAATGATTGGCGAGATAAACATGTATATGACAAACCTAACATGTTAACGCTTTATAATTCAACATTTTAATTATCCTTTTTATAGAATATCTATCATGTATAAAGTTAGAATGTTAGTTTAGTCTAATTGCCTAATAAACTAAAATACGTATATTCAACAGGAATAGTTTATATAAGATATGTTAATTTTTCCTCTAAGTGCATACAACCTATTGAAATTTTCAGTATCTTTACAAAGTTAAACTGATGTCGAACCTTTAAAATTATAACATCATGAAAATTGGTATTCCAAAAGAGATTAAGAATAATGAGAACCGTGTTGGAATGACACCAGCAGGAGTAGCTGAATTCATTCGACATGGTCACGAAGTGATGGTTCAGCATACGGCTGGAGAGAACAGCGGATTTGCTGATGAGGCGTATGAAAAGGTAGGAGCCATAATCTTACCCGACATTCAGAGTGTATATCGTGAGGCGGAAATGATTGTAAAGGTGAAAGAGCCTATCGCTGAGGAATATCCACTTATCCATCAAGACCAGCTTGTATTCACTTATTTCCATTTTGCCTGTGACAAGGAACTTACCGATGCCATGATCAAGAGTGGTGCTGTCTGTCTGGCTTACGAGACAGTGGAGACAGATAACCACCATTTGCCTTTACTCATTCCGATGAGTGAAGTAGCTGGAAGAATGGCCATTATTAATGGTGCTTTTTATCTGCAGAAGACAAAGGGAGGAAAAGGGAAACTGATGAGTGGTGTACCAGGTGTGAACCGCGTCAAGGTTTTGGTATTGGGCGGCGGAACCGTAGGAGAAGCTGCAGCAAGAATGGCTGCAGGAATGGGAGCTGATGTATGGATTACAGATATCAGTTTGCCTCGTCTTCGTCAGTTAGAGATGGAGCTGCCTATCAATGTACACACGCTCTATTCCAACGAGCATAATATTCGTAGAGAATTGACAGATGTGGATATCGTTGTGGGTAGTGTGCTCGTACCAGGTGATAAGGCGCCGCATCTTATCACGAAAGATATGTTGAAATTGATGGAGCCAGGAACTGTACTTGTTGATGTAGCAATCGATCAGGGTGGCTGTTTCGAGACATCGCATCCAACCACACATTCTGATCCGACATATATGGTCGATGGAATCGTTCATTATGCAGTAGCTAATATTCCTGGTGCTGTGCCGAATACCTCTACTACAGCCTTGACCAATGCTACGCTGAAATATGCATTGGCGCTCGCTGATAAGGGTTGGCGAAAGGCCTGCAAGGAGGATAAAGCCCTGTATAGGGGTTTGAATATCGTAAATGGAAAGGTGGTATTCAAGGCCGTAGCGGATGTCTTCGGACTGGAATATGAAGAAATGATACTTTAAGTAGAGTAGGGGAGGGTTCCATAACACAAAAGCTATGGGATCCTCTTTAAATAATGTATTACGGAGAACAGAATACACTTTGTTTGATTTGAACGCTTACTGATAGCATTTTTTTAGAGAAAAAGACTTAAAAACCGGGAAAATGTAAGGAAAATAGGAGAAAGTACAGGAATATGTGTAAAAAATAAGTTAATTATATAACATTATGCTATAGTTTTAGATATTTTTTATACTTTTGTGCCATGAACATGAAGTTTAACTAACATTCAGTTATTATGAAGAAGAAAAAAAGCTTGTTGCTTTTCTTGGCAGCAACTTCAGCCAGCTTTGTGCAGGCTGCCCCCCCATTTCAAACTAGTTTTGCGGCTGGTATTGAAAATGTGCAAGAAAAAGGTCATACCTTTGTAAAAGGAAGAGTGATTGATTCCGAGGGAAATCCTCTGGTAGGTGTCACGGTGCAGATCGAAGGCACAAGCTATGGTGTTATCACAGATGCTGATGGTAACTACATACTGGAATTTCCATCTATGGCGCATCCTAAAATTGTATTTTCCAGCATTGGTTACAAATCGAAGAGTATTGAATTTCGTGGCGTAAAAGAGCAAAACATGATGCTGGAGTTGGATCATGTTGCGCTGGATGATCTCGTTGTCATCGGTTACGGCAGCAAGAGCCGTAGGAATGTAACTACCGCTATCTCTACCGTGAGTCAGGAACAGATAAGCAAGTTGGCTGCTACCACACCAACCCTCGATGGTCTTCTTCAGGGTACTGTAAAGGGCGTATTGGCTACTACCGCAAATGGTGAGCCTGGTTCATCTCTCAAGTTAAACATCCGCGGTATTACATCTCCTTATCCTAAATCGGGTAAAGGTAACAACAACCAGCCTCTTTATGTCATTGATGGCGTTCCTACCTTTATGGAGGATACCGGCATCAACCCGCTCATCAATATCTCACCAAACGATATTGAGAGTATCGATGTGCTGAAAGATGCCGCAGCTACTGCGATCTATGGATCACGTGGAGCCAATGGTGTCGTTATTGTCAAGACCAAGAACGGAAAGCGCAATGAGAAGACCAAGGTAGATTTCGGCTACACATTCTCGTTCAGTAATCCTATCAAAAACTATAAGCCATTGAACATTTCTGAATACAAGAATGTGCAGGACGAGATTCTGCGTAATACTATAGACGGCATGAATGACGGCAGTTCGATAGTAGGTATGTATGGTTTTGATTATATTCTTAACCAGTATGGAAATGTTTCGCTCAATGAAGAAACGGGTCTTTATACCTATAATGGTCTTAATGAGAGTCTTTATGGCAAGGATAATGTCAACTGGGCAGATGAGGTAATCAACAAGAATGCACCTACACATCAGTATAATGTGGCTGTCAGAGGTGGAAGCAACAAAACCAACTATTCTTTCTCTTTCAACGGAATGAACCAGGAAGGTCTGTTACTCAATGACCGTATGGAGCGATATGGTGCAAGACTCTCTATAGATTCTGAAATCAACAAATACATCACCGTGGGAGGTGTGCTTGATTATACCTATTCTTCACGCAAGAGTGGAAGCAACGATCCTGCCTTGGGATATGATAATGACGGATGGATGACCCGTCCGGATTTGGCTGTACGCGATGCGGATGGCAATTTCCAGCGTGTAGATAAGTTCGGTCTTTATACCGATACCTATAATGATGCCAATGCGGTAGCTAAACTCCAGCGCAAGACGAAGTATGAAAATGATCAGTTCTCTGGCAATGCTTATATTGATATTAAGCCTGTCAAGGGATTGACCCTTCATGCTGATGCCAATATATCCAGATTCATCTTCAGCAATAGTTATTTCTCGCCAAAGATTACACTCCCGGAACAGTTGGGTATGGAGCCAACATCAACCTTGGCTGAGAGCAACTATCGCAACACCAATACTTCTATCAATTTCCGTGCCGACTACAAGTTTACGCTTACCGAAGCTCATCGTTTTGACGTGATGGCTGGTTATAGTGCTGACAGGTATTGGAGCAAGGAACACGACCAGGCTTATAGTGGTTTTCCTAACGATGATGTATTGAACAATGCCAGTTCTGCAACCACCGTCAATAAGCCAACCGAGACTTATTCCAAGAGTGGTCTTAATTCTATCTATGGTCGTTTGAGCTATGATTTCCTCTCACGTTATCTGCTTGATTTCAGTCTTCGTTCCGATGAGTCATCAAAATTTGGACCGGGTAACAAGCGCGGTACTTTCCCTGCAGTTTCTCTGGCCTGGCGCATCAATCAAGAGCCTTTCCTGGAATCTGTAAGAGATATTGATGATCTGAAGTTCCGTTTGAGTTGGGGTAAGACTGGTTCCACCAACGTATCAGACTTTTCTTATATCCAATATTTCAATGGTAATCAGTATGGCGGACAGAGCGGACTCACCCTTGCTTCTACTTATCCAAACAAGAACATCAAGTGGGAGATGACAACCGAGTATAATGCTGGTGTCGACTTTACTTTATTCAATGGTCGTCTGACTGGTAGCTTTGATATCTATCATCGTAAGACTGATGGCGCCTTGGCTCCAGCTCCTATCGCCCTTGAGTTTGGTATCGGCACCTATTACAGCAATATTCTTGATCTTACCAACAATGGTTTTGAATTCTCTATCGGTGGTGATGTGGTTCGTACCAAGGATTTCACCTATAACACTATGCTCAGTATCTCATCCAACAGGAATAAGATTAGCAAGCTCAATGGTTCAACTCTCGATATGATGCATCAGGATCTCTATATGGAAGGCCATGCCATGGGAACCGTGAAGGGATATAAAGTGGCAGGCATCTACCAGAGTCAGGATCAGATTAGTAAGTTAAACGAACAGGCTATGGACAAGGGATATGATTTCTATCAGGATGGAGCTGCTGTAGGTGACTACATGTATGTAGATACCAATGGTGATGGCTATATTTCAGAGGCCGACCGTACGGCGATTGCCAACCCAGAGCCAAAGGTATTCGGAGGATGGTCAAACACCCTGTCATATAAGAATTTCACGCTCTCTATGCTCTTCCAGTATCAGTTTGGTGGTGATGCCTACTACAGCACGATGCAGGAATCAGCCAGTGGAGCCATCGGTATGAGTATCTTGCGCGAGATGTATGGCAACACCTGGACACCGGATCGCACCGATGCTAAGTATGCCAAGTTGATGTGGATGCCTAGTGTCTATACCAACACACAGGCCAACGACCGCTATGTATATTCCAACTCATACTTCCGTTTGCGCAACATCACGCTCTCTTATACCTTTGAGCCAGCATGGTTAGAGCGCTTGCATGTGAGTGGTGCATCGGTGTTCTTCACCGCTACCAATCTCTTTACCATTACCGATTGGCCAGGTTTGGATCCAGATATGGCAGCCACAAATGCCTTTACCAAGACAACCGAGACCAAGGATGTATATCCAATGAGCCGTTCGTTCTCATTCGGTCTCAAATTGCAATTCTAACTCATTCAAAGAAACGAAGATTATGAAACATATAAGATATCAATTTCTGGCGTTACTGTCAGTATCAGCGCTCACATTCACATCGTGCGACTTGATAGGCAGCATCGATGATATGGAACCAGACCATGTGGTAACCGATTTGAATTATATTACCGATGCCGCATCTGCTCAGACTGCTCTCAATGGTGTTTACGCTTCCTGGCGCAGTACAGGTGTATCTTACTTGAGATATGGTATCGCCTCTATGGCGCATACCCAGGCACAGGCGATGGTGATGGGTGTAGATGAGTTTGCGGCAGAAAACATCCAGACCAATAACAGTAATGTGGAGACTGCCTATACAGCCTACTACAATGTCATCAATACCGCCAACACCTTCCTGTTTCACATCAATAAGCAGATACCAGGCATGACAGAGGAAAAACGTACCGAGATGATAGCAGAGGCTCGTTGCCAGCGTGCGTTGGCTTATCTTACTCTCTTGAAATGTTTTGGAGAGTATTGGAAACAGGATTCCCAATACGGAGTCTGCCTCTTCAAGGATGAGTTGGTAAGAGATAACCAGGTTCGTCAGCGTTCTTCTGTTGCTGATACTTACAAGCTGATTTCTGAAGATCTCGATTATGCCATCGTCCATTGCGAACAGCATCCGGCAGACCATTATCACATGAGCAGCCTTTTTGCCAAGGCATTGAAGGCAAAGATGTATTTTGCTCAGGATAACTATCCGGAGGCAGCAAGATTATCTGAAGAGGTGATTAACGAGGCAGAAACTGCTGGCTATGAACTGGAGAGCGACTATGCTAATATCTTTACAGAACAGTTCAATTCCAAGGAGATGCTTTTCGCCCCTTATACTGCTAATCCGAATGAATTGATGGATGCTTCTTGGTTTGCCTTTTCTCCAGGTTCACTCCTCAAGAAGGTGGCAGATGATTTAGTTCCAGATGATG
>ERZ1503980.46-NODE-46-length-31987-cov-13.155894_pt1 | contig 31987 bp, 25 predicted proteins | sample MGYA00572096_ERZ1503980 | MGnify/ENA primary metagenome ERZ1503980 (study PRJEB39906, sample SAMEA3182106) | gut metagenome | biome: human; feature: gut; material: Stool; isolation source: human stools | place: Canada | collected 2013-02-26 ...
TGCACCACCGCTTTTCTGCAGGCGGAAACGTGCCGAGCATCAGCAGCCGCGCATTCCCGGGCAGCCACGGCTCAAAAGGATGATTCTCAACCATTTCTACTTTGAACTTTGAGCTTTGAACTTTGAACTTTATGATTAGCAAAGCTGTTGAATTCTTCACTCTTCACTCTTCGTTCTTCACTTACTTTACTTCTTTTCCTTCACCAGGTACATCACTACCGGCAGGTGATCGCTGTAGCCGTTGAGCCATCTGCCACCCGCCTTGGTACGCAAAGGAGCACCCTTGTACTGGCCCTCCTGCTGGATGAGGTAATCGCGGCGGAAGATGTGGTTCTTCCAGAATTTCAAAGAGCTGTAGTCCTTGTGCTTACTATCCTTGTTCAGGAGATTAGGCGTGATGACAATCTGGTCGAAGAGATTCCATGAACCGCTGTAGAACAGGGTTCCCTTGCCTTCCTTAGCCAGAATGTTGTACCATGGATTGTACATATCATCGGCACCTACCTCGCTGATTTCAGCCTTCGCCTTCAGCACCTTGTGCATGCTGGCGTTGGTAGGATCATCGTTCATATCGCCCATCACAAACACCTTCATCGCCGGGTTCAGACGGAGCAGACTGTCTTTTACCGCCTTAGTCTGGCGCGCTCCGCTCTCGCGATAGAACGGACCGGAGAAACGGCTTGGCCAGTGGCATACGATAACCGCCACATCCTCGCCCGCCAGCTCACCACGTACGGTGAGGAAACCACGGGTCTTGTAGGCTGAATCCTTGGCGAGTTCCTGTACATAAGGCACCAATCGGGTGTTCTTCACCGTGAAGAGTGCCGGATTATAGAGCAGCGCACAATCGATGCCTCGCTTATCGGGACCCTCGATATGGCAGAACTGCATGTTTCTTGCCTTGAGAGGCGGCTGTGCGGTGAGATCTTTCAGCACGTTGGCATTCTCAACCTCAGACAGACCGATGAAGGCACAGCCCACGTTAGGCAGCACATCGGTACCCATGTCGGCAAGTGCACGCGACATATTCTTGAGTTTATTGGTATATTTCATACCATTCCATCCCTTAGCAGGGAGATACTCGTAATCATTCTTACCGGCATCATGGCAGGTATCGAAGAGGTTCTCCTGGTTATAGAAACCTACAGCATACACTTGAAACTGCCTGTTGCCTGAAGTCTGCGACTTCTTTTTCTGTGCTGTAGCGCCCAGCCCTATCATGAGGAGGGCAGCCAGCAAGAGCAAATGTTTCCTCATACTAATAGTAATTATTAATGTTCACCTTATTATATATAATATATATGTTCACCTTAACGCGGTGAGGTAATAGGCAGCAAAGATACCTAAAAAAACCGGAAATATCTCCATAAAAACGAATATTTTTTCAGTTTTCATGCATTTTTAACATAAATAAATTCATTTTTCAAAAAACTTTTTGTTACTTTGCAGCATTAAACACATTGAATCGGAACAGAAGACACAAGACCAGGGACCACGGTAAGTCCCCTTTCGCCTAAACAAGCCCTAGCGGGACATATATCATCACTGCTCAAAGAGACTGCTGTTGCCGGTTTATTAATACTTAATACATATAAACTATGCAGAAGAAAGTAAACTTAGCAATGTTAGCGCTCTTCTCGTGTTCATTGGCTATGGCTCAGAACGAAAAGACTGACCAGAACGTAGCACAGGGACTCGACGAGAATGCTTTCACCTTCTCCGAGGCACAGTTGGGCGAGGACGATGACATGTCATCCAATGTCACCATCCTCAATTCTACCAGCAACGTATACGCGAGCCAGGCAGGTTATCTGTTCTCGCCAGCACGTTTCCGCTACCGTGCCTTCAACCAGAAGTACAACGATGTCTATATCAACGGTGCTTCCATGAACGATATGGAGACCGGACAGTTCCGTTTCTCTAACATCGGCGGTTTGAACCGATTCTCCAGAAACGTAGACTTCGCCCTGCCTTTCGAAGCCAACGGCTATTCGATGACGGGCATGGCAGGCTCCAACAACTATGATTTCCGTGCCGGAAGCATGCAGGAAGGACAGTATGCGAGCGTAGGTGTTGCCAACCGCAACTATACCCTGCGCGGACTCTACTCCTACTCCAGCGGATTCAACGAGAAGGGATGGGCCATTACAGCCGGTCTCACCTACCGCTGGGCTAACCAGGGATACGTAGAGGGAACCATCTACAACGCCCTCTCCTATTTCTTCGGCGTGCAGAAGAAGTGGATGAACGGCCACTCGCTGAGCTTCTCCACATGGGGTAACCCGACAGAAAGAAGCACCCAGGGAGCATCTACCGACGAGGCTTACTGGCTGACAAACGACTACCAGTATAACCCATACTGGGGATACCAGAACGGACACAAGAGAAACTCACGCGTAGTGAACGACTTCGCCCCTTCGGCTATCGCTACATGGGACTGGGAAATCAACGACCAGATGAAGCTCACCACATCGGTGTTCGGAAAATACTCTATGTACAAGAGCACCAAGCTCAACTACAACAACGCAGAGAATCCACAGCCAGACTACTGGAAGAACATGCCATCAGCCAACTACTATGTATGGGGCGACTACAAGAACGGCAATAACATGTATACCTGGGAAAACTGGAACAATGCCGTAAACTACTGGCAGGCAAGCAAGCAGAACCGACAGATTAACTGGGACCGCCTGTACTATGCCAACCAGCAGGCTGCCAAGAACGGACAGGATCTGCTCTACTATGTTCAGGCTAAGCACAACGACAACCTGACCCTGAGCCTGTCATCCGTTCTGAACACCAAGCTGACAAAGAAATCGAACCTGGCAACAGGCATCATGCTCGGAAAGAGTACCAACCAGCACTATCAGACACTGGAAGACATGCTGGGCGGTGCCATCTTCCACAACATCAACACCTATGCCCTGGGCGATTATCCTAAGACCGACCCACGTGTGCAGTACGACCTGAACACAGCCGGTCCTAACAACACAGGCAAACTGGTTTACGAGGGCGACAAGTTCGGTTACGACTATCGCATCGACGTAAACAAGGCAAACGCATGGAGCACCTATACAGCCGAATTCTACAACATGAAGGCGATGCTGAGCGGACGTATCGGATATACCGGAATGAACCGCCGCGGCTACATGCGCAACGGTATGGCACCGAACAACAGTCAGGGCAAGAGCGGCACAGCCAACTTCCTGGACGGTGGCGTAAAGGGAAGCCTGAACGTGGATATGGGCAGAGGCCATGCCTTCAGCATAGGAGCCGGATACGAGCTGCGTGCGCCGATGGCAAACACAGCCTTCATCTCGCCTGAAATCAGTAACGACTTCGTGACTAACCTCAAGAACGAGCGCATCTTCAGCTCTGAATTCAGCTACCTGTATCGCAACGCATGGCTGAGTGCCAACGTGAGCGGTTACTACAGCCGACTGGAGAACGTTACGGAATGGCAGAACTTCTACAACGATGATGAGAACTCATTCACCTATGTGAGCATGACCGGACTGAAGAAGGAATACTATGGTGTAGAGGTGGGCGCTAAGATCAAGCTCACTTCATGGCTCGACCTGAAGACTCTGGGCGCTATGAGCGAGGCGAAGAACATCAACAATGTAAACGCCGTATACATGCTCTCAAAGAGTGCTGAGGTTTACCAGGACAAGGCTTACGTGATGAATATGCGCGAGAGTGGCACACCGCTCACAGTGGGAAGCATCGGTCTCGATGCCCACGTAAACGGATGGTTCGTCAACCTCAATGCCAACTACTACGACCGCATATACCTCTCTTATTCTCCAAGCTACAGATATGAGAAGGTGCTGACCAACCGCCAGGCTGCCTACAAGGCATACCCAGAAATCTTTGCTCCTACTACACTCGACGGTATGAGCTGGACTGAGGATGCTGTAGCCCAGGAGAAGGGTCACGGAGGATGGATGGTTGACCTGAGCATAGGCAAGAGCGTGAGACTGAAGAAGGGTTCTCTCAACTTCAACCTCATGATTACCAACCTGCTGAACAACCAGACCATCGTAACAGGCGGATATGAGCAGAACTCACGTTCAAGCTATACACTGGATGCTAACGGCAACGTGAAGAATCCACGCCTCTACCAGTTCTCTAAGAATCCTAAGAAGTATTACACCTGGGGTACCAACGGCATGTTCCAGGTATCTTACAGATTCTAAAGAGCAGTTTCTCTTTAACATAAAGAACAGGGAGCAATCCCGTTTCTCTATAACAATAAAAAGAAAGAACAATGAAAAAGATAAAATTCATAGCATTGGCATTCCTGGCACTGACCCTGGGGTCGTGTATGGGCGACGGTTATGCTGACCCAGACCTGACCGACAAGGTGCCTGCAGCTCCATATGGCAACAACAGTCTGAGGGAGAAGAATGTGATCAGCATAGCAGATTTGAAGACCCAGTTTGCCTCAGTTGTCAACAGCTCCACGGATGCCTACAAGCTGATCGAGAAGGACATGATGATTAAGGCGGTAGTGACGGGCAACGATGTCAGTGGCAATATCTACAACCAGGTGAGCGTACAGGATGCGTCTGGTGCTATCATTGTAGGCATCAACGGAAGCGGACTATCGGGTTATCTTCCTGTAGGCCAAGAGATTCTCATCAATCTGAAGGGACTCTATATCGGAAATTACAGAAAATTGCCTCAGATTGGCGGTGTAAGCACCAAACTCTCTGACGGAACGCTTAGTATGGGTAAGATAGAACGTGCCGTATGGAACGAGCACTTCAAGATTCTGAACCCTGGCGAGGCTGATGCAAGCACGGTAGTGCCAGAGGAGTTTGACCTGACAAAGCTTACTGATGCAGCCTATATGGATGCTAACGTGGGCAAGCTGATGACCCTGAAGAAGGTGAAGTTTGCTTCAGCTAACGGCACAAACGTATGGGCGCCAGATGATTCCAATACGAGTCTGGAACTGATTGATGCAGAAACGGGCAAGAAGATCAGCAGCAGCAATCTGGTAGTGCGCAACTCGGGTTATTCTAAGTTTGCCAACGAGGTGGTTCCACAGGGCGTATTCGATATCACCGGTATCTTCACCCGTTACAATAACACCTGGCAGATTGTGCTTCGCAGCACGGATGACCTGAAACAGGTAGTTCTTGCCTACCTCAGCGAGCCGTTTGATGCCAGTCAGGGCAATTTCACCATCGACAACATCAAGCTGGCTGATGGTGTAGAATTTGTCTGGAAATGGGCATCTGCAGCTTACGGAATGAAGGCTTCAGGCTATGTAAACGGTTCAAAACAAGAACTCCAGTCACGTCTCAAATCGCCTGCCATCGACCTGAAATCAGCCAAGAGCGCTAAACTCATGTTCGACCAGGCTATCAATTTTGCTTCTGACATGAAGCAGGAATGCAAGGTTCAGATTTCTACAGACGGAAAAACATGGACCGACTTGGACGTACAGGGTTATCCTACAGAAAACAGCTGGACCTTTGTTTCATCTACTGCAGATTTGACGAAGTATTGTGGCAAGACCATCTACATCGGTTTCCTCTACAGCAGTTCTCCAACGGGTGCTCCAACCTGGGAGGTTAAGAATTTTGCTGTGAAATAACCGGATTCACTTCTATAGATATAAATAGTAACAATATTTAAAAAGACAATAATATGAAAAAGTATATATTTTCAGTTTTGATGGCGGCGATGGCTGCCTTCACATTCAGCAGCTGCGAGGATGTGCCAGAACCTTATACACTGCCTACTCAGCCTGGTGCTCCAACCACAGCAGAGGCTAAGGGTACAGGTACTGCTGCAGACCCATTCAACATTGCCGGTATCATTAAGTATATCGAAGATGGCGGTAGCGCAGATCAGGAAGTTTACACCAAGGGTAAGGTGGTATCAGTTAAGGCAGGCAGTTTTGATGCTACTTATGGTAGCTTGAAGTATTATATCTCTGACGATGGTACTACTAATAACCAGTTCTATGTTTACAATGGTTATGCTGGTCCTAACCGTACCAAGTTCTCAGGCGAAGATGCTCTCAAGCCAGGCGATGAGGTGGTGATTTGCGGAAAGGCGAAAAACTTCAATGGCACCAAAGAGTATGACACGGGCAACTATCTTGTATCTCTCAATGGTAAACCAACAAGTGGGTCTACAACCCCTGATACTCCAACCGATGGTTACATCAATGAGACATTCAGCAAAAGCTTGGGTTCATTCACAGCAAAGACCATTAAGGGTACTGCATGGGTTATCGACTCTTATGGCTACGCAAAGGCTACAGGTTACGATAATGCCTCTAAGACAACAACTCCATCTGAAAGCTACATTGTTTCTAAGGCTATCGACCTCTCTGCATCTAAAAGCGCGACATTGGAGTTCTCTTACATTCTCCGCTATGTTACAAAAAATGGTGCAGCCGTTGAGGGAGTAAAGAATCAGGTTCTCATCACAGATAATTACACTGGCGACCCTGCAACAACCAAGTGGACAGACATTACAGGCACAATGAAAGAAGGCACAGACTGGGTAACCTGGGAAACCTACAAGCACGACCTGTCAGACTTCAAAGGTAAGAAGAACGTAGTTATCGCTCTCCACTATGCCTGCGCAGCTTCATCTGGAACATGGGAAGTAAAGAATCTCTCAGTGAAAGAGGCTACAGGAGGAACTCCAGACACTCCATCAAAGCCTGATACTCCTGCTACAAAAGACGGCATTACCATCAACGGCCTGACCGTAACGTTGGCTAATAGCGGTGTAACAGCCGGCGAAAGCCTTAAGATTGATGACGTCAGCGCATTGAAACCTGATGCTACTCCTACAGAGATCAAATTGTCTGACGGCACAGTTATCGCATTTGACAAGAACAGTGGTACAAACGCTCCTGCTTACAACTCAAAGTTTAATGAGTTGCGTATCTATGCAAACAACAAGATGACTTTCACAGCCAGCAAGCCTATCGCAAAGATTATCTTTACATGCACATACGATACAAACAAGAACTGGAATGCTGTAGGTAACGAAACTGCTACTGTAGTATTCTCAGGAAATACAGCAACCTATACAAATACATTCAGCGGTACAGGCGGTGGCGTTCAGCTCCGTATTGCCAAGATGGAAATCGTATACGCAAAGTAATTCCCCTAGTAGATATTATGTATTAGAAAAAATACTGATCCCCATCGTCCTCTACGCAAACAGAGGCGATGGGGATATTTCTTTTTCTTATCCATCGAAAACATAGTTGGCAGGAGGAAACGCGAACCTACGTATTACGCTCTTTTCCAAAATATTTCTTAAAAAGAAGAAGAAATATTTGGTGGTTTCAGGAAAAAAGCGTAACTTTGCAGCCTGAAATTGATAACAGGCTATAATGGGCATGCCCCGATAAGGGACACGAAATGATGCAACAAGCATCCCCATGACGTCTAATTTTAATAACCCAATAAAAATAAAAAAGAAAAATGAAAAAAGGTATTCATCCAGAGAATTATCGTCCTGTAGTATTCAAGGATATGTCTAACGGCGATATGTTCCTCTCTCAGTCTACATGCAAGACTAACGACACTGTTGAGTTCGAAGGCGAGACTTATCCAGTTGTTAAGATTGAAATCTCTAGCACATCTCACCCATTCTACACAGGTAAGAGCAAGCTCGTTGATACAGCGGGTCGCGTAGACCGCTTCATGAACCGTTACGGCAAATTGAAGAAGTAATAATATACCTTTTTTATAAGGATATATTTATTATCGCAAAGATACTGAGTGCATTCCAGCGTAGTTGCATATACGTAGGAATGCACTTTTTTTCTCTATTCTATCCTCATGCAATCGATTTCTACATACATTATTATATAGAAAGCACTTAATCTTTAACTTCAAAACATTATCGAGAATTATGAAGCATACTAAGTTTTTTATCTTCGCGCTCGTTGCTGCGATGACGTTCTCTGCCTGCGGCACTGACGATACCCTGCAGTTCTATTTTCCTGAAAACGGCGGTACAACCGGTGGCGGTAATACGGGTGGCGGAAGCACAGGCGGCAATACCGGTGGTGAATCAACCGATAAGAACAATACAAACAAGAATGTGGCTACTGCCAACATGCCACAAGTGGTAAGAAACGCTATCGGTGGTCTGGAGTTCCCAAAGCTCAAGAATAATGGTACCAGCTATGCCATCGTTCACATGGATAATACAACAGGTATGTTGAACTATTCTACAGAATGGGATGACAACATGAAGAGCCAGAGATGGAGCTGCTATACTTTCCATACAGGAAACACAGCACAAAATGTAGATAGATGGAAAGCCGATACAAGAGTAGAACGCCAGTATCCATGGGATACGGATCTGAAAGAACAATGGGGAATCACAGATTTCACAGAAGACCCTACTCCTACAGCTCAAGGCTTTGACCATGGTCATATCTGCCCTTCTGCTGACCGCAAGCTCAATCTGACACAGCAGAAGCAGACTTTCTTCATGACCAACATGCAGCCACAGTACAGCAACTTCAACCAGAGTGGAACTTGGGTTAAAATGGAGGAAGATCTTCGTAAGAAAGCTCCGAAGATTGACTCAGATACCCTCTTCATCGTGAAGGGCGGTACCATCGACCCGGTAGGCAGCGAGAGTAATCTCCTTGGCTGGAAGAAGAATGGTGCTTCTAGCGAAACCCAGAAACCAGGCTATATTCCAATACCAAAGTATTTCTTTGTGGCTGTTTTGAAAAAGGAGCTAAACAAGAGCACCAACCAGTATACATACAGCGCTTTCGGCTACTGGTTCCCTCACGTGGACAAGGCATTTGAAAAAGGCGACCAGCTCGGCAACTATGTGGTAAACATCAAGACACTGGAAGACAAAACAGGCATCGACTTCTTCTGTAATCTCCCTGATGAAACCGAGAAGGAAGTGGAAAACGTAGATGCAGAAGCTCTCAAGAAACTTTGGGGCTTTAAATAAAAGGCTATATACAAACAAAGAATCCGCTCTCTCAAATCAATGAGAGAGCGGATTTCTTGGTTTATATCATCATCTTCTCGGCAACTTCTTGATTGCATGTGGCATGAATGCCCTACCGGTAGCCTTACCGAAGCTAGGAGCTACGGAATCGGTTGCAGCAGAACGGGTCTTCTTACGGGCTCCACTCGGATCGTAACGCTCCAGATCGATTTGCATCACATCACCCTTAGCCGCACCTGTTCCTATCATATAACCATAGAACGTATCGACTATCTTTCCATCTTCCTGCCCCAGATGGAAACCATACTGCTTAGCACCTGCATCCATCACATAGGTAGCACCAGAATTATAACGGATATAAATATCACCATTCTTATCGATGTACCAGGTAAACTTCAGAGTTTGGGATTCATAGCTTCCATCATCGGCATAATCCACTTCTACACCATTACCACTGAGCGAGTTTACCTTATCACCCGCCTGATAGAACGTCATCTCGGCAATGAAACTGTAGTTATTGCGAGACTGGCCGTCCTCAGCAAGTTCAGAGAGCATCACAGAGCCTCTCCAGTCGCCTGTAAGAGTCTGAGCCTCCAACAGCAGGTCATCATCCTGAGAGCCGTTAGAACCGTTGTTCCAGTCGCCCTGGTTCCATCCCCAGCCACCATGATTATAGTCATCATACCAATAATAATCATCATACCAGTAATCATCATCATCACATGAGGTAAATGAGAAAGATGCTGCAGCTATCGCCATCCACATCCATATCCGATTAAACTTTTTCATATCTTGTTTCCTTTCTTCAAACTAAATTCCTTATTGCCTTACTTCACTACAAAGCGGCGAACAGGCTTCTGATTATCATCTGCCACCTTAACATACTCTACAGAATCCTTAGCTCCGCGAGAAACAATCTGGGTGTTCTCCAAGCCCGAATGCTGCTTGCTGTAGCCCCAACCGTCATCGTAGTCCCAATCGTAGCCCCAGTCATAATCGCCCCAGTTATAGCTGTAAGAATCGCGATAAAGCTCGAAATAAGCACGGTTGCCGTTATCAGCATCTACATATCCAGAGAACTTGCGGTCGCCCAGAGCATAGTCGTAAATCACAACATCGCTACCCTCATCAAGAAGAGTGATATAGATGTTTCTGTTGCGTACTGTCCAGGTAATACGGTTTGCTATATAATTGTTGCCATGCCAGTAATTTCTATCAAAGTAATCGATCCAATAGCCTGTACCGGAATAGAAACCATCATTCTGGTCGAATCGGATTACCGAGTAGAGGGCATTGTGATTACCATATTCTACCAACATATTACCCTTCCATGTACCATCGAGGGTGTATGCAATATCAGAATCATCATCACATGAGGTGAATGAGATGCTCATCAAAGCTATGAAAGCCATTGTGAGAAGAGTAGTAAACTTTTTCATATCAATTTATCAGTTAAGTTATTTATATTCTTATATCTTCTATACTTTTGAGTTCTCGAAGAACAGCATTCTTTCTTGAACCCGATGCAAAGGTAGTGGATTTTTCGTCTGCATCAAAGGGGAAAAGGATACAAACTGAGGGGGAAATCCCTATTCTTTCAAAAACAACCGTCTTTTTTGATGGTATTTCTTTCGGTTTTGATGATATTTCTTTCTCTGTATCAAAGATTTAACACCTTCTTAACACATCGTATCGATATTTTTCGTATCTTTGCACCATAAATAAGTAATTATTCAAAGAACATGCTTTTAGCACAAAGTAAATTCTAAGAATGCGCTCAAAAAAATGAGTTTCAACAGTTTATTAATTATACGTTAAACCTTTAAAATTATTAAGTTATGAACAAATTTTTACGCTATTCATTATCATTGGTTCTGGCATTCGTAGCTAGCGTTACGTTTGCACAGGAAGTAACTTTTGACTTTGCAGGAAACAATTGGAAACTGCCAACCTCTAAAGCACAAGGCATTACCAAAGCAACAGATTTCACCAATGGCACGTATACCATTACGGTCAGTGCACCGGAAAAAGCATACTATCTTGCATCAAACAAAGCCATCATCTATGGAAAAAAGGACGCATATATCAACCTTCCTAAGTTTGACTTTGATGTAGAAAGAATTGATATTATCAGCCCTGCTGGAGGATCTGCTAAAACTACCAGAAACATTTTTGTTGGTAATAAAGCTGTCAGTACACAAACAACAGGTGCTAAAGGTACACACCAGTACGAAATTGCTGCAGACAACCAGGCTGCCAATACGGTATATACCATCAAAGTTACAAATGCCAACAATGACCAAATCCAACAAATTCTGATCTGGAAAAAGGGTTCTGCCAAACCTGTAGAAACAAAGAAGGTAGATAACATTGCTGCATTTAAAGCTATTGGTGTCGGCAATAAAGCTATTTTGACTTTAAAGAATGCACAGGTACAATATGTAGGTACTGGCAACATCTATATCGTTGATGAGACTGGTGGTATAGACATCTACCAGAGTTCTCTGTCTTATCAAGCAGGTCAAATTCTCAATGGAACAATTGAGGCTTCTTATGATGAATTTAACAAACTCCCAGAGTTAGTTAACATTGCTGCTTCAGACATCAAAGTTACAGATGGTATTGTCAAGCCTATCGAAATGACGGTAGAAGAGGCTGCAAAACAGGAAAATGCATGCAAACTTGTTACTATCAAAGATGTTACTCTCGTAAAGGCAGTAGAAGGCGAATACACAAACTATTACACAGATGCCGAAAAGACAATGCAGATTTTCGACAAGTTCAAACTTGGTTACAAACCTAATACGGAGACTGCAATGGACTATACAGGTATCATCATTCCATTCAATACCAAGATAGAACTCGCTCCTACTGTAGCTCCTACAGCAACAACTACCGGCATCACTAACATAACAACAGATGAAGCTGCAAAGAACGCTCCTGTTTACAACCTCGCAGGCCAGAAGGTAACCAAGGCTTACAAGGGTGTAGTCATCAAGAACGGAAAGAAGATGATTCAGAAGTAATCAAATTCAATACAACATATCCCTACTGCTCCTCCGATATTCATTTATCGGGGGAGTTTTTTTTCAGGCATAACATAAGAAGGAACCACCAGCAAATCAACCAAATATTACCCCTATAACACGAAAAGTGGAATAATTTAATGCAATAACATAAAAAAATACACCTAAAACCACGATATCTCATTTATTTTCACTACCTTTGTTGCGATTAATAAACGTATACGAATAAAAAATGATGAAAAGAAAATTATATATCACCTTATTAGGACTGCTCTCTACCATCATGATGGCAGCTGTACCCTACTGCGATGTGAGAAAATTCTCTATCACAGACGGACTCGCTGCCAATACCATCTCAGACCTCAAACAAGGTAAAGACAACCTCATGTGGTTCAGTACATGGAACGGACTGTCGTTCTATGACGGCTACCAGTTTCATACTTTCAGAGACAACCCCGATGATATAGACGTACTGTCAACCAACCGTATACTAAAAATAGAACCATCCTATAGCAACAACGTGTGGTGTATCACATACGACCGCAAGCTCTACGTATACGATACCCACTTCTGCCGGTTCTTTGCTGTAGGACAGAAATTCAACGAAGAGTTCAACATCGACCTGCGCGTGAGCCAGGTATACCCAATGAAAAACGGAGCTACATGGATTACTTCAGAAGATGGAAAATACATCATCCGATCAGTAGGAAAAGCCTTTGATGAGCGGAACATAGACCTCATCAAAGTAGGAGAAAAGGGACTCAGAAGCGGAAATGTATGGTACATCCACCAGGATATACACGGAAGAGAATGGGTGCTTACCGACAAAGGCGCATGCATATACAACTCGAAATTCCCAAGCAAACTGCCTTTCAAATGGCTCAGAGGGGTGGGAGAAGATGAGTTCCTGGCAACAGAAGACGGTAAACTGGCAAAATATGACCTGCAGAACCGACTCACCATGATACCGATGCCGGAAGGCGTAACCCGTATCAACGAACTGAAAAATACAGGTTACCAGCTCCTGATAGCAACCAACCTGGGTGTAGTCATCTACAACCCGCGCACCTTCAAGTTTGATGTCATCAACGTACAGAGCCCGAGTCAGCCTCTGGCAGAGGTAAAGAAGATTTATACCGATGATTTCGGTATGGTATGGGCATTTACTGACGGCATGGGAGTAACCCTCGTCAATCCTAAGACCGGACAGAAACAGTGGCTCTTTGCCGACCAGGACGACCCGATGGACCGCACAACCTGCGAAAGCAATTTCATCACACAAGATGAACACAAGACCCTCTGGGTAGTGCCAAGAGGAGGAACCTTCAGTTATTTTGACCGCAAGGCAGGAAAACTGGTGCCTTATCTGCTGAGAAGCAATTCATCGGGCAACTACCGCATACCGAAGATTACGAAATATGTACTCTCAGACCAGGGAATCCTCTGGCTGACAGGCTCTCACGACCTGACACAGGTAGTCTTCAAATATCACCCTTACATTATCAACAAGCTGGATGAGGGCGAAGACGAAGTGTTCTCGGTGAATGCATCGCCAGACGGACATATCTGGGCTGGTTATCACAACGGAGTAATCCAGGTGCTCAACGCATCCTACCAAAGCATCGGATACCTGTCGCCAAGCGGACAGATCGTGCCACAGCAAGTAAACTTCGACGAGAAGGGCATCTTCGCCATCCACTTCGATATCAAGGGAAGAGCATGGATAGGAACCAACGGAAATGGTGTCTATCTGATAGATAAAATGCAGGTAAGACACTTTGTTTATGATGCTAACAACCCGTCATCGCTGCCGTTCGACAAGATACCAGACATTGTAGCCGACCGCACCGGACGCATCTGGATAGGTACCTACGGAGGTGGGCTGGCACTTGTTAACGAGGCAGCAGACGGCAGTATCAGCTTCATCAGTAAACGAAACGGACTGCCTTGGGAGAAACAGCACTACGACCGCATACGCCGCATCTGCTGCACCACTACGGGAACCATTCTCGTAGGAACCACAGATGGTCTCATCACCTTCAGTGATGCCTTTACAAACGCAAGAAAGATCAATTACCACAAGACCTACTACATACCGAACGATACAACAAGTCTGGCTGCAAACGATATGAACAATATCATGGAGCACACCAGCGGCAAGATGTATATATCGCAACAGGGCGGTGTGATGGAAGAGATTGTGAGCAAATCGCTCCTGCAAGACAACCTGAAGACGAAATACTTCCATGCCATCGATGTTAACGAAGGCATCGTACAGGGCATGGTAGAAGACAACCAGGGAAGAATCTGGGTAATCAGAGAATCGAGTATCGACTGCGTAAACCCGAAAACGGGCCAGTGCAATGTGTTCGGACCTAACGACTTCGACTTCAACATGTCGTTCTCGCAAAGCCGTCCTTACCACGATCCGGCAAGCAACAACATCTCGGTAGGTACCCCGATGGGACTGATTACCTTCAATCCGGCTACGCTGAAGAAGAGCAACTACCAGCCTAAAGTCATCTTCAGTTCCCTCCATTATAGCGGAGAGAAGGAGTCGGAACCTATCCTGCACAAGGATAAAGTGGTGATTCCTGCCAACAAGCGAAATCTGACCATCAACTTCGCATCGCTCGACTATCAGCGTAAGTATCAGACCAAATATCTCTATCGCATAGATGGTTATACAGCTCCAGGCGTGTGGATATCAAACGGAAGCAGCAATAGCATCGGCTTTAACCGTATCAGTCATGGCGATTACGTACTCAAGGTGAGAGCCACCAACTCTCACGGTGTATGGAGCAAGTATGTGGCAGAACTGCCTATCGAAGTGCGCCCTACCTTCTGGGAAAGCATCTGGGGCAAGCTTCTCATGCTGCTCCTGCTCTTCGGTATCGTAGGCGCAATCTTCTATACCTACAACCAGCGCCAGCGCGAGAACGTAACCCACGAGATGAGCGTGATGAAGAATGAGTTCTACAACGATGCAGCCAACCGTCTGAGAACCCCTCTAACGCTCATCGGAGCCCCGGTAAAAACCGTTTTGGATACCGAACCGGGTATCACCCGAAAGGGCAAGGAACTGCTGAGAATGGTAATAGACAATGCCAACGAAATGCTGGTAATGCTGGACAAGGCTCAGAGATACGGCAACAAGGCAGACTTCTATACGAACAGCGGTCTGACCGAGGAAGATTACGACCTGACAGAAAGGGAGAAAGAGAACGGACAGATTGACGACCGCAATGCATCCGACTATCTGGAAGAAGTAAATAAACAGAAAGAAGATAAGGATGAAGAGGCTGAACGACTGGAAGGAATGGGCAAGGAACAGAAAGAAGCACAGGAAGAAACGAAACTCAAAGACCAGACTGTACTGGTAGTTGAAGACAATGCCGACCTGCGCAAGTTCCTCTACAGTATCCTCTCGCCTACCTATAACGTGCTGCTCTCAGAGAATGGAAAGGCCGGTTTAGTGATGGCGCGCAAGGAGATACCAGACTTTATCCTCACGGACGTTACCATGCCTGTGATGGATGGTTTGTCGATGATTCACGAGATCAAGCAGGATACCACCCTCAACAACATCCCTGTGATGATTCTCTCAGCCAAGGCAAGCGTAGAAGATCAGCAGCGAGGCTTTGATGAAGGTGTTGACGCCTATATCACCAAGCCATTCTCTACCCCTTATCTGCTCGGCCGAATAGAGGCTATCCTCACCCAGCGCCGCAACATTCAGGTGGATATCATCAGAAAACTGAAGGAAGCTGGCGATAAAGATGCCATAGCAGCCTTGCGAATACTGCCTGCAGTTGTTCCTCAGCCTGCTCTTAACCAGGAAGAAACAAATGCCGAAAACGAAGCGGTTGACCCAAACAGCGAGCTGGCATTTATGGCGGCACAGATGCAGGACAGAACCATGATGCGTGCCTTCAGGTTTATTGTTGAAAATGCAGGCAACCCGGAACTCAAGATAGATGATATCTCGAACGAAATCGGTATGAGCCGAAGCGTACTATATAATAAGGTGAAAGCAACGACCGGAATGACACCGGTAGACTTCGTTCGCCATATACGTATCAAGAAGGCATGCGAGATGTTGCGCAAGACAGACGATACACTGAGCAGCATCGCCTTTGCAGTAGGTTTCACCGACCCTAAGTATTTCTCGAAGGTATTCAAGAAAGAAACGGGTATCGTACCTACTGAATACCGAAACAGAACGCAGGGATAGCCCGCATCATTACAGATGAAAGCAGTCATCATTACTGATGGCTGCTTTTATCTGTATTGACAAAAAAGTAATACATATTACAGGACATATCTTCAGTTGTTGTCGGGCACAGCCTTCTTTGTTATCGTACACAGCAAAACGTTCAAGCAAGGAAAAAAGCAGAATAGTCATAAAATTGAGCCATTTTGCTTTGTTTTTTGACCGAATATTGCAAAAAAGTATAAAAATGGGGGGGTATTTGATTAATTTTCCCTTTTTACTGAAAAAAAACTGAGAAAAAGTTTGGTGTTACAAGAAAATGTAGTATCTTTGCAACAAGTTCTTAGAAAAGTTAAATGATAGATTAATCGTAAACCTCTTTTCTTTGTATTTTTTGAGGAAAAGAGGGAAGAAAAAGAAGTGCAGGGTTTGTGAAAATCCTGCACTTTTTGGTTTTAGTATCTATCAACATTATTATATTACACATATTCCTTCATCTATGATTTTGTTCGATTTTTAGAATTTTTAAAAAAACTCTTGAAGTATTCTAAGAGAAAAGTAGTATCTTTGCACTCTAGATCACATAAGTTGAGATCGGAAATATAGATAACACATACATAAAGATAAAAAAAATGAGAACTGTTTACGAATTTTCTGTTAAAGACAGAAAGGGAAAGGATGTTTCCCTCAAGGAGTATGCCAACGAAGTGCTGCTCATCGTTAACACCGCTACAAAGTGTGGTTTCACCCCTCAGTATGAGGAACTGGAGAAACTTTATGAGACCTATCATTCTCAAGGTTTCGAAATACTTGATTTTCCTTGCAACCAGTTTGGTCAGCAAGCCCCTGGTACAGATGAAAGCATTCATCAGTTCTGCAAGCTTACATACGGCACAGAGTTCCAGCGCTACAAGAAGATCAAGGTAAACGGAGACGATGCTGCCCCTCTCTTCAAATTTCTGAAAGAATGTAAGGGCTTTGCTGGTTGGGACGAGAGCCACCCTCTCTACCCTGTTCTCGACAAGATGTTGAGCGAGGCTGATCCTAACTACAAGGAGAGTGCCGATATCAAGTGGAACTTCACCAAGTTCCTCGTTAACAAGAAGGGTCAGGTTGTAGCCCGCTTCGAGCCTACCACAAGCTTCGATGTCATCGCTAAGGCTATCGAAGAGTGGTTGAACTTCTAATGAAAGATAGAAGTCTCGAACTGAGAATAGAATTTCTAAAATAAAAGAGAATAGAATCTCTAAATAAAAGAAAATAGAATTTCTAAATAAAAAGCCAGGTTGCTTTTCGCAGCCTGGCTTCTTTTATAATGTGATATTGTTATTTCAATATATCTCAAAGAATAATTGTCAACTGTTTGCTATAAACTATTAACTGTTAACTGAAAATTAGTCAACCTTTGGCACATCCTTGAGGAACTGCTGGATTTCTTCATCACTGACAGAATAATCGTGCAAATCGCCATTGATAAAGCTATCGTAAGACGGCATATCGATAAGTCCATGACCTGAGAGACAGAACAGGATAACCTTCTCCTTGCCCTCTTCCTTAGCCTTCAGAGCCTCACGTATAGTGGCTGCAATCGCATGACAGCTCTCTGGAGCAGGAATGATACCCTCGGTCTGAGCGAAGAGCATACCTGACTTGAATGACTCCAGCTGAGGGATATCTACACCATGCAGATAACCATCCTTCAGAAGTTGGGAGATAATCATACCAGCACCATGATAACGGAGACCACCTGCATGAATGTTGGCAGGCTTGAAATCATGACCCAGAGTAAACATTGGCAGCAATGGAGTGTAACCTGCCTCATCACCGAAATCATACTCGAACTTACCGCGAGTCAGCTTAGGACAACTCTCCGGCTCTGCAGCTATAAACTCAGTATGGCGCTCGCCTGTGAAGTTGTGACGGAGGAATGGGAAGGCAATACCACCAAAGTTACTACCACCACCGAAACAAGCAATCACCTGATCAGGATACTCACCTGCCATCGCCATCTGCTTCTCTGCCTCTAGACCGATGATGGTCTGGTGAAGTGCCACATGATTGAGCACAGAACCCAGCGTATACTTACAGCCCGGTGTGGTTGTAGCCAGCTCAACAGCCTCACTGATGGCAGTACCGAGCGAACCAGGATGATGAGGATCACGTGTGATAATGTTCTTACCTGCGCGTGTACTCATGGAAGGAGAACCCTCTACAGTGGCTCCAAACGTACGCATGATGCTGGAACGGTATGGTTTCTGCTGCATGGTAATCTTTACCTGATAAACTGCTGCCTCCAGGCCGTAGAGTTTTGCAGCATAAGAGAGGGCTGCACCCCACTGTCCTGCACCAGTCTCTGTAGTGACATTGGTATCACCCTCCTGCTTACAGTAGTAGCACTGAGGAATGGCTGAATTGATTTTATGAGAGCCTAACGGATTAATACTCTCATTCTTGAAATAGATATGCGCCGGAGTACCGAGTGCCTCCTCAAGGGCATAAGCACGTACAAGAGGGGTTGAACGGTAGAAGGTGTACTTCTCCAGCACATCTTCCGGAATATCAATCCAAGCGTGCTCTGTATCAAGTTCCTGCTTTGAGCACTCCTTATTAAATACGTGTGACAAATCATCAGCATTCATTGGCTGGTGTGTCTGAGGGTTCAACGGTGGCAATGGCTTGTTAGGCATATCTGCCTGAATGTTGTACCACTGAGTAGGAAGTTCCTGCTCGCTTAAGATGTACTTTTTCTGTCTCATATTTATATATATGTTTAAAATTGTTGTATGCCAGAACAAAGGTACAAATAAAAAATGAAATAAAGAACTTTTTTATGTGTTTTTCCACTATTTTTTTATTTTTATGCAACAAAATAGTTCATTCTACAGGTATTATTTGTTATATAAGTGTGTTTTCAGTGTCATTTCTATAAATTTAATCAAATATTACCCCATAAAATACCAAATATTACCCCCTATATTATAATAAAAAATAGTATCTTTGCAACAGAAAAATTCAAAATGCGTTGTGAAACGCTTATCATCATCTTTTACTTATACAAAAAAATAAAACATTGGAGTTCAATAGGGATATTGAGATTCCAATGTTTTTTTTATACACTAAACTGAAACATATTATCATGTAAAGTTGACATATCATCATGTAACGTTGTCAGATTTCTAACCTTTCAGTATAAATCAACAGTCTGTTATATTGTCTACTTCCACAATTGATACAGGATTTTACCCATAGACTGCAGACACAGATTATTTTTTCTCATTACCTAAATCTATCTGCGATATCTGATTCAACAGATTTACAGCCTGTCCTACAGTCTTCACATCATTGATGCGAAGCATTCGCTTGTTGAATTTTTCCTTCAGAACACAATCTTGAATATGACTGGTAACGTAAGCGAGTATGCGGTTAAACATCTGACTTCTGTAGAACGGACTGTTTACATTGCTCACAAACTGCATCTGCATATAGCCTTGCTTGAGAATAATCTTCTCGCAACCTAGCTTCTTGCCTACCCTACGCAGACCTACCACATGCATCAGTTCGTCTGCTTCATGAGGCACAGGACCAAAACGGTCTATCATACGCTTGCGGTAAGCCTCTACTTCCTCATCACTCTCCAGACGGTCCAGCTCACGATAAAGGAGCATGCGCTCACTGTCACCCGGCACATAAGTCTGAGGAAAATACATCTCCAGATCGCTCTCTATGCCACAATCGTCAACGAAATCATCACCCGTAAGCTGGGCACCTTCATCCATCTTCTCCTGATAAAGATCACAGAACTCCTCGTTCTTCAACTCTGTGACAGCCTGAGAGAGAATCTTCTGGTAGGTTTCATAACCGAGATCTTCCATAAAACCGCTCTGCTCAGAGCCCAGCAGATTACCCGCACCGCGGATATCCAGGTCCTGCATGGCGAGATTGAAGCCGCTACCCAGTTCGCTGAACGTCTCCAGAGCCCCCAGACGGCGACGCGCCTCAGGAGTAAGTGCACTCTTAGGTGGCGCCATCAGATAGCAGAAAGCCTTCTTGTTGCTTCTTCCTACGCGTCCACGCATCTGATGCAGGTCACTCAATCCGAAATGATGAGCATCGCTCACGATAATCGTATTGGCATTGGAAATGTCGATACCGTTCTCTACAATAGTGGTAGAAAGCAGTACATCATAATCGTAATTGATAAAGCCCATGATGATTTTCTCCAAATCCTCAGGCTTCATCTGTCCGTGACCGATTGCTACCCTACAGTCTGGGATATGCTTCTCGATGAGCATCTTGAGCTCCGGAAGCTTGGATATTCTGTCGCATACGAAATAAACCTGTCCGTTTCGGCTCATCTCGAAATTGATGGCATCGCAGATAACTTCACTACTAAACGTTACCAGTTCGGTATGAATCGGATAACGGTTAGGTGGCGGAGTGCGCATGATACTCATATCCCGGGCGCCCATCAGAGAGAACTGGAGGGTTCGCGGAATCGGAGTGGCACTCATCGTGAGTGTATCGACATTTACCTTGAGCTGACGGAGTTTCTCTTTGGTAGACACACCGAACTTCTGCTCTTCATCGATGACGAGCAGTCCCAGGTCATGCCATTTCACGGTCTTTGATATCAGCTTATGCGTACCTATGAGGATATCAATCTTACCCTCTTTCAGGGCGTCAAGCACCTCTCTGGTTTCCTTCGTTGTACGGGCTCTACTGAGATAGTCTACCCTTACAGGCATGCCTTCCAGACGCTTTTTGAAAGTCTGATAGTGCTGGAAAGCCAGAACGGTAGTAGGCACCAGCACTGCAACCTGCTTGCTGTCGCACGCTGCCTTGAAGGCTGCACGGATGGCAACCTCAGTCTTGCCGAAGCCCACATCGCCACAAACCAGACGGTCCATCGGTCTGCCGCTCTCCATATCCTTCTTCACCTCCTGAGTAGCCTTATTCTGGTCTGGCGTATCTTCATACAGGAAGGAAGCCTCCAGCGTATGCTGCAGATAATTATCGGCACTGAAGGCGAATCCCTTCTCCCGTCGGCGCTGGGCATAGAGTTTGATCAGGTCGCGCGCAATGTCCTTGATTCGCTTCTTAGCTTTGTCCTTGAGTTTATCCCAAGCACCTGTACCCAGTGTAGACAGGCGAGGCGGAGTACCGGTATCGCTGCGGCGATATTTGCTGATTTTATAAAGCGAGTGGATAGAAACATCCACCTTGTCATTGTTCGTATAGACGATGCGGATCATTTCCTGATAGCTGTTGCCCGCAGGAACCCTAACCAGACCGCCGAACTTGCCGATACCGAAGTCTACATGCACGATAAAATCTCCCACTTCCATCTCCTGCAGTTCCTTCATGGTGAGTGCCATCTTGCCGGCTCTCGCTTTATCTGAGCGCAAGTTATATTTATGAAAACGGTCAAAAATCTGATGATCGGTAAAGAAACAGCACTTCTTGTCATGGTCAGTAAAGCCTTCATGAAGCGTCTTGTCTACCGGTGTAAAACGGATGGCGTAGCGCTTCAGCTCTTCGCTTTCAAAGATATCCTTCAGGCGCTGTTGCTGCTTCTGGCTATCTGCCAATATATATAAGGTGTAACCCTGGAGCAGGAAATCCTCCAGAGTCTGGCAAAGCAAATTGAAATTCTTATGGAAAAGAGGCTGTGGAGCGATATTGAAAGGTATCACAGCCGAACTCTCTGACGGAGCGACCTTGCCGAACTCGATACGGAGATGAGCCGCTACTGCCTTCTTGAAATCGAGAGGAGAAACGAGGTTGAGCTCGGTCTTCATGTCATGTCTGATGCGCTCAGCCTCTACCTCAGTAGCTCCCTCCAGCTGCTCGGTAAGGCTCTGCGATGAGAAGCCTTCGGTATAGATCTGGCCGATGCGGTCGCAAACGAAAGAAAGGTCTTTCGCAACGACTGGCGTACTTTCGGAGAGGAAATTGAGGAAACACTGCTTGTTGCTCTCGATATGGGCGAGTTCGGGCACGATTTCTATCTCTGTGCGCTTCGCCTGCGAGAGCTGGGTCTCAACATCAAAGGTACGGATGGTGTCAATCTCATCGCCGAAGAAGTCGATACGGAACGGATATTCGCAGCTGTAGGAATAGACATCGAGGATGCTTCCACGCACGGCAAACTGGCCCGGTTCATAAACATAATCGGTTTCTTTGAGTTCGAAATCGCGCAGGGTATGAACCACATCGGTCTGAGCAATCTGCTGGCCTACAGTCAGTTTCAGAATCCGTTCATCCAGATTCTGCTTAGCCACAACGAGTTCTGCCAGTGCATCGGGATAAGTGACTACCAGGAAATGTCCTCCCGAAGAGAGGCGCGCCAGCACCTCTGTACGTAGGATTTCGTTCGCTGCATCACGCTGCCCGTATTTCACGGCACGCCGATAGCTGGAAGGAAAGAAGAAGACCTTCTCCTGCCCCATCATCTGAGTGAGATCGTGATAAAAATAGCCTGCTTCATCGGCATCATCCAGTACGAAGAGTACCGAACGCCTCATCTTCCCTTGCAGAGAAGCAAAGAACATCGGAGCCGAAGAGCACAGCAAACCCTGGAGAAAAATGGAATGAACCGACTTCTTCCCCATCAAATCAAAGAGGGCATCCGCCTGTGGCGAACGCCCGTATGTTTTTTCTATCTTTTGGATTTCCATCCAAGTACTGATTAGTGATTACTGATTACAGAGTATTAATCCTTCTTCGGATATTTCTTGAACCAGCCATCCAGGCGCAGTCGCATCACGCCAAAGAAAGCCTCACCAAAGATGCCACCACTCATCTTGCTCACACCTTCACGACGGTTAACAAAGATGACAGGCACCTCCTTGATCTTGAAACCTATTCGATGAGCCGTATATTTCATCTCTATCTGGAAAGCATAGCCCTTGAAGCGGATAGCATCCAAATCTATGGTTTCCAATACCTTACGTCGGTAGCAGACGAATCCAGCTGTGGTATCATTCACCTTAAATCCGGTTACGATACGTACGTATTTAGAAGCGAAATAGCTCATCAATACGCGTCCGATAGGCCAGTTGACCACGTTCACACCCGAAATATATCTTGAGCCTACAGCCACATCATACCCCTCATCGTGAGTTGCCGCATAGAGACGAGGCAAATCATTAGGATCATGACTGAAGTCGGCATCCATCTCGAAGATGAAGTCATAGCCCTGCTTCAATGACCATTTGAAGCCCATGATATAGGCAGTACCCAAACCGAGTTTACCCGAACGCTCCAGGATATGCAGACGACCGGCAAACTCATTAGCCATCAAGCCCTTAACAATGGCAGCAGTACCGTCAGGACTTCCGTCATCGATAACGAGGATATCAAACTGCTTTTCGAGACCGAAGACAGCACGGATGATTTTCTCGATGTTTTCCTTCTCATTATATGTAGGAATGATTACTATGCTATCACTCATAACTTCTTATAATTTTAATGATTCTGATTCTATATAATGTAATACAGATGCAAAATTACAACTTATTTTTGAAATAACAAGCAAAAACCCGAAATTATTGGTCCGGATTCTCTACAAAACCCTGATATTTCTTGTCAAGCCCGCTCATGATTGCCTCATAGCTCTTGTTCATCTGGTTCTTGATATTGTCAGCTCCCTTGCCTATCGGCTCGATAGGCTCATGAATGGTGAGCTTCAGAGGATGCCAGAAAGCCCAGTAGATGTCCTTCATGCGAGGCTTCACATCAAAACTGCCATTGATGGTAAGCGGACATACCGGCAACTGCAGTTCATCGGCAAGCATGAAAGCACCGCGGCGGAACACGCCCATGTGCCCCGTAAACGAACGGGCACCCTCAGGGAATACCACCAGCGACATGCCCTCTTTAAGCACCTCGCGAGCACGGTCATAAGAAGCACGGATCTTAGAAGGTCCGCTCTTGTCTACAAAGATGTGGTGCGCATACTCACAGGCGATACCGATGAGAGGCACTTTGCGCAAGCCCTTCTTCATCATCCACTTGAAGTTTCTGCCCAGAAAACCGTATATCAGGAAGATATCGAAAGCGCCCTGATGATTGGCCACGAAAACATAACTCTGGTTCTTCTTGAGATGCTCACGTCCCTCTACCTTTACAGGCAGGAGGAGGATGCGGACCCAAAGCCAGGACCAATACTTGCCGGGATAATAACCCCAGAAATGGCCATTGCCCAGCATACATCCCAAAACAGTAGTTAAACTGGTTAAAACGCTAGCTACCAACAGGATAGGCAAGCATATTACAAGTTGATACAGACGATATAAGTACTTCATTTTTTATTTAAGAATGAATAATTTAACACTCAACATTTAACATTCAACACTCAACACTCCTCATTTTCTTTTGAGTGTGATGACCACGATTTCTGCCGTAGCCCCTATGCGGATTGGAACGGTACCGCCCAGACCCGATGTGGTATAGAGCTGGCAACCCTCCTCCTCGAAGAGGCCGTAATCATAAGGAGTAAACATCGACGGACGCAGGCCCAGAATACTGATCTGCCCCGCATGCGTATGCCCGCTCAATGTAAGCTGCGGTGCTACGACCAGCGAATCCTTCCTGTCAGGTCCTATCACATCGCCATCCTCATCCTTCTCCTTATTAATAGTAGAAGGCCAGGTCTCGCGCCACTGCTTCGGCATATGCTGCAGCATCAGCACGAAAGAGCCCGGTCTGATGCCATACAGCGCCTTCCTTACGTTGGTGCGCTTTGGCTTGTCATAGTTCTCTGTACCAGCTACATAGATACTGTCAGCGCCTCTATGCACCGCCACATGTTCATTCATCAGCAGGCGCCATCCGCAACTCCGCTGGAAGTCCTGCATCCGCTTCTCGAGCGCAGCTATCTCCTGCTCTTCATCTACATCCATATAATAGGTGTAATCGTGATTGCCCAGCACACTCATCACGCCATCTCTGGCTTTCAGACTGCTGAGCAGCGCCTGATACTCAGGCAATTCATCGGGCGTAACATTCTGTAAATCACCCGTAAAGCAAATCAGATCAGGCTTCTCGGCATTAATGCTGTCGATATCGCGCTGAGGCAGATGACCACGCCAGCCATAGTATGACCCGAGATGGATATCGCTGAACTGAACGATGCGATAGCCCTCGAAAGACTTCGGCAAATTAGGTACATAGATGGTGATACGCTTGACTTGCATCTTAGGAAAACCTTCGGTAAATCCGTAGATAAAGCAGAAGAACGCCACCGCTCCCACTACCAGTCCGAGGAGCTTGCCCCAGTTGCGATGGCCGTGAAGGAGCCGCATACAGCACCAACCGAAGACACTGAACAGGCTGAAGACAAACTGCGGAACTGCACATACTGCCATCATCACAAACCAGATGTCGATGAGCACCGGATTGCGTGGCAGGAAGTTGGGCAGCATCATGATATATGCGCTGTAGGCGATAACCACGAAAGCCGGCAACCAGAAGAGCACCCGCTGCCAGAGACTCTTCAGCCGTAACTTGCCATACCTTTTATATATCCACAGATACGGCAACAGGGTGAATACCACTACGGGTATCAATATTCTTGCTATCATTTCTTGATCAAACTTGATTGAAGATACGTTTTCATTGCCTGCACGGGCACTCCTCTGCGCTGTGCATAGTCGCGAAGCTGGTCGTCTCCTATCCGTCCCAGTTCGAAATACCGCGACTTGGGATGTGCAAACATCAGCCCCGAGACACTGGCATGAGGCGTCATCATTCCGCTTGTGGTGAGCCGGATGCCCACCTGACCCATATCGATGAGCTGGTCGATGATGAAGTTGGCACTGGTATCGGGCAGCGAAGGATATCCTATAGCCGGACGGATGCCCTGATAGCGCTCCAGATGCTGGTCTTCGATGCTCAGCTGCTCGTCGGGAGCATAGCCCCAGATGCTGCGTCTCACCTCTTCGTGTAACTTCTCTGCCGTGGCTTCAGCCAACCGGTCGCAGAGTGTCTGTGCCATCATATTGAGGTAGTCGTCCGAGCGATATTTCTTCTCCAGACCGCCATCTACCGTCGTGCAGAAGATACCCAGCCGGTCTGTTATTCCACTGCCCAGAGGACGGATGAAATCAGCCAGACAGAGATTGGGTTCTCCCTGAGCCGCCGGATGCTGCTGTCGGAGCATCGGGAAGCGGACTTTCTGCCCTTCCAGCCAGATATCATCCCCCTCACTGTTCGCCTCGAAGAGTCCGAAGACGGCATAGGTATGATATTCGTCTTCCCATGAATGGAGCATATCGAGCGCCTCAGCCTTCATTTTTTCCTTTTCCTCTCGAGGTTTGCCGCTCAATCCCCAGGCATGATAAAAGTATAGCCAGTTGATATATGGCTCAATTTCGCTTATATTGTATACTATTCTTCGCATCCGATACGATATTTTATTTTACAATCCCCGTAAGATTTTCATTTTCAGGAATTGTTTCTGAACTCCAGTTCCTCTCCTCTGCAAGCGGCATCAAACACGCCTTTGTTATAGATCAGACTACCGTTACAGAAAGTCTGTTCCACTTTCCATGCAAACTCATCACCCTCTACAGGGCTCCATTTACACTTGCTCTGAATCACCTCTTGGGTCACCTTCCAAGGCTCTCCCTTGCGCACCACAACGACATCTGCCTTATAACCCGGACGCAGGAAGCCGCGCTGACTGATATGGAACAGACGGGCTGGATTATGGCACATCAGTTCAACCAGGCGCTCGATACTGATTACCTTTTCGTCAACAAGTTTCAGCATGCTTACCAGTGAGAACTGTACCATTGGCATACCTGATGCAGCCTTGGCACAACCGCCCTGCTTATCCTTCAACTGATGAGGAGCATGATCGGTACCCACTACAGTTATCTTACCATTACTCAGTGCCTTACGCAAAGCTTCGCGATCAGCAGCGGTCTTTACCGCAGGGTTGCATTTGATGCGTGCGCCCTTCACAGCGTAATTTTTATCCGAGAACATGAGATGAGCCACAACAGCCTCGCCTGTAATATTTTCATCGTTACCAAAGAACTCCAGTTCCTTAGCCGTAGTAACGTGAGCGATATGGAGATGCGCCCCGCTTTCCTTAGCCAGCTGCACCGCCAGACGGCTGCTTTCATAGCAAGCCTCCTCGCTGCGTATTTCCGGATGATGTTCTACGGCAGGGTCCTCACCCCATTTCTGCTTAGCCAGCTGCATGTTGCGGTTGATGATTTCGGTATCCTCACAGTGGGTCATCACCGGCAAATCCAGCTCTTTCGCCTTCTTGAAGATAGCCTGCAGCGCCTCATATTTATCCACCAGCATATTGCCCGTACTGGAGCCCATAAAGAGCTTGATTCCCGGTACACGATGCGTATCGAGCTGCTCAAAATCATTTACATTATCATTGGTAGCACCAAAGAAGAAACTGTAGTTCACATGACTCTTCTCAGCACCCAGCTGCCGCTTTGCCTGCCAGGCCTCCAGAGTGGTAGTCTGAGGTACCGTATTAGGCATCTCAAAATAACTGGTCACACCACCAAAGGCAGCAGCGCGGCTTTCGCTCTCGATGTCAGCCTTCTGCGTAAGTCCCGGCTCACGGAAGTGAACATGATCATCAATCACACCCGGCAAAACAAAACACCCCGAGGCATCGATGACTTCATCGTAATTGCCACGGGGTGCCTCGCCTTCATATATCTCCTTGATAAATTCACCATCCAACAAGAGGTCGCCCACAAAAGAGCGACCCTCATTTATAATGGTTCCATTCTTGATTAATTTCATATTACTAAACTTATAAAATGAAGAGTTTTACAAGATGTTAATGCCCAAGACCTTGAAAGAGCCCTGTTTCTACTCCTGACCTTCCTGTTTTTCAGGAATCGTAGGCGCAGCCAGTTCGTTGGCTGTAGGTGCCGGAGCCGCATCAGGATTTACCTGTGGAGCCGCTTCCATCTCTGGCTGCATGCCGCTCTGCGCATCTCGTGTACCGTTCATAATCTCCTGATTCTCTTGAGCTTTCTTATAATAGTCCTTTACATAAGGATCATTCTTGAAATAGTCGGTAGCCTTGCTCATGATATCCTCAATCCAAGGAGAGAGCATCGGATACTGGTTGCCCATTGTAACGAGGAAGAAGACGCCCGGTCCCAGCACATTGTTGAAGTTGTCGGTAACAAACGAAGTGATGAGCTTGTCTTCCTGCTCAGAGAGGCGGATGGATTCCTCGTTCAGATGCTTGTTGACAGCCACCATATCGCTACCGTTCATGATAGCCTGGTCGTGCTTGTGTACCAGTTCGCGCAACTGATTCTGAATCTGCTGGTATTTCTTGAAGAATCCGAAGAGTTTATCGTTCATAGGAGTACCGCTTACCACCTGCTGTGTATCATCGAGCTTCACCGTAATGCTTCCACTCTCCAGCACCAGCGGCAGCACAGGGTCATCATCCATGAAGATATTCGCCATCTTCATAGAGTCGACAGAACCCTGAAAATGGAACTGTCCGTGCACTACATCGCAAGAATCCACGTTCTTGAAATCGTTGTTTTCCAGTATCTTAAGGTACAGCATGCGTCCGTCCAGAGTACTTACGTTAGAAGTACCCGAGATATCGTAACTGTTGGCACAAGATGCAAGTGCCATCAAGGCAATGAATGCGTAAAATATTCTATTCATAAGCTATCTATATCACTTTCGGTGAACAAAAGTACAATCTTAATTTGAACTGACGAAATAAATTGCAGCAATTTAATTCATTCTTACAAGATTTATGTTTTGTTTGCACTCCTGTTGACCATCGAAAGCTTTTTTCTCGTCCTTTCTATATTACTGATTGTTTTCCTTCTTCAGTTCATGAGAGATGCGATGCGTGGTATACAGTTCCAGCAGGGCTGCGATGAGAAGGAAGACGACCCACTTATTATAGAAATAGGTGATATAGGTCTCATAATTCTCAAACCAGCGGCGCAGGAAAGCATACACCGTATCTACCATCGAGATGCCTGAGAGCACGAAGAAGATGTCTGCTACATACTGCATGCGCTTCAGGCGGTGGATAACCAGCGAAGATCCCTCATAGAACTGCATCGCCTGCATTACACTGAAGAGTATGGTGCCCAGCAGGAACCCCCAGCTCGTTACCTGCACCAGCTGCGGATGTGAAAAACCAAATGCGAAGCAAGCCGCACCGACAACCATCAGCACGCCGCCCAGCAAGAAAATAGCACTTTCCAGTTTACTCAATTGTTTCATTTTCGTCTTGTTCGTTAGTTTTTTCCGGAATATCCGAACTCAATACAAAGATATCTTCATCATCAGCCTTCATGAAATAACGCTGGCGGGCTATCTTCTCAAATGCCCGCGCACCATGCTGCATATCGCGCAGGGTACGCTTGTCGCTTTCATACTGCTCATGATACTTTTCTATCTCCGAACGGAGCGTAGCTATCTCTATCTGGTACTTAATGTGCTGTCTTACACTGTTGTCGTCAACTACACCAACTACCAGAACACCCGCTACAATCACTATAAGATACTTATAATGAGCGAGATAATTCCATATAATACCAAGTTTTTTACTCATTTCTTCCGAATTTGTTTGCAAAGATAATATTTTTTTGTTATCTTTGCATCATCAATTAAGAAAAAATAATGGAAGAGTATATAGTTTCTGCAAGAAAGTACCGTCCGATGACCTTCGATTCGGTTGTCGGACAGAGTGCATTGACCACCACTTTGAAGAATGCAGTGAAGAGCGGCAAGCTGGCGCACGCCTATCTTTTCTGCGGTCCGAGAGGTGTGGGCAAAACCACTTGTGCCCGCATTTTTGCGAAGGCAATCAACTGCGAGCACCCTCGTGAAGACGGCGAGGCATGCAACGAATGTGAGAGCTGCCGTGCCTTCAATGAGCAGCGTTCCTACAACATCTTCGAGCTGGATGCCGCCAGCAACAACGGTGTTGACCAGATTAAGGTTCTGATGGAGCAGACCCGCATCCCGCCTCAGGTGGGCAAGTATAAGGTGTTTATCATCGATGAGGTCCACATGCTCTCTACAGCCGCCTTCAACGCCTTCCTCAAGACGCTGGAAGAGCCGCCTCAGCATGTCATCTTCATCCTCGCCACTACCGAGAAGCATAAGATTCTGCCTACCATCCTGAGCCGATGCCAGATTTACGACTTCGAGCGAATGACGGTAGCCAATACCATCAACCACCTGAAGATGGTGGCTGAGAAGGAAGGCATACAATATGAAGAGCAGGCGCTCGCCGTGATAGCCGAAAAGGCTGACGGAGGTATGCGCGATGCCCTCTCTATCTTCGACCAGGCTGCCAGCTTCTGCATGGGCAACATCACTTACCAGAAGGTGATCGAGGACCTGAACGTGCTCGACAGCGACAACTATTTTCGTCTGGTAGACCTGGCTCTGGAGAATAAGGTGGCCGAGATGATGGTAACACTCGACGGCATTCTGAGCCGCGGTTTCGATGGCGGCAACATGATACAGGGGCTTGCCCAGCATGTGCGCAATGTGATGATGGCGAAGGATCCTCAGACCCTGCCTCTGCTCGAAACCAGCGACGACCAGAAAGCCAAGTTCCAGGCTCAGGCCCAGAAGGCACCTACACCTTTCTTATATAAGGCGCTGGAACTGATGAACCAGTGCGATATCCATTACCGCGCCAGCAGCAACAAGCGATTACTGGTAGAGCTCACCCTGATACAGATAGGCCAGATTACGCAGCCCGAGGATCAGGATGTGCCTAGTGCGGGGCGTACGCCCAATAGATTAAAATCCCTGTTTCAGAAACTCCTGGCTCAGTCTAAGCTTGCCTCTCAGGGTGCAGGTTCTGAGCCTTCTGGCAGCAGCGAAAACCAGTCATCACAGCCGGGAGCGTCTGCTGCTACAGCTACTGCTGTGCCTTCGTCAGAGGCACCGACAGCCGCTTCTGCAGCCTCCAATGCTGCATCTTATTCTGCATCTGCCACCGCAGCCGCATCCGCCTCTCCAGAAGGCTCAGCCGCTGCCGGAGCTGCTACTGATGCTGCATCGCCTCACAAACCACGACTCAAGAATATCAAGCTGGGCGGCATAGGCATGACTTTCTCTAACCTGAAGAAGAGGGAGGAGAACCAGCGCCGCCTGCACAGTCCGTATGATGATACCAATGAGGAAAAAGCGACCATCACGGGCGACCAGAACGAGTTCACCCAGGAGCAGGTGGAAGCAACATGGTTCAGTATGTGCATGAGAATGCAGAACAAGCTGGATTTCATAGGCTTAGCCAACCGCATGAAGAGTATTGTACCGAAGATAACCAACTATCCGCAGATAGAGGTTATCATCAATAACCAGCTTTTGCTAGACGACGTTTTGAACATCAAGAACCGCATTCTCAAGACTTTCGTCTTAGGTCTTCACAACAGCGAACTGAGCATCAGCTACCGCCTTGCCGACCAGGAAGAGGTAGGCAAGGTTCTGACCAAGAATGAAGTTCTGGAACTTCTTATGGAGAAGAACCCTGCAATGAAAAAACTCACAAAGGACCTGGATCTGGTCATGACATAGAAGATACTCCACACGATACGAAATTCTCCACTCCATGTAGAACAACCTATACGGAGTGGAGAAACTAGTACTATCTTCCCCCAAATGCTGCCATTATACCCGGGCGTATGATGCCCCAAGAGGTTATTCAGTATTCAGTATTCAGTTTTTTTCGCGATAGTTACCTTTTATACGGTTACAAATTGTAAGTAATTATCTTATATTATATATA
>ERZ1503980.92-NODE-92-length-22434-cov-4.187050_pt1 | contig 22434 bp, 17 predicted proteins | sample MGYA00572096_ERZ1503980 | MGnify/ENA primary metagenome ERZ1503980 (study PRJEB39906, sample SAMEA3182106) | gut metagenome | biome: human; feature: gut; material: Stool; isolation source: human stools | place: Canada | collected 2013-02-26 ...
AAAAGTGGTGCCACCAGGAATCGAACCGGGGACACAAGGATTTTCAGTCCTTTGCTCTACCATCTGAGCTATGGCACCAACTGCGTTAATTTTGCGAGTGCAAAGATACGCATTATTTTTGAATCTGCCAAATTATTTGCCGATTTTTTGTGAAAAATGATATTTTGAACCGTAAGTTGTGTGATTATATAGTGGTGTGAGAGTGGAAATTAATAATGTAAAGCCTATGTTCTTGTCATTGTATACCGAACGCCGCCCGATCGGATTGCGTTCGCCGCCCGATCGGATTGCGTCCGCCGTCCGATTGGATTGCGTCCGCTGTCCGATTGGATTGCGTCCGCTGTCCGGTGAGTAGAGCAGAGCTTCTACAACACTAAGTCTGAGTTTTTGCAACAATAGAATACTGCTTTTTATTGATAAAAGAAAGGTGTGGGCTTCTATGGAGTAGCTCGGTTGGTGCAGCAGAGACTGCTGCACCCCCTATGAGACTGCGTGGGTATGGTAGGATGCCATACCCTCCAATTATATTACTTATCGCTCAGTGGATTCCATCCCTGCGCCTTCAGTTCGAACTCCTGGTTGTCGCGTGTTACGAGCATCTGTCCGAGTTCAGGACGTGTGATGTGTCCAATCAGCTTCACGTTGTCCATCTGCTGAATCTTCTCGTGGTCGCCGATTGGCACGGTGAAGAGCAGTTCGTAGTCCTCCCCACCGTTGAGGGCGCACGTTGTTACGTTCATGTTCAGCTCTTCAGCCATCACCGCCGTCTGATAGTCGATCGGTATGTTCTTCTCATAGATGCGGCATCCGCAGTTCGACTGCTTGCAGATGTGCATCAGTTCGCTTGAGAGTCCGTCGCTGATGTCCATCATCGCTGTCGGTCGGATGTTCAGTTCGCGGAAGCGAGCTATAATGTCGCCGCGAGCCTCGGTCTGCAACTGGCGCTGCAGCAGATACTCCTTGCCGGCGAAGTCGGGCTGGAAGCCCTTCAGCTCTTCGAGCGCACGCTTGTCGTTCTTCTTGCGCGCCTCGTCCACCTGCTGGTAGTAGACGCTCTTCTCGCGTTCGAGTAGTTGCAGACCCATGTAAGCCGCACCGAGGTCGCCCGTCACGCAGATAAGGTCGGTGTCCTTCGCTCCGTTGCGGTAGACGATGTCCTCCTTGCGAGCCTCACCGATGCAGGTGATGCTGATGGCGAGTCCGGTGTACGACGATGTGGTGTCACCGCCAACGATGTCGACGCCCCACTTGTCGCAAGCCATGCGCAGTCCGCTGTAAAACTCCTCCATGTCCTCCACCTTGAAGCGCTTGCTCAACGCGATGCTCACGGTGAGCTGTCGCGGTGTGCCGTTCATGGCGAAGATGTCGCTGATGTTCACCATTGCCGACTTGTATCCGAGATGCTGCAGGTCGATATATGTGAGGTCGAAGTGTACGCCCTCCATGAGCATGTCGGTCGTTACGAGCACTTCAGAGTCTGGGTAATGGAGCACGGCGCAGTCGTCGCCCACGCCCTTCACGGTCGATTCGTTCTTTATTTTTATGTTGTCGGTGAGATGGTGGATAAGACCAAACTCACCAAGTTTTGAAATGTCGGTCATATATATAATTAATGTATACTGTTAAGCTCGACGAATCATCTCGCGCATGATTTCGGTCATGAGCGGCTGTGCGTTGTTGGCAGCTACCTGCACCTCCTCGTGCGATACCTCAACAGGAGTGTCCTCCAGTCCGAGGTCGGTGATGATAGAGATGCCGAATGTGCGGATGCCGCAGTGGTGAGCCACGATTACCTCAGGCACGGTGCTCATGCCTACGGCGTCGCCGCCGAGACGGTGGTACATCTTGTACTCAGCCGGAGTCTCGAATGTCGGACCCTGCACGCCTACGTATACGCCGTGCATCACGCGGATGCCCTTCTCCTCGGCAATCTGGTCAGCCTCCTTGATGAGAGCATGGTCGTAAGTCTCGTGCATATCCGGGAAGCGCGGACCGGTCGGGAAGTTCTTGCCGCGCAGCGGGTGCTCCGGGAAGAAGTTGATGTGGTCGGTGATGATCATCAGGTCGCCGATCTTGAACTCAGGGTTCATGCCGCCCGAAGCGTTGCTTACGAAGAGGGTCTTGATGCCCAGTTCGTACATCACGCGGATAGGGAACGTAACGTCCTTCATCGAGTAGCCCTCGTAGTAGTGGAAGCGTCCCTGCATCGCCATGATGTCCTTGCCGCCGAGCTTGCCGAAGATGAGCTTGCCAGAGTGGCCCTCAACGGTAGATATGGGGAAGTTAGGGATGTCTGAATATGAGAACTCGTAGCTGTCTGTGATTTCAGTTGCGAGCTGTCCGAGACCTGTGCCAAGGATGATGGCAGTTTCAGGCTTTGTGGTCATTCTTTCTTTTAACCAAGATGCTGTTTCTTGAATTTTTTCGTACATAGCTTATAATTTTATTGTTGAATTCTTCCTCCCCTCCGAGCATGAATTGTATGCGAATCGGTAGGGCATAGATATTTGATTTTGTTTCTTTCGAGAGTCCTTCCACGTGCTCAAGTCGTGTAGCGTCCTTCTCTGTGGTGACGATAATCTTCGGCTTGGGCATTGCGGCGAACGTGCTGTTGATGCGTTCCACGTCTTCTGCGGTGAACTGATGGTGGTCGCCGAAGGTGAGTGGCGTGATGCGCTTCGTCACCGTCTGCAGGTCTACCATCATCTGCTCTGGTGAGGCGATGCCCGTTAGCAACAGAATGTTAGTGTTCTTTGGCAGCGAGTTGAGCGAGATGCGCTCGTTCGAGAACAGCGCCTTCAGGGCGTTGTAGCGCAGCGTTGTGAAGTAAAGCTCCTGATAAGGATAGAGGTTGAGCGCGCGCTTCAGCACGCGGAACTCCATCGGCTTCAGGTCCTTCGGGCACTTCGTTATAATCACTATGTCGGCTCTCGACGTGCCCTCCTTCGGTTCGCGCATGCGTCCGGCAGGCAGCAGCTTGTCGTAGATTATCAGTCGGTGATAGTCGATGAGCAGAATGTTTATGCCCGGTTTCACGTAGCGGTGCTGGTATGCGTCGTCGAGCAGAATGGCGTCCACATCCTTTGTGGCTTCGTCAGTAGTGAGTCGGTCGATGCCGTGGCAGCGGTTCTTGTCTACCGCTACATAGATGTCCTTGTATTTGCTCTTCATCTGGAACGGCTCGTCACCAATTTCGGGCATTGTGGTGTCCTTGTCGGCGAGCAGATAGCCGCTACTCTTGCGCTTGTATCCGCGCGAGAGCACAGCCACGCGGAACTTCTCATGCAGCAGATTGATGAGATATTCCACGTGTGGAGTTTTGCCCGAGCCGCCCACCGTTATGTTGCCCACAGATATTACGGGTATGTCGAAGCTGCGGCTCTTCTTCAGTCCGATATTGAACATCCAATTGCGCAGTCGCACTCCCAATCCGTAGAGCCAGCTAAGCGGTAGCAGCCACTCGTTGATTTTTATAAAGTCGCCTTCTGTTCTCACATTTATTATAATTAAACGCTCCGTGCAGTCCTTTATATATAAGGATTAATAAGAGCAAGTTAAAGTATTGTCACCATCTCACCACATCACCATCACACCATCTCATTACTTGATGCTTATAGCGTATGGTATGCGTGCCTGGATAGCCTCGCGCTTGTCGATAGAGCGGAGCATGGTGAACGGCTGGTAGAAGTCGCCGAGCGTCTGTCTGAGCTGTTCGTCAAGATAAGTTCCCGACGACGACATCGAGTTGAGCATAGCGTCCATCCACGAAGCCGCTGCAGGATAGTCGCTTGTGTAGTAGTCCTTCAGCTTTGCGAGCTGTGCAGCCTTCTTCACGGCGTCGTCGATGCCGCCCAGCTGGTCTACGAGCTTTATGTTGAGTGCGTCGGTAGCGAGCCAAACGCGTCCCTGTGCTATCTTCTCCACGCTTTCCACCGGCAGACGTCTGCCCTCAGCCACACGCTGGCGGAACAGACTGTATCCGCGGTTGACGCTTGCCTGCAGCATAGCCTTCTCTTCGGCGTTGAACGGGCGTGCCATGAGGTTGCCGAAAGTAGAGTTGCGGTTGGTCTTCACCTCGTCGAAGCGCACGCCGAGCTTGCTTGTCACGAGTCCGCTGAAGTCGGGTATCACGGCGAAGATACCGATGCTGCCCGTCAGCGTGTTCGGCTGGGCCACGATCCACGACGCCGGAGCCGACATATAGTAAGCACCCGACGCAGCATAGTCGCCCATCGACACCACTACCGGTTTCACCTTGCGCAGCTCGCTCATCTGGTGCCACATCTGCTCCGAAGCGTAGGCGTCGCCGCCGCCCGAGTTGATGCGCACAACCACTGCCTTCACGTCGTCGTCGTTCATAAGGTCCTCAAGGTCTTTGCACACCTTGCGACTTGCTATATAGTTGTTGTTGCCGAACATCGTTGCAGCCTTTGGGTCCTGCACGATGTCGCCCTCTGCATAGTAGACGGCAATCTCGCTGCCTTCCACCTTGCCGTCCTTCACGTTGAGCATGTCGTTCAGAGTGAGCTGTGCAATGTCGTCGCCATTCTCGAGCTTCATCATCTTCTTCACGGCGTCCTTCACCTGGTCGCCGTACATCATGCCGTCAACCATCTTTGCCTTCACGAGCGTCTCTGTAGCCTGCAGCGCGAGGTACGAGTCGGCGTAGCTGTTGAGCGAGTCGATGCTTATGCCGCGGCTCTTCGATACGGCGTTGCATACGTTGCGCCATGTGCCGTCGATGAAGGTCTGTGTCTGCAAGCGGTTGGCGTCGCTCATCTTCTCCTCGGTGAAGGTCTCCGTCGCACTCTTGAATGTGCCCACCTTAACAACCTCCCACTTCACGCCGAACTTCGCCATAAAGTCCTTGTAGAACATGGTCTGCGCACCGATGCCGTGCCAGTCGACGATGCCCTTCGGGTTGATGTACACCTTGTCGGCTACCGACGCTACGTAGTAGGCGCCCTGCGTGTAGAAGTCGCCGTAAGCCACAATCCACTTGCCGCTCTTGCGGAAGTCGGCGAGTGCATTACGTATCTCCTGCAGCGTAGCGTAGTTGGCTGCAAGTGCGCCCGCTTCTATGTATATGCCTTTTATGTCGTCGTTAGCCTTAGCCTTCTTGATAGACGAGAGAATGTCGTTCAGTCCGCTGTTCAGCGAGTTGTCGCCTGTGAACATGCTGAGTGGGTTCTCCGATCCCTGCTCGCTGATTGTTCCCGAAAGATTGAGCACGAACACCGAGTTCTTCTCCACGTTCTGTGCGGCGTTGCCCGACGCTATCATGCCGATGATGCTCATCATACCGATAACGCCCATCACGATGAAGAATCCGAACATACCGACCATCGTGGCAAGCACGTTTTTGATGAAGTCTTTCATAAGTTTTTCTTTTTTTAGAGTATAAAGTATTATTTGCAAATTTAGTCAAAAAACTTGAATTGTAAGACTGTTTGACGGAAAAACACTAACTTTGCAGTAGTTTTAAACAAAAATGACACATTGTTAGATTTATGCAGAACAAAAACTACATACTTCCTGCCGAGTGGCATCGTCAGTCATGCGTGCAACTCACATGGCCTCATGAGGATACCGACTGGCTTCCGTATCTCGATGACATCACCGAAACATTCGTGCAGATAGCCAAGGCTGTGGCTCATTACGAGCCGCTTGTCATCGCCGCAAAGCATCCAGACGCGGTGCGTGCAGAGCTTGAGGAGAGTCTTTCTGACGAGGAGATGGAGAACGTGCGCATCTATGAGTGCGACAACAACGACACTTGGGCTCGCGACCATGCCTTCATCACGCTCATCCCCACAGCAGAAGGCAGCGGCAAGAATGTCGTAGCCTCCTGCCGCCTTCTCGACTTCCGTTTCAACGGATGGGGCGAGAAGTTCGCTGCCGACAAGGACAACCTCATCAACCGTACGCTATATGCTCGCGGAGTGTTCGCTGGCGAGCGTGTCGACTACGACGACTTTGTGCTCGAAGGCGGTTCTATCGAGAGCGACGGACGCGGCACGGTGCTCACCACGAGCGTATGCCTTATGGCGCCCAATCGCAACCAACCTCTGTCGCAGGCAGAGGTGGAGCAGGTGTTGAAGGAGCGACTCTGTGCCCGCAAGATAGTATGGTTCGACCACGGACAGCTCATCGGCGACGACACCGACGGACATATCGACACCATCGTGCGCCTCTGTCCTGACAATACGCTACTTTATGTGGGTTGCGACGACGAAAACGACCCGCAGTATGCCGACCTGCACGCTCTTGAGCAGCAACTGAAGGCTGCAACCGACGCCGACGGCAAGCCCTATCGCCTGCTGCGTCTGCCTATGCCCGACGCGCTCTACGACGACGGCGACCGTCTGCCGGCTACATACGCCAACTTCCTCATCATCAACGGCGCTGTCATCGTGCCTACTTACGCACAGGAGGAGAACGACGCTCGTGCTCTGGCTCTCGTGGCTGAGGCTTTCCCCGGCTACGACATCATCGGCATCGACTCGCGTACTATCGTTCGTCAGCACGGATCTATCCATTGCCTCACAATGCAGTATCCTGCCGAGTGTCAGTTGGCGAAATAAACGGTTTGCGCAATGGCTATAGTAGAAATTGATTCGCTTGACTTCCCCGGTGTTGAGCTTTTCTCGAGTCTCACGGAGAAGCAGTTGCGCCACAGCTACGAAAAGGGTAGCGGCGTGTTCATCGTGGAGAGTCCGAAGGTCATCGATCGTGCGTTGATTGAGGGCTACGAGCCCTTGGCTTTGCTTTGCGAGCAGCGTCATGTAGTTGGCGATGCGGCAGAGATAATCAGTCGGTGTGGCGACATACCGGTATATACGGGCAGTCGCGAACTGCTTGCCTCGCTCACCGGCTACGTGCTTACGCGTGGCGTGCTCTGCGCTATGCGTCGCCCTGCGGAGCTAAGCGTCGAGGAGGTGTGCCGCGATGCGCGCCGTGTGGTGGTCATCGATGGTGTTGTCGACGCCACCAATGTTGGAGCTATGTTCCGCTCGGCTGCCGCTCTTGGCATCGACGCCGTGCTTATGACGCGCACTTCCTGCGACCCGCTCAACCGCCGTGCGGTGAGGGTGTCGATGGGTGCGGTATTCTCTATCCCCTGGACATGGATAGACGGTCCGGTCAGCGACCTGAACCGATATGGCTTCCGCACCGCTGCGATGGCTCTCACCGACAATTCGGTGTCTATCGACGATGCTGCGCTGCTCGCCGAGCCTCGTCTTGCTATCGTCATGGGCAACGAGGGCGACGGACTGCCTGCCGCTACTATCGCTGCCGCCGACTATGTGGTGCGCATACCGATGGCGCGCGGCATCGACTCGCTCAATGTTGCCGCAGCTGCTGCCGTGGCTTTCTGGCAGTTGAGATGAGGCTTTTTAACCGAAAATGGCTAACTTTGCAACAAAATAAATACGTAGAAAGATTATGAAACACTTGAAAATAGGATATCTTCAGCAGCACAACGTGGCTGACGTGAAGACAAACATGCAGCGTCTTGCCGACGGCGTGCGCGACCTCGCAAAGCGTGGTGCGGAACTCGTTGTGCTGCAGGAACTGCACAACTCGCTCTACTTCTGTCAGGTGGAGGATGTAGACAACTTCGACCTTGCGGAGCCTATCCCCGGTCCGTCTACCGACTTCTACGGCGCATTGGCACGCGAGTGCAACGTGGTTATCGTTACATCGCTCTTCGAGCGCCGTGCTCCGGGTCTGTATCACAACACGGCTGTCGTAATGGAGCGCGATGGCTCTATCGCTGGCAAGTATCGTAAGATGCACATTCCCGACGACCCTGCCTACTACGAGAAGTTCTACTTCACACCGGGCGACCTTGGCTTCCGTCCGATTCAGACCAGCGTGGGCAAGCTCGGCGTGCTCGTATGCTGGGACCAGTGGTATCCTGAGGCAGCGCGACTGATGGCTCTGCAGGGCGCCGAACTGCTCATCTATCCTACAGCTATCGGCTACGCTGCGTCTGACACCGATGACGAGCAGCAGCGTCAGCGCGAGGCGTGGACAACCGTGCAGCGCGGTCATGCCGTAGCCAACGGACTCCCCGTAGTGTCGGTCAATCGCGTCGGCTTCGAGCCCGACCCGAGCAAGCAGACACCGGGCATCGAGTTCTGGGGTTCGTCAATGGTTGTGGGTCCGCAGGGCGAGATGCTCTATCGCTCGGCTCCAGACGCTGAGGACAGCGTGATCGTGGAGGTTGACCTTGCTCACAGCGAGGACGTGCGCCGCTGGTGGCCCTTCCTGCGCGATCGCCGCATCGACATGTACGGCGAGATAACAAAGCGATTTATCGACTAATAATTCACGATTGTCGTTTTTATCTTCCATATCTTCCAGCTATGGGCGTCGTGCAATCGTAATATGTTGAAGACCAAACATAAACGGATATAAAGATGGCTGGAAGATAGTCCGCAAAACGGGCGTATCTTCCAGCCATCTTCCATCTTTTTCTCGGTATCTACCAGCCCGAGGCTTTATTTTCCCTTTTCTTTAAACTCATTATACACAGCCAGACCTTTTACTGTCAGGAGGTATTTCTGACGCGGATGGCGGGGGGAGTCGGGATATAACATACTAACATAGCCTTCATTGATTGCAGGATTCAAATAGAGGCTTATGAAACTTTTTCTCTCTTTAAGTTCTAAGGCTGTAAGCATTTCTTTAACAGACATTTCAACATCTCCAATTGCAATAATCAGCTTCATTATATACTGGTTGTTTGTATGCAAATAGTCGAGAACTTGTGGGGTACTTGTGGGGTTTTCGTCCTTTACTTGTGGGGTACTTGTGGGGTCGGCAAAGTTTGGCTGCACCTTCCAATCATCAGTAGCATTGATATGGAGATACCGGTTACGAAGATCCCATTTGTCGCCTAATATCAGATTACGAAAGAAATGTTCAAGATATATAGTTGTATAGTCTATACCCGTACGAGCGTTTTTATAGTTTGCACGAACCAATGCGTTTCTGAAATACCAAGAGTGTTGAGCAAAGAGGTCGTTGTTCACTTTGAAGCCTATAGAACGGAGGTACAATATGGTAAAAACAGCTGTTGTTCGGGTGTTGCCCTCACCAAAAGGATGTATTTGCCATAATCCTGACACAAAGCGTGTGATGTGGCGCACCATTTCGTCCGATGTGATGCCTTTGTAGCTGAACGCACGCTCCTGAGCTATGTCATAATCGAGCGCTCTTCTTAGATCCTCCCAGTTCAGATAATTCACCGTATCGCCGTCAAGCACCCATTCTCGTTTTGTAATGTCGTAATCGCGCAGCTTTCCTGCGTGTTTAAACACATCCTCAAACACACGTCTATGTATGGAGATAAACCCATTTGTGCTGAAGTCCAATGCTTTTGAAGACAGAATCTTTGTGATGTTTGCTGAAACTTTATCAGCCTCTTGCATATCATTCTCGCCAGCCTCGCGCAGAGTTTTCGATTGGTAATAACTCTTGATGAGTTTGCGTGCTTCGTCAATGTCTATTTCGCCCTCGATATGTCTGCAAGCAGTAGTTTTCAGATACTCTGAGGTCTGCAAACCATCTACGGCTTGCAGTCCTATAGCAGTCTGCCATATACTGGCTTTCTCTTTCTTGCTCGGTTCTCCTTGACGAATGTATTCGTCAAAGTTGAGATATAGTTGCTTGCTATTATTGTTCATAATTATCTGTTTTTTATATTGTCCATCTTGCCCTCTGCTACCATCTTAGGAGCATCGTTTTCAAACAACTCATATTGCTTAGAGTTGGGGCGTGACTGCAATGGCGTGACATTTTTATCATCATTGACAACTGTTTTTGTTGTTGCGATTTCCTTGACTCTCCAATCCAGAACTCGTTGAATCGTTAGCTTCTCAATTGCTCGAATGTATGTTTCCATAAACTTATAGTCGATGGAGCCTGTGGAGGTGATGGGAAGCCAAATTCTTTCATGACATACTCTATTCCATGTAGCTTTACATTCATAGCTGAACTTTTTCTTTATACATTTCTCAATTGCAGCAGAAACATAGATAAGACTTTCCCTTGTATCTGAATACCCGATAGATTTGATTAGGTAAGCATCCCAGAGGACACCAGTTCTCTGAGGTTGAGGATAAACATTACCTGTAGCTATGGCTCCATTTTGTACAATATCTATAGACATCTCGATGCTATCAAATTTGTCTTTGTGGCCATAGAACATAATACCATTATCTCCATTCTTGGCATTTACCAAGGGTAAGTTATAGGTATCATCAGGTGTCTGTCTTGTATCTGTTCGTTTATCAAAAGGTCTGTTTTTAAGTTCTTTCTTATCATACAGGGTTCCAATTGTATACTCTTTTAGCCTTTTGCTTTTAAAAGCTGTTAGCGCTTCCTGTTCTTCCTCTGTCAATTCACAATCCTCAAAACCAGCGACTTTTAGATAAGTCTCCATCTCGCGTATGCGAGATTCCTCCATCTCGCGTATGCGAGATTCCATAAAAACAAAATCTATTTCATTAGATTGAGTTATAGGCAAATGAATGTATTGCTCTTTAATCTTAGACCAAGTTCCCATGTTGTTATATGAGAATAGCTTCTTCATATACGACATCGTTGTCACAAGATATAAGCCAACAATACGATTCTTAATCACATCTCCAGTTAGTGAAAAGACATGATTATGCGTTGCCATTTTATATTCAAAATCACGATAATATGCATTACCCCAAAAGTCGATAGTTATAGTGTTACTTCTAAAGATCTTTGCCTCTCTATCTGTCTTTCCTTTAATTCCTTGCCCTTCTACTCCTGAGTTAATAAAATAGGTTCCTTTACCATTTATGTCCTTCTGTTGTAGGTCGGTATCGCCAGTTTGTGCAGAAAACAAATCTCCTATCTTAAAATCTTTATATGCCCACGCCTTCAGTTCAGTAGGTCGTGGGCTTACTTTTTTCCCAGGCCCGACTCTCCTTTAAGAACTTGTCCGACCTTCCATGAAAGATACTCCTTAACTACATTCTGAAAATCTTCTTCAGTAGGTGTTGTGTCTATTTTCTGATGCTGTCCGTATGTCCAGTCGTCACCATTTAAAGTGATGTAGTCTTCGGTATAGCAGTCCTTAAAATAATTAAGGTTCTTGTCATTTGCACCCTTACCATAACGAACAAGATTTGCAACCTCTGCATAGCGTTCTTTTGCATTATCTGTGTCACGCAAGTTCACACTCTGTCCTGACTTCTTGCGACTCGTACGTGTATATCCATCTTCTTTAAAATCGATAAAACGTACAATGTCATTTTCTGCATCATGCGGACGATTAACTTCAAACACATAGATAGCAGTTTGTACGGAAGCTTTACCTATGAATAATTTGTCAGACATCTTGATAGATGCACGCAAAGTATTGTTTTTAAGAATATTGGCAGTAAACGGCAAGCCGTTGCCACTACCTGCATTCTCTTGAATTAATACGGCAGCACGACCACCATGTGTCATCATACTTAATGCTTTTTCTACAAAAACAAAGCCTTTGCCGTCTGCAGAATAAGGCGGATTGAGCAAGAATACATTGGCGGGGAATGGATGGTTTATGTTCCTTCCCTGTTCGTAATTGCCTTCAAATGTCAATGAGTCTTTCTGAATGATGTTTGCACTACCATCCTTCATCAGAATCATATTCAGAACAGCAAGCATATAAACATCTGGCAACTTCTCTATTCCAAGAAGCTGCTCCATTTTGATCTTGTTTACTTTTTCTTCAAATTTGATAGGACTGTTTGCATATTTCTGTTTTGCATCATCTATCATTTGATGCATAGCAGAAATAAGGAATCCTGCCGAACCAGTAGCAAAGTCCCAAACGTATGAGTTCATGTTTACTTCACACAATTTTGCCATTAACTCAGTAACATAGCGAGGGGTCAGCACTACATCATTTTCACCTCCATCAGGTACGGCAACCCATTCGTTCATTACATTAAAGAGACGACCGGTAAAGTCAATATTATGAAGTTCTCCGGTAACGTATGGCAGGATATCACGTTTTACATCGGCGTAAATTGTATGCAATTTACTTTCTCCGCCAGGTGTGGGCTTTTCCAATCCAGAGTTAAGGAAAACAACGTCAAGAATGCCTAAGATCATATCAATTTTTTCTTCTGGCAAATGCTTATTATTCAGATACATTCTGATTTTACTCATGATGACCTGGCCATCGTTGTTCTCTTTGTCATCAATACCTTTTAAATCCTCAACACGGAGTGGTTGCACTCCTATTGTGCCCAATCCTGCCATAATAAGACCTGCCACAAGTTGCACTCGATTATTGACCACAATTTGCTGCTCATCATGCAGACTTTGATTTAAAGCCTTTAACTTGCGTTCAATCTCATCTTCAAGTGCAAGTTTTCGCTCTTCAAGTTCTTCGGGAGTAAGAGCAAGAGCATTGAGTTTTGTAACGAAGTCTTTCATGTTCTTTTCCAAAAGGAAAGAAACATCTTCGAAACTACCTACATGTTTTGGCACAAAGAGATTGTCCTTTGATATGTACCATACATCCACCTCGTGTATAGTCTTGCCAGCCTCTTCATAGCCATTGACACCTATAGCCACCACTTCCTTATACGAATCGGTAAAGTTGAGTATGGCATTTGCATAGTGAACAGCTCCATTGACAGCATATTTTGCGATGTTCTGATAATTGGGATCTGAATCCTTCTTTGTGTTGTCAACTTCTCCCTTTGTGTTTACTTTTATCAAATCGCCCTTTTTGCCTTTCACCTCAATCATTACTGGAATTTTACGACCATTCTCAGAGAAAAGCATACATTTGATGTCAGGGTAGTTCTTGCCGGAACCACCCTGTTTGCTTGGAGCCTTGTTGAGGGCTATTTCTATTTCGGGATTGATTGCTTCAGTCTTTGTATAATATTTTTGACCTTTGAATTGTTTTTTGCACCAATCCTCAATTATTTCTTCTATGCTATGTTTTGATTTAGTTGCCATAATAATTTCTTTGTTATAATATGTTTTTCCTTACTTAACCTTCGATGCCTCAAGTAGTTCCTTATTGAAGTCTTATAAGGTTACAAAGATACATAATTTTGCTGAAAGTAAAGTAAGGAAAGCGGTGAAAATGCGGAGGCTTCGTTACAATCGTAGCTTTATTTTATCGGCAGCTCTCTGCTATTTTTGCGTGTGAGATAAAGGTAGAACACGCTGACAATCAGTGGCACTATGGCAAGCTCCGTGGCGAGCTGAAAGATGCGCTGATAGTCGGCGATGGTGAGCATGAGGCTGGCTAATGCGCCAACGATGACGAACGGCGTGGCGATGAGCGTGCGCGCTATTGCGTTGCGCAAAGTGCTGCCGGGCATGTTGCGCGTGAAGCGCACCACCACCTGCTTCACCATGCTAAGAGCGAAGCCCAATGCGGCGTGACCCGCAGCCAGCGCTGCGGCTACGATGCTGAGTGGCGCTGCCGTGTTGTAGCTGAGGAAGAGCAGTGCGGCGCCCGGAACGGCGAGCAGCAGGGCTGAGGGCAGCAGCCAGCGGCGCAGTCCGTGGCGGCGTATGGCGTATATGCCGAGAATATAGCCGGCGGTGATGGCGATGACGGCTGCTGTGCCTTGCGCGTAGGCGAACTCCTGCGGCGACATGCCCAGTCCGTCGTTGTGCGGCTTGGCTATGACGAAGAGTGGGGCGGTGAGAGCGAGCAGCGTTTCGGGCAGCAGGAAGAGTGGCAGAAACATCAGTGTGGCGATGTCGTCCTTGCGCTGCAGCATACGGCGCATAGTCTCTTTGAACTCGCCGCGATGCAGACCCATCGTAGGCTTCGGCTTGGCGTAGCCGTGTGGTCCGCCTGGCAGAAAGAGAGCGTGCCAGAGCCACAGAAACAGTTCCACGCCTGCCATCACGTAGAACACAAAGCTCCACGAGTAGCGTATGTTGCGTGTCACTACTTCCATATTGCCGCCCACCATCGCCATTACTCCGCAGCCGAAGAGGAGGGCCATAATTGATGTTGTGGTGTTGAGGTGTTGAGGTGTTGAGATTTGAGGTGTTGAGATTTGAGGTGTTGTGGTGTTGAGGTGTTGAGGTGTTGTGGTGTTGAGGTGTTGAGATGTTGATGTTGTGGTGTTGAGGTGTTGAGATGTTGATGTTGAGGTGTTGAGGTGTTGAGGTGTTGAGGTGTTGAGATGTTGAGATGTTGTGCTTGGTTGGTGCACTTGAGACAAGTGCACCCCCTGAGACAAGTGCATCCCTTGTGGTGAGTCGACATAGAAACGGTGCAGGGCGATGTTGTAGAACAGAGCCGAGCAGACGAAGAACGGCATGAAGCATGCCGTGCCCAGCAGCCAGTAGCTCGTATGGAGCGTGAAGGCTACGGCGGCGAGTGAGAGAGCGGAGATGAACTGTGTGGAGAGAATCCATACCTTTGTGGTGCCCCAGAAGTGGGTGACTATCATCTCGAACAGCGGGCGCAGCAGCACGGGCAGACATAGCAAGGCGATGGCAAGCGCTGTGTCGGGTGTGTCAAGTCCCATGCGGCGCAGCATCACCATCGTCAGAACAAGCACAGACACAGCCAATCCGTCACCGAACATCAGCGACGGAAACCACAGGCAGCGGGTCTTTGCACCTCTGCGGTGTGTGCGGTAGGTTGTTTTCTTTTGCTTGTCTGTCATTATTTTTTCTTTCCGAACTCAGGGTCAATCTTCAGGAACGCCGTCACGAGGAACGTGATCAGGCAGCACGCCATCACGAAGATGAAGAACATCTTGTAGCCCATGATGTCCTTAACGTAGCCCGACACCATGCCCGGCAGCATCAGTCCGAGATAGGAGATGCCGGTGCATATAGAATAATGTGAGGTGCGGAACTTGCCCTGACTGTAGTAAAGCATGTAGAGCGTCAATACGGTGAAGCCCAAGCCATAGCCGAACTGCTCCACGAAGAGGCACGACGATACGACCCACAGATTAGAGTCGAGCGTGTAGCTGAGGTAGATGTACACTACGTCGGGCAGTGTGATGGCGCATACGAGCGGCCACAGCCAGCGCTTCATGCCGTCGCGACTGACGAGCACGCCGCCGAGGATTCCGCCTAAGAGCAGTCCGATGAGTCCCACCGTGCCCTGCGCCAGTCCGTACTCCTCGGGTGTCAGAGCCATTCCGCCTTCGGCTGCAGGTCGCATGAGGAACGTCTTTGTCATCGTGTTCAGCAGAGCTTCCGGAAAGCGGTAGAACAGCAGGAATAGCATCACGAACACGGTCTCCTTTGTGCCGAACTTGCAGAAGAATGTGGCGAGCATAGTCTTCAGTTCGCTTGCCACCTCTCCAACGCTCTTCTCCGAACTAACATCATCGGCAGGACGCGGCATCATCTTGCAGTGGTAGAGCCAGATGCCGATGAAGAGTGCCGCGAGCGCGTAGAAGATAAGCGTCCAGGTGTAGACCACAGGCATCTGCAATTGATGTTCAAGGAAGCCGGCGAGCGACACGAGCGCGCCGTTCACGAAGATGACGGCGAGTCGATAGAACGTATTGCGCAGTCCGACGTACTTCGCCTGGTTGTGCTCGTCAAGCTCTATCATGTAGAAGCCGTCGGCAGAGATGTCGTGTGTGGCACTGGCGAACGCCATTGCGAAGAGGAAGAACATCGTGCCCTGAAACCAGAACGACGTAGGCAGCGTGAAGGCGATGCCAGCCAGCGCACTGCCCATGAGCAGCTGCATCGTGAGCACCCACCAGCGTTTTGTCTTCAGCAGGTCGATGAACGGACTCCATAGCGGCTTCACCACCCAAGGCAGAGCCAGCCAGCCCGTGTAGAGTCCCACCTCAGCATCGCTCAGTCCCATCTGCATCAGCATGACTACAGACAGGGCTGTAACGACAACGTTTGGCAGGCCTTCTGCGAAATATAGTGTGGGGATCCATGCCCACGGATTGGTCTTTTTCAATTATTAATTTTTAATTTTTAATTATTAATTATTGCCAAAGGCAATTTTGAGTTTTGAGTTTTGGATTTTGAGTTGCGAATTCTTAATTCAAAATTGGTGCAGTTCTTGCTTGGTTGGTGCACTTGAGACAAGTGCACCCCCTGAAACTACTTATATATCCTCTTTATCTCCGCTCCGCGATAGTAGTGCAGCAGGATTTGGTCGTAGTTATAGCCCTTGGCGCCCATTACTGCGGCACCAATCTGGCAGAGTCCTACGCCGTGTCCCCATCCTGCACCCGTGAGTCGGAATGTCTGCGGCACGCCGTCCTTGACGTCCTCCTTGTCAACTACGAATGCGCTGCTGTAGAGATGCGTATCGCTCAGCGTACGGCGTATCTCCAGTTCCTTACCGATAGTGAAGGTGCGCTCCGATCCCACAATCTTCAGGCGGCAGATGCGTCCGCTGCTGCCACGCTCCACCGGAACGAGGTCGAGAATGTCGCCGAACTCCATCTTCAGACGCTCTGTGATGAGGCTCTTCAGCTCGTCCTGCGTGTATGTGACGTGCCAGCGATAGAAGTCGGTCGTCTCCTGGTCGTAGTCGTTGAGCACTTCCGAGAGTATCTTCTTGTCGTCGGTGTTGCAGAACGACTCCGGCGCTGTACGAATCCAGCGTTCAGCGTTCTCCTCTACGGTCAGGTCGGGCAGTTCTGCGGCTGCGGCGTTGTTGCATCCGCAAGAGCTTGCGTCAGCCACGTCGCGTATCGCCGCAAGATACGGTTTCTTCACGTTCTCCCAGCAATACTGGAACTCCTCCGTCGCGCCGCCGCAGCACTTGCTGAAGCGTGCGTCGCATATCTCGTCGTTGTCCATCAGTATCTGTCCGCGTGTGGCGTGTATAGCCTCCGCCACATGCTTGCTCGTAGCCTTTGTGATGCCCTGATAGCGCTGGCAGTGGTCGTCGGCGCATACGTCGAAGATGGTGTGGTCTTCGCGGTCGTACCACTTTATCAGCTCGTCGTCCTTGCGTATGAACGAGAAGAAGCCGCTGCCTCCGGCGCCTGTCTGCTGCTTGTGGCGCTGTTCAATCTGCGCAAGCAGCCAGCTGCGCGAGATGACGGCGTGCGCCTTGAGCAGTTCGAGGCTCGATGTGGCGCTCATCTCGCTTGAGATGACGCTTTCAAGATACGACTCCACGGGCAGTTCGTTGATGGCGCAGACGCGGTCTGAGTCTACCACGAGTCGCAGCGTGCCCAGGAAGGTCTGCGTCTCCTGACGCTCCCAGTGGAAGTTGACGCCGATTGTTACGTCGTGCAGCGAGAACGAGGCGTCGTTCTGCTGCGGATGGAAAGTAAGCTCGCGATACTGGTTGCCGTTCCACAGGATGCCGCCCTCATGGAACTCAACCACCTGCTCGCCCTCAATCAGGTTGCCCTTAGCCATGTACGGCTTGTTGAGCGAGAAAGATATCTTCGCGCCGCTCACGATGCCTACCGATACGTTCGGCTGCTTGCCTGCGAAGTGGGTGTTAGAAGCGAGGTTGCCCGCTGCAAGTGTGCGCAGCTTCTCTGCAGTCTCGTTGAACGTAGCCGTGTCCATGCCGCACTCCTTCAAGATAGCTACGGCTTCGTCTGCGCTGAGCGTGTTGAAGTCTTCGCTACGCGGTGTGACGATGAAGCCCGCCATGTCGAGCGAACCCGGACTGACGAGGCGCTTCTGCTCGCCGTCGGCGAAGTAGCAGTCGGGACGATGCTTCGTGCGTGGTATCACCACCACCTGATAGTCGTCGCCGTCGCGCCATGCTATGATGTTCATCATCGGCTCGGTATCGCCGCCGTGCATCGGCAGCGCCGAATAGAGCTTGCGGAAGAGCTGTTCGCCAGTGTGCTGGTCGGTGGTGCGTACAGAGAATACGGGCACGGCGAAGCCGCGTACGGCTGTTATCGCGCCACGCTCGTCGTTCTTTACGAGCACTTCGGTGTCGCGGCTCAGTCGTGGCCAGTTGGTCTGCAGCGGCAGCATACCCGAACATACAGCCTGGAAGTGCATGTGGTCGGGAGCCGACGCGCCACACTTCGGTCCGTTATAGAACACCGTCAGCGTCGGATAGGCATTGAGCAGTCGGTAAATCTCGCCATAGTTCATGCCGATGCTCTGCGGACGGTGCGTGCGCAGCGGAATGGTGAAGTGTTGCGGCATGATAGGGAAGGGGTTGACGAGCAGCGTGAAGTTCTTGTCCACCTGCTTCTGCATCTGCTCCTTCGGTCGGTTCTGCTCGCAGAGGAAGCAGGGACGCTCGGCGATGGTCTTGCGGTCGATGTTTGCGCCTGTAGAGACGATGCGTGCGGGGTTGAACTGCAGCTTGAGCGTAATCTCGCCGCACGACAACTCGCGTGTCTTCACGTTGCGCAGGTCGTGGAAGTGCTGTCTGGCATCCTCCCACACCTCCAGCTGGCGGTTGAAGAAGCGCTGCAGCGAACTGTCGGCTGAGGCGTCTGCGGTGCCTTCGGAGAGTTGCTGGCGTGCCGCAATCTCCAATGTGCGCAGGCGGTCCTTATACAGGTTGTTGGCGTTCTGGCGCTCTATGCTGAGAGCGGCGTCGCTGTTGCCGTCCCAGCGGCGGCACAGATAAAGCTCGTCGAAGATTCTGCCGATTGAAGGCGAGTCCGAGAGCGTAGTCTTCGCCGTACGAAGTGTTCGGGAACTGAATCTGTCGCAGGATAGGCGTGAAGAAAGCGCGCGGCGCGCCGAGTCCGTTTATGCGCAGCGCGTTGTTCGGTCCGTTCTGGTCGGTCCACTCTTTGTGGTCGATAAGTCCCGGCGGGAGCGTCTCGAGCTGGAAGTTGCACATGCGGTAGGAGCCCACAATCATCGCAGCCCCCTGCTTGTGAAACTCGTCGACGATGCGCTGCAGCGTCTGCGGCGACGAGTAGAGGTCGTCGCTGTCGAGCTGCACGGCGAAGCGTCCGCAGCGTGCGTCGTCTACAGCCACGTTCCAGCAACCGCCGATGCCGAGGTCGGTGCGCTCGGGTATGATATGTATGAGGCGCTTGTCCTCGGCAGCAGCCTCTTCGAGGATGTCTGAAGTGCCGTCGGTAGAGTGGTTGTCCACCACTATTACGTTATACTTGAATGTAGTCTTCTGTGCGAGAGCCGATCCGACAGCGTCGGCGATGGTCTTGGCGCGGTTGAAAACAGGTATAATCACCGAAGCCTCGTACGTGAAGTCCTGCTCGCTGTAGTCGGGCTTCATATACTTCGACGTGTCTACCGTAGCGCCAATCTTGTCGAGGTGCTTTGTAGCCACCTGTTCCATCTCTATCTGCACCTCGCGGTTGCGTGGGTTGACGTAGTCGAACTGGCGCTCGCCGCTCTTGCGCGAGTCGGTCTCCACCTGCGTGTACAGATACTCGTTAAGATGGAAAATCTGCGACTTGCGGCTTATGTACAGGCGCAAGTCGTAGAAGCCAGCCCACTTGTAGTCGGCGAGATGCTGCTTTGCGGCGTACTCGTGCAGCAGCGATGCGCGTATGAGCACGAGCTGTCCGAAGTCGAAGTCGTCGCGTATGCTGCCCGTCTGATAGTCGATGGTAGGATGTTTCTCCTGCACGCCGTCCTTTTGTATGTAGCAGTCGGCGTATACCATACCCGCATTGCTGTCGGTAGCCACGCGCAGCAGTCGGTCGAGCGCGTGCAGTCCGAGACTCACCGGCGTGTGCTTCAGGCTCAGCAGCACGTATTCGGCGTCGGTATGCTCCTCGATGGTGAGCAGCGTCTTTGTCGACGTCAGTCCGTCTATGGTTATCACGGTGCAGTCGCTGATGCTGTCCGAGTCGCCGCACGCGCAGATGTCGCTTGCGTCGCTCACGAGCAGGTTTATATGCTGTGTAGTCTTGCTTTGGCTCAGCGTCTGCAGCGAGTCGGCAATCTCGGCTACATCGTTGCAGGGCAGAAAGCAATCAATTTTCTCTCTCATTGTTGTTTATAGTTTTTGCAAGTCCGCAAGAAACGCTTTCAGTGTTATCACGTCTACTTTCGGAAATGATATTTGTTTCAGAATATTGAAGTGATGGTCTTGTGTTACAATATACTTTGCGTTGCCAATAATGGCGCAGTCAACAAATTTATTGTCGTCTTCGTCTGCTTCTATAAGATGGAAAGCATACGAAGGTGATATAAGTTTTATGTTTTTCCTGTTTAGAATGGCTGTGATGATGAATTCGGAAACCAAAGGTGATATGTTTCGCGCTATAACTTCCGAGTATTCCTCTATGATATCATTTGTTACGCACAGAACGTACTTGCCATCAAGAAAGTCTTGCCACACTTGATAGTATTCATTCTGTGCCGAAATAGCCATAATCAGACAGTTGGTATCCAAGACAATGTTCATAGCTTTCTATCGTTTGTAAGGAGTTCTTTCGTGAAGATTCTCAAAGCTTTCGAACTTTGCCTCGTTCATCTTTCCGTTAGCCCACATAGCGTCTATCTCTTCCTTCGCTTTCTTTGCGAAGAAATCGGATATCGCTTGTTTCAAGTCAGCTAAAGCCTCGGGACTTTTCACCCATTGCATCATATTGAGTATATCAATCTGCGCATCGTTCAGTACTGTTGCTGCCATATTGTTTGCTTTAAAGTTATTAGTAAATGTCCTTTTATTAGATTAAGATGTGCGCTTCCGCGCAAAATCTATATGCAAAAGTAATGTTTTTTATCTGAAAAACGGAGTAAAAACGGCTTAATTTATGCGTTTGTAGTCAAATGATTTTGGCGTTCGGATTATTTGCAGTAATTTTATACATTGAAAACAAATCGATTAATCTAAAACAACATATTTCGCGATGAACAAGAATATTCTCTTAGCGAGCGCCGCCCTCTCCGTAGTGCCTACGCTCGTGGCTGCGAAGGCGCCTGGAAAGCGTGTTCAGCCGAAACAACCCAACATTATATTCATATTGTGCGACGACATGGGCTACGGCGACCTCGCCTGCTACGGGCAGCCCTATATCAGCACGCCCAACATCGACCGCATGGCTGAGGAGGGCATGCGCTTCACGCAGGCTTACGCCGGTTCGCCGGTGTCTGCGCCCTCGCGCGCTTCTATCATGACGGGTCAGCACTCGGGTCACGGACACGTGCGCGGCAACCGCGAATACTGGTCAGCTGAGCATACCGTGATGTACGGCAACAACGTAGACTTCGCTGTTGTGGGTCAGGAGCCTTACGATCCGCAGCACAAGATTCTGCCCGAGATGCTGAAGGACCACGGCTACACCACAGGCGTCTTCGGCAAGTGGGCAGGCGGCTACGAAGGCTCGCCCTCTACGCCCGACAAGCGCGGCGTAGACGAGTTCTACGGCTACATCTGCCAGTTTCAGGCGCATCTGTATTATCCCAACTTCCTCAACCGCTACTCGCGCTCTATGGGCGACACGGCGGTAGTGCGCGAGGTGATGGAGCAGAACATACAGTACCCCATGTTCGGACGCGACTACCATAAGCGCCAGCAGTATTCGGCACGCATCATACACGACAAAGCGCTCGAGTGGATTGACAAGCAGGACGGCAAGAAGCCGTTCGTGGGCTTCCTCACGTACACCCTGCCTCACGCCGAACTGGCACAGCCCTACGACAGCATCGTGGAGGACTACGAGAAGAAGTTCTTCGTCGACAAGACGTGGGGCGGACAGGAAGGCTCGCGCTACAACGCCGTGGAGCATACCCACGCACAGTTTGCCGGAATGATAACGCGTCTCGACCAGTACGTGGGCGAGGTGATGGCGAAGCTGCGCGAGAAAGGCCTCGACAAGAACACGCTCGTCATCTTCACCTCCGACAACGGACCTCATGAGGAGGGCGGCGCCGACCCCGAATTCTTCGGACGCGACGGCAAGCTACGCGGACTCAAGCGTCAGTGCTACGAGGGCGGCATACGCATTCCGTTCATAGCATGGTGGCCCGGACACGTCAAGGCGGGCGAGGTGAACGACCTGCAGTTCGCCTTCTACGACCTCATGCCTACGTTCTGCGACCTTGCCGGTGTGAAGAACTTCCGCAAGCGTTACACCAACCGCCAGCTCGCGGGCGACGGCTTCGACGGACTCTCCATCGCTCCGACGCTCCTCGGCGACGATGCCAAGCAGCTGAAGCACGACCATCTTTACTGGGAGTTTCACGAGACCGACCAAATCGCTGTGCGCCGTGGCGACTGGAAGCTGATTGTCGTAAAGGGCAAGCCGCGCCTGTACAACCTCGCCACCGACCTGCACGAGGATAACGACGTGAGCGCTGCGCATCCCGACATAGTAGCCGAACTTGTGGACGTTATACGCAAGGAGCATGTAGACAATCCGCTGTTCAAGGTGACGCTACCTTATTAATATACTTATTGAAATCTTACTGATTGCTCGTAACGTGCTGATTTGTTTGAGTTCACGGTAAACAGCCTTGTACATCGCTCGTTGAACATGAAAGCCCCTGTTCGCATTTTCA
>ERZ1503980.108-NODE-108-length-20846-cov-3.697561_pt1 | contig 20846 bp, 16 predicted proteins | sample MGYA00572096_ERZ1503980 | MGnify/ENA primary metagenome ERZ1503980 (study PRJEB39906, sample SAMEA3182106) | gut metagenome | biome: human; feature: gut; material: Stool; isolation source: human stools | place: Canada | collected 2013-02-26 ...
GTGTGCGGGATCTTAATGCCGCTCACTATACCATAAAAGTGAAAAAGATGCAAGATTTCCCGCCCCTCCGGTAAAAAATACGCCCGCCCGCGGGAAGCGGACGAGCGTACCGGCGACAGGGAGATGGTGCCGCCACGGGGGGAGGTGAAACCTGAAAAAACGGAAAAGACTTACTTGCCGGTGGCTTTGCTGACGATGCCGACTACCACAAGAAGACCGGCCAGAGCGGCCATCACGAAACTCGGACCCATGCTTCAGCGCCTCCTTTCTGCGGTTTTTCTTAACGTGTCTTTAATGTACCACAAGTGCGGGAATTTGTAAAACGCATCATAATCATCAAAACCATGAAAAAAACTTTGCACCGGGTCGACGGATATGCTATACTTGCATCGGGAAAGGAGCGTGCGCCCATGAGCGTTGCGAAATATCAGGTATTCCTCAAGACCGTGGAGTGCGGCAGCTTCACTGCCGCGGCGCGGGAGATGAACTTTACCCAGTCCGGCGTCAGCCACGCCATCGGCTCATTGGAGGAGGAGCTGGGTGTGCCCCTGCTGATCCGCAGCCACGGCGGCGTCACCCCCACGGCGGACGGACGGGCGCTGCTGCCCTACTTCGAGAAGATGTGCGCCATGCAGCACCAGCTGGAGCAGCAGGCCGCCGACCTGCGGGGCCTGGAGACAGGTCTTGTCAAGGTGGCTACCTTCACCAGCGTGTCCGAAAAGTGGCTGCCCAACATCCTCAAGACCTTTCAGACCCACTACCCCCATATCGAGTTTGAGCTGCTGCCCTCCAACTTCAACAGCGAGATTGGCAACTGGGTGCTGAACGGACGGGCGGACTGCGGCTTCATCAGCCTCCCCGCCCCTGTTGAAAAGTATCTGGACTGCTGGATTCTCCAGCGGGACCAGTGGAAGGTCATCGTCCCCTGCGACCACCCGCTGGCGGGTGCGAACCCCTTCCCGCCTGCGGCGCTGGAGCAGTATCCCCTGATCCTGCTGGACGAGGGCGACGACTATGAGATCCAGGCGGTGTTCGACACGCTGGGCATCACGCCGAAGATCCAATACACCGTCCAGCAGGATCAGACCATCCTGGCCATGGTGTCCAGCGGGCTGGGCATCAGCATCATGGAGGAACTGATGCTCTACCGCTGTGCCTATCCGCTGGTGTCCTGCTCTCTGCCCCAGCCGTTTTACCGGAACATCGGTATCTGCGTCAAGGACAGGAACGCCCTGTCCAACAGCACCCGGGCCTTCATTGACCACACCCGCCGCTGGGTGCTGGCCAATTTTCCCGACGGCTGGAACGCCCCGCCCCCCACTGTCCGCTGAATGCGGAACGAAACGCCGCCCCGTGCCGTCAGAAGTGGCAGAGGCGGTGTTCTGCCGCCCGATGAAAGGAGTGTTTTCAATGAAAAAGCTGTGTGTATTCTGCATGGCCCTGCTGATGCTGGCCATGACCGCCTGCGGTAAGGACACGTCCGGCGGCGGTAAGGACACGTCCGGCGGCGGTCAGTCCGTGGATCTGCGCGCCGCCTATGAAGCAGCCATCGCCCAGGTCAACGAGGAGCTGGGCGACAACGCCCCCGCCCTGCTGGAGGAAACGGCGGTGGAGATGCTGAACGGCTACTACCCCGGCATCGCGGACATCCAACTGAAGCAGTCGGTGTTCTTCCTCTCCCCCACTGCCACCTCCTGCGAGGTAGCCATGGTGGAGGTGGCTGACAGTGCCGACGCAGCCAAGGTGCGCGACATCTTCCAGGCCCGTGTGGACACCATGGCCAACGATACCATGTATCCGGACGAGGCCGCCATGTGGAAAAACAGCGCCACTGTGTCCGTCAACGGGAGCTACGTGGTGCTGGAGGTGCTGCCGGAGGGCTGCACCGTGCCCGACGCATTTCTGGCCAGATTTTGACGTTACGCTGCATTTTCCCGCCCTATGTGGTATGAAGAAATGTCTGGTCGTCCGCGCCTTCGTCCCTGCATAGGATGACGCAGGCGGAATCCATACAAAAGAGAGAGGTCCTGCACAGCAGGACCTCTCTCTTTTTGTATATTTCGCGTCTCTTACTCGCGGCGCAGGGCCTCGATGGGGTTGAGCTTGGAGGCCTTCACCGCCGGTACGAAGCCGAACACCACGCCGATGACCATGGAGAAGGCCACGGCGATGATGCAGGCCGGTACGCTGATGGCCACCGGTGTGCCCATGATGTGGGACATCATCTCCGCCAGGCCGATGCCGCAGGCCACGCCCAGGATGCCGCCCATGCTGGTGAGCACGGCGGCCTCCGTCAGGAACTGCCAGCGGATACGGCTCTGCTGCGCGCCGATGGCGATCTTCAGGCCGATCTCGCGGGTACGCTCCGTCACAGACACCAGCATGATGTTCATGACGCCGATGCCGCCCACCACCAGGGAGATGGCGGCGATCCAGATGAGCTGCCGGTTGGAGCTCTCGGACAGGCTCTGCAGCTGGCTGGCCTGCTGCAGCAGGTCCTTGGACTGGTACTTGTAGGTGTCGCCGGAGATAACGTGGCTGTTGAGGTATTCCGCCACGTTGTTGCCGGCGGTGGTCATGTCGTTGGTGGACACCGCCCACACCGCCGCATACTGGGGCTCATCGTAACGATAGACGATGGGCCAGCAGCTGTCGGGGATGAAGATGGTGCCGGAGGTACTGCCGGAGTACATGTAGTAGTCATTGATGTTGTTGATGACCGGCTCCGAGGACACGCGGGAGGACACCACGCCCACCACGGTGAAGGGCTCGCCGCTGATCTCCAGAGTGCCGCCGATGGGATTCTCGCCCTGAAACAGGCTCTGGGCGCTCTTGGTGTCGATGAGCGCCACTTTCCGGCAGCTGGCGAAGTCCGACTCCACGAAGGATCGGCCGTAGTTGACGGCGTAGTCCGCCGCAGACAGGAAGTGGCTGTCGATGCCGTACAGACTGCCGCTGAAGGAAGTATCGCCCACGTACACGCCGTCGGGCCACTGCCGCTGGTGGTACAGGGACACATCCGCCACGCTGCCCAGCTGGCTCATCTCGCTGCGCATGTCCTCCGTGATGGTGCTGACGCCCTGGGGAATGTCGGAGTAGTCCAGGCTTATCTCATTGCCGTCCTGGGTCAGCTGCACGCGGACCACGTTGTTGCCGGCGCCGATGAGGTTCTGCTTGATCTGCTCGTTGGTGCCCTGAATGGTGGATACGATGGTGATGATGGCCGCGATACCGATGATGATGCCCAGCATGGTCAGGAACGACCGCATCTTGTGGCTCCACACGCCCTGAAAGGCGAGATTGATATTTTCTAACATCGCTTCGCCCTCCTTACAGTCCGTTGTACAGCTCGTCGGCGTTGGCTTCCACCGTGGCGGCGCCCTCCCGCACGTCCTTCCCGTAGGGGAACGCCACATAGTCCTCCAGAGACAGTCCGCCGCGGATCTGGGTGTAGCTTCCCCACAGGTCGCGTCCCGTCTGGACCCAGCGCTTCTCCAGCCTGCCGTTGTCGCCGCGGGCCATTACGTAGCTCTTGCCGTTCTCCGTGCGGATGAACATGGTCTGGAGATAGATGGTATTGCCGTCGGTGGTGACGGTCTTCTGATAGGACATATCCACATAGTCTCCGGGCTGCAGGTTGGCGTCCTCGGAGACGAATACCTTAAAGGGGTAATAGGACACATTGCTGTTGCCGTCGCCCCAGCTGCTGCTGTTGTCCGTGGGGAAGTCGCTGATCTCCACGATCTCACCCTGACAACTGGCGCCGGTCATCCAGCTGCTGATGTCCACCGTGTCGCCGAGCTTCACCTTACCCAGGTCCAGCTCGCCCAGTGCGCCGGTGATGTAATAGCCGCCGCCGCCGGAGACCTCCACCACAGGCTCGCTGTTGTTATAGGCCTCGTCCGCCGGCCGCACGGCCTTGACCACGCCGTCGATCTCGCTGTATACGGTGCCGTCGCCCAGCTCCTTCTTTTTCTTGTCCAGCCCGATCTGAGCCTGCTTCACGGAGCGCTGGCCGTCGTAGACCTGCTTTTCCGTGGTGGCGATGAGGGACTTCAGCTCTTCCTTGGTCAGGGACTCGTTCAGCAGCTTCTCGATGGTGGCCAGCTGCTCCTCGCGGTCCTTGATCTCCGCGGTGGTGGGGGTCACGTAGCCGTCCTGATAGGCGGGCAGGTCGTTCATCACCTTCAGCTTCACCGGCGTCTCCGTGTCCTCGGCCACGATGTACATGCCGTAGCAGGTGATGGCGCCGTTGTTCACGTTGCCCGCACGGGTCACCAGCACCACGTAGGCGCTGTTCCGGCTCTTGGGCAGGATGTCGTTCCGGATGATTTCGTCCGTCAGGTAGTACTCCTTGGTGCGGGTATCCTCCAGCCACTGGTAGTACAGGGGCTTATCCTTGCTCTGGCCAAGGCTGTCGCCCAGACGGCCCTGCTTCACGGGGGAGCCCCGTCCGGCCAGCTGGTCCTGCTGGGAGCGCAGCTTCTCCAGAATGGCGGCCACGCGGTCATATTCCTTCTGCAGCTCCTCGCGGTTCTCCGCCTTGCGGTACAGGGACAGGTTATTCTTGGCTGTTTCCAGCTCCAGCTGCATGCGCTCCAGCTGGATCTGGGCGCCCTCCACCTCCGCCTGAGACAGCGTGGTGTCGTAGGCCAGCAGCTTGTCGCCCTTCTTTACATTCTGTCCCTCTTTCACGTACACCTGACTCACCGTCTGGCTCTGGGAGAGGTAGATCTTCTGCAATTTATCCGTGCTCACCGTGCCGCTGGTGTTGGCGGTGTCGCCCCAGTAGTCGGTCATGGCGAAGCTGGGCACGTCGAACACCTTCACGTCGCCGCGCTGGGCGTTCCGCGCCAGCGTCAGGCCGCCCCATACGGCGGCGCACACGGCTGCGGCAATGCCCACGATCAGCAGCGTCTTTTTCAGGGATTTACTCATGGAACGCACCTCCTGACAGCACACCGTCGCGAATGTTCATAATGGTGTGGGCATGCTGTGCGATGCCCTGATCGTGGGTGATCATGATGATGGTGGAGCCGCTCTGGTGCAGCTGCTGGAACAGATCCATCACCTGTGCGCCGCTGGCGGAATCCAGCGCGCCGGTGGGCTCGTCAGCCAGCAGCAGCTTGGGCCTTCCCACGATGGCCCGGGCGATGGCCACGCGCTGGCACTGTCCGCCGGACAGCTGATCCGGCCGGTGATCCACGCGGTCGGACAGGCCCACCGTCTCCAGCGCCTGACGGGCACGCTCCAGCCGCTCCGCCTTCTTCACCCCGCCGTACAGCAGGGGCAGCGCCACATTCTCCACCGCTGTCAGCTTGGGCAGCAGGTTGAAGGACTGGAACACGAAGCCCAGCTCCTTGTTCCGCACCTCCGCCAGCTGCTTGGGACTGCACTTGGTGATATCCTGCCCGTTCAGCAGGTAGCTGCCGCTGGTGGGCACGTCCAGGCACCCGATCAGGTTCATCAGCGTGGTCTTACCGCTGCCGGAAGGCCCCATGATGGCAAGATACTCCCCCTCCTCCACCTCAAGGTCGATGTGCTTGAGAATGTGGTTCACGGATTTTCCCATGGGGTAGTCCTTGCAGATGTCGTGCATTTCCAGGATCATACTCAGCCCTCCACCGGTGCGTCCGTGACGGCGCCGTCCGCAGCGGGCGCGGTCACGTCGCCGCCGTTATCCGCGCCGGACATATCCGCCATGCCGCCGTCCGCCATGCCGCCGTCCGCCATGCCGCCGTCCGCCATGCTGCCGTCCGTCATGCTGCCGTCCGTCATGCCGCTGCTGCTGCTATCGGGATCGAAGGTACTCTCGTCGTAGGGCACGCAGGTCATGCCGGCCTTCAGCGTCTCGTCGGGGAAGGCGATGTAGTCCGACGCCGTCAGCCCGTCGGTGACGACGTAGGTGTCCAGCTCCGCGTCATGCTCCCCCAGCGTCACACTGCGCTTTTCCAGCTTGCCGCTGCTGCTCTGGGCCCACACCCAGGGGGAGGAGTCCGCGTCGTTGATAAAGTAGGCCGGCAGGTGGATGGTGTTGGCGTCCTGTGCGCCCTGTCCCAGATCCGGCTCGATGTACACGTGCTGGCCCATCAGCAGCCCATCGCTGCTGCTGAGCTCCACATAGAACGGGTATTTGCTGGAGTTACCGGTGTCGCTGCTGCCGCTGTCGTAATAGTTGCTGCTGCTCTGGGCGGGGTTGTTCCAGTCGATGCTGGAGATGGTGCCCTGCCACGTCTGGTCGCTGACACGGGAGCGGATGATGACGCTGATGCCCTCGCTGAGTACCGATGCGTTGTTCTCATTGACGTAGCCCTTCACGCGGTAGCCGCCGGTCTGCACGATGGAGATCAGGGGCAGGGGATTGCCGTTGCTGTCGGTGCTGCCGTTGGCGTTGACGCTCTTGACCTCGCCGGCCACCTCCGCCTTCACGGAGCTGTTCTGTATGTTCTTCTGCAGCTTCTCGATGTCGCGGTTCTTTTCGGCGATGCTGCGATTGATGGTCTGGATGTCAACGTTGTACTGCCGGATATCCAGCAGCAGCTGGCGGCGGGCGGCATCGTCCACGGCCTCATCCAGAGAATCCTCCGCTTGTTTCTTCTCGTCCTCCTTATCAGCCAGCTGGGACTTCAGGGATTCCAGATCCAGTTGTGCCGATTCCAGGTTGAGCTGAAGCTCGCTCATATCATAGGTGAACAGCACGTCGCCCACGTTGACGGCGTCGCCCGCCTTGACCTTGATCTCGCCGATGGTCATGGAGTCGTCCTTTTTGATGTTGGTCTCGCCCAGCGCGCTGACCACGCCGGCAAAACGGTCCGTCATACCGGCGGAGCCCAGCCCGCAGATCATGGAGACGGATTGCACGGATGCTTCGCCGGCGCTCTGACCGCAGCCGGCGGCCACGCCCAGCAGCATGGCCAGCGCCAGAATGAAAGCAGCTTTCTTCATGGTGTTATCTCCTTTGCCTTTCCTCTGCGGTGCGCCGCAGTATTCCACATACATGTATGACGGCGCACCGCGGAAAAATGTTCCGCAGAATTTGTGAAAAAGCGTCGTCAGATGCTTGATTCCATCTTACCATGGCGGCCCCATGCAAATGTGAACGGAATATGAACAAAGCATTAAGGCCCGACTAAGATTGCCGCCGAAAATGTTGACAGCGCGGCGGCCCATGGCATACAATATCACCATTCCCATACGCCGCCTCTGTCTGCGCGGCGTCTGAAAGCGGGAGGGATCTCTATGACGAAAAAACGCATACGTCAGATGAACAGCGCCCTGCGCCGCCGCCTTACCGGCCGCCCTGCGGCGGACTGGCTGCCCCAGGGAGAGTCGTTTGCCCGCCGTCTGGAGACGGAGGGCTATATGCAGCGCTTTGTCCCCCTGTTTCAGGGGCGGCGCCTGCGCTGCGCCGACGTGCTGGCCCTGTGCCGCCCGGAGCTGGATGCTCTCAGCGGCGGAGCTGCGCCGCAGCAGGGCTGGCTGGCCTATACCTACGACTTTGCCCGCCGCCTGCTGTATCCGGAGCGGGACACGCCGGAGCCCTTCGGCCCCGGAGCCGTGTTTTTCCTGTCGGTGCTGCAGGTGCTGTTCGCCGCGGAGAACGAGGTGCTGCCGCCGAACCCCGCCTGGACGTTCCGGCTCCTGACGGAGGCGGAGCTGTCCGGCAGCGCCTGCGCCGTCAGCTACGTCCAGATGCTGCGCTGTTGGAAGCGGGAGTACGTCTATGAGCTGATGCGTCTGGGGCTGGAGGCCACGCCCTACCGCACGCTGGAGCACATCGCCGGCGTCCACCACGTGGCCATGACGGCGGGCCGCGCCCTGCACCGCGCCGGTATCCCCGTGGATCTGGCGCTGGTGTCCGGCAGCGCCGCCGGACACGACATCGGCAAATTCGGCTGCCGTCCCGGGGAGCGGGTGCCCTACCTGCACTATTACTATACGGATCTATGGTTCCGCCGCCGCCGTCTCACCGACATTGGCCACGTGGCCGCCAACCACTCCGTCTGGGATCTGGAGCCGGACTACCTGTCTGTGGAGTCGCTGCTGCTGATCTACGCGGACTTCCGCGTCAAGCAGAGCGTAGGCCCCGATGGGCGGGAGATCACCCGCATCTCCTCCCTGTCGGAGGCTTTCGACGTGATCCTATCGAAATTGGACGCCGTAGACGATGCCAAGCGGCAGCGCTACATGCGGGTCTACGCCCGCCTGCGGGATTTCGAGCAGTTCATGGCCGACAAGGGCGTGGACGTGACGCTGCAGGGCCATGACACACCGCCCCGCCCGCAGAAGCAGACGGCCCTCATGACCGACGAGGAGGCTCTCCACGCCCTGACCATGCAGTGCGTGGGCCACAACATGGAGCTGATGAGCCGTCTCACCGGCCAGCGCAGCTTCGCCCAACTGCTGGAGCTGGCCCGGGGCGAGACCAACTGGCGCCGCCTCCGCGCCTATCTGGGCGTGTTCGAGTCCTACTCCCTGTATCTCCACATTCCCCAGAAGGTCCAGACGTTGGCCTTCCTCTACGAGCTGCTGATGCACCGCGAGGGCGACATCCGCCGTCAGGCGGCGGCGCTGCTGGGCGAGATCATCGGCGGCTTCCACGCGGGCTACGCCAAGGAGCGCCCTGCGGGCCGCCGCCCCGACCCCCGCGCCATCACCGATCTGGACCAGTGGAAGCTGTATCTGGAGAAGATCATCTACCCCGACCACAAGCTGATGCCCCAGCACCGCCGCTGGATCGGCTATACCCTGAAATTCGCCGTTAACTCCCTTCTGCAGCACAGCGCGGGACGGGAGGAGCGGTTCCTCTCTCCCCTCTTTGCCTACTATCGCCACCCTGAACAGGTGGCGGACACCGTGGCCTTCCAGCTGCTGGACACGGCGGCGGCTCTGCCTGCGGCAGCCTATTCCCGCCGCCACACGGCCCTGCTGCTGCACTTCGCCCAGGAGCTGTCCACCCACGACTCAGTGGAGGTGCGTACCGCCGCCGTGCTGCTGCTGGACCGGCTGCACCGGCTGTCGCCCCGCTCCGCCGCGCCCCTGCGGGCGCTGGAGCACATCTCCTGCGACGGCAGCAGCACCCTGCGCCTGCTGCGGGAGGACGTGCTGTCCGGCGGCGCCCCCGTCATCCTGGCGGATGACGCCGTGTCCGAGATCTTTCTGGACAACCTCAAGACCGCCACGCCGTGGCTCACCAAGCAGGCCAATATCCGCCTGCTGACGGATTTTGCCCGCAGCGGCGCCAGCCCTGTCCTCCACATCGCCACCCACCTCTCCAACCTCATCAAGGTCAGCGACCGCGTCACCGTGCGCCATAGTGCCGGTAATGCCCTGCTGGAGCTGGCGCCCCGCCTGACGGCGGACCAGCGCAACGAGGTGGCGGTGGAGCTGTGCCGCGGCCTGGAGCTGGGGCAGCAGGAGTTCACCAAGTATATCCCTGACTATCTGGGCCGCTTCATGCTGTGGCTCCCTCCTGCCGAGCTGGATGAGCTGCTGGACGACCTCTGGGTGAACCTCAGCGCCGCCGACAGCCGCGTGGCCGCCTCGGTGCTGGACACCGTGGGCGTGGTCTACGAGGCCTACGACACCTACCGCACCCGCTTTCCCGAGGCGGACGAAGCCTATCGCCGCCGCCGTCAGCGGCTGCTGGGCATGCTGATGCGGGGCCTGTACGGCATCGACGACGCCGTGCGGCAGGAGGCGCTGTACGTCCTGGGCCGCAGGGTGTTCGGCTCCGCGGAGCTGGGCGACCACGAGAAATGCCGCGCCTTCGTGCTGACGGAGCGGAAGCTGCTGGCCGCCTACGACGAGGAGCCGGATCACGGCCTCACATTCTACTACCGCGCCGCCATGCTGGGGCGGCTCTACCGCTTCATGACGGAGGAGCAGCTGTTTCGCGAGGGCTTTGATTTCGGCCCGCCCCGTCCCATCGCCTTCTTTCCCGGTACCTTCGACCCCTTCACCCTGTCTCATAAGGGCATCGTCCGCGCCATCCGCGACGCAGGGTTTGAGGTGCTGCTGGCCATTGATGAATTCTCGTGGTCCAAGCGGACCCAGCCCACCCGTATCCGCCGCCGCATCGCGGCCATGTCCGTGGCCAACGAGTTCCACGTCCACATCTTCCCCGAGGATTTTCCGGTGAACATCGCCAACCCCGCCAACCTGCGGCAGCTGCGTCAGGCGTTTCCGGACCGCGGCGTCTCCATCGTGGTGGGCAGCGACGTGGTGGCCAACGCCTCCTCCTACCGCAAGCCGCCGCAGCCGGACTCCATCCACACCTTCGACCACGTGATCTTCCGCCGCACCGAGCCGGACGCCGCACCGGCGGATTACACCTGCATCACTGGACATGTGCTGGAGCTGACGCTGCCGCCCCAGCTGGAGGAGATCAGCTCCACCCGCATCCGCGAGGCGGTGGACGCCAACCGCGACGTGTCCAATCTCATCGACCCCATGGCTCAGGAGTTCATCTACCGCAGGGGCCTGTACCTGCGGGAGCCCCAGGATAAGCCGGTGCTGCGGACGGAGGATCTGGCCTTCCTGCCCTGCCCCGCGCCGGAGAGCCGGACGGAGCAGCTGCTGCGCCAGATCTTCCCCGATGACGGCGGCCCCATGCTGGAGCGTCTCCGCGCCAGCGGCGACGAGCTGCTGCTGCTGACCGACGGCGTCAGCGGCCAGGTGCTGGGCGCGGCGTCCTACCGCTGCCTGGACTCCCAGCACCTGTTTGCCCGCCTGAACGATGCCGCCCTCAGCGCCGTGGTCCGCCAGAATGCCGGCGGCCGCACCCTGCTGGTCAGCGGCCTGTTCGTCCCCCGGGGCGACCGGCAGCTGGACTTCGGCCAGCTGCTGCTGACAGAGGTGCTGACCACCGCTCTCAGCCGCGAATATACCTACGCACTGTACTGCCCGCTGGAGGGCGCCGTTTCCGGCTATGGCCGTCAGCTGGCGCAGCTCCAGGGCTTCGTGCCTGTCCAGCATCGGGAGGGCTGCGACGTCCTGGGCGTGGACATGCGCTGCCCCATCGTCCTGAGCCGCAACGTGGAGACGGCCATCAAAGCCCCCCTCAGCACGTCGCCGCGGGTGCAGGCCGCCATCGCCGAGGCCCACCGCCGCCTGCAGAGCATGCTGACGCGGCTCCAGCCCGGCTCTCTGGTGCTGAGCCTGTCCGCCGGCGTCATCTACCACCGCCTGCTCCAGCGCATCACCCGGTGCAACAGCGTGCCGGCGGAGCCCACGACGCCCCGTGTGCTGGGGCCCGACATCTGCGTGCCCTACGGCAAGCTGCTGCGCGGCGTGGCGGTGCCCAACACCGTTACCAAGACCCTGCGCACCGACAAGGTCTACGAGGCGGACCTCAGCACCTATTCCATCGAAGCCTACCCCGACTACTCGCCGCTGCCGGATCAGGTCCGCACCATCCGCGCCTTTGACCGGCCCGTCATTCTGGTGGACGACATGCTCCACGACGGCAAGCGCATCCGCCGCCTGGCCCCCCTGCTGGAGGAGACCCACACGCCGGTACACCAGGTGCTGGTGGGCTACCTCACCGGCATGGGCCGCGACCTCATGGAGCAGCTGGGTTATCCGGTGGACGGCATCTACTACCTGCCCAACCTGCGGATGCGGTTTGTGGAATCCACGCTGTATCCCTTCATCGGCGGCGACACCGTCCGTCGCGCCGAGCCGCTGTCCGGCGGACTGCAGCCCTCGGTGAACCGCATCCTGCCCTACGCCTCGCCGGAATTCGGCCCCATGGACGGCCGCACCGCGTGGGAGCTGAGCCTTTGCTGCCTGGAAAACGCGCGGGATATCCTGCTGGCGCTGGAAACGGAGTTCCGCAGCCTGTACGCCCGCACCCTGACGCTGAACCGTCTGGGCGAGGCGGTGATCCTGCCCCTGTGCCCTGATAAGGGCGGCTGCATCGCCTACGATGCCAGCCGTGCCGCCTCCGCCTGTCTGGAGGGGGACATCGAGGTGCTGAAGCGGATGCGCCCCGGCGACTGATACGAATGGATACGAGAGGAGAACGACCATGGAGCTTTTCAACAAGGTTACGGCTGGGTGTCTGGCCCTGCCGGAAAAAGTGCGCGTGAACCTGCTGGCCCTGGGCGATGTGGGCAGCACCCTGCTGCTGGGCCTGCGGCTCATGGGCGGGGATGCCATCTCGTCCATGGGCATCTGCGATGTGCGGGAGAATGCGGCCCTGCGCTGGGAGTTCGAGCTGAACCAGATCCAGCTGCCGGGGCCTTACGACGCCCTGCCGCCGGTGGAGATCATCTCGCCGGAGCAGCTGTTTGACGGGGACGTGTTCCTGTTCTGCGCCTCCCGCATGGTGCCGGACACCTCCGTCACCGGCGGCGACGTGCGCATGGCCCAGTACGGCCTGAACCGTGAGCTGGCGGCGTCCTACGCCCGCATGGCGCGGGACAGGGGGTATCAGGGCCTGTTCTGTGTAGTCAGCGATCCGGTGGACCCCCTGTGCCGCGCGGTGCTGCGGGCGGGCGGCTGGCCGGACGGCACGGGCCTGCGGCCCTGTCAGGTGCGGGGCTTCGGCCTGGGCGTCATGCACGCAAGAGCGCTGTACTTCGCCCGCAAGGATCCCCGCTTCGCCGCCTACCTCACGGAGGGCCGCGCCTTCGGACCCCACGGGGAGGATCTGGTGCTGGCCAATTCCATCGACCGCTATGACGACGCCCTCTCCCGTGAACTGACGGAGCGGGTGGCCCACGCCAATCTGGAGATGCGGAAGCTGGGCTTCAAGCCCTATGTGGCCCCGGCCCTCAGCTCCGGTGCGCTGAGCCTGCTGGCCCTGCTGCGGCGGGAGTGGCACTACTCCTCCGTGTATATGGACGATATTTTCATGGGCTGCCGCAACCGGCTGACGCCGGACGGCGCCATCGAGACGGAGCATCTGACCCTGCCGCCGGCACTGGAAGCGCGGCTGGCGGAGACGGCGGCGCGGCTGCGCGCCATCGACTGAGGAGGTGCGGGCCATGCTGACGGTGTTATTGCCGGAGAACCGGTACAGCCCGCCCCTGCGGGAGCTGCTGGAGCCCCTGCTGCCAGAGGGCAGCGTGTTCCGCGACCCCGATGCGGGGCTGGAGGGCCTGACGGGGCAGCGACTGCTGTTTGCCGTGGCGCTGGATGAGGGCGGCTGCAGCGAAGCGTATTACCGGATGCTCTCCCGCCTGCGCCGCAGCACCACGCTGCTGCGTGGCTGCGTGGCGGGTCTGGTGGTCACCGGCGTGGGGGAGTTTTACACAAAGGACGTGGCGCGGGACATGGTGTTCGCCGCCAACCAGTCCGGCTGCGCCTTTCTGGGGCGGCCGCTGGTGGAGGCCACCGGCTCCCTGCGGAACTTCCGCACCCAGGCCCAGATCGGCGGCACCGATGAGGTCACAGCCTTTCACGCCGCCGTGGCCGAGCTCATCGGGCGTCTTGCGGACTGGGAAAAGCCCGCTCCCATCCGGCACATCCTGGCGCTCCACGCCTCCCCGCGCAGCACCTCCAACACGCTGGCACTGTGGGAGCTGGTGAAAAGTGCCCTGCCGGACACGGTGACGGTGGAGGAGATCTGCCTGCGCAACGGCACCATGGCGGACTGCAACGGATGCAGCTACACCGCCTGTCTCCACTTCGGCGAGCAGGGCGGCTGCTTCTACGGCGGGCCCATGGTGGAGGAGGTGTATCCCGCCATCCGGCGGTGCGACGCGCTGGTGATGCTGTGCGCCAATTATAACGATGCGCTGGCCGCCAATCTCACGGCCTGCGTCAACCGGATGACGGCGCTGTTCCGCCAGAATCGCTTTTACGACAAGCGTTTGTTCGGGCTGGTGGTGTCCGGCTATTCCGGCGGCGACCTGCTGGCACGGCAGCTGATCTCGGCACTGAATATGAACAAATCCTTCTTCCTGCCGCCCCACTTCTGCCTGCTGGAGACGGCCAACGAGAGGGGGAGCCTTGTGAAGCTGCCCCACATCGCCGACGAGGCGGCGCAGTTTGCGCAGCGCATGATGAAGAATTAAAAAAATCCTCCCGATTTGTCAGGAAAAATCGGGAGAACGGGGAAAAGCAGAACAGGACAAGGGGCGGATATGCGTTTTTCGCATATCCGCCCCTTGTCCTGTTGGGGGAGAAACGATCACGTCAGGAATTTGACTTGTCATGTTTGCTGCGGAGGGCCTCGTTCAGCGTCCGCCAGCCCAGCATGGCGCACTTTACCCGCGCCGGCATGTGGGCCACGTCACGCAGAGCGCCGGCCTCCTCCAGCTGGTCGATCTCATCCTCCGAGGCCTCGCCGCGGATCATCTTCTGGAACAGCTCACAGAGGCGGAGCGCCTCATCCTGCGGGCGTCCGATGACCATGCCCAGCATGATGTCTGCCGACGCCTGGGACACGGCGCAGCCGCTGCCCACGAAGGCCCCATCGGTGATGGTCTGGCCGTCGGTCTTGAGCTTCAGGCGGATCTCATCGCCGCAGCTGGGGTTGACGCCGGCCAGCTCGATGTCCGCATCCGGCAGGTCGTGCTTGAACTCCGGATGGAGGTTGTGCTCCGTCAGGATCTCGTTATAAAAGCGGTTAGTTTCCATAGCCCATACGCTCCCTGATGGTGGACAGGCTCTGCAGCAGGCGGTCCACCTCGTTTTCCGTGTTGTAGAAGGCGAAGCTGGCCCGCACCGTGGCGCTGTATCCCAGATGCTGCAGCAGCGGCTGGGCGCAGTGGTGTCCGGCGCGGACATCCACACCGTCGCAGGCCAGAATTTCGCTGACATCGTGGGGGTGGACGCCCTCCACGGTGAAGGTGACGATGCCGTTATGCTCCTCGGCTCTGTCGGAGCCGAGGACGTGGATATGGGGCATATCGGCCATGCCGGCCAGCGTCCGCTGCGTCAGGGCCAGCTCCTGCCGGTGCATGGCGTCGAAGCCCACGGACTCCACATACTCAATGGCGGCGCGGAGCCCCGCCGCGCCGGCGGCGTTGACGGTGCCGGCCTCGAATTTGTGGGGCAGCTCGGCAAACACCGCGCCCTCACGGGTAACGGACTCGATCATCTCGCCGCCGGTGAGGAAGGGGGGCATCTCCTCCAGCAGGGCACGCTTGCCGTACAGCACGCCGATGCCCATGGGGCCGTAGACCTTATGGCCGGAGAAGGCCAGGAAATCCACGTCCAGCGCCTGCACGTCCACAGGGATGTGGGGCGTGCTCTGGGCGCCGTCCACCACGATGACCGCGCCGTGCCGGTGAGCTATGTCGGCCAGCTGTCGGATGGGGTTGACGCGGCCGATGACATTGGAGACGTGGGTCACGGCCACCAGCTTCGTCTTGCCGGTGATGACAGCCTCGGCCCTGTTCAGGTCCAGACTGCCGTCAGGCTCACACTCCAGAAACTTCAATGCCGCGCCGGTCTGGCGGCACACCATCTGCCAGGGCAGCAGGTCGCTGTGATGCTCCAGAATGGAGACCACTACCTCGTCGCCGGCCCTGATATGGCTGAGACCGTAGCTGTATGCCACCAGATTCAGGCCCTCGGTGGTGTTGCGGGTGAACACGATCTCCGACGTGCTTCCGGCATTGAGGAAGCGGCGCACGGCGGCCCGGGCGTTCTCATAGGCATCGGTGGCCGCCACGCTCAGGGGGTACAGGCCCCGCAGGGGGTTGGCGTTCTGCTCGCAGTAAAAGCGGTTCACCGCGTCCAGCACGCACTGGGGCCGCTGGGCCGTGGCCGCGTTGTCCAGATAGGCGATGTCCTGCGCCATCAGCAGGGGGAAGTCCTTTCGATAGGCGTTGGTCATGTCACATACCTCCGTTCAATTCATGCTGCACCGTCTCGGCGGTGGCGTCGTCGCCCAGATCGTGGGCCAGACGCTCCACGGCGGCACGGGCCATCAGGCGTTCCGCCGCATCGCGGTCGAAGCCGCGGCTCTCAAAGTAAAACAGGGTGTCGTCATCCAGCGCGCCGATGGTGGCGCCGTGGGTGCCCTCCACGTTTTCCTCGGCGCAGAGGATCAGGGGCACGGTCTTGTTCACCACATCATCGCCCAGCAGCAGCACCGTCTCCTGCTCGCTGCCGGTGGAGCCGGCGGAGCCGTTCTTGAAGTCGATGGTGCCGCGGAACACCTTTTTGGCGCTGTCGGACAGAGCGCCGGACACATCGATGTCGCTGCGGGTGTTCCGGCCCACATGGTCCACGGCCAGATTCAGGTCGATGACCTGCTGCCTCCGGCCCAGATAGCCCATGGCGGCCTTCAGGGACGCACCGTCGGCCAGCGTCAGCCGGTCGTCGGCGTAGGTGTCGCCCCGGCCGGGAAGCAGGCGGTACAGCTCCACGGAGCTGCCCTCCGGACAGTGGGCCGAGACCTCGCTGCGCAGGACGGCGTGCTCATCCATGACCTGCACCTGCACCAGACGGATGACCGCGCCCCTTTCAGGCCGCAGCACCGTCCGGACATGGAGGTGATCGCCGCCGCGGAACATCTCGTACACGGTGACGCGCTGGCCCCGGGCGGCGGTGATCTCCACCGTTCTGCGGGCGTAGGGGGCATCGGCGGACAGCTCCAGCCGTCCGTCGGCGGACAGCACCTCCGTGCCGCCGTCCACGGCGCCCGCTTCGTCCCAGAGGAGGGCCGTTTCGTTGACGCCCAGCCGGTTCCAGGTACGGGTGGGCAGTTTATTTACCAGGATCGTTTCCATTGACAGACTCCTTTCCCTCTTAGCCGATGCTGCCCTTCATCTCAAGACGGATGAGGTTGTTCATCTCCACGGCGTACTCCACAGGCAGCTCCTTGGAGACGTTGTCGGCAAAGCCGCTGACGATCAGGGCCCGGGCGTCCTCCTCCGTCAGGCCGCGGCTCATGAGATAGAACACGGCGTCGCCGCTGATGCTGCCGATGCGGGCCTCGTGGCCGATGGCGGCGTCACGGGTGCGGACATCCATGGCGGGGATGGTGTCGGAGCGGGACTCCGAATCCAGCATCAGGGACTGACAGGATACCGAGGACTTGGCGCCCTTGGCGGTTTTTTCCACCACCACGCTGCTGCGGAAGGTGCTGACGCCGCCGCTCTTGCTGATGGAGCGGGTGTTCATATACGAACTGGTATTTTTGCCGATGTGGACCACCTTGGCGCCGGTGTCCAGATCCTGCCCCGCGCCGGCGAAGGTGACGCCGGTGAACGTCATGCGGGAGCCGTCGCCCTTCAGGACGCTCATGGGGTAGAGACAGCCGGTGTGGGAGCCGAAGGAGCCGGACACCCACTCGATGACGCCGCCTTCCTCTACCAGCGCCCGCTTGGTGTTGAGGTTATACATGTTCTTGGACCAGTTTTCGATGGTGGAATAGCGCAGCTTGGCGTTCTTCTTGACGTACAGCTCCACGCAGCCGGCGTGGAGGTTGGCCACGTTGTACTTGGGGGCGGAGCAGCCCTCGATGAAGTGGAGGCTGGCCCCCTCGTCCACGATGATGAGGGTGTGCTCAAACTGGCCGGCGCCCTTGGCGTTCAGCCGGAAGTAGGACTGGAGAGGGATGGACACCTGCACGCCCCTGGGGACGTACACGAAGGAGCCGCCGGACCACACCGCGCCATGGAGCGCGGCGAACTTGTGGTCGGTGGGGGGCACCAGCCTCATAAAGTACTTGCGCACCATGTCGGCGTACTCGCCGTGGAGCGCGCTCTCCATGTCGGTATAGACCACGCCCTGAGCTGCCACCTCGGCGCGGACATTGTGGTACACCAGCTCGGAATCATACTGGGCGCCCACGCCGGCCAGAGACTTGCGCTCCGCCTCGGGAATGCCCAGACGCTCAAAGGTATCCTTGATGTCCTGCGGCACGTTTTTCCAGTCATTCTGCATTTTTGTGTTGGGCCGGACGTAGGTGGCGATATGGTCCATGTCCAGACCCGCCAGCGACGGGCCCCAGTCCGGCAGCGGTGTCTCGTTGTAAATTTGCAGGGAGTGGAGACGGAACTGCTGCATCCAGACGGGGTCGTTCTTCTCCTGAGACAGCTTTTCCACGATGGCGGGGGTCAGGCCCGCCTCCATGCGGTAGGCATCGTGCTCTGCGTCCCGGATGTCGTATACGCTGCGGTCGATGTCGTCTACATAGGTCTTTTCGCGCATGACGGCACCTCCGTTCACTGCTGCTGAAGGCCGGTGAAGCCCTTTTCGTTGATGGTGTCCACCAGCTCCGGCCCGCCGTTCTTTACGATGACGCCGTTTTCCATGACGTGGGCGGCGTCCACCGGCAGGGATTCCAGAATGCGGGTGCTGTGGGTGATGATGAGCAGCGCGCCATGCTGCCGCTCGCGGTAGAGGCGGACGCCGTGGGACACGGTGCGTACCGCGTCCACGTCCAGGCCGGAGTCCGTCTCGTCCAGAATGGCCAGGCGGGGCTCCAGCATCAGCATCTGCAATATCTCGGCCTTCTTCTTCTCACCGCCGGAGAAGCCCACGTTCAGGTCGCGGTCGGCGTAGCTCTCGTCCATATCCAGCAGGGCCATGGCGTCCTTCAGCTTTTTCTTGAAGTCCCACAGGCGCAGGCGGTCGCCGGTCTTCTGCTCCAGCGCCGTGCGGATGAAGGCACTGAGGGTGACGCCGGGGACCTCCAGCGGGTTCTGGAAGGACAGAAAAATGCCGCGTCTGGCACGCTCGTTGACGGGAAGCTGGGCGATGTCCTCGCCGTCGAACAGGATACGGCCGGCGGTGACGGTATAGGCGGGACTGCCGGTGATGGCGCAGCCAAGGGTGGACTTGCCGGTGCCGTTGGGGCCCATCAGGACGTGGGTCTCCCCTGCGCCGATGGTGAGGTCCACGCCGCGGAGGATCTCCTTGCCCTCGACGCCGGCGTGCAGGTTTTCTATGGTAAGAAGCGGTTTTTGCATGTTCGTTGCCTCCTGTGTACAATTTACCTACTAATCTACTGGGGATTATAGGACGAATAGCCTATCTTGTCAATAGGGAAATGGAAAAAGAAAAGCGGAGCGGCAAAAGCCGCTCCGCAGGGGGTACGCAGGGGGTCAGGGCAGGTAGGTCAGCTGCACGGGGATGTGCTGCTCGGCGGTGAAGTCGAACCAGCGGCCGTCGAGGGACACGGAGGTAATGGTGTCCACATCCACCATACGGTTGAAGATGTATACCGCGTGAGCGAAGGGGGCGGTCTCGCCGTCGCCGTAGATGTAGCCCAGCACCCAGTTCATCAGGTTCTGGCTGTCGCTGCTCACCGCGTAGGAGGTGCCGTCGGCATAGTGCAGGGTCAGCTCCTGGACGGTCAGCTCCTGCGCGGGGGAGGCATTGTCCATGGTGATGCCCACGGCGGAGATGCGGGCCGTTTCGCCGTTGGCGGCGGTGAAGGTCCGGACGGGGGCGTAGGTACGGGGCTGGATGGCCACGGCGTAGGGCTCCTTGTCCTCCGCGCCGCCGTCGTAAACGGTGAAGTAGAGGTTGTCGCCCTTCTGATACGTCTCGCCGGCGGCAAAGTAGGCCACCACGTCCAGATGGGTGGCGGTGCTGGTGGTCTTGTCCACGTGAAGCTTGACATTGATGCTGCCGCCCTGCTGGTAGTCGGGGGAGCGCAGGTACATGCGGGGCTCCAGCGGCAGGCCGTAGACCTCGCCGTAGCCGGCCTCCTCATAGGACACGCCCTCGGGATCGTCCACGGTGTAGGTCAGGATGCCGCAGCCGCTCTCGTCGATGAGGAACGTCCCCAGTGTGATGGTGGTGCTGCCAACGGTGAGGCCGGCGTCCAGCTTGGACAGGTAATCGCCCACCAGACGCTGCACCGTCTCCACATCGCCGGGGATGCGCTCCATGTCCGGTACGGTGATGAGCTCACCGGAGTTGCCCTCCACCGTGGGGGCGGAGGCATCCATATCGTCGGTGAAGGCGTGGAGCGTGGTGTCGCTGACGCCGTCGGCGGGAGTCACGTCCGCCTTGATGAGATGCACTACGCCGGCTGCTGCGGCCACCGTCAGCATCAGGGCGGCGGCGATGGCGATGACCACACCCCTGCGCAGGGTGCGATGGGTCTTTTTGTTGTTCTCCATGGCTTTCTGAACCTCCATCAGTGTGTCGGGGGAGGCGTGCAGCGTGGAGAAGGTTTTTCGGAAAAGTTCATGCTCTGTCATGTCTGCGGCACCTCCGATAAAATGTACTTCAGCTTTTCTCTGGCACGGGCCAGCCGTGTGCGCACCGTTTCCTCCGGTATGTCCATGAGGCCGGCGATCTCCTTCTGGCGGTAGCCCTCGTAATAGTACAGCAGCACCGGCACGCGGTAGCGCCGGTCCAGAGCCATCACCGCCTCAAACAGCTCCTGACACTGAGGCTCCTCAAAGGTCAGGCTGTTTTCATAGTCGGCGATGTCCTCCGTCCTGTGCCACGGGGCGCGGAGTATATTTTTGCACCGATTGACCGTAACGCGGATCAGCCAGTTCTTCACATGGGCGTCGTCATCGAACGCCTTGTCCGTTTTGTATAGCTGTATCAACACGTCCTGGGTCACGTCGTCGGCATCGGCGCGGGAGCGCAGATAGCTGTACGCTACCCGGAACACCGTATCCATATATCGCTCTGCCAGAGGGGAAAACTGTTGCTCTGTCATAGATCGATCTCCTTGCTGTCTGAAAGGCCCTTCATACTACATACACGTGGGGGCGGTGAAATGTTTCATCGACAAAAAAATTTTTATTCCCGGGAATGAGCACATCATGTGGAAAACGAAAAGCACGGCATGGCGCGAGGCATTCGCGTCATGCCGTGCTTTTTACGCTTCCGATGGCGGCTCCGTCTCAGGGAGTCTGCGCGTGGGGGACGGATGCTTTCTTCTTACGGACACGGGGGGGGGGGCCAAATTT
>ERZ1503980.114-NODE-114-length-20245-cov-3.106488_pt1 | contig 20245 bp, 19 predicted proteins | sample MGYA00572096_ERZ1503980 | MGnify/ENA primary metagenome ERZ1503980 (study PRJEB39906, sample SAMEA3182106) | gut metagenome | biome: human; feature: gut; material: Stool; isolation source: human stools | place: Canada | collected 2013-02-26 ...
AGCTTACGCTGTTCCCAAGCGTCTGAGAATCCTTTGAAGCGAATTGCGGGAGCATCTGATTTTTTCGTCATTCTGCACTACCTCCCAGCAATTTCTTCAACTCTTTAAGTCCCAGCATATCATACTCATTACCCTCAAGGTCATCGATCATTCCCGAAAGCGTTGCTTCGGTTTCGCTGATCTGCTGTTCGACCTCGAAGAAAGTTGTAGCATACTTGTTTTGAAGGGCTTGAATTTTGCTCACCAAGCTGTCGATTACGGTATCAGGCAGTTTGTGAATGCTCTCAAAGAGAGGAGCAATCCACTTCTTTTCGAGCAAATCCAAAGCCTGCTCATCGCTCAGACTTTCAATCGTATCCTTTGTTTTTGCCTGCAACGCAGCACTCTTTGCCTTGATCTCCGCCTTGATTTCTTTCTCGCTCTTGATCAAAGACTCAACCTTTTCTAAGAGTGTACGAAGCGCAACGCTTTCAGGAGAACGGTCTTTCTTCAGTTCCTTAATCTTTTTGGATACTTCTTTCGGAACGAAAGCATCGCCTTCCTCGGTGAGAACATCGTTGCAGCTCTCTTTATCCTCCTCTGTCATTTCATCAAGGATAGACTCATACTCAGAAGGGATTTCCGCCAAACGGCTTTCCAAACCGTGAAGCTCGTCCGTTTCTGCGGAGAGCAAAGTCGCCTGAACCAAGTCGAACGGGATAATATGACCTACCCAGCCCTCTTGAACTTCCTGATCTTTACCGTCCTTTTTCTTGATGACAAGGTTCGGATCAACCTTCTTTGTTGCAGCAAAGCCTTCGGTTTGCAACATTTCGAGGTCGATGGAAATACCTGTCCAATCGTCGTCAAGAAGCTGGAACGCCGCATATTTGTCGATAAGTGGAATTTCCTTCAATCGCTCGAAAATATCAGCACTTAGAACGGTTTCAGCCTTAGAGATTTCGATGCTTCCCATCCGGTCGATAAGTTCTTCTTTCAGGAACGCCGGAAAAGTGGAAAAGGCAGCGTTAAAAGCATTCTCAAAGCCGACCACATCAGGATGGCTCTTGATGGCACTCTTAATATCAGGGGTAGACACATTCACATAAGGAATGCCACTCTCGGTGAACAACGCCTTTTTCAGTGCAGGGAACGCCGTCCAGAATTCGCTCATCTCGTCAATTTCTGCTGTCGGGATACCGCCAAACATAGACGCATAGACATCCCAATGCTCGGCAGCTTCAGAGGAATCAACATAGCGAGGAATGTTCAAGTTATAATCATTGCTGCGAATTTCTTCACGACTGACTACTCGTGAAAACTTCGGAATGCTTTCACGCTTAATAAAGGTATCTGCTATGCGTTTAATGTCAGACGCACGGAGCTTGTTATTCTTACCCTCTTTGATAAAGCCCTTGGATGCATCGATGATAAGGACATCGGTATTCTCGCGCTTTTGGCGCAGCACCATAATGATGGTGGGTATTCCTGTCCCGAAGAAGATATTTGCAGGAAGTCCGATAATGGCGTCGATATGGTTATTCTCAATCAGGTTCTTTCTGATTTCACCTTCCTCACCGCCACGGAACAGTACGCCGTGGGGAAGAACGATTGTCATAATGCCGTCCGGCTTGATATGGAACAGATCGTGAAGCAGGAAAGCATAGTCGGCTTTTCCTTTGGGAGCAAGTCCAAAACGAGCATAACGAGGATCACCCTCTTTGTTGGACGGGTCCCAAGCCTGCGAATACGGCGGATTGGACACGACCGCATCCACATAGAGAGGATTATAGGTATTCACCGGATCATTTTCGTCAAAGTACGGCCAATCCTCCTCAAGAGTATCGCCGTTACGAGTGACGATATTATCCGGTTTGATGCCACGCATAACCAAATTCATCCGGGTCAGGTTGTAGGTGTTCTCCTTCAATTCCTGAGCGAAGTATTTGATGTTGTTGTCATCGGTCATATATTTGGCAACGCTCTGACCGATATTGATAAGCAACGATCCCGAACCGCTTGTCGGGTCGTAAATTTTGATTTCGCTTTTGCCCTTCAAGTGGCTTGCAACGATTTCAGACATCAGCAGAGATACCTCGTGCGGGGTGTAGAACTCGCCTGCCTTCTTTCCGGCATTAGCCGCAAAGTTACTGATAAGATATTCGTAGATAAAGCCGAGAACATCGTAGTCCTGCTTGCCGTCCATAGGAATATCCTTTATCAGCGTCAGAAGCCCGCTGATTGCTTTTGTTTGCGAACCGGAGCTATCGCCAAGTTTGGAAAGACCTGTTTGCAAAGTGTCGAACACCTTATCAAACACCTTTTTGTGCGTGTTGGAAATCAACCGGCTGAACGCAGAGAGTGCATCACGGACATTTGAAACATCAAAGTCCTTACCCATCGAGAGCCAAGTAGAAAAGAGGTCTTTATAGGCAATAAAGTAGCCAATATTCTCTTGAACCCACTTAACCGTTTCATCATCTTCTTCTGATACGGTTTTCAGAAGTTCGTCGTCATAGTCATTTTCCTTCAAGAATTTGATTTCTTTATCAGATAGATACTTGTAAAAGATAAAGCCAAGTATGTAATCCTTATATTCATTCGCTTCAATTTTGGAACGCATTTGGTTTGCGGAAGCCCATATTTTCTGAGCAAGCTGTTGCTTATTCATCCTGTGAACCCATCCTTTTTCTTTTTTAAGGGCGATATACTACCCCACTGTTATGATACAACAATTAGTGTCCCATAAAACGGACTCACTTCTCGTCGGGAACAAACTCCATAATGTCGTCAGTCGTGCAATTCAAAGCTGAGCAGATTTTTCCCAACACTTCAGTGCTTACATTTTCATCACGACTGAGCTTATTGATTGCGTATTTAGTGAGTCCAGCAGCTTCCTGCAAATCTCTTTTCTTCATATCTCGATCAAGCAGAATGTGCCAAAGTTTTTTATAGCTTACAGCCATCGTATCATTCCTTTCTCTCAACCTGCGAGTAAGTGCTAAAACACATCTTATATTATAGCATATAATCCCGAATTAGCAACCATAAATCCCGAAATTTCAAACTTACTTCCCATATTTCACACCTGAATAAGCTCGACTGCGACCGGATAGCTTGGGAACAGCGTAAGCTCGGTGATATTTCAGAGATTAAGACAGGACCTTTTGGCAGCACACTTCACGCCGATGATTATGTTAGCGATGGGACTCCGATTATTACAACAGAACATTTTAAGACTGGTGCCCTACCTCGGAGTAAAAATGGATTGCCGCAAGTTTCTGATTCCGACTATAAACGGCTCACTGCATATACATTGGACGACGGTGACATTGTGTTCTCTCGTGTTGGTTCAGTTGATATAAATGCCCTAATTACGCCATTTCAGAGTAATTGGCTATTCTCTGGACGAGTTCTAAGAGTACGCCCTCAGACAGATATTTCATCTAAATTTTTGCATACACGATTAGAAACCGAGAGTATTAAAACGGACATCCGAACAAGAGCTGTTGGTCAAACTATGCCAAGCATTAACACGGAAATCCTGAAAATCACTCCATTGGTTTTACCATCATCGGCAGCAGAGCAAGAACAAATAGGCTCATACTTTGCCGCTCTCGACAACCTTATCACCCTTCATCAGCGTAAGTTTGAAAAGTTGACGAATGTGAAAAAGTCGATGCTCGAAAAGATGTTCCCTCAAAATGGCAGCAGTTACCCCGAAATTCGCTTTAAGGGATTTACTGACCCTTGGGAACAGCGTAAGTTCTCAGATATTACTTTTCCCGCTGGCGAAAAGAATAAGGACAACCTTCCATTAGAGAGCTATTCAATTACCAACGAACACGGGTTTGTACCACAAGATGAGAAGTTCGAGAATGGTGGGACGATGCGAGAAGCAGATAAAAGGATGTATTATATCGTTTCACCGAACTCATTTGCTTATAACCCGGCAAGAATAAATGTTGGTTCAATCGGATACCAAAATATCGGGAAAAATGTGATAGTTAGCTCTCTATATGAGGTTTTCAAGACATCCGAAGATGTTGACGATAGGCTCTTATGGCACTGGTTCAAATCACCTGATTTTCAAAAGTTGATTATGCAGTTGCAAGAGGGTGGCGTTCGTCTGTACTTCTATTACGACAAGCTCTGTATGGGAGAAGTATCTCTTCCTTCGCTTGAGGAACAGCGCAAAATCGGGAAGCTGTTTGATACCCTCGACAACCTTATCACCCTTCATCAGCGTAAGCCATTTTTAATGAAATGGAGGACTTCTGATGCTAACAGAAACAAAACGAACAGACTTGTTCTGTGAATATTATGCAAAATGGATTACGGTGTATAAGAAGGGCGCAATCAGAAAGGTGACGATGGACAAGTACCTGATGACGCAGAAATGGCTCGTTAAGCTCGTCCCGAACCTGAGAGTATGTGATATGAACCGGATCGCTTATCAGCAGCTGTTGAACGACTATGCTGAGTTCCACGAGCGCCAAACCACGATGGATTTTCACCACCAGCTCAAGGGAGCTATTCTTGATGCTGTTGATGAGGGCTTGATTGAAAGAGATCCTACTCGCAAGGCAATCATCAAGGGAAAGCCACCGGTTGCTAAGAAAATCAAGTATCTCAATCAATTTGAGCTACACACGCTGCTGATCTCGCTTGACCTAAAGGATAAGGTGAATTGGGACTACTTTATCCTGTTGGTAGCAAAGACGGGGATGCGCTTTTCTGAAGCACTGGCTCTTACCCCGAAAGACTTCGACTTTGCCCATCAAACACTGTCCATAAGCAAGACTTGGGACTACAAGGGAAAGGGCGGCTTCCAGCCTACGAAGAACAAGTCGTCTGTGCGGAAAATTCAAATTGACTGGCAAACTGTCATTCAATTTTCTGAATTGGTAAAGCACCTTCCCGAAGATAAGCCCATCTTTGTCAACTCCACTGTCTATAATTCGACGGTGAACGACATTCTCGGCAGGCATTGCAAAGCCTGTAACATCCCTGTCATCTCTATCCACGGATTACGGCATACACACGCCTCTTTGCTGTTATTTACGGGCGTTTCCATTGCGAGCGTTGCCCGCCGTCTTGGACATTCAAGTATGACCACTACGCAAAAAACCTATCTGCACATCATTCAGGAACTTGAAAACAAAGACATCGACTTGGTGATGCGCTCTCTTTCGGGTTTGAGCTAAAAAAAACAAAACCGGCTTGCGCTGATTAAAGGTGATAAAAAAGATGCCATCCGAAAGGGTGGCATCTTAGTTATTTGTCGTATCTTAGAAAATCGTTACAGTGTTCCTGCTGGCGCAAACGGTAGCCCTGAGAAATCAGCGTATCGGCTTTTAGAGCGACAAGGTTAATATCTGAATTCAATGTCCGTGCGATTTGCTGCGTGTCGTATCCTCTTTCCGCAAGTTCAAGGAAGTCCTCATCTGATAGGGAAATCTGTGCGGCAAAGAGATTGGCTTCGTACTCCATACGGTTGTCCCGCATATTGAAGATCTCAAACTCTTTGAAGCCACCGACTTTCGTGGCTTCCTCCCGGTGTAAAGCATCGTGCCCTAATTCGTGAAGTAGCACGATGTTCTCCATAACCGGATGCAGATCATTTTTGATAAAGATGAAGCGATTACGCATCAAGACTTTATATGCTCCACGCTGTTCATTGAACGGATAATACATTACCTCGACTCCTAAGTCCCTTGCTATTCTGAGAGGATCACGGGTTCCGCATTGAGCAACGATGGAGTTTGCTTTTTGTACGATTTCCGAAGTGCTTACATACATCGGCTTCACCCCTTTTCAGTTTGTTCCTGTTTCCATTCTAACACACAATGTGTCCCATAAACGGGACTCAGTCCTGATTGCCCTTAGAACGGTACTTCTTTGGGGTGTACTTTTTGTTTTTCTCTTTCGCAAGCCAATAGGCATCCATAATAGCTTGCATCATAACATCCATATCATCCTGTGCCAACTCGCCGCCGGTAAACAAACCAGTTACTTCATCTGTGAGCTGTTGCGCTTGTTTGGCACCTCGTGCGCCGTACTGCTCCGCAGCCTGAGCAACGAGCATACCATCCGTACCCAGAAGCTGATCCACGGAAATATTAAGTGCCTTTGCCAGCTTCTCCGCTGCATCCAAGCGAGGACGAGAGGTTCCGCATTCGTATCTCTGTATGGTACGGGGGGAAACACCGGAAACCTTAGCAAGCTGCTCCTGCGTCATATCATTTTTTTCTCTCAGCCCTTTTAATCTGTCGCTGAACTTCATTATCAATTCCCTCCATAAGATTTCTATTTTTAGCAGCACGACACTTTTTTCGTCACTTCTTATTGACACGACATTGGTGTCGTGCTATAATCTGAATCACAACGACGACACTTCTGTCGTGTTAATATGATACAACACGACACTTTGGTTTGTCAAGAGGTTTCGCAGAATTTCCAAGAAATAAGGTGATTTAGTTGAGCAGATCAATACTGCATTGCGATATGAATAACTTCTATGCCAGCGTTGAATGTATGCTCGACCCAGCTTTGAGAAAGTATCCGGTCGCTGTCTGCGGCTCGGTGGAAGAAAGGCACGGTATTGTTCTCGCCAAAAACTACGCCGCAAAAGCCTTTGGGATAAAAACCGGCGATGCTGTATGGCAAGCGAAGCAGAAGTGCAGAAACCTTGTTGTAGTGCCTCCGCACTTTGAGGAGTACATCAAATATTCCAAGCTGGCAAGAAGCGTTTACAGCCGCTATACCGATCAGGTCGAGCCTTACGGAATGGACGAGTGTTGGTTGGATGTGAGTGGTACAGAGAACATCTTCGGTTCACCCGAAAAAGTGGCAAATGACATAAGAGAAACGATCAAGTTTGAGCTGGGATTGACTATCTCAGTCGGGGTGTCTTTCAATAAAATATTTGCCAAGCTCGGCTCGGATATGAAAAAGCCGGATGCTGTGACGGTCATACCGAAAGACACTTTCCGAGACAAAATATGGGGACTCCCCGCAGCGGACTTGCTCGGTGTGGGACGGGCAACGCAGCGTGTATTAGATAGCTATTGCATTAGAACCATTGGCGATTTAGCTAAGACCGATCCTGACTTTCTGAACCGACGGCTCGGTAAAAACGGAATTGCCCTTTGGCAGTATGCAAACGGTAATGACCGATCCCGTGTTATGAACGCCGACTTTGTTTCTCCGGTTAAGAGCGTGGGACACGGAATTACTACCATCGAAGATTTGGAGAACGACGAGCAGGTGTGGCCCGTCTTTCTCGAATTGACGCAGGACATCGGACATAAACTCCGTATCCACAAAAAGTGTGCGGATGGAGTCGCCATTCACATACGGGACAACACACTTTTTTCAAAGCAATGGCAAACGGCATTGGATATGCCCACACAATCCCCAATGCTGATCGCAAAAGCGGCTTTTGCCCTCTTTGAAAAAAGATACGACTGGAGGAACCCGATTCGCTCAGTCACGATTCAGGCAATCAACTTGGTGCCACAGGACACGCCCCGACAAGTCGATTTGTTTATGAATATCGAAAAGATTGAGAAAGCAGAAAGGCTCGACCAGTGCATTGAAACCATTCGCCAGCGGTTCGGCAAGAACAGCATCCGCAACGGCATTCTTTTTCAAAATCTTCGGATGCCGAGTGAAAAGCCTGAGATTACTATGCCGACCGGGGTGCTTTGTTAAGGAGGTCAGTATGATTAGTACAAGCAGTAACAAGATTGATGAAATTGTTGTGCCCGATGAGATCGAAACCTATGTTTCGATGCCGTCTTGTTTGTTGCAGGGGTGCAGCAATGATCTGATTATTTTCCGTGCAGATGGAGGAAACCATTTCACTCACTACGGTATTTATGAGGGAATGTTTCTTATCTTTGATGTCAGCAAAGATTTTAAGGACGGACACCTTTCCTGCTATCTGAACAATTCCGGCGATGATCGTCCTAAGTTCAAAGTTTCTGACAAGCCATTGGATGGCTATCGCCATTTGGGTAGGTTGGTTGCCAGTATGAAGAATTATGAGGTGTAGAGATGGAAGAAGAACGACGCAAGGTATATGTGGAAGTCGATGTTACCCATAAGACGGATGGAACGGCTCGACCCCGAAAAATCAAATTTGAAGATGGTGAGGTCTACGAGATCGACCGTGTAAGGCACTGCTGTCGTGCGGCATCGACCAAGGTCGGTGGAACAGGGCTTCGTTACACGGTGATGATATGCGGTACGGAAACCTTCCTTTTCGATGAAGAAAACGGAAAGTGGTTTGTAGAAGGCAAGAAAAGAGCAGTTCTCTAAGGATGCCACCATTCATCAGCCCTGAGAGCGTCAAGGAACTTAATGAGGTGATGTGCGTGACAAAAGATAATTGGACACCTATACCGATGTATTGCTCTAACTGCGGAGCATTGCTTTACGGATATAGAAATGATGAGGGGAAAATCAAGTATGAGTGCAAAAGGTGTGGAACCGTAGCGGTTCGAGTCCAGAAAGGACGCCGACACGACAAGATTGACCTTTATGCCCCGGAAGGGCAAATCCGATACTATTGATCGGCTAAAAACTGAATACGGCAAAACGACGGAATGGTTGAGGTGAAACAGACTGCGTAATTCCATCTCCAGGTCACTTGCTTTGAACACTTCGGTTGGTTAAACCAAACTTGCTATGCAGATATGAGAGGCCACCGACAAGACAGTAAGCCATAGGCTTACCCTGTCTTGCCGGTGGCTTCTTTTTTTCGGCAAGAACAACCGACCAAGGGCTTCCGGCAGAGAAATCTCTGAAAGGAAGCCTTTTTCGATGTTGAACAAGTGGCTCTGTTATATCGCTGAATACCCGTGATCTCCGAATTTTGAACCCGAACACCAAATTCAAAATTCAAAGGAGATTACGGTAATGAGAAAAACATACCTTGTCAAAAAGAACCCCGAACTGCCCGCTGACGGCAATAACTGGCTCGTAATGAACAGCTTCGAGTTTATGAACTTCATTCAGACCCCGGAAGGGCAGAAACGAAGAGATCGCTTTGGGCAGTTAGACGCTTGCTCTGTTGACGATGTGATCATCATCGCAGAATGTGGAACCGAAACCGCAAAACAGTGGCGATCTGAAAAGGATAGACACGATTATCTTGTATCAATCGAGAAACAGTCCGGGATGACGGTGTTTTCCTATAACACACAGACAACCACAGAAGATGATATGTCTGGCGAGGAACTGCTGGTGGATCAAGATTGTTCCGTCATTGATGCCATTCTCAAAAAGGAGGAGAAAAGCACCCTCTACGCAGCCGTGGCAAAATTGTCACCTGCCGAGATTAACTTGATGACCAGTTTATATCTTTGTGATGACCCCATAGGACAGCGAGAATATGCACGGCGCCACGGAGTAGCTGTAACGACAATTAATCATCAACTGACTGTTGCCCTGAAAAAACTCAAAAAAATGCTCCCAAATTAAAATTTGCTTCGTACAAATCGAAAAAAATTTCCCAGTTGGTTAGTAGAGGGCAAAAAAACGAACAGATAGGAGCATAGATAATGAAACAGGTAATGATGATCAAATTCGACTCCCCGAAATGGAGAATGATTGATGAGTATAAGGTTGCTAACCCGTTTATTGAAGTCGGCTTTCGGCAGGTCAAGGATGTCGTTGATTTGCGTGTGTTTGATCTGCTGAATATTAGTCGCATCAATAATAACAGGGCTGAAGAAATGCTTCTTTGTATTTACCATCTTCTCCAGCCGGACAGACGGATCGACGAAGGTATTTATAACGATGAGATTGACCAGTATTTCTCGTATCGGGAATGGAAAAAGAAACACCAGCCTTTAAGTGGAGTGACCGTAAGGGAAATCCTCACAACTGAAGATCTGAATGAGGGTGCTTTACTTCGGATTTTTGATGGAGTCACCGCTGCTTTCTACAAATCCGATGAGTACAACAGTCGAGAATATCGTTATTCAAACCTTTTGGAGTTACGCAAGGCTATGAAGCATAAGGAGGGCGGCACGAATGGGAAAGCCCAGTAAGGACTATGCCGTTCCTCTTTGGGAAAAAGCAAACCTCACCGTTTATGAAGCGGCAGCCTACTCAGGGATTGGCGCAGATAAGCTACGAGAACTGTCCGATAGAGAGGATTGCGAGTTTGTCTTGTGGAACGGCACAAAGCGGCTCATCAAAAGGAAAAAGCTCGATGAGTTTTTGGAAAGAGCCTATTCAATCTAACAATCAACGATGCGATTCGCAAAATCGCATCGTTGTCCCAAACGGCGGTTATCGGTATCCTAAAGCCAAACGAAAATGAAGGAGGAAACCGATATGACCAAGCAGGAAAAAGATAACCGAGTTCCCCTTTGGGAAAGAATGAACCTGACTTTAGAAGAAGCCGCCGCTTACACTGGTATCGGAACGGATAAACTTCGTGAGTTGTCGAATCGTGAGTCGTGTGACTTTGTTCTATGGGTCGGTACAAAAAGGCTTCTAAAGCGCAAGCAATTAGAGGAGTTCCTGATTAAGAGCTTCTCAATCTAAAACAGGAGGTTACTATGACTAAAAAGAAACAGGTCGGCGTAAGGTTCGACAGCAACCGTACCCGACTTAAAACAGGAGAAACCCAGCGTCCCAACGGCACTTATGCGTACCGTTGGTCAACGCCTGACGGAAAAAGGCATTCTATTTATGCTCCGACGCTGGAAAAGCTGAGAGAGCAGGAAGAACAGATCATCGTGGACAAGCACGACGGAATACGGTCGGATGTCAAAAGCATCACTGTAAATGAGATGTTCAATCTTTGGTGTCAGCTCAAAAGGGGAATCAAGGACAGCACATTCAAGAATTATATTTATATGTATGAGCTGTTTGTAAAACCGTCTTTCGGAAAGAACCGACTTGTCCAAGTAAAAAAGTCTGATGTGCGGAAGTTCTACAACTCCCTTGCTGACGGCAAGGTTCTGAAGATTGCCACGATAGATAATGTCCATAATGTGCTCCACCAAGTTTTTCAGGTGGCAGTCGATGATGGAATGATTCGACAGAACCCAACAGACAATATGCTCAAAGAACTGAAGCGCTCCCACGGATTTGAGCGTGAGAAGAAAGAGGCATTGACCGTGGCGCAGCAGAAGTTGTTCTTTGACTATATGCTCAGCCATCCCAAGGACACCCACTGGTATCCAGTGTTCTATGTTATGGCAAACACGGGGATGCGAGTCGGTGAGATCACCGGGCTTCGCTGGAGCGACATTGACTTGAAAAAGGGCATTATCCGAGTCAACCACACGCTTGTTTATTATAATCACCGTGACGAAAAGGGATGCTACTTTTCCATCAACACGCCCAAGACAAAAGCCGGTGAACGAGAAATCCCGATGACTGAGGGAGTGAAACAAGCCTTCTTAATGGAGCGAGAGTTTCAATCTCAGGCTGAAATCAGCAGTAAGAGCCGAGTGGACGGCTATGACGACTTTATTTTTGTCAACCGTTACGGGGATGTTCAAAATCAGGGAAACCTCAACAAAGCACTCCGCCGTATGATGCGAGATTGTAATGATGAAATTCTCGAAAAATATGGAGCAGACTCTGATCCGGTTCTTCTGCCACAGTTCAGTTGTCACATTCTCCGGCACACATTCGCAACAAGGCTATGTGAGTCGGGAGCAAACCTCAAATTCATTCAGAGCATCTTGGGACACGCTGATGTATCGACGACGATGAATATCTATGTTGATGTGACCGACGCTTTGAAAAAGAAAGAGATCACCGCCTTTGATGACTATATGACAACCAAGCTGGAAACTTGAAGGAAAGCACTCTGTGAGTAATTCGCAGAGTGCTTTCCCTTTTTCGCACATTTCTCAAAACTGAGGATGGAAATTATACTATAAGCAGTAATGAGAAATGGAGCGTTCAGATATGGAGAATAGTTTAAGCAGGATGCGACCGCATCTTGTATCAGAATGGTCAGAAAAGAACTTCCCGTTGACTCCTGATACAGTGACCTTTGGGTCTAATAAAACTGTGTGGTGGAAAGGGGCTTGCGGTCACGAATGGCAGACAAGCATTAAAGCTCGCTCCGCAGGCGAGCAATGTCCAATATGTTCGGGAGCGAGGGTGCTTCGAGGTTATAACGACTTTGAAAGTAAGTTTCCTGAGCTTGCGAAGGAATGGTCGCCCAAGAATGAGCCGCTAAGACCGTCGATGATTACAGCGGCTACGCACAGGAAGGTAATATGGCAGTGCAAGTTCGGACACGAATGGACGGCATCCGTGAAAAGCCGGACGGTGAACGGTACGGGTTGTCCCTACTGCTCACACAACTTTGTACTACCGGGCTTCAACGATTTGGCAAGCCGTTTTCCTGAAATCGCTGCGGAGTGGTCAGAGCGCAATCTTCCGCTGACGCCGGATCAGGTTACGGCTTTCAAGAATATTAAAGTTTGGTGGAAATGTCACTTGGGTCACGAATGGAACACATTGATTTCAACCCGTGCAGGAGGAAGTCAGTGTCCCTATTGTAGTGGGATAAAGCTACTCAAAGGCTTTAATGACTTAAAAACAAAGTACCCTTCCCTTGCCGCAGAGTGGTCGGAAAAGAATCTGCCGTTGACTCCCGATGCGGTCAATGAGAAGTCAACTAAGAATGTTTGGTGGAAATGCAATACCTGCGGCTATGAATGGAAAGCCGTCGTCAAAGCACGGGTCAAAGGCGGTGTGTGTCCTGTTTGTGCTGAGAGAGCCGTTCTGCAAGGCTATAATGATCTTGGAACAACTGATCCTCACTTACTCTCAGAATGGGACTATGAAAAGAACTCCAAGTGGACACCGAGCAATGTATCGAGAAACTCGATGAAGGTCGTTTGGTGGAAATGTGGAGCAGGACACTCTTACCGTGCCAAAATCACAGATAGAACTATTGAGCAAAAGGGTTGCCCTCAATGTGAAGCGGAGTTTCAACAGGCTCTCCCGCAGATGCTGATAATGATGTATGGAGCACAGAACGGCATTACGGTCAAAAGCAATAGCGACTCGGAGCTTGGAATGCGACTTGTTGCATACCTCCCTGAATTACATTGTGCGGTCGATATTGCCGGAGCAACCGTGACAGAGAAAAGGGAGCAAAGCGTGAAGGCTCACATTTGTCAAAGTAACCGGCTGGGGTACTACCTTATTAAAAGAACTACGGATACTTCGCAAATGGCAGCGGAAATCAAAACGCTGTTTATCCGCAATCATATTTACCTCCATACGGATTCCGAGAAAGATGTTCAAGTGCTTCGAGAGAGATTTTTAGAATGGAAAAACCGAAATGCTTGTAAACTGAACGGAAAATATTGAGTTTCGTTAAGCCGTGTGTTATACTGTTTTAGTGGTTAGTTTCAGTATAGCACACGGCTCGTTTTCAAAAAAATGAAGCCACCTTACGCCAGCTTACTCCACGGCTTACGCCATTAGATTTTCCGCTATCTGAATTAGGCGTAACTGAGCTTACCCCAGCTTCAAACGAGTAGATGCCGGTCGGGACTTATAGACGCTAAGCGGAGCTTATCTAAGGCTGGTCACGAAAATCCCGACCATGAAGCCGCTGGATAAGTAAACACGCAAAACAGGCGGCCCAAAATGGGCCGCCTGTTTTTCTCTTTTTCCACGGAAACTCTTGTCAGAGCGTGTCGAAGCATAGTATAATACTTCTATCCGCGCCGTCAGAGCGTATCATAGAGCAGAAGGCGCGGAGACAAGGGGGCTATTGTCATGTATACCATTCAAGACCTGTTCGACCTGTCCCATACCCGTGCAGCGGCGTATCTGGCGGGCTTCACCTATCCCTGGGAGGCGCTGGCCGGCATCGGTGACCTGATCCGGCAGCTGGGGCCCACACTGGAGCCGGACTTTGCACAGCGTGCGCCGGAGGTTTGGGTACACAAGACCGCCGTGGTGGCGCCCACCGCCTATCTGGGCGCACCCTGCATCATCGGCGCAGGCACGGAGGTGCGCCACGGCGCGTTCATCCGCGGCAGCGCCCTGGTGGGCGACAACTGCGTGGTGGGCAACTCCGTGGAGCTGAAGAACGTCATCCTGTTCGACGGCGTGCAGACGCCTCACTACAACTACGTGGGCGACAGCATCCTGGGCTATAAGGCCCATATGGGCGCGGGCTCCATCACCTCCAACGTCAAGTCTGACAAGACGCTGGTGGTGGTTCGCTGCGGCGCAGAGCGTGCGGAGACGGGACGCAAGAAGGTGGGCGCCATGCTGGGCGACCACGTGGAGATCGGCTGCAACAGCGTGCTGAACCCCGGCACGGTGGTGGGCCGGAGCAGCCGTGTCTACCCGCTGTCCTCCGTGCGGGGGACGGTACCGGCGGACAGCATCTATAAGCGCGGCGGCGATATCGCCGCCCAGCGGGAGGAGTAAGGAGCGACTATGGGGAGATATTTCGGGACAGACGGCTTCCGTGGTGAGGCCAATGTGGACCTGACGGCGGACCACGCCTATCAGGTGGGACGTTTTCTGGGCTGGTATTACGGTGAGACCAAGCGCCGCAGCGGCGACACCACGCCGGTGCGGGTGGTTATCGGCAAGGACACCCGCCGCAGCAGCTACATGTTTGAGTACGCGCTGGCCTCGGGATTGGTGGCCTCCGGCGCGGATGCCTATCTGCTGCATGTGACCACCACGCCCTCCGTGTCCTTTGTGGCGCGGACGGACGGGTTCGACTGCGGCATCATGATCTCCGCCAGCCACAACCCCTACTACGACAACGGCATCAAGCTCATCAGCGGCAGCGGCGAGAAGATGGACGAGGGCACCATCGCCTTCATCGAGGACTATCTGGACGGCAAGCTGGAGGTGTTCGGCCAGCGCTGGCAGCAGATCCCTCTGGCCCGGCGGGACCACATCGGCCGCACGGTGGACTATGTGGCGGGCCGCAACCGCTACGTGGGCTACCTCATCTCTCTGGGGCTGTTCTCCTTTAAGGGCAAGCGCGTGGGATTGGACTGCGCCAACGGCAGCGCCTGGACTATTGCCAAGAGCGTCTTTGACGCACTGGGCGCCAAGACCTACGTCATGGGCGATGAGCCCGACGGCTTCAACATCAACAACGGCGTGGGCTCCACCCATATCGAAGCCCTGCGCCGCTTTGTGCTGGCCAACGAGCTGGATGTGGGCTTCGCCTATGACGGCGATGCCGACCGCTGCCTTGCCGTGGATGAGCAGGGCGGCATCATCACCGGCGACCATATCCTCTACGTCTGCGGGCGGCACCTGAAGCAGCAGGGCGAGCTGCCCCGCAACACGGTGGTGACCACCATTATGTCCAACTTCGGCCTGTACCGCGCCTTTGACCGCGAGGGGATTTCCTACGCCAAGACCGCCGTGGGCGATAAGTACGTCTACGAGTACATGGCCAGGAACGGCTGCGCTCTGGGCGGCGAGCAGTCGGGCCACATTATCTTCTCCAAGTACGCCTCCACCGGCGACGGCGTGCTCACCAGCCTGAAGCTGATGGAGGTGATGCTGGAGCAGAAGAAGCCCCTCAGCAAGCTGACCGAGGGCCTCACCATCTATCCCCAGGTGCTGGAGAACGTCCGTGTCCAGGACAAAAAGACGGCGCGGGAGGACCCCGATGTGCAGGCCGCGGTGGATGCCGTGGCTGCGGAGCTGGGGGACACCGGCCGCGTGCTGGTGCGGGAATCCGGCACAGAGCCGGTGCTGCGGGTCATGGTGGAAGCGCCGGAGGACGCTATCTGCCGCCAGTGCGTGGACCGCGTGGTGGACGTGATCCGGCGGAACGGCCACTGCGTGTAACCGGAAAACCATAAAAATCAGACAAAAATCAGGGAGCGCCCACCGGCGTTCCCTGATTTTATGTTGACAACGGGAAAACACACCTATATTATAAAGAATATTCGGGCACACCGCCTTACCGGCGGCGCGCCAAAATGGGGAGGGCGTATGGAGCGCATCACCAGTCGTAAAAATCCGCTGCTGGAGCATATGCGCCGGCTGGACAGCGCCGCCTTCCGGCGGCAGCAGGGGGAGTTCCTCTGCGACAGTCCCAAGCTGGTGGGGGAGGCCCTGCGCCACGGGGCGCGGGTGCTGGCCGTGGCCGTCAGCGACGGCGTAGAGCCGCCGGAGGGGCTGGATGCGTCGGTGCGGTGCGCGGCCGTGCCGCCGGATGTGATGGCCTCCATCTCGCCCATGCGCACGCCCCAGGGCATGCTGGCGGTGTGCCGCCTGCCGGACACCGCCCTGCCGGAGATGCTGCCGGGCAGCCGCTACGTGGTGCTGGACGGCGTACAGGACCCGGGCAACGTGGGCACGGTGCTGCGGACGGCGGACGCCTTCGGCTGCGACGGCGTGCTGCTGCTCACCGGCTGCGCCGATCCGTACAGCGTCAAGACGCTGCGCTCGTCCATGGGCGCGGTGTTCCGCATGCCGGTGTGGTGTACCGACGCCGCGGCCATGCGGCAGCGGCTCACCGCGGCGGGGCTGCCGCTGTACGGCGCGGCCCTGCGGGACGATACCGAGGACGTGCGGGCGCTGGACCTGCGCCGCTGCGCCATCGCCATCGGCAGCGAGGGCAGGGGATTGACGGAGCAGGTGCTGGCCATGTGCGACAAAACAGTACGTATCCCCATGCAGGCGCACTGCGAGTCACTGAACGCGGCCATGGCGGCGGCGGTGCTGCTGTGGGAGGCCTATCGCTGAAAAAGGGAGATGAGGGGGATGGCGGCGCTGAAATACTGGCTGTGGCTGACCACGGCGCCGGCGCTGAGCAATCGGGCGAAGCTGCTGCTGTTGGAGCATTTTTCCTCGCCCGAGGACGTATACTATGCCCAGCCGGACCAGCTGTGTCTGGTGGAGGGCATTACCAGACAGCAGGCGGAGAGCCTGTCGGACAAATCGTTGGCCCGCGCCGAAAAGGTGCTGGCTGACTGCGCCAGGGACGGGCAATTCATCGTCACCATGGACGACGCGGCCTATCCCGCCCGTCTGCGGGACATGTACGACCCGCCGGTGCTGCTGTACGGCAAGGGCTCCATGCCGCTTTTCGATGAGGAGGCCGCCGTGGCGGTGGTGGGCACGCGGAAGTGCTCGCCCTACGGCACCCGTGCCGCCTCCCAGCTGGGCTATGAGCTGGCACGGCAGGGTGGTCTGGTGATCTCGGGCCTTGCCAAAGGCATCGACGGCGCGGCCCATCAGGGCGCGCTGCGGGCCGGCGGGTTCACCGCGGCGGTATTGGGCGGCGGAGCGGACGTGATCTATCCGCCGGAGAACCGCCGTCTCTACGAGGACATCGCCGCCACCGGCGTACTGTTGTCGGAGTACCCGCCGGGCACGGAGCCGCGCGGCGGCCACTTTCCCGTGCGCAACCGCATCATCAGCGGCCTGAGTCTGGCGGTGGTCGTGGTAGAAGCGCCGGAGAAAAGCGGTGCGCTTATCACTGCCAATACCGCGCTGGAGCAGGGCAGGGACGTGTTCGCCGTCCCGGGCCCTATCAATGCCGCCTCCAGCCGCGGCTGCAACCAGCTGATCCGCGACGGCGCGGGGCTGGTCATGGAGGCGTGGGACGTGCTGGGCACGTACCAGCAGCGCTTCCCCCAGAAGCTGCGCCCCATCCGTGCGGTGCTGCCGGAGACGCCCGGAAGCGCGGAGGCGGAGCCTGCGTCCGCATCGGCGCAGCCGGTGCGGCAGCCGGAAAAGGCGCCGGCGCTGCCTATATTGAACATGGCCAGGGAGGGCGCGGCGCTGACTGACGACCAGCAGCGCATCCTGCGCATGCTGCCTACGGACCGCCCGCTGCTGGCGGACGAGGCCGCCGTGGCCACAGACCTGCCGGTGCGGCGGGTGCTGTCGGCCCTGACCATGCTGGAGATCGACGGATATGTCTGCCGTCAGGGAGCAGGGAGCTTCCTGCGGACAGTGGAACTCAAGGAGGAGTAAATCAAGTTATGGCAAAAGCAAAGAATCTGGTGATCGTGGAGTCCCCCGCCAAAGCCAAGACCATCGGCAAGTATCTGGGCCCCGATTATCAGGTGAAGGCCAGTATGGGCCACCTGCGGGACCTGCCCAAGAGCACGCTGGGCGTGGACGTGGACGGGGATTTCACCCCCAATTACCGGCCCATCAAGGGCAAAGAGGATATCATCAAGGAGCTCAAGACGGCGGCAAAGGGGAGTCAGACCGTCTACCTCGCCACCGACCCGGACCGCGAGGGCGAGGCCATCAGCTGGCATCTGAAGCATCTTCTGGACCTGCCGGACGAGAAGGCGCGGCGGGTCACGTTCAATGAGATCACCAAAAAGGTGGTGACGGACAGCATCCGCCACCCCCGCGACATCGATCAGGATCTGGTGGACGCCCAGCAGGCCCGCCGCGTGCTGGACCGCATCGTAGGCTACCAGCTGTCGCCGCTGCTGTGGAAGAAGATCCGCCGCGGCCTGTCGGCAGGCCGTGTCCAGTCCGTGGCCATGCGTCTGGTGGCCCAGCGGGAAAAGGAGATCGCGGATTTCGTACCTCAGGAGTATTGGACGCTGGACGCCAGCCTGAAAAACCACGCCGGCGCCCTGTTCACCGCCCACTACTACGGCAAGGACGGCAAGAAATACGAGCCCGCCAGTCAGGCCGATACCCAGACGGTGATGGACGAGCTGAAGAGCCTGCCCTTTGCGGTGAAGTCCGTAAAGCGGGCGGACAAGCAGCGCTCTCCTGCGCCGCCGTTCACCACCTCTACTTTACAGCAGGAGGCGTCACGCAAGCTGAACATGACCCCCCGCCGCACCATGGCCATCGCCCAGCAGCTGTACGAGGGCGTGGACATCACCGGCGAGGGCACCGTGGGCCTCATCACCTACATGCGTACCGACTCCCTCCGCATCTCTGCGGAGGCCCAGACCCAGGCCAGGGATGTCATCTGCTCCCGCTACGGCCAGAGCTATTACCCCGCATCCCCCCGCGTCTATAAGACCAAGGCCGGAGCGCAGGACGCCCACGAGGCCATCCGCCCCTCCGATCCGTCCCTGACGCCGGAGCAGGTAAAGGGCGACCTCACCGGCGAGCAGTACCGGCTGTACCGCCTGATCTGGAGCCGCTTCCTGTCCAGCCAGATGGCCAATGCCGTCTACGACAGCATCAGCGTGGAGATCGGCGCGGGCGCCCACAGCTTCCGCTGCTCCGCCAGCAACCTGAAGTTCGCCGGCTACACCGCCGTGTACGAGGAGAGCCGCGACGATGAGAAGGAGGAGAAGGAGTCCCCGCTGCCGGAGCTGGCCGAGGGCGAGACCGTGACGCTGGAGAGCTTCGCGCCGTCCCAGCATTTCACCCAGCCTCCCGCGCGGTACACTGACGCCACCCTCATCCGTACCATGGAGGAAAACGGCATCGGCCGTCCCTCCACCTACGCCCCCACCGTGTCCACCATTCTGGACCGTGAGTACGTCATCAAGGAGGGCAAATACCTGCGCATCACCCCGCTGGGGCAGGTGGTCAACGACCTGATGTGCCAGCGCTTCCCCGATATCGTGGACGTGAAGTTCACCGCCCGCATGGAGAAAAAGCTGGATGATGTGGAGTCCGGCGATGTCCGGTGGAAGGACCTGATCCGCCAGTTCTACGTACCATTCCACGAGAATCTGGAAAAGGTGGAAAAGGACATGGAGGGCGTGTACCTGAAGGTGCCCGACGAGGTGACGGAGGAGAAGTGCGACCTGTGCGGCCGCAACATGGTCATCAAGTCCGGGCGTTTTGGCCGGTTTCTGGCCTGCCCCGGCTATCCGGAGTGCAAGTTCACCAAGCCGCTGGTGGTGGAGATGCCCGGCCGCTGCCCCAAGTGCGGCGGACGCATCCTGAAAAAGACCAGCCGCAACGGCTACACCTACTACGGCTGCGACAAGTTCCCTACCTGCGACTTTATGACGTGGGACGTGCCGGTGAAGGACGACTGCCCCGTCTGCGGACAGACCATGTTCAAAAAGGCGGGCCGCGGCTTCAATAAGCCCTTCTGCGCCAATCCCGCGTGCAGCAACTTCCTGCCGGAGGATAAGCGCGGCTATCGCCGCCGCAAGCCCGCCGAGGACGGCGAAAACGCCGCCGAGAAGCCGGCGGAAGGCGCTCAGTCCACCGAGACGGCCGCCGAGAAGCCCGCCAAGGCGGCGGCCAAAACCACGAAGGCGGCGAAAACCACCAAAACCACCAAAACCACCAAAACCACCAAAACCACCAAGACCACCAGGAC
>ERZ1503980.170-NODE-170-length-17170-cov-3.858136_pt1 | contig 17170 bp, 17 predicted proteins | sample MGYA00572096_ERZ1503980 | MGnify/ENA primary metagenome ERZ1503980 (study PRJEB39906, sample SAMEA3182106) | gut metagenome | biome: human; feature: gut; material: Stool; isolation source: human stools | place: Canada | collected 2013-02-26 ...
CCATACGGTGTACCTCGCGTAAATTACAGGCCGAACAGCTCAGCCAGCTTGTCCTCCTTCAGCTGGGAGCCGATGACGCACAGACGGCCGGTGTAGTCGGCGGCGCCGAAGCGTACCTGATGCTCCTCCGGCACGAAGTCGAAGTGCAGCCACTTTCCGTCCTCGCTGTGGACGATGCCCTTGGCGCGGAGGATCGCGCCGTAGTCGCCGCTGTCCAGCGCGGTGAGGATGGCATCCAGCTCGCTCTCGGTGAATACCTTCACCGTCTCCACGCCCCAGCTGGTGAACACCTCGTCGGCGTGATGGTGGTGATGGTGGCAGCCGCAGTGGGGATCGTCGCACTCCTCGCCGTCGTGGTGGTGATGGTGATGCTCATGCTCGTCGTGATCCTCGTGGTCATGCTCGTGATGGTGGCAATGCTCGTCCTCATCATGGTCATGATGGCAGTGGTCATGCTCCTCGTGGTCATGGTGGCAGCAGTGCTCGTGATCATCGTCCTCGTCGTGGTCGTGATGATGGTGGTGGTGCTCCGCCTCGTCCGCCGCGTGCTCGGCCTGCATGCGCTCCATCAGCTCGTCGGCGAGGGAGACCTTCTCCATCGCGGCGAGGATGGTCTTGCCGTCCAGCTCGTCCCAGGGGGTGGTGAGGATGGCGGCGTTGGGATTCTTTTCCCGCAGCAGGGCCACGGCAGCTTCCAGCTTCTCCTGGGTCAGCTTCTGGGTGCGGGAGAGGATGATGGTGCCGGCGGACTCGATCTGGTTGTTGTAGAACTCGCCGAAGTTCTTCATGTAGACCTTCACCTTGGTGGCGTCGGCCACGGTGACGAAGCTGTTGAGCTTCATGTCCGGCACGTCCTTGACAGTGTTCTCCACCGCCACGATCACGTCGCTGAGCTTGCCCACGCCGGACGGCTCGATAAGAATGCGGTCGGGGGCGAACTGCTGATGTACATCCTTCAGCGCCTTGTTGAAGTCGCCCACCAGAGAGCAGCAGATACAGCCGGAGGACATCTCGCTGATCTGGACGCCGGACTCCTTCAGGAAGCCGCCGTCGATGCTGATCTCGCCGAACTCGTTTTCGATGAGCACCAGCTTCTCACCCTGAAACGCCTCTGCCAGCAGCTTCTTGATGAGCGTGGTCTTGCCGGCGCCCAGAAAGCCGGATACGATGTCAATTTTTGTCATAGTAAACCCTTCTTTTCTCTGCCGCCCGCGGCGGCACATATTCTTTCCCCCATATCATAGCCCATTTTTTCAAAAATGCAAGTGGGCACAGGGCGAAAAATGTGTTTTCCCTGCGCCCATCTGCATTTTTTGCGGAAACTGCCGCTGTTTTTGCGAAAAATGTTACCAGCTGGTGTTTTCGCCGTCGTTGAGGAAGCCGTCGCTGTCGTGGACATAGCCGTTTTCCAGCATCTGGCGGAAGGTGGCGGTGCGCTCCGCGCCGCGGCGCATACGTCCCTCCGCCTGCGTGCCGGGCAGCGTATCCTCCCCATTTCGCCGGTTTTCTCCGGCGCCGGGCTGGGTGGGCGTGTCGGTGCCGTTCTGCCAGCTGCCGCCGCTGCCGTTATCCTGCGGGGCGTTCTGGCTCTGGTTGGTATCGGGGCGGCCGGGACTGCCGCCGTTGTTCCGGTCATCGTCCTTGCCGCAGGCCGTCAGTGCCAGCACCATGGCCAGCACCAGAAAAATCGCAGAAAGCTGCTTCATGATGAAGAAATTCTCCTTTCCTGGTTGTGCGCGCTGCGCCGCAGTTAGTATCTGCCTGCGGCGGCCATCGTAGCCGTGCGGATCTCTGGCGTATCATGCAATTTCTGGCTTTTGAGGAAACAGCGTTGCGTTTTGCGGCGGAATACGTTATAATTATCATTCAAACATATGCCGGTGTGTTCCTGCCCCTGAGACGGCAGGAAATACAAAACGTATTTTACCGCGCAGAATCAACTGCGCGTATACTGGGAGGTCAGACCATGCAAAATCTGGAAAAGCAATATCACATCCACTGTGTGGAGGGCGACGTGGGCCGCTATGTGATCCTGCCCGGCGATCCGGGCCGCTGCGAGAAGATCGCCGCACTGTTCGACGACGCCCGTTTCGTGGCGCAGAACCGGGAGTACACTGTCTATACCGGCACGCTGCTGGGGGAGAAGGTGTCCGTCTGTTCCACCGGCATCGGCGGGCCTTCCGCCTCCATCGCCATGGAGGAGCTGCACAACATCGGCGCGGACACGTTTCTGCGGGTGGGCACCTGCGGCGGCATCGACCTGGACGTGCGCTCCGGCGACGTGGTGGTGGCCACCGGCGCCATCCGCTTTGAACACACCAGCCGGGAGTATGCGCCCATCGAGTATCCGGCGGTGGCCAACTTTGAGGTGACTACCGCGCTGGTGCAGGCTGCCAGAGCGCTGGGCAAGCGGACGCAGGTGGGCGTGGTGCAGTGCAAGGACGCGTTCTACGGCCAGCACAGCCCCTCACGGATGCCGGTGTCCTATGAGCTGCTGAACAAGTGGGAGGCGTGGAAGCGGCTGGGCGTCAAGGCCAGCGAGATGGAGTCCGCCGCACTGTTCGTGGTGGCGGATGCGCTGAAGTGCCGCTGCGGCAGCTGCTTCCACGTGGTGTGGAACCAGGAGCGGGAGGCCGCCGGTCTGGACCAGGAGATGAGCGAGGACACCACTGCCGCCGTGGAGGTGGGTGTGGAGGCCCTGAAGCTGCTGATCCAGGCGGATCGCGCAGGGTAAGCGGCAAAGCATTGCATAATTGCATAAAAACACCGCATCCCATGGGGATGCGGTGTTTTTATGCACGGTTTATGCGGGAGTTATATGTTTTCCTGCTCTTTGAGCTCCTGGGCCTCCTGCCGGTAGTGCAGAGCGGTCTCGTGCAGGGAGGCGATGGCCTCCAGCGTCAGGGGAGACTTCACACGGGCGGGAGAGCCAAGGGCCATCATGCCGTCGGGGATGACGGTGGACTGCGTTACCAGCGCACCGGCGCCGATCAGACAGTGGCTGCCGATCTTGGCGCCGTTGAGGACGATGGCGCCCATGCCGATCAGCGTCTCGTCGCCGACGGTGCAGCCGTGGAGGATGGCTCCGTGGCCTACGGTGACGTTTTTGCCTACCGTTACCGGCAGGCCGGGGTCCACGTGGACCACACAGTTATCCTGAATATTGCTGCCCTCGCCGATGGTGATGGAGGCGGTGTCGCCCCGCAGCACCGCGCCGTAAAACACGCTGCTGTCCGCGGCAAGGGAGATGTCACCGCGGAGAGTGGCGTTGGGGGCCACGAAGGCGGTGGGGTGGATGACGGGCTTTTTCATAGGCAGATGCCCCTTTCGCTGAGTTTCGATGTCCGTATTGTACCACATTTTTCCCGTATATCCACCGTCCGGCAAGAAAAATCCCGCAGAATTTTCCAAAAATCGCCCTACCATTTTTCGACAAAGTGTGGTATAATCATACAGAAAAAAGGCCGCCGAGGGGACGAAAGAGAGAGCGGACCGCGGCGCAGAACGGTATGGACAGTGTTTTGTGTAAGGAGAGTGACAAGATGTTTGCAGCAGGTGATCTGGTAGTGTACGGCGGCGAGGGCGTTTGTCGGGTGGAGAGCATCGGACCGTCCGGCCTGGCCTATGACGACGGGACACGGCTTTACTATCACCTGACGCCCCTGTACCGCAGCGGTACGGTGATGACACCGGTGGACACGGGAGTGCTGATGCGCTCGGTTATCACCCGGGAGGAGGCGCTGGCGCTGATCGCGTCCATCCCGTCGCTGCCGCCCTGCAAGCCGGAGCAGCCGGGCATCCGCGCTGCCAAGGATTTCTATCATCAGGTGGTGATGCGCTGCCAGTGCGGCGAGCTGGCCGCCATGATCCACAACGTGTGCCGCAAGCGGGCGTGGGCCCTGCGCCACGGCAAGAAGGTGAGCCAGATGGACGAGCGCTATCTCAAGCGGGCCGAGGACCAGCTGTACGGCGAGCTGGCGGCCGTGCTGGGTCTGGAACGGGGCGGCGTGGCGGATCTCATCCGCCAGAGCTGGCCGGGCTGGCCGGAGAAGCTGCCGGAGCCCGTGCCGACGGAGGCGTGAAAACAGACAAAAAAGAACGGAAAGCTCTGCTTTCCGTTCTTTTTTGTCAGAAGTAGCGGACAAGGCCGGCGATCAGCAGCGTGGGCAGCAGCCACAGCAGCAGGAACACCACCATGGCCAGCGGCGTCAGCACCGCGAAATTCCCCACAGAGGTGAGGTAGTAGGCCAGCAGCACGCCGCACAGGGCGCCGATATAGCTGAGTACCGTGGCGGTGCGGACGGCCCGCACCATGCGGCGGCTGCCTACCACTGACTCGGCCAGAGGCAGCAGGCCCTCACGGCAGACGATGACGTTGGGCGTCTCGCCCTGCTGGGCGGCCAACTGGGCCAGAGCCAGACGGGTGGACACGTCGGGGTAGACCACCTTGGCGTCCACGCCGAACTTCCGCTTGATGAGCCCCGGGGTGACGTTGCTGCTGCGGACGGCCAGCACCGGCGTGATATGGCAGCGGCGCATGGCCCGCAGAGCCCACTCCGCGTTGCGGGAGGGCTGATACTTCACGGCAAACACCGCCGTCAGCACGCCGTCCACCGACAGAAAGAGGCCGGTCTGGAGCTTCAGGTCGTGGGGGAGGGCCACATGGCGCTTTTTCATGAAGTAGGCGCTGCCCATCAGCACGGTCTCGCCGTGGATGGCGGCCTCCACGCCGCCCTCCTCGCAGTAACGCAGGTCGTCCACGCGAATGTGGAACCCGCCCTCCGCCGTGAGCTGGCGGTCCAGCAGGGGGGCAAGGCTGCTGCCGGCGGCACGGGCCACCGAAGCGGCGTAGCCCACGGCGCGGCTGCGTTCCTCGCCGTAGACCTTGTAGCCGTTGAGGGTCACGGTACCGGCGGGGAAGAGATCGTCATCGGTGAGCACCATGCGGCCGGAGCGGGCCACGGCACGGGCACCGGCATAGCCGGCGGCGGCAGCGCCGCTGCGCTCCAGGCGGCGGGACAGGTAGTACAGGGGCAGGGAGCCGGTCAGGGGCAGGGACAGCTGGACACCGGCGCCGGTGAGGGCGGCCAGCACCCAGGGGAACTCGTCCATGGGGCGGGCGGTGAAGCACACCACGCCGGACAGCACCACCGCCGCGCTGAGCAGCAGCGGCAGTACATAATTCTGCCAGCGGCGGGCAGGGTCGGGGCGCATGGTGCTGCGGTAGAAGCCCTCCAGCACGCCCCGCTGCTTGCAGACACCGGCGGGCAGGACGGACACCACGTAGGGCGGTACGCCGTTGAGGTCCGCCAGATGGAAGGCGATGCGGCGGGTCTCCGCCGTCAGGTACAGGCCCAGCTGGCAGGTGAGGATCAGCAGAGCGCCGGCCGCGGCGTAGGGGGTGGAGAGGGTGCTGCCGGTGACGGCGCCGGCGGCGCAGCAGAGAAGATCCGCCAGCACCGCAACGCCGGCGCACAGCTCGCAGCCCACCTGCCCGTCGCGGAGCATGCGGAAGGCCGTCTGCCATACCGGCAGGCACAGAAGCGCCGTCAGCAGCAGGCCGCCGCCCAGCACGATGCACCGCAGCGGCGCGGCGTCCAGCCATGCGGGCGGCAGCATTTCCAGCTCCTGCAGCACGGCGGCCACCACCAGAAGAAGCACGGGCAGCGCGGCGAACACCAGACCGCGGCGCAGCCGGTTGCAGCGGCGCTTTTCCTCCCGCAGGGCGTCGTCCATGCGGGGCTCCGGCTCCTCCGGTTCCTCCGGCTCCGGCTCGTCCTCGGGGTCGTCGAACAGCTGCTCCGTTTCCTGAGAAAGGCCGCGGGGCCGGGCGCTGCGGCGGTCCGTGAGGCGGTGCAGCAGGCCGGAGAGCCGCTGGCCCAGGGGCACGGGAGCGTCAATGACGCCGTCCTCCTCGTCCTCCAGCACGGCGTCCACCGTCTGGCTCATGACATCCTTCAGACTGACACGGTCCGGTGTGTCGGACAGAGGTGCAGGCACAGGATCGGGCGCGGGAACGGGCTCCGGCTCGGGAATGGGAGCGGGGTCAGGCACGGGGACGGGTTCGGGTTCGGGCGGGGGCGTCGGTGCAGGGGGAGCCTCCGGCGCAGGGGCAGGCTGACGCCCACCCCTGCCGTATTCGGCAAGGATGGCGTCCAGCGAGAGCTCGTCCCGGGGGACGGGCGTATCCAGTTGTGGGTCGTCACGCCTGTTCATAGTACGATGCAACGCCGTCAGCTCCGCTGGCGCACCGCCTCGTACAGCAGGATGGCTGCGGCGGCGGAGGCGTTCAGAGAGGAGATGCGGCCTTTCATGGGGATGCTTACCAGAAAATCACAGTTCTCGGAGACAAGGCGGGTCATGCCGCTGCCCTCGGAGCCGATGACGATGGCGGCGGGGCCCTTCAGGTCCGCGGTATAGAGATCGGTAGTGCCGTCGGCGGCGGTGCCGAATACCCAGACGCCCTGCTTTTTCAGGTCCTTCAGCAGGGAGGGAATGTTGGCCACCCGCGCCACGGGGATATAGCTCACCGCGCCGGCGGAGGTCTTGGCCACCACGGCGGTCAGACCGGCGGAGCGGCGCTTGGGGATGATAACGCCGTGGGCTCCGGCGCACTCGGCGGTGCGGAGGATGGCGCCCAGATTGTGGGGGTCGGAGATCTCGTCGCACACCACCAGCAGGGGCGGTTCCCCCCTCTCTGCCGCCGCGGAGAGGATGCTCTCCACCGTGACGTACTCCCGCACGGCGGCCAGAGCGATGACGCCCTGGTGGGCGTGGGTGCGGGAAATGCCGTCCAGCTTGCGGCGGTCGGCCTCCACCACCACGATGCCCGCGTCCCGGGCCCTGGAGGCGATGTGGCCCAGGGTCTTGTCCGTCTCGCCCTTGGCAATGTAGATCTTGTCGATGGCGGTGCCCACCCGCAGGGCTTCGATCACCGCGTTGCGGCCCTCGATGACGCCGTCGGCCTCCGCGTCCGGCAGGGGACGGCGGCGCTCGGTATCCTTCATATCTTTCATGGGTATGACCTCATTTTTCTTGAATTACTGACCAGTATAACACAATATTTCGGCGAGATAAAGCGCCATTCATAGAAATTTTACAGAAAATCCGACGATGTGCCGCTTGTGACATTTGGACAAGTGTGGTATACTGTGCGATACTGCGAAGGTATACCGCGGGAGGGATGCGCCGCCGAGAGCGGAGGCACTCCGGCTGACGGTTTTTTACGGAGGATACACATGGCCAACAACGATCAGAACAACAATAAAAACGGAAAGGGACGCAATAACCTGCGGGGCATCCTGACGCTGGTGGCGTGGGCACTGGTGCTGACGGTGGGATTCAACTACCTCAACGCCTACAACCGCAACGCCACCAACAAGTCCACCAGCCATGAGATCAAGTACAGCGAGATGCTGGATCTTATCGAAAACGATAAGGCGAAGGAGGTCCTGTTCAAGGACGACGCCATCTACATCACGCCGGTGGAGGGCTACACCTACACCGAGGAACAGGACGAGGACAGCAACGTGCCCGCCAAGTCCTACACCCAGTCCAAGGACACGAAGCTGACGCTGTATACCGCGTATCTCAACGATACGTCCCTGCTGCCTCTGCTGAAGGAGCACAAGGTGGCCTACACCGGCTATTACGAGGCGCAGATGAATCCGGTGCTGGCGTTCATGGTCAGCTACATCCTGCCCACGCTCATTTTTGTGGGACTGCTCATGCTGCTGCTGCGGATGCTGGCCAAGAGCGGCGGCAGCGGCTTCGGCGGCATCGGCAGCGTGGGCAAGTCCAACGCCAAGGTGTATATGGAGAAGTCCACCGGCGTCACGTTCAAGGATGTGGCCGGTCAGGACGAGGCCAAGGAGTCGCTGGAGGAGATCATTGATTTCCTCCACAACCCCGGCAAGTACACCGCCATCGGCGCCAAGCTGCCCAAGGGCGCGCTGCTGGTGGGCTCACCCGGTACCGGCAAGACCCTGCTGGCCAAGGCTGTGGCCGGTGAGGCGGGGGTGCCGTTCTTCTCCATTTCCGGTTCCGACTTCGTGGAAATGTTCGGGGGCGTGGGCGCCAGCCGTGTCCGCGACCTGTTCAAGGAGGCTGCCAAGGTGGCCCCGTGCATCATTTTCATCGACGAGATCGACACCATCGGCAAGTCCCGCGACGGCGGTAAGTTCGGCGGCAACGACGAGCGCGAGCAGACGCTGAACCAGCTGCTGGCGGAGCTGGACGGCTTCGATCCCAGCAAGGGCGTTATCGTGCTGGGCGCTACCAACCGCCCCGAGGTGCTGGACAAGGCGCTGCTGCGCCCGGGACGCTTCGACCGGCGCATCACCGTGGATCGGCCCAATCTGGCGGGCCGCCTGGCCACGCTGCAGGTACACACCCGCAACATCCGTCTGGCCGAGGATGTGGACCTGAACAAGATCGCCCAGGCTACCGCCGGATGCGTGGGCGCGGATCTGGCCAATCTGGTGAACGAGGCGGCGCTGCGGGCCGTCCGCAAGGGCCGCAAGGCTGTGAACCAGAACGATCTGCTGGTGTCCTTTGAGCTGGTCATCGCCGGCTCGGAGAAGAAGGGCACCGTCATCACCGAGGAGGAAAAGCGCATCATCGCCTATCACGAGGTGGGTCATGCGCTGGTGGCGGCCAAGCAGAAGAACGCCCAGCCGGTGAGTAAGATCACCATCGTGCCCCACACTCAAGGGGCGCTGGGCTATACGCTGCACCTGCCGGAGGAGGAGAAGTTCCTCATGTCCAGAGAGGACATTCTGGCGGAGATCCGCACGCTGCTGGCAGGCCGCTCCAGCGAGGAGATCGTGTGCAACACCATGACCTCCGGCGCGGCCAACGACATCGAGCGGGCCACGGAGCTGGCGCGGAATCTGGTGGCGCGGTTCGGCATGTGCGACGAGTTCGATATGATGGCGCTGGGCACCATCCAGAGCCAGTATCTGGACGGCAGTTACTCCATGACCTGCGCTCAGGAGACCTACGCCGCGGCGGACCGCGAGACCATCAAGATCATCCGTCAGTGCCATCAGGAGGCCAAGAGAATTTTGCAGGACAACCGGGAGCTGCTGGACAAGATCGCCGCGTACCTGCTGAAGAAGGAGACCATCACCGGGCAGGAGATGATGGCCATTATCGAGGGCCGCGACCCTGAGACGGTGGACAACTACGGCGCCACCAGAGAGCAGGAGCGGAAGCTGTTCCGCCCCAGTGTGCCGGAGACCATCGAGGCGCCCGCCAAGCACATCAACATGGTGTCCGAGCCGGTACCCATGCCGGATTTCGACGCACCCGAGGAGGAACCGGCGAAGGCGTCGGAGCCCCCCGCGCCGGAGGAGGCTCCCGGAGAGGGGAAGCCGGAGGGCGAAGGAGAATAAAAAAAGCACCCGCGGGCATGCCGCGGGTGCTTTTTTTATGGTCAGGATTTCGCCGGCGCATGTTCCGTGCTCTCCATGTAAAGCGTTTCACAGGCTTGCTGCGCCTCCACCAACAGGCGGATGGCCTGTTTGGCGGCGCGAGCCATGGTCAGATACATTTCGTGATAGGCTTCAACTTCCGTCATAACATCACCCCCTGCAAAAATTATAGGACAATTTAACCCTAAATGCAATAGGACAATTTGACATAATATTTATGGTGATTTTTGATGAGCAGATTACGGGAACTCAGAAAAGAGCGGGGATTTACGCAGGTCAAGATGCAGATGCTGACCGGCATCGACCAGAGCGCGTACTCCAAGATCGAGCGGGGCGAGCGCTATCTCAGCTTTGAGCAGTGCCGCCGCGTGGCGCTGGCACTGAACACCAGCATGGACTATCTCGCGGGGCTCACCGACGAGAAGAAGCCCTATCCCCGCCGCGAGTGATGACAAAAGAGCACCCGCGGCACTTTGAAGTGCCGCGGGTGCTTTTTTATTCTTTTTAATTCTCAGGCAGGGCGCGGGCGGCGTCGCACAGCAGGGGCAGGGCCTTCTCGAACTCCACGCCGTACCAGGCGGCGCAGGGGTCCTGAGCCGTGACATCAATGCAGGAGAGGGTGAAGCGCACCGCCAGAGAGACGGCACCTTCCAGCGGCAGGCCCCGCATCATGCCGCCCACCACCGTGGCGGCGAAGATGTCGCCGGTGCCGTGGTAGGAGCCGGTCTGCCGCCGGTCCAGACACGTGAAGAACCGACCGTCGGCGCTGTCGTAGCCCATGGCGCCCAGCCTGTCCGGCGTGAAGGACACGCCGGTGAGCACCACTTTTCCGGCACCCAGCGCCGCTACTTTTTGCAGCAGCTCACGGGTCATGGGCTCGTCCATGTCCTCGCGGTAGGGCGTACCGGTGAGGAGACATGCCTCTGTCAGATTGGGCATGGCCACGTCGGCCCGGGCCACCACCCGCGCCATGGCGGCGGGGAAGTCGGGGCCAAAGCCGGAATAGAGCTTGCCGTGGTCCGCCATGGCGGGGTCCACAAAGATCATGGTATCGGGGCTTTTCACCGCGTCGAAGAAGTCCAGCACCTGCTGCACCTGGGGCACGGAGGCGATGTAGCCGGTATACAGCGCATCGAAGTGGACATGCTGGGCCTGCCAGTGGGCGGCGATGGCGTCAAGCTGGTCCGTCAGGTCGCGGCTGACAAAGCCGGGGAAGGCGGTGTGGGCGCTGAGGACAGCGGTGGGCACGATGGCGCACTCCACGCCCAGAGCGGAGATCACCGGCAGCGCCACGGTCAGGGAACAGCGGCCCAGGCAGGAGATATCCTGTATGGATGCGATACGTTTCATGGCAGCTCCTCCTGTTTCGTCCGACAGCCCTCCGGCCGCTGAAAACGCTTCATGTCCACGCGGTCGGCGGGTATCTCCTCCGACACCGACAAGATCTCGCAGATCAGCCGGTCATCCAGCGTGTGCGCCATGGCGTCCTCTGTTCAAGATATGCAAGGGAAACCCTGATCGGGTTTCCCTTGCGCGTGCAGTTGTCCGCTTGCAGGCGACCGCTTTTGCAGCGCAAAAGCGCGCACCAAAAAGGGGCGGCCCGCAGGGGCGGACATTTTTGGTGCGGGCATGGGGACTCGAACCCCAACGCGTGAGCACGAGAACCTAAGGGGTATGTCACCTTAGTGAAAGATTTTCAGAGCCCTCCATATCGTAAGGGAAGGACATCTTTCCAACGCTTCAAAAGATGTTCGGTCGTGGCCGGCCGAACACCTGCTAAATCATAGCACACTCTGCCGGAAAAGTATAGCATGATTATAGCTTTGCGGGAGGAAATTTCTGCTGCCCCGGCATAAAGCAGAGGGGACAGGGACATTCACTTAGGGATTATTGAAGACAATGATAATTTGTCCTCAAGCGGTGTTAACCAGAAAGGCCACGCAACAAGCTACATAGTCTGCTGTAGGGGCTTTTCACTTTAGGTATCATCCTCACCGCTGTCCATCGGCGTGGCAAGCATAAGCCTACCTCCAAGCCGGAAGGTGCAGGAAAAAATCTCCAGCTCAATCAAGCCGTAATCAAATCTGAAATATTTTCATGCCACGCTTGCTTAAAATCCTGCAGTCATCTTCTTTGCATGTTATCAAAACGGAAGAGAATCATAGTCCTCCTCATCTTGATCGGGAAAACCGAGCAACTGCTTCGCTCTCAGCAACAACTGATCGTATGTAACGATATGAAGTTGGTGGTATGCGGCATTCAAAATGCGAAGGGCACGCATCTTATCTTCTCCCCAATCGTCAGAGCGTCCATAAACCAACATACATTGTGGTTTTACAGTCTTCGTTCCATCCACACGTTCCATAAATTCTACAGAATTGGATTGAAGTTCAATTCTGTAAAGATAATTTAAGCATTGGGAAATTGCTGCAGTCAACTGGGCAGTGGGATAATAATTCCCATGTGAATCCGGGCCCGCCCAAAATTGCAAATCTGGTCGTTTAATTTCTACAACATCCAGAAATCCGTCTATTGAACGCATTAGGTAGTCGGCAATGTCGTTGGTATCAATATCTCTCTCCGGCAAAATATTGAGGTATTCTGAGCCAAGCACCCATTTATTTTGAGAGAACCAATTCTGCCAAAACGATTCCGTTCCCTCTACATCAATCGCTTGTTCAAATTCTTGGACTGCATTATTCCGCTCTGCAGCGGTGATTGCCACGGTAAGGTTTTGCGTCAAAATACCAGATTCAATCAGCTTTGATACAACCTCATCATCCGAGATACCTAAATCACGCACTTTAGCAAATAGCTTGGCTGCATCCTTATCTGCCTCTATAAACTCAGTCAAACCGATATTCAGCGGGGTATAGTACTCTTGAATATATTCAATTAACATATCGATTTCTTCGGGCTTAAGAGTAACTGCTTTGTCTTCTTTAGTAATCCATTGATTTCCTGCTTTCTTCTGCCGAGCGATTTTAAGGGATACAATTTGTTTACCACTGGATTTGTGGTAGTTCCTAAAAAATATCGCTTTGCAAGTACTCCTGGGACCAGAGCTTAAAACACAGGGGCCAACATACTCCTGTCCATCTGTAGTTTTAATTACGTTTTTCCACTCTTTTGCCATAAAAACCTCTCGATAAGAAGTTAGAAATTGATCTCTATTCCAGTCAGCACAGCACCGAAATCGTATTGTGGTAACGCTCCGAAATAGTCTGTTTCCAAACCGACATCCAAAACATACATAAAATCCGCAAAATCATAAATCACAGGCTCGCCGTGATTATCCATGAGATTCTTCCGTATACTATCGGTTTTAGCGATGAGACAAGTGTATTGGTAGTCCTTGTCGATTGCGGAAGTATTTCCGTTAGGGTGTGCCTTTTGCAGATGCTGACCACTCGTCAATGCGATCAAATTCTCCAGATACTCTGCAATCTCCTGATAGCGGTATTTGGGGAAAATATGATGCATATGCGTAGCCTTTTCTCCAACAGAGAACCGATCCAGAATTTCGGATTTTCCATCATTGTATTTGTCATTGAATTGGCGCAAATACTTTATCGCTCTGGACACACGGTACTGATATTCATCATCGGTCTGGGCCACTGGAATAAAATCTCCTCGCGCGACATTTTTATCCTTGCCTGCTGCATCGTCACGCCAATTGGTCTGATTATAAATGATTTTGTCATATGTAATCATGGATGGAGATATTTTCCCTTTGGCTGTACCTTTTTTGTGATACTTACAAGCCAGAGGATTGAGTACCTTGGTAAAAATCCTGCTTGCCTCCACAGCGGTATTGATAGGGGTATACTTAATGCAGAAAGCGGCAAAGGTGTCCTTGAGGTTCTGAAAAGCATCATTTGTCTGCTCATCGAAGAATGTCTCAAAACTGTCCCACAACCCACTATCCTTCAGAGTTTTCTCAATGTAGAGACATAAAAAGTCAAACGCATTTCTCTCCCGAAGTGCGATATACTGCAGAATATCCATGTTGGCAACGCTAAACTGGATAGTATTTCGAACAACACCATCCTCGCACAGTACGCCTGCAGCAGCCAGCATTTTCATTGGTTGCCGGAAGAACTTGTTATACTCGTCCAGAGTAGTTCGGCGCAGAGGGTCTGGCTTGCAGAAAATATTTTGAACATTCGTAATAGCATATTCAGATTTCCAAATATCTGGGGACTGGAACGGTTGGCTGCCGCCATTCTGAATATAGTCCATAATGCAGTCAGCAACAAAACACACGGCATCAAAAGCACATTTCTGGTCAATCCAACGGCCATTACCGGAAACACGAACATCATAATTATGTTCGTCTAAAAACCTCGATACAAGATTATTATTCATCTCTTAACACCCCGTAATAAAACACGCTATTATTATCGACATTAATCGACTGAGTTGATAGATTTCGCGCAATTCCATAAAACCGTCTGTACTCCTCAGAAGAAAAGAAAGCCTTTTGCTTCGCTGTCAATCGAAAATCTTCCTTTGGAATAAGTACTGCCACAGAGCCATCGGGAATCGCATTTGCCAAATTGTCAATGACCCGCGGATTATAGGTCATGTTCGGAGTCAGATATACCCGCTCATTGTTTACAAACTGAGATGCCGACACAGTTTCAGCTATCTGCATCGGAAGGTATACATCGTAATCCGGTATATGTGTTATACCCAATCCATCGTCATCAATATTTCTGGCTTTTATGACCCACAGACAATTACCGTTCGATTTTGCAACGGTGTTTGCTTTGGTAATCTGTCTATCCCGAAACACAGTAAATACATCAAAGCGGAGTTTTTTTGCAACCTCATCAAATTGTTCATCGCGATAAATCACGAAGGAAGGGTACGCTGGATCAGTAAGATACTCCTGACTACGGGTATGCTGTACATTGTACTTCATACTATAAACAGTCGTGTCCTTTGGCTTTTGCCGAGGATAGATTATCATGCACATGGTTTCAATGGATACACCAGTGAAGCCATAACGTCCAAAATCAATAATGCTGTCAATCTTTACTGTCCGCAAATAATCTCGTGTTTGGGCGTATTCTTCGGACGCAAGGATATTCTTATTCAAAACTAAAGAAACACAGTCGCTACAACGAATACACTTTTCCAAAAATATCGCTGCCAAGTTATTCGTTTTTTGATTGGCATTTGCTTTAAGCGCTTCTGCAATGACAGAGGATTTCTTCTTCAGTTTGGAAAAAGGCGGGTTTCCAACAGCCAAGTCGTATCTGCACTCTGGCTGCCAGGTGACAAAGTCATGGCAAATCTGATTGATAGTGAAATTGGAAGGTGCTCCAATCCGATTCAGCAGGAGAGAAAATGCCTCCAGACTTGCTGGGTCAATATCGACCACATCAAGGATAACATGAGGGACATTTTCATATTGTTTGAATAGAAAGGGGATAAAACTTCCTGCTCCTACAGATGGTTCCAAGATACGAATCTCGTCCTTGTTGAACACGGGGAGTCGCCCCATGATTTCATTTACGATAAACTTATTCGTATAAAATGCGGCGTTTTTTTCCCTTTGTGCATTGCAGAGTTCCGTAACTCTCATCAAAGAAGCAATATCCAAATTGAGTGGATTATCTCGCAAAAAAACAATCAGATTGTTTCTTCTTGCAAGGTCATGGTCTGCAATGATGCGGTTAATTTCAGATGCATCGCTCCGCTTCGGCTGCATTGATACTTTAATACTGGCGGCAATCTGGCGCATAATTTCTGTTGGTACAGCCTCGCCTAAACACTGGCGAATATTCACTTCATGCGCTTTATATATGCTTCTCTTCTCAGCGTCGTTCATTGCATTGAGTTCATCAAGCGAATAGTCTACCCACCTAAAAGAGCGTGGTATGGTCATCATATCCATAAGCTCCCTAATGCTGAACACACGATCTTGCTCGGGATGGATGGTATTTTGGGCCGCAAGCTGATCGTTACGAGTGTGGACACATTGAACGAATCTGTCCCAAGGCTGACGGGTATATTTGTCTCTATTCTTACGAGTGTTTTCGACCCGTTTACCATCAATAATACGATGTGGCCGTTTAGAAGGGTCAACATTATCAAACGCAGATTCACCCTCTTTCAAATCATGAATCCACGGGCGCATAGCAGGAGTGTATGTTCTGAAAGCGTGATAAAAGTCACTTTGACTGATTTCGCCCCACTCCAGTCTGGGGTAGTCGTAAATAACCTCCCTCAATGTTTTTTCAGGTCTATAGCAGGGGTATAAGTCGAACGGCGTGATGTTGTTTCTATACTTTTTGCTGACACCAATCATTAGAGTTCTTGTTCTGGAAGAATTAGAACCATAGTTCATAAAATTAAGAATCCTTCCAGAAATGATGTATTCGGAACCCAGTGCGCTTCTGATGTACTCTCCGATAGGCATGACTTGCTCATCCGGTGTGATACATAATGTCTTTTGAAACGCCATCACATTCTCAAAAATAAAGAAGCGAGGCTTTATCCGGTCAATAATCTCTACAGATTCAACTACCAAGCTATTTCGGTTAATTTCCTGATCATTTTTTTTGTGATTGATGACACTAATGCCTTGGCACGGAGGGGTAGCAATAATTACATCGATGCCATCGTTACCAAGTTTTTCCCATTTGCTGATTTCATCATATATCTTCTGCTTAATTGTTGGCTGCGTAATATCGCCTGGGATGTAGCCTGAGTCCAGCTTGCATTTTTTATTTACACGCTGCACATCCATGCGTCTCGGCAAAAGTTCGTTGGTTGCAACACATTCAAACCCTTCCATGTGGAATCCGTAGCAACCCACTCCTGCCGAACTGAATAAGGAAATGTATGTCATGGTTTTATCCTTTAACAATGTGTTACACCTCCCCCTTATCATCGTTCATGCACTTATGTTCCATGATATCTCCAAAGTCACAGTGAAGGACATCGCATATCCTGCCAAGAATCGCTAAATTTACTGCCTCATCTCGACGCATCTTAGTCATGGTATTGGGCGCGATTCCGGCTTCTTTCCGTAATTCTGATTGGCTCATTTTTTTGTCAATCAGAAGTTTCCATAGACGATTATATGAAATGGACATACTGTGCCTCCTGTAAAAGTCATATGTTAGTATTATAGCGCCAGACCGTTAATATTTCAAGATAAAATCGCAAAAATGTGCGATTGTAAAACAGATTTCATGCATCACTTGCCTCTGTGTCAGTAACGACATAGGGACTTTTTGTTTTGCTATGTCAAAATACCATCTGTCGTGGCAAAGAAGTAAAATATATTTTTCAGAAGTGTTCGGTCAATGCCTTCATTCCTGTCCAGATGGGTCTGTGAAAAGAGAATTTCAAAAAACATGATGTTTGCGATTCCAACGGTGCAACTGAATAGTGCAGGGGGCTCCCGTGCGAAAAATTTCGGAATTGTCTGCAAATTTTTAATAGGGGGTACATCGAAGTGGTCGCACATACAAGTATCTCCTCTCATAGTATAGCATCGGTTTCGATGCTTGCATAGATGCTACCATAAGAGGGTGTACAAAAGTCTGTATTGCTGTTCTGACTATACAGAGATGTTATTTATATCTGAGGCGGCTTCGCTCAGCACGCCATAGACCTCTGCCAAAGCACGGACATACTGCAGAAAATTGCGCCGCAGCTCACTGTCCTCCTCCGACGGCAGGACCGGCCTCCGCATCATACGATGAACAGCCCTCCAT
>ERZ1503980.249-NODE-249-length-14451-cov-8.508197_pt1 | contig 14451 bp, 14 predicted proteins | sample MGYA00572096_ERZ1503980 | MGnify/ENA primary metagenome ERZ1503980 (study PRJEB39906, sample SAMEA3182106) | gut metagenome | biome: human; feature: gut; material: Stool; isolation source: human stools | place: Canada | collected 2013-02-26 ...
ATCATTTCGAGGAAAATACAGTAGGCATCTATAACCCATTCAGCGTACTGAACACTTTGTCAAGACTTCGCTATAAAGACTACTGGTTTGAGACTGGCACACCCACATTTCTAGTTGACTTGCTGAAAATGCACAACTATCGTTTGCCAGACATGACAAAGGAAAGGGTATCAGACGATGTAATCAACAGCGTGGATTCGCTATCAACCAACCCGATACCTGTGATATACCAGAGTGGTTATCTCACTATCAAAGGCTATGACGAAAGGTTTAAGAAATATCTGCTAGGCTTCCCGAACAAGGAGGTGGAAGAAGGTTTCCTTAACTTCCTCCTACCGCTATACTGTTCTGCAGGTGATCGTTCCGCCTTTATGGTCGATGAGTTTGTGAAGGATGTTGAAGCAGGACATGTTGAACAATTTATGAATCGGCTTACCGCTTTCTTTGCAGACAACAGCTATCAGGTAGCAGGCGAAGCAGAACTTTACTTCCAAAATGCCCTATATCTTATTTTTAAGATTATGGGATTCCACACACAGGTAGAAATACCGACAAGTGAAGGCAGGATGGACGTTCTCATTCAAACTTCCGACTACATCTACATCATTGAATGCAAATTAGATGGAAGTGCCGAAGAAGCTCTGCAACAGATAGAAGACAAAAACTATGCAGCTCCTTTCGCTATGGATAAGCGAACAGTCGTCAAGCTAGGCATCAACTTCTCTAGTAAGACAAGAAGAGTTGAGAGTTGGAAACAGAGATAAGTTAGCAGCATCGCCGCCATGATTGCTACGATTGCTAATATGAGTAAGTAATAAAGATTATAAAGACTTAATTCCCCAACACTATTATAACTTATAAATTAAACTTTTTAAGTTATAAGTTATAATAGTGTTGGGGAATTAAAGGTTGATAAAAAGCAGGAAGAGGTGCGCCTGTATCACAAAGCAGAATCCTGTATCTCCTACCATCTTAGGAAGTTAAGTACTAAGATAGGAATCAAGGACAAGCTCACTCTCTATATTGCCCGCCATTCTTGGGCAACAGCGGCAAGACAACAATATCTCTATCTCCGTCATCAGCGAGGCATTGGGACAAAACCGAATACTTTCGTTCAATCAACGACTTAGGAAATTATGTACGAAAAGAACAGTGAAAAAAATATTGATTTCCGTAGAATGTTATTAATTATTTAACATGCATAATTTGCTAGTTTCCAACATTTTTCTTACCTTTGCAAGGAAATTCTGTATATCTTATGTAGAGATTCAGATGACCGACATCAAAAAACGAACTTGATTCGCATGATGAAAGAGACAAATATACAACCACAGGTTACGTCCACTATTGCAGGGGACAACGGTGAAGCCGTAGGAAAAAGTGAAGAAAACGCTAAGAAAATGGCTTCCAAAAAGCCTAATGAAGGGCTTAAAAAAAACTGATGATGCAGGATGGTATGTGGCTGTAGTGAGAGTGAATTGTGAAACGAGAATAGCTGATTCTATACGAATAAATCTTAATCCTCAAATCCGCAACTAAGCCTTTAAACGTCCTTCTTGCAACAGGCGCAAGGGAAAGAGAATTTAGTAGTAATAAAAAGTGTTTGAATGAACAATATAAAGAACATAACAATAAGAAATTACCGCGGAATCCGCTATGCCGAAGTGAGTGACATGGCGAGGGTGAATGTATTCCTCGGTAACAACAACTGTGGTAAATCTTCAGTATTGGAGTCTGTGCTCATGCTTTTGGGTGCAAACAGTCCTGCGTTGCCCTTGGCGGTAAACGTAAACAGAAACTATTCAACAGTAGACAAAAACGACTTTGCCTTGTTCTTCCATAATTGTGATGTTGCTAATGTCATAAATATAGAAGCATGCATTGCTGACAATACATCTATGCGTTTGGATATGACGTATTCGGAATCTGCGATTGAAGAGATTCCCGTTTCTGATATGCAGAATGGTATAATTGAAACGTTGAAAAGATACACTCTCAATCAGAAATATACATATGGCGCAAAAGAGTATCGTACAGCATTGGTGTATAACGCAAAAGATTCTAAATTGTCTTTTGTTCCTGCAGAAGAAAATGCGAAGTGTCCTTCTGCATTCTACATGGCGCCACGTTATAACTTCAATGACTACATTAGCCATTTCAATCAAATTGTAACAGACAAGGAAAAAGCCAAAGTAGTAGAAGTGTTGAATTCTATAGAACCGAGAATAAAAGACGTAACGGTAATAGGTCACAATGTTATGGTTGACACTGGTCTTGACAAGCTTATACCGATAAATCTTATGGGTGATGGTACACGTAAGTTGTTTACTATAGTGACAGCGTTGTATAATGCAAAGAATGGAATTCTTATAATTGATGAAGTGGACAATGGACTTTATTATAAGTCTATGAAATCCTTGTGGAAATCAATACTAAAGATGTCGCAAGAATATGATATACAGGTATTCCTTTCTACTCATAGTGTAGACTCCCTAAATGCATTGAACACTTTGCTTGAAGGCGAAATGCCGGAATATCAGAGTGATGTCAAGATATTCACGTTACGCAAGAATATGCAGGATGAATTGAAATCTTATGATTATCAATTCGAAAAATTCAACTATTTGCTTGATAGGGAGGAGGAAATAAGATGAGGAAACTGCATATATTTATTGAAACTTCAATATCGTCAGCAAAGAAGAAGCAAGGACTGTATACAAATGAATATCATTTTGTTGACCAATACCTTAAATATATATTACCTGATATAAGTGCCATTGATTATGATATAACAGATGTCGGTGGCAAAGACAAATTGTGGATGTTCGACAATGCGATGAAACAAAATACGGAAGCAGGAGATATTAATCTTGTCATTTTCGATTGCGATGAACAATCTACTGGAGGAGGATATGCAGCACGATCATGTGAATTGAATTCTTTGCAGACAAAGCTTGGCGTGAAGTTCGACTTGTTTCTGTTCCCCAACAATAAAGACGAGGGGGCTTTTGAGGATTTACTTCTTAATATTATAAACAAGAAGCATCAAGGAGTGTTGGAATGCTTTGAAGGTTATGAGATGTGTCTAAGAGGTCATGACCCCAATGAAGAACTATATGAAACTCCAAATAAGAAAGCCAAGATTTATTCATATATAACAACGTTCAAGCATAGTAGAAAAGAGAATGAGAAGATAAAAAGTGGAGATTGGAATTTCTCGAATGCTGAATATTGGAATTTGGATGCTGAATATCTGGAGCCTCTTAAAAGATTTATAATGAAGCATGCAACATAAAAGTATGTAAACAAGCCAAAGAACGCTGGGGCATTGCAAAGGTAATGACTGGCGCAAGGGAAAGCAAATATCAATATAATATTAGGTTAGGTAATTATTAAGACCTTATATATATCGTCTGTATAATAGTTGTACATTTGTGCAGTTAACTTAAATTATTGTTATATTAAATATTAACTTTGTAGTTCTATTAATAGTTAAATTATAAATACAATGACACAAGAAAGCAATAAAGCTCCTATTGATTTAATCAAAATAATAGGTATACTTTGGAAAGAGAAGAAGCAATACTTTATAGTTTTGCCTATAACACTAATTGTTACATATATACTTACATTATGTGTTCCACGATATTATACGTGTAAGTTAGAATTGGCTCCAGAGGGAAAAGGTACAGTAGGTAGTGGTTCTCTTTCGACGCTTGCATCTTCGTTTGGATTAGACGGTCTTAGTAAAATGGCAGGAAATGATGATGCTATTTCGTTAATGCTTTATCCTAATTTGCTCAAGTCCCCCAATTTCTTGGTTACACTATTTCCTGTGCATGTGTCTACTAAGGACGGCAAGATAAGAACTAATTACTATCATTATATGGCTGATTGTCAAAAAGAAGCATTATGGAATAGGTATATAGTTAGTCCGATAGTAAATTTATTTGTTGATAAAAAGCCTTCGTCTTTCAAGGGTACCGAACACGTTGATGTGAAGACTATGTCTAAAAAACAGCAAGAAGTAATAAAAAGAATATCGTCTTCAATATCATGTTCGGTAGATAAGAAGAATGATGTTATAACACTTGTTGTGACAGATCAAGATCCCGTTGTATGTGCCACTATCGGTGATTCGGTAATGTGTCGCATTCAAACTTTTATAATTGATTATCGTACAAAGAAAGCTCGCAATGATTATGCTTATTTTCAAAAATTATGTAATGAAGCGAAGGTACGATACGAAAAGTCTAGACAATTGTATTCCAGTATGTCGGATGCAAATACAGATGTTACTTTACAGAGCGTACAATCAAAAATTAACGATTTAGAGAATGATATGCAGTTACAATATAATACCTATTCTACCCTAGCTGCACAGGCATTAGCTGCTCAAGCAAAAATTCAAGAAAAGACACCTGTATTTACGCCGATATCTACAGCTGTCATACCTGTTAGACCAACTGGACCAAAGCGTTCTTTAATAGCATTAGCTATCACAATGTTAGTAGCTATAATTCTTAGTGGTAAAATATTGGTAAAAAACTATAACCGATAAGAACTTATAAATGTATATATTTTTGTTTGTCTTATTTGTATTGGTTGCATTATTGTCATTAGTAGAAGACCATATAGACTATAGGAAACGCCTATATATCATTCTTGCAGCAATACCTATAATGATAGCCGCCGCCACATTTAAAGACATTACAGTAGTGGCAGATAGCGAGGCATACGAGTCAATGTTCTACAACAATGACGATGCACTGATAGAAATAGCAACAGAGCCCTCGTTTATATACCTTAGCCGTATTGTGCTGTTTTTTGGTGGCGGTATAGCTGTTGTCTTTTTTATATATGCTTTAATAAGTATATCTTTGAAGATGATAATAATAAACAAGATGACCCCATATCTGTTTTCGGCATTAGTAATATATATACCTGTCTACTATGAGCTGCACGACCTTGTACAGATTAGAGCTGCGGTGGCTGGTGCCTTCTTAATGTTGGCATTATATTTATATGCAGATAAGCGATATTTACATACCACACTTGCATTCATTGCAGCTATAATGTGCCACTATTCGAGTGCTGTTTTTTTACCTATATTCTTTGTGGGCAATCTTAATATAAACAAAGCATGGCGTATTGTACTATCTTGCCTCATCCCTATAGGCTTTATGTTCTACCTCACGCATAGAGACCTGATGTTTATATTACCAGAATCTGTAACTGCAGGAAAGATAGATCTTTATAAAAAATCAGCAGAAACAGGAACGGGTTGGGAAGAGATGTTAGCACCATACAAAAATATGTATTTTATGATAAAATGCGTATTGTTCTATCTGTACATCTACTTCTACGATTATCTAAAACAGCGTAACCGCTACTTCTCTTTAGTACTAATAGTTGAAGCATGTAGTCTTTTTTGGCTTCTGTCAATGGCTACTATACCCGTGTTGGCATCACGTGTGAGCGATCTTTACGGCATCATAGACGCTCTGTTCTTCACCTATATCATATATTTGATTAAGCCTAAGATTGTAGCACGTCTGTGCATCATATCCACTGGCTTGTATATGTATGTGTATAATATGCTCTTCTCTAGGTACTTCGGTTAATCCACAAAAGTATGGAAAAGGAATCACCAGAAAACAAAACCATAGCAAAGAACACTCTGTATCTGTATGTGAGAACATTTGTTACAATGCTCATAACTCTATATACGTCAAGAGTTGTACTGGCTGTATTAGGGTTTGACGACTATGGTATATATAATGTAATAGGCGGAATATCGGCATCGTTCGTGTTTCTATCGTCAATGCTATCAAACGCTACGCAACGATATCTAAACTTCGCTATAGGTCAAAACGACGAGACAAAAGCCAATCAAGTGTTCAACATGAATATGTTGATATATCTTGTATATGGCATTTTGTCTGTGCTTTTTGTAGAGATTGTAGGTCTATGGTTCATTGCAAATAAGATGGTGATAAGCCCAGAGCGCTTAAACGCTGCCTATTGGTGTCTACATACTACGGTCATAATACTATTCGTGTCACTTATTTCATCGGTATACGAATCGGTACTTATATCTCGTGAGAACATGAAGATATACGCATATATGGGCATTTACGATGCTATAGTTAAGCTATTAATAGTATTTCTTATAAGCATTTTTACGTTCGACAAGCTTAAGATATACTCAGTACTTATGGCTATTATGCACATATCTGCACGACTAATTCCCGTGGCATATACCATCAGACATTATCACGAAACAAAACTAATATGCTATTTTAATCGCAATAGTTTTGCCGACATGTCCAAATTCATAGGTTGGAACTTTGTCAGCACATCGGTATTCATACTAAACGACCAAGGTATAAACATGCTTCTAAACATGTTCTTCGGACCTGCCGTGAATGCAGCACGTGCCGTATCTGTGCAAGTAAAAAACTCTATAAGCAACTTTGCTATGGGTTTTTTTACTGCTGTTCGTCCACAGATAGTAAAATCGTATGCCATAGGCGACAATCACCGTTTCATCGAACTTGTATTCAATAGTGGCAAATACACATTTTACCTGTTATGGATTATATGTCTTCCAGTAATGGTAAGAATAGACAACATTCTTAGTTTTTGGCTAAAAAACATACCTGATTGGACAGGTGAGTTTGTTGTGTGGATACTAATATTCAATCTAATAAATAGCAGTTTGTGCGACCCTATATGGCAAGGCATGCAAGCTATAGGCAAACTAAACAAATTTGTGTTGATAGGTAGCATTGTTTATCTAATTGCATTTCCCATCACATGGATTACATTTAAGTATGATAGTTCTCCATTGTTGGCCTTCCAAATTTTGGTCTACATACGACTCGCTTACTTTATGGTAACAATACACATCTTCAAGAATTATATCTACTTTACATATCGTAACTATATTCTTTCTGTGATTGTTCCCATTATAAAAGTTGTCATAATATCAACCACCATAACTGTAGCTATCGACAAGTTTTTGCCTAAAAATATAATAGCCACTTTATTATCACTAAGCATATCGCTTATGGTAAGTGCTGTTACTGTCTACTATTTAGGCATCAAGAAAACACAACGAGTAATATTGACCAAAACAATAAAAAGAAAGCTATGCAAAAAACAATAGATAATCACTCTGAACTTGGAACGAATAGCCATATCGGCAGAATAATATTCCTACTTCCATGTCTTGATATAGACCCTAAAACAAAGAAATGTACAGCCGTAGGTGGTTTCAAGGTTGTTTACGAGTATGCCAATAGATTTGCAGCTGATGGGTTCGAAGTACATCTTGTTTACCCACATAATAGTTGTCGATATAAGAGTGTCTTTCATTGCATTCGCTCTTTTGTAGGGTTCTGCTTTAGACGCATTTTTAGACAACACAGAGCTGGAGAATGGTTCAAGATAGACAAGAACATAAAAAAGCAGTTCGTATTCAACTTATCAACACCATGGTTACGCTTAAAAGCAGACGACTGTGTATTTGCCACAGCATTAGAAACTGCCGAAAAACTTGACAATATAAAAAACATTACACTTGACAATAAATACTACCTTATTCAAGGTTACGAGCTATGGGCTGGCGACAAGGAAAAGCTACACAACTCATATCGTATGGGAATGCACAATATTGTCATTGCACCATGGCTCAAAGAAAAAGTAGAAAAGGTAGGCGCTACAGCCACTCTCATTACTAACGGTTTCAACTTCAAAGAGTTTACTCTGAACAACCCTATAGAGAAGCGTAATCGGTATGAGATTGTTATGCTTAATCACGAACTCGAGCATAAGCGTTGTGTTGACGCATGGGCTGCACTTGACATTGTTAAACAAAAACATCCACAACTACACGTTAGCATGTTTGGCGTATTCAATCCTCCAGTAAATATGCAACCATGGTATACATATCATCGTAATCCAACACATAAAGAGCTCAACGACATATACAATAATGGAGCTATATATGTAGCAGCGTCCGACTTCGAAGGTTTTGGACTAACTATTGGCGAAGCAATGATATGCGGATGTGCAGTGGCATGTACAGACAATGGAGGTTTCAAATGTATGGCAGAGGACGGCAAAACAGCATTGCTTTCACCTATCTACGATATTGAGGCTCTTGCCAACAACATAAGTAAACTTATAGAAGATAATTGTTTGCGTAAGCGTATAGCCTATGACGGCAACAACTACATACAGAATTTCAGTTGGGAAAACTCTTACACGCAAATGAAAAACTTAATAACAAAACAATAAATTGAATATGAAACCTTTGATTTCTATTATAATTCCAGCATACAAAGACACCTATCTTGACGAATGTATAAACAGCATTATAAAACAAAGCTATGACAACTGGCAACTGATAGTAGTTAACGACGGCTCTCCTTATAATCTTGACACAATCATTAATAAATATAATGACAATAGAATACACTATTCAAAGAGAGAAAAAGGCATCGGCAGCGAACGACTTGTAGATAATTGGAATGAATGTTTAGAAATAGTCACAGGTGAATATGTTATCAATATGGGGGACGACGACATTCTCCTTCCAGAATGTTTTGCCGAGTATGTTCGATTGATTGAACAATATCCTAAAGTTGATGTATTTCACGGTTGGACAGAAATAATAAACGAACACTCTGAGGTGACAGACATTTGTCCAAAGCATCCCCCAAAAGAATCGGTATATGGATTTATACAACGTATATGGAAAGGTGAAACTTTGTACATAGGAGATGTGCTTATAAGAACATCTAAACTACGTGCTATCGGCGGTTATCAGTATTTTCCTATGGCTTGGCACTCTGATCATATTACGGCTTTTGCAGCTGCCTTTGACAATGGTGTAGTAAGTACAGAGCAGATTGTATTTGGTTATAGAAAACATAGCCGAACTATCAGCAACTCTAAACAGAACGTAATATCAAAGCTTAATGCCAATAAACAAGCATTCAATTGGTATGCCAACTTTATACAACAAGAAAATGCCAATGCTGACACTACAGACAATTTGTTGCGCAAATGTCTTCTAAATATGCTACCATACCAGTTCAACCGAAAGACATGTCAAGATATATCCGAAGGATGCAAGCATAAGCCTTGGCGTGTAGTAGCATATTTGCCTAATCTAATTAAACTCGGCATGGGGTTTAAAACAATATTAAGGGCTATGGCCTATTCACTATAAAAACAAACAATATGAAAATAGCATATCTTGGAAAGATACAACTCTCTGATGCTGATTTATCTTATCTTAATGCAGCGCAGAAGCTGTCGGACATAACATACATAATGGAAGTTACGCCACGCTTCATGAAAGGTCCGGCATACAATATTGGCAAGATATATCCGCATTCGGGTGTGTTTAAGGCAACAGAGGCTTATCCGGAGTTCGAGAAATATTCGCGTATCATAGACGTAGACAAGTTCTATGTCGTAAACACATGCGGCAAGTTCTGGCAGCTGAAAGCCTTCTGGACCAATTTTCTGCTTTTGTTGTTTCTGATAAGGAACAAGTTTGACGTCATCCATCTCACATGGCCGGCAAACGTATATGAGTTCATCATATATATGCTGAAGCGCAAGATTATATTGACAGTCCACGACCCATTTCCGCATACCGGACTCGATACCCGTATTGTGCGTCTGCGCCGTAAGGTGGCATTCAGATGCGTGCCACATTTCATTATATTGAACAAGGCGCAGAGAGAGAAATTCCTTTCCTTCTACCACCTTCCCTCGTCAGCGGTAATCGACAGCAGACTTAGTTGCTATACCTATCTCAATATGGTAGAGCAGGACATGACGACCGTGCCGGAACAGAAATATATCCTTTTTGCAGGAAAGATATCAAAGTATAAAGGGGTGGAGTATCTGCTTGAGGCTATGAAGAAGGTGCATGATACGTTCCCTGACATCAAGCTCGTTGTTGCCGGCGGCGGTAAATATCATTTTGACATATCCGAATATGCCGCCCTGCCATATATAGACATAAGGAATCGCTTCATTCCCGATGAAGAACTCGTGGCTTTGATGAATAAGACACAGTTTATGGTCTGCCCTTATACTGATGCCACGCAGAGTGGAGTGATAATGTCTTCATTCACATTCGGCACACCGGTAATAGCCACGAGGGTAGGTGGACTACCAGAGATGCTCGGCAACGGCAAGTATGGAATGCTGGTGAAAGAAAAAGACACGGATGCCCTTTACCAGGGAATATGCAGTTTGCTTTCCGACGAGAAGCAGCTCGCCGACTATCGTAAAGAGATAGCAAAGGATTATACAAGCGACGGCTACCTGTCGTGGAAGACCATTGCTGAGGAACTGCGCGAATCCTACCTGCAGATGGCAAGTAGGAAACAGACACTTTGTTTTACTTTAAATTACTGCGTATGATGAAGACTCTGTTTATCACCCGTCATTATCTTGACGAGATGCTGGGAGGTCCCAACTGTTCAAAGGCGTTTGTGAGGGCGGTTGCAAGTATCTGTCCTGACACGACATTGATATATCCGGAACATAATGACAGGAAGAGCAACCTCTACTTCCTTAAGGAGTATGACGGAATGAAGCTCCTGCCCGTATACGACAAGCGTCCTAAATGGCAGAAATGCCTGGATATGTACAGAGGAAGACTTCATCGCTTCGGACCCTTCGTAAAGGACTATCTTAAATCGCATGCCTTCGATATAATATTCATCGACCATTCCTTCACCGCATCATCGGGAGTACTGGAGGCTGCCATGCGGAATGGAGCGAAGATAATAACCATGCACCATAATGTGGAGGCGCAGTATATCAAGGACAACCAGCCGAGCTGGCTGTTCCGTATACCGAACAACCACTTTGCCCTGAAGGCAGAGCGCAATGCCATACTGAACAGCACGCTGAATCTTACGTTGACAGACGACGACAAGGCAACGTTCATCGCCCGCTATCCCGAAAAGGAGTCCTCTTTCCATACCATCGGAGTCTTTGAGTATGATGAAGCTACGGAGAATAAGATAAGCGTGGAAGAAGGGCTGAAGTTCGTCATCTCCGGTTCTATGAGTGCCGCGCAGACGGAGACTGCCACTCTGCATTTCCTTGAAGAATACATGCCGGTGCTTAATGCGACCTGTCCGGATGCCGCACTTGTGATAACGGGAAGAAACCCTTCGCACCGAATCCTTGACTCTTCAGCCAGATACAATAATATAAAGGTGATACCAAATCCAGAAGACCTTACGGCAGAAGTCATAAAGGGCAACTACTATATCTGCCCGTTGCATACGGGAGGCGGCTTGAAGCTGCGCTGTATGGATGCCCTTCGTGTGGGACTGCCTATACTGGCACACAGAATGTCCACCCGTGGCTATGAGGCAATACAAGCCGACGGTTACCTCTTCTCCTATTCCACTCCAGGCGAGTTTGCGGTAGCGTTGCAGAAGATAACCGCCATACATGGCTCCCATGCGAGAGTGGTGGAGAGCTTCAACTCGCATTTCTCCTTCCAGGCAGGAAGAAGACGGCTTGAGGAAATGATAAAACTTATCCGGTAGAGAAATCGGGAGATGATGTACATGATGAGAAAGGTAATTCGATAAAAAGAACATGATATCTTTTGTCGTATGCCGTAATTACGTTACTTTTGCATCTATTATAAAATCCTGCCGCCCTATATATATAATAAGGTGGAAGGGATAAACAAGAAAAAGGAAAATATTAATTAAATGGAGCGGACAATGAAACTGATTATAACCGGCGGTTCTGGATTTATCGGAACGAATGCCGTGGAGCACTTCTCCAAGCATTTTGAAGTGATAAACATAGACCATCAAAAACCACAGATAGAGGAACACATGAAATACTGGAGGAATGTGGACCTGCTGGACTACCATTCCCTCAGCAAGACAATACAGGATTTCAACCCTGACTATATACTGCATCTGGCTGCACGCACCGACCTTATGGGCGAGACTCTCGACGACTATTCGGCAAACACCATAGGCGTGGACAACCTGCTGAAGGCAGTAAAGGAACTGAAAAACCTGAAGAAGATACTTGTCACATCATCCATGCTCGTCTGCCATGTGGGCTATATTCCCAAAGACCAGTTCGACTATTCAGCTACTACGCTGTATGGAAATAGCAAGGTGGAGACGGAGAAGCTGACGTGGAACGCCGACCTGCAATGCGACTGGGCGTTGCTGCGCCCTACATCTATATGGGGCCCGTGGTTTCATGAGCCATACAGAAACTTCTTCAACATGGTCAAGAAGCGTGCCTATTTCCATATCGGACATAAGGGCTGCACCAAGACATACGGATACATCGGCAACTCTATCTATCAGATAGAGCACATCCTCATGGCTGACACCAACGACAGGAACAACAAAGTGTTCTTTATCGGCGACCGTCCGGCGATAAACATAACGGAGTGGGCAAACCAGATCGGCAACGAACTGGGGTTCAGAATACCCGTCATGCCGTGGGCACTCATCAGGATGGCGGCATACTTCGGCGATGCCCTGAAGGCAGTGGGGATAAAGTTCCCTATGACATCCTTCCGCCTGAAGAATATGACTACCGACAATGTCATCCCGCTTGGCAATACCTATGAAGTGGCTCCCAACCCACCTTTCGACAGACTGGCGGGCATACGCAAAACGCTGAAATGGATGGAGAACCACTAATCACTCACCGAAAAACAATAACTTATGAAGATATCCTTGATAACAGCCACATATAATAGTGCTGCCACTCTGAAGTCGACCTTCAAGTCTGTACTCTCGCAGACGTATACCGACATAGACTATTGGGTCATAGATGGAGGTTCCACCGACGGAACCATTGACATAATAAAGGAATACGAAGCCGTGTTCGGTGGCAGGATGCACTATATCTCGGAGAAAGACCGCGGCATCTACGACGCCATGAACAAGGGAATCAGCCGCTGCACGGGAGATGTGGTGGGAATACTCAATTCCGACGACTATTTCACTTCCGATGATGTGTTGCAGAACGTGGCGCATACCTTCAGCTCCAATGAAACCATCGATGCCATATATGGCGACATTCATTTTATAAGCGACAACAACCCCGACAAGATAGTGCGCTACTACTCTTCGAAGATGTTCCGCCCGTTCTGGCTGAGATTCGGTTTCATGCCAGCCCATCCGTCGTTCTATGTAAAGCGGAAAATTTATCAGGAGCACGGCGACTACTCTCTCGACTATAAGATTGCCGCCGACTATGACATAATGGTGCGTCTGTTCTACAAGCATAAGATACAGGCAGAGTATATAAAGAAGGATTTCGTGACGATGCGTACCGGCGGAATGAGTACCAAGAATGTGCGCAACCGTCTGCTTATCACCAAGGAAGACGTGAAGGCATGCCGTGCCTATGGCATGTATACCAACCAGCTGATGATTTCCGTAAAGTATCTTTATAAGATATTTGAGTTCGTTTAAAATAGTCTATACCAAACCGTAAAAGTATGTAACCCACGGATAAAAGATAAAACAAAAGCCTTATTCAATCGAATAAGGCTTTTTTTTTATAAATAAGGGCTTTGTTTTATTGTATAAAGCTTTTATTTTAATAAATAAATGATCATAGCGCTCAAATGATACCACCTAAACTCTAAACTCGAAGATCTTATACAAATATTTCAAACAGATAAGCAAGGAATTGGTGTAAAGGCCATTGTCACGACAAGCCTTTACATCCTCCTTGATAAGCGTAAGGCGACTTCTTACATTACTGTTACTTGCACCACCTGTACGCATGGTAACAAAATCCTTAGCTATGTATTTAGCCACTATCTTATGCTTTTTGAAGAGACGAACCATCATCTCATAATCTGAACCAATCTTGTAATCTAAACGATAAAGACCAGCCTTGTCGTATACATCTTTCTTGCAATAAAAAGATGGATGAGCGGGCATGAAACCAAAACGAAGCCAAAAAGGAGAAAACATTTTGGAGGAATAATATCTCACACATTTGCCTAGATTACCTTCATGAACAAAATGAATATCACCATAAATAGCATCTACGGAATGATTAAGAAAGTTATCAGCAACAGTCTGCAAAACATCTTCATCTGTATAGAAATCATCGGAATTCAAAATTCCAATTATATCTCCAGAAGCCATTTTTATGCCTTTATTCATGGCATCATAAATACCTTTATCTTTTTCAGATACCCATTTCAGTCTACCAGAGAATTCTGATTCACAACTTTTCACAATATCAATAGTTTCATCTGTTGACCCACCATCAACAATGATATATTCAAAATCTTTATTTGTTTGACACAATACAGATTTTATCGTATCATTTATTGTTTCAGCGCTATTATATGTTGCAGTTATTATTGAAATCCTTATTTTATGCATTAATTAAAAT
>ERZ1503980.250-NODE-250-length-14437-cov-9.822347_pt1 | contig 14437 bp, 10 predicted proteins | sample MGYA00572096_ERZ1503980 | MGnify/ENA primary metagenome ERZ1503980 (study PRJEB39906, sample SAMEA3182106) | gut metagenome | biome: human; feature: gut; material: Stool; isolation source: human stools | place: Canada | collected 2013-02-26 ...
TATAAGTTATTGATTTACAGACGATTAAATATTAATTTAACGCAGTATTGATAAAAGAATAAAGAGAAAAATGGCAGAAGAGTTGAATAAAGCAAACAAAGATTATGTCATGATAGCCCAAAAAATGAAAAAGGCTTGTGAGGATTTGAAAATGTTGCAAGTTGATAAGGAAGCCTTTATTCAACAAAAGCAAGAGGAGGTGTCATCTTTGCAGGCGACCCTTCACAAATATAAGGAAAAGTACGATTTGTTGGACTTGGCTGACAAAAATAATGCCTTGCTAGCGAGTGATGTTGTTGTCAGATTTAAGGAAATGGCCACCCAGAAGAGAAATGGAAAAAAAGCACAAGAGAATGATTGGCAAGAACTACGTTTGATTTTCCAACAAAAATTGCCACTTTTATTTGAAAAAATGCGAACTAGTAAATTAAGTCCACAAGAATTAAAAGTATGTATGCTTGTATATTTAACTATGGATAATACAGAAGTGGCAACATTGATAGATACAACGACTAAAACTGTCAATAATGCCAAACAAAAGGTAAACAATAAAATATTTGGAGATAAAAGTGCGTCTTCGTTATATAAAAATTTGTTGAAAGTATAGGGGGTGTCCACTATAAATACCATTGGTGTATTTATGGTGGACATTTTCTTAAATCTCATAAAATCAAATATATATCGCTCGTAAAACCATAAATGGTGGATTTGTGGTGGACAATTTAGTGAGCTATAATTTTGTGATTTACAATTCTATTCTTACTTTTGCAACCGAATCAATATTATATACAAAGTATGAATAGGAAAAATAAAATAATGATTGTGGCTATGTTGTGCCTACCTTATACATTGGTGGCTGCACAACCGCAAATGATAGTTATGGGGGGGCAATATAATGAGCCTTCCAATGGTAACTTTCCGAATAGTCGTGCTCCAGCACAGCCTATTGTTGTTAAACAAGTTGGGCATAACTTTACCTTTAATATCGGTCTTGTTGGAGAGATTGTGGAAATTGTCCGTGATGAGGCATTCTTATATACAACTATAGTAGGAGATAATGGGTGTGTGGATATTCCTACAGACATCTTGGGAGAGGTAGAACTTCGCCTCTATAGAGGTAATATGATGTATCATGCCATTGTAGAATTATAATAATTTTTAGTGACAATGATGAAAATAGGGTGTAAATGCATATTTGTATCTGGCGGTGCTGGATTTGTAGGCTCAAATCTTTGTGAGCGATTATTGCATGATGGATGTCATGTGATATGTATAGATAATCTATATACAGGAAGTCTCGATAACATCAAAACTCTTTTAGACAACCCAAAATTTGAGTTTAGACAAATAGATGTTGTTGATAGGGATGCCATGGATAGATTGAGGTCACTTCATGTAGATGAGATTTATCATCTAGCCTGTCCTGCTTCACCTGTTCTTTATCAAAAGGATGCAATCTATACAACTCGAGTATCTGTAGAAGGAACGCTCAATATGTTGGAATTGGCAAGATATTTCCACTGTCCTATACTCTATTCTTCAACAAGTGAGGTGTATGGCAATCCTTTGACTCATCCTCAACGAGAAGATTATCTGGGTAATGTGAACCCCATAGGCCCTCGTGCATGTTATGACGAGGGCAAGCGCTGTGCGGAAAGCCTTTGCACGGATTTTCATCGCCAATATGGAGTGGATGTCAGAATCATTCGCATCTTCAATACTTATGGCCCCAAAATGGCAATAGATGATGGGAGAGTTATCTCAAACTTCATTGTTCAGGCTTTGCAAGGAAAGGATATAACGGTGAATGGGAATGGCAACCAAACTCGCTCCTTCATGTATATTGATGACTTATTGGAGGGAATGGTAAGGGTGATGGCTAGTAAATATCATAGCCCCATTAATCTTGGCAATCCAGAGGAAGTATCTGTCTTGGACTTGGCTCATAAGGTATTGGAATTGACAAAGTCAAGTTCTGAAATTAAATTTCAAACCTTGCCGCAAGATGACCCATGTCGCCGTTGTCCTGACATATCTTTGGCAAGAAAGAACTTGGATGGTTGGAAACCAAAAGTCTCTTTGGAGAAAGGCTTGTTGAAGACAATAGATTATTTCTCTCAAAAAATATGATGTTACATATTACTCTACATTAAAATCGACCAAAAGATGGAACAAAACATAAGCATCATCATGCCGATATACAACCAGGCTTCTTTCGTTAGAGGAGCACTTGCTAGCTTGGAACGACAAACTTTCAAGCATTGGGAGTTGCTCATTATAGACGATGGCTCTACTGATGGGGTAAACGGCAAGATAACAGATTACTTAAATAAAGATTCTCGTATCCGCTATGTTCGTAATGAGCATAATGAGGGCTTGGGCTATAGTCTGAACCTTGGTATGCAGCTTGCTTCATACCCTATTGTTTCCTATCTGCCAGCAGATGATATTTATTATGATTCACATTTGGAAACCATGCTCAAGACAATGGTGGAGAATGATGCACAGGTGGTAGTGTCGGGTATGCTATATAATGAAGACAATGTAGGAGGTGAAGGTAAGTCAACCTATACCATGGGGACAATTTCTGAGAAATGGCTTCAGTTAGTACAGGTGATGCATAGACGTACAGACCTACGTTGGCTCGAAAGAAAGGAACTTGCAACGGACGACCTAGGTAGAATGTTCTGGAACCAATTGTTGCAGACTTTCCCAAAGGTTGCTTATACGAATAAGATTACTTGTGAGTGGACTTCACATCTCTTTCAACGTCATCGTGTCATGAACGACAGAGAATTTGGTGGTATTTATATGTACAAGACCTATTACCACGTAAAGGAAGCCATCCATTATCAGTCTTCTTCTGGCAATTATATTGATGAGATTACCCATTATCAGGCATTCCGAAATTTGCCACATCGAGAAGATGGACTTAAAATATTGTTGGTAGGGGAACTCTCATATAATCCTGAGAGAATCGTGTCTCTTGAAAAGCGTGGACACAAACTTTATGGTCTCTGGATAGACAATCCTTTTAACTTCAATAGTAATGGTAACTTCCCATTTGGACATGTGGAAGATATTCCTCTCCAAGGATGGGAAGAGAAAATAAAGGAGATAAAGCCAGACATCATTTGTGGTATGACCAACTTTAAGGGTTTGGAATTGTCATGGAGAGTCTTTAAGAAGGTAAAGGACATCCCTTTTGTCTGGCATTTTAAGGAAGGTCCTTTCTATTGTAGGTCTTATGGCGCATGGGAAAAGTTGATAGAACTTTATGAGCATGCCGATGGTGCCATTTATATCAATGAGACTGCCAGAGACTGGTATCATCTCTACATGGAAAAGCCAAATGCCAACACTTTGGTGCTAGATGCCGACCTGCCACCAGAAGAGTGGTTCAAGGGAGAACGTTCCCCACTGCTCTCTGCTAAGGATGGAGAAATGCATACCGTGATAGCTGGTAGACTGCTAGGAATCAGTGTGAATGACATAGAGCAGATGGCAGAGATTCATATACATTTGCATGTTTACGGTGATATATTCCAAGACCAGTCTCGAATGCTGATAGATGAGGCTATGGCTGTGGCTCCAGACTATATTCACCTTCATCCTAATTGTCCATCAGAGAAATGGGTTAGTGAGTTGTCGCAATATGATGCAGGATGGTTGCATTATTATAAGAGCAATAATCACGGTGACTTGCTGCGTGCCAACTGGATAGATTTTAACTCACCTGCGAGATTGTCAACCTATGCGGCAGCTGGGCTCCCGATGATTATGCATGACAATTCGGGAAATGTTGTTCATCACCAGCAATATCTTGAAAAGATGAACATGGCTTTGCCTATATCCTCCATCAAGCAATTAAAGGAGTATTTTGACAACAAACCTCTGATGGAGAAGAAACGTGAGGATGTTTGGCGCAATAGGATGGAATTCTGTTTCGACAAGCATGTAGAAGAGTTGGAAGAGTTTTTCCATCGGGTTATTAATAGCAAGAAAGCTTGCATAAAATAAAATCTAGCTTATGAAGATTAGTAAATATACGACTCGTTTGTCTGTATCCGATAAATCGTGGTTGCTCTATAATGCTGTGACAGATAGGTTTGTACTGTATAGCAAGGAACTTGATTTTGGTAAGCAAACAGATTTGGATGTCTTGAAAAAGGAATCGGAACAGTTTTATGAGCAGTTGGAAAAAGGAGGCTTCGTTATTCCTAATGATAAGGACGAGACGGAGGAGGTTGTGAAGAAGGGACTGGAGAATTGCAAGAATGATAAGGAATACTACTTAATCATCAATCCTACACTGAATTGTAATTTCCGTTGTTGGTATTGCTATGAGAATCATTCGGGCAGAAAGAAAATGCGGCCCGAAACAGTGGAGAGTGTTAAACGGATGATAGATAGGCTGTGTGATACCGAGCATATAGAATTTCTTCACCTTTCTTTCTTCGGTGGTGAGCCTTTGCTGTATTATATAGATACGGTAAAACCAATCATCGGGCATGTGGAGAATTTGAAAAAAGAGCGTGGGCTAGGATATTCAATGCATTTCACAACCAATGGCTACTTGATAACAAACCAATTGATAGAGGACTTGAAGAAGGTGCATGCCAATGTCTCTTTCCAAATCACGCTTGATGGAAGCAAGGAAGAACATGACAAGGTGAGAAGGTCTGCTTCAGGAAGTGGCTCGTATGACAGAATATTGGCAAATATAAAAAAGTTGTTGGAAAATGGATTCCATGTTGGATTGCGTTTGAACTATTCCGGTAAGAACGTCGCTTCTATGGGACAAGTGCAGAAAGACATCGAACCGTTGAGTGGTTATGGTAAGTCATTGTTAACGATAGATTTCCAGCGAGTTTGGCAGGATGAGGCTATTGAGTCAACAGATGAGCTTCTTCTGAAAACGATAGCAGATTTTCAAAGTAAGTTCCAGTTTGTAGGAGATTTCTTCAATCGTGTAAATTCATATAGAAATCCCTGCTATGGTGACTTAGAAAACGAGTGCATAGTAAATTATGATGGTGGTATTTATAAGTGTACGGCTAGGGATTTCACGGAAGAACTTTGTTTGGGAACCTTGCAAAATGACGGCTCGATTCTTTGGAAACATCCAGAATATGCTAGACAGAGATTGTGCAATAAATTTTCTAAGAAGGTTTGCCAAAGTTGCAAGATTTTTCCACTTTGTGGAGCTGGATGTTCGCAAACAGCTTCTGAGGTAAAGGATGCTTGTACATTATGCAAGAGCGAAATGGAAAAAGATAATATAGTATTGACACGTTTCTATGAAAGAATAGTGAAAGCTGCAAGAAAAGAAGAAAGCTGTATGGCTTGAGTTAACTTATTGTATAATAAAAAAATGTAAGATTATGAGTAACAATTTAGAGACACTGAATAGCTTTGTACAAGAGCTGGAGGTGAAAATGGGGCAGAGTGGGCAGACTGCTGTTTTGTTGGAAGGGCAAGAGGACTTGCTAGGAGGTGAAGAAACCGACAAAAATAAAGTTTCTTGTTTGAGTACAAAAAATCAGAGATGCGTGAATACTGGTAGATGTGATCAAAGCAGCAATAGTACAGATTGCAAAAATACCGGTTTTTGTGATTATACTAATAATTCTGCAAGTTGTATGACCGGAGGTACTGGTGGTACTGGTGGCACCGGGGGGAGAAGGCAATTAGGAATAGGTTTTCCTTCTTTAGTTTTTTAATTTTATTATTTATTGGGTGGGATTGAAACTCCCATCCTTTTCTGTTAGTTAATGTAAATGAAACGGGTTCCTTATTATAGACAAATATCGACAATTGATTGTGGTCCAGTATGTTTGCAAATGATATCCGCATATTATGGAAAGAAAATGTCGTTGCAAACCATCAAAGGTTTGTGTGAGTCTACTCGTGTCGGCGTGTCTGTTAGGGAGATGATTGGGTGTTGTGAAAAAATAGGCTTACAGGCAATTGCTGTGAATGTGAAAATGGAGGATTTGAGGCGCATGCCTCTTCCTTCCATTTTGTATTTGAAGCGAGGGCATTTTGTCGTATTAGATAGAATCCATCAGAAAAGGAACAAGGATTATTTTAGAATCATAGACCCTTCTCGAGGAAGGGTAAAGTTACAGGAAAGTTTCTTATGCGATGATTTTCTTTCTGATGATTATGGGGTGGCTATTGTACTGGCACCGACGGAAAAATTCGAGAAAGGTGACTTTGTACAAGGCTCGCTTTGGAAAACAATGAGGAATTTCCAATCTCAACTTTGGGAAATATTAAGTAGCTATAAACTGAGATACGTTTATGTGTTGTTGCTTACGTTGTGTGTATCAGCATTGAATTGGGCAATGCCGCTTCTGTTGAAGACAACAATAGATAGCGGTATCATGAGCAAGAATATTGATAATGTTTTGAAACTCTTATTGTGTCAGTTAATATTCTTTGTCGGTTTTGCTACGGCAAACACTGTGTCTAGCTTTATATCTACCAAGATTACGTTGAAAACATCTGTGGCTTTTTTGCTGGTGTATCTTGAGAAAGTCATCAAGTTGCCCATGCAATATTTTGAGGTATCTCAACGTACGGAGCTGTTGGCAAAGGTGAGTGATTTGTCTCGAATCCAGAGCTTCTTTACTGACAATTTTATCAACATCTTGTTTGCCTTATTGAACATCTTGTTCTTTTCGGGCATCTTGCTGGTAAATAGCAAGGCAGTGTTCTTTATATTCATGGCATTCTCTTTGTTGACCTTTGGCTATAATTTCTATTTCTCACAAAAGAAGAAAAGTTATGATTATGCTAACTTTTCTCTTCATGCAGAAAAAGACAATGTGACCTATGAGTTGATGATGGGTATGCAGGAAGTGAAACTAAACAATGCCCAGCAAGCTCGAATGAATGTCTGGAGAAAGCTGGAGGAAAAGAGCAATGCCTTACAACTAAGGATGATGTATATTGATGCTTACGCATCTAATGGAGCAAACTTCTTAGGAAAATTGAGAGACATCATATTGACTGGCTTATGTGCCTTGTTTGTCATCAAGGATGAGTTGAGTATGGGTACAATGATGATGATTAGTTTTTTGCTAGGACAATTGACACCATCTGTCTCACAGTTGTATTCCTTGGTAAATGATGCCATCTTGATAAGATTGTCTGCGGAGCGTTTGAACGAAGTCTTTGATACTCCAAATGAATCAGACGATACGCAGGTGAAGCTGACAAAGGAAATGGTAAGTGAAGGCTTAAGGCTAGACCATGTTTCTTTTAGGTACAAAGGCTTTGGTGATTATGTGCTGAAAGATATGGGCCTTCTTATTCCAAAGGGGAAAATGACAGCTATCGTTGGGGCAAGTGGAAGCGGTAAGACGACATTACTGAAATTGCTTCTAGGCTTTTACTATCCCCAGCAAGGAACCGTTTGGTTGGATAATGACCGTATGGAAACGATAGAACTGGATTCTTGGCGCAAGAAATGTGGTGTGGTCATGCAAGATGGTAAGATTTTCAGTGGAACTGTTGCCGAAAATATCGCCATGGCAGATGAACAGCCTAATCTCGAAAGAATGCAATATGCCGCAAGACTTGCTTGCATTGACGAGAGAATAAATCATTTGCCGATGAAATTTCAGACGAGGATAGGAGAAACTGGCATCAATCTGAGCGGTGGTGAAAAACAGCGTTTGCTTATAGCAAGGGCTGTCTATAAAAATCCTGAGTTTGTGTTCTTTGATGAGGCGACTTCTTCTTTGGATGCAACGACAGAAAGGGTTATCATGCACAATCTTACAGAATTCTATGCAGAACGCACGGTTGTTGTCATCGCCCATCGGTTGAGTACAGTGAAGTCTGCCGATAATATCGTCTTTATAGATAAAGGGCGCATTGTGGAGCAGGGAACTCATGAAGAGTTAATCAAACAGAAAGGATATTATTATACATTGGTAAACAATCAATTGGAACTCAATGAAAAAGCAGTATGATTATCTTGTTGTAGGTGCAGGCTTGTTTGGGGCGACTTTTGCGTATCGGGCAAGGCAAGCAGGAAAGCGAGTGCTTGTAATAGACAAGCGGTCGCATACTGGGGGCAATGTGCATTGTAGGGAAATGGAAGGCATACAGGTTCATCTGTATGGCCCACATATCTTTCATACCAAGAGCCAGAAGGTATGGGATTTTGTAAACCAGTTCGTTTCTTTCAATCGCTTTACGCTGAACACCCTGGCTAACTATAAGGAAGAACTATACAATCTGCCATTCAATATGCATACTTTCCATCAGATGTGGGGTGTGAATACACCTGCTGAGGCTTGGCAATTCTTGGAGCAGCAGAGATATAAGGGAGAGGTGCATCATCTAGAGGAACAAGCTCTGTCTTTGGTAGGCAAAGACATCTATGAGAAACTGATAAAAGGCTATACCGAGAAGCAATGGGGGCGGAACTGCAAAGAATTGCCTAGCTTTATCATCAAGCGACTGCCCGTAAGGCTAACGTATGACAACAACTACTTTAATGACCCTTATCAAGGCATTCCTATAGGTGGATATAATAAGTTGATAAATGCTTTGCTGGAAGGCTGTGAGGTTAAGACCGATTGTGAATTCTTTGAGGGCTTGAGTCAAAGTTGGCGAGAAATTGCTGATAGACTAGTCTATACAGGAAAGATAGATGACTTTTATGGATGCCGTTTTGGCAGATTGGAGTATCGTTCCTTGCGATTTGAAACAGAAACGTTGGATGTTCCTAATTATCAAGGTGTAGCACTGATGAACTTCACGGATAGGGAAACGTCCTATACTCGCATCATAGAGCATAAGCATTTTGAGCAATTTGGGGAGGCTGTATATGGAAATCCAAAGACTGTTATCACTCGTGAGTACCCTTTGGCGTATCAGCCAGGACAGGCAGAGCCTTATTACCCAGTGAATGATGATAGAAATAATCGCCTCTATCATGAGTATCAAGAGCTGGCAGAGGTGGAGAAAAATGTGCTATTTGGTGGACGATTGGCAGAATATAAGTATTATAATATGGACGAGGTGATAGAAAGAGTTTTTTTTGTACCTCTAATTTGAATTATTTTATTATCTTTGTCGCACTAATTAATATATAAAAACGTAAACTGACAAACAATTGAGATTATGAAGCAATTAAGAATCTTATTTATTATTGGAACTATTCTGTGCGGATTGCCTATGATGGGGCAGACTAAGGAGAAAACACTAGAATATGGTGGATGGGTAGAGGAATTCGTTACCCATACAGCTATTACAAATGCAAAACTAACTTTGCTTGATGACAAAGGAGAGGTTGTAAAAGAGACTATATCAGACGAAAGAAACGAACAGAAAAATGGTGGCTTTACGTTTATAGTTGCTAACAATCACAGATATACCATCAAAGTAGAGTGTGATGGCTATGTGCCACAAAGTTTCTCTTTTGATGTAAAGGTTAGTAAACGGGTGAATACCCGTTATCTGCCAACCATTTTTTTGCGTAAGAAGAAAAAGTTGGATGATGAGCAGCTACTGAATGAGGTAACAGTAACGGCCACCAAGGTGAAATTCTATCATAAGGGTGATACGCTGGTGTATAATGCTGATGCCTTTCAACTCTCAGAAGGCTCCATGCTCGATGCGCTTATCAGGCAGTTGCCTGGTTCAGAATTGAAGTCGGATGGGCGTATCTATGTCAATGGTCGGTTTGTGGAGAGCCTCTTGCTTAATGGAAAAGATTTCTTCAAGGGTAATAATACGGTACTCTTGCAGAACTTGCCTACATACGCGGTAAACTCCATCAAGGTATATGAAAAGAAAACTGACCTAAATCTGTTTGCCAAACGAAAGGTTGAGGAGGATGAATATGTGATGGATGTCAACCTGAAGAAACAATATAATATTGGCTGGTTGGGCAATGTGGATGCTGGTATGGCAAATGATGACCTGTATTTGGCGCGCTTGTTTGCTTTGCGTACAACTGACCATTCGCAGTTGGCAATATTCAGCAACTTTAATAATATGAATGATGGTGGTGCACCGATGCAAGGCTCTGACTGGACACCGGAGAAGCTGCCGATGTCTAGATTGACAACAAAGAAGGTGGGAGTGAACCTGAATGTGGATGATAGACTCAACCGATTCCGCTTAAGGAGTAATGCCGATCTTACTCATTATGATAATCATGAGGAAACGAATGCGTATCGCACCAACTTCTTGTCATCGGGGGATACATACGAGCGTTCTATGAATGAAGCAAAGTATTGTAATTTCTATCTCAATATGAACAACATGTTGACGTTGACTCCTGGTGGCAGAGAATCTAAATGCTATATGACAATTGACCAAAAAGCCAATTACTCTCGCCGTAAGCAGAATTCCATCTTTTATTCAGCTCTGATGGCTGAAAGTTGGGAAAATCAGGAACAGATGTGGAATCGTCTCTTCCCGATTTCAACAGGTGAGCTGTATAAGAACTTGATAAACAGGGTGGAAAGTAAGAGCCTGAATGACTTGAAGAGTTGGCTTGCATCATTGGACTATAGTTGTGATTTCATCGTAAATGAAGCTGGAGATATGTTGCAGCTAAAACTTGGTGGTGAAGTGCTTGGTAAAGAGGATGAGGGATATAGCATTTATAGCCTTGACTATGCTTCAGGAAATGTTGCTGGAAATAATGATTATCGTCGCCGTTATGTACCTTGGTCTTCTAAAGGGTATCGTTATCATGGCGGCTTGGGGTACTCCTTCAATGTTTCTGATAAGTTGTGGGGAGCTATTCAATATGGTTATGAGCAGAAGTATTCTCATGAAGAGAATAGTCTTTATCGTTTGGAGCAACTTGCAGGATGGGGAGCTGATGCCAATCATGAATTAGGTGTCTTGCCATCTGTTACTGATTATCTTTCAACGATAGATGCGGCTAATAGTTATCTGTATGATTTTCATACTGATGCGCATAAGCCGTTTGCGATTTTTTCCTGGCAGGTGGTAGAAGATGCAAAGAATGATATCTTGTTCAAGAGCCAGTGGAACTTCAACTTCTCGCATGAGAATATGCGTTATAGAAGGGCATCTCTAGACAAGGAACTCTCTCGTAATTTAAGTTTCCTGAACCCGGAGTTTACCCTATATTGGAGCGGAAATAGAAAAAACAGAAAGTTTTCTAGCAGTCTGGTCTATTCTATAACTCAGGTAGCTCCTCAGATGCTCTATCTGTTTGATTATATAGATGATGCAGACCCTCTGAATGTAAAGCGTTATGGAAATGAAAAACTGAAGAACTCAATGTTGCATCATATGCAATATGTCTATAATGGAAGTTTGAAGTCTCTGATGTATGATCTTAAATACGATTATACTTCTACCACCGATGCAGTGGCTATGGGCTTTATATATGATAAAAACACTGGTAGGCGTACTTTCTCGCCAACCAATGTGAATGGTAACTGGAATACAAGCTTGCGCTTAGGATTGAGTGGTAATGTTGATAAGAGGAAACGACTGATGTTTAATACGGTTACCTCTTGGGGCTATGTTAACAGTGTTGATATGATTAGTGATGCTGCAACTGCGGAGATGAAAAAGAGTATAGTAAAGACATCCACCATTTCTGAAGATTTGCGTCTGGACTACAAACTGGGTAAGCATTCTTTGGGAGTGAATGCTTATGTAGCCAGTCTTCATTCCAATGGCGAACAGAAGGATTTCGAACCCCTTGATGCTTACAACTATCATTATGGGCTGAGTGCAGTATTGGCACTTCCTTTCAGGTTCTCGTTTGACACCGACCTTTCGATGTATAGTCGACGTGGATATGGTGAGTCTGTGATGAATGATGACAATTTATTATGGAACTTCCGCCTTTCCCGACCATTTTTCAAGGGAAAATTGGTTGTGAAGGCTGATGCATTCGATGTGTTCCATCAGTTGAAGAAAGTGGATAGAACTATCAATGCGCAGGGCAGGGTAGAGAAATACTATAACACAGTGCCCCGTTATGTGCTCATCCACGCCATTTATCGTTTTCATGTAGCAAAAGGTAAAAAGTAAGTCTTATCAGATAGGCTCTAAAAACTTGGCTCATCCAAACGAAATAAGCATCTAAAAAATCCGAAACAGATAACTTGGTAAGTTTCTGTTTCGGATTCTACCTTTATTCTTCCTTGATTTTTCAATCTCTGATAGTGCGCTGTAGGCTGTCAAAGCATGATGGTTAAAATATGAGTCATAGATGAAAGTTTATCTATCTTGGTCGGTTTATGGATAAGATTCTACGAGTATAGAACTGAAGTGTTAAAACAACGTCTATTCCGCTACGAACTATAAAAAATACAGTTTCGTAGCGGAATAGACGCTATTTTTAGATGATTTGTTTATATAATGAGTTAGTCTGGTTCTAAAACTATACTTTGTAGTAATGGCTGACGCTGGAATAGCCTCGATTTTTAAAACACGGACAAATTGAATTTGTCCGGCTCTTTTGTCCGGTAGCTTGTAAGTTGTTAAAAATGAGTGATTTATAAGGATACGGACAATTTGTCCGGACAAATTCAATTTGTCCGTTTGTTTTTTTTAGCCCTTTTTTGCTTGAAAACAATGGATTATGGTGCCGAAACCTATGAGATGCTGGGAAGAAACCTATGAGTTATGATGAAAGAAACCATGAGTTGTGGGGGAGAAAACTATGACTTATTTTTTTTAACAATTCAAGATGGTTTGAAACCCTTGGCTTATCCAAACGAAATAAGCATCAAAAAATCCGAAACAGATAACTTGGTAAGCTTCTGTTTCGGATTTTTTCTTTATTCTTCCTTAATCTTCCAATCGCTGATAGTGCGCTGGGTGCTGTCAAAACTGATACCGATTTTTATCAGTCGCTTGCCCTCTGTATGATATGGCAGCATATAGCCTTTTTCGTCTATTTGTGCCAAAGCCTCATCAGCACTCTTATCTACCTTCAGTTCGAAGACGTAGATAGTATCTGGCATGTGCATCACGGCATCAGCCCTGCCGATGGCACTCTTCACCTCTGTGCGGATATAGATGTTGAGGAAACTGAACATCAGATAGAAGATAGTCTGATAATGCTTCTCGCTGTGATTCTCCAAATCATATGGTATCGTAGCCATATACGTGCGCATGTGCTCCAGTGCCGCCTCTATATCGTTTCTATAAACCGCCTTGCAGAATCCCAAGAGGAAGGCATTGTTGTCAGAACGGCGAGGGTTCACATAATGAGGAATCAATGAGTTGAGCAGTCCGTCGCGTACCTCCTTGTTTGGGATGCCCAGCGTATATTCCTGAAACATCGGTTCATATTTCTTGATGGTCAGATAGCCGCTCTGGTAAAGCAATGGCAAGGCTTCTGTCATTTCCTCTGTTGATTGGTCGAAGGAACTCAATACTGTCTCTTGACTCTCTAAAGTAGAAAGATTGACATGATACTTATCCAATAGCTTCAAGAGGAAGGATGGAGTGCCGGAACCAAACCAGTAAGGAGCAATCTTTCCTGCATTCAGTGCCTTTACCAGACTGAAAGGATTAAAGATATCTTCTGAATTCTCGCTGAAATGATAACCGTCGTAGAATTGCGTCAGCTCATTCAGGCACTCCTCGTACGTAATACCAAGAGTTTCACCCATAGCTTCAATATCCGGTTTCATCTGCGTGGTAAGCTCGGTTTTGCTGATGCCGCAGATGGCTGAGTACTGGTCGAACAGACTGATATTGTCGAGGTTGTTGAGCTCGCTGAAGATGCTGAGCTGCGAGAACTTGGTGATGCCCGTGATGAAGGTGAACTCCAGGTAAGGATCGAGTTTTTTCAGAGGACTGTAGAAGTTCTGCATAATGCGGCGGAGCGGCTGCAGGTTTTCCTTTTCATGTACCACATCCAGCAATGGGGCATCGTATTCGTCGATGATGACAACAGCCTTTTCGCCCGTCTGCTCATAAGCACGCTTTACGATACCATCCAACCTTTCGTTAGGGTAAATTTCCCCTTCTCCTTTACCATAAAGTTTCTCGTAAGGCAAAAGCTGCAGATTCAGATAACTGTTCAAGCCATCTGCATCAAAATGCTTGGCACCGCTTAAATCGAAATGGAATACAGGGTGCTTCACCCATTCCTTCTCGTATTCAGCAATAGCCAATCCCTCGAACAGTTCCTTTCTTCCCTCGAAATAGGCCTGGAGGGTAGAGGCAAAGAGCGACTTTCCGAATCGTCTTGGACGGATCAGAAAGATATACTTCATACCTTTTTCTCTGAAATCCACGATGTATTTGGTCTTATCTACATAGAGATAACCTTTCTCGCGAATTTCTTCAAAAGTCTGAATTCCTACAGGATATTTATTTACTATTTTTGCCATAATTCTACATGCCTTACGTTTTGCGCTGCTAAGTTACAAAGAAAATCCGAATTAACCAAGCATAATGG
>ERZ1503980.254-NODE-254-length-14251-cov-3.191533_pt1 | contig 14251 bp, 12 predicted proteins | sample MGYA00572096_ERZ1503980 | MGnify/ENA primary metagenome ERZ1503980 (study PRJEB39906, sample SAMEA3182106) | gut metagenome | biome: human; feature: gut; material: Stool; isolation source: human stools | place: Canada | collected 2013-02-26 ...
ACCATGACGTGCAGATGGACATTCCGCTTGCGGTTCTCCATCAGCGTTCCAGCTCTCGGCCCTTTCTGCGCTCTTTGGGCTCCTTCACTTTGTCCAGCGGCTTTGCGTCCAGCTCCGGGGGCGCAGGCTGGATGGGCGTGTTATTGGGTACGCCGTCGATCATGTTGCAGTTCTGCTCCGTGGAGAGCTCGGCGGTTTTCAAATATCCGAACAGCAAGTGAATTCTCCGACTGGATTATGGATGCCACAGAGGCGGAACTTCCTTACATAATTCGGCTATTGAACAAATTGCAGAGTGTAAAGCGCCAGCGGTCATTAAATGCAGAAGAGTGAAAACTCTTATACAATCTCATCATTGATCCAACGTCCCCTAATGACATTCTTACTGCTGCATATCTCCTTCTTGGCGAGCAGTCCCTCGCCAAAGATCATTTTGAGAACTTTGACAATTTCAGACAGCCTTACAATATGTTAGGCACTTCACACAAAAGAACTGCCCCCCTTATAAAACAGTATTGAAATAAAATTGGGAGTGTTTTGCTATTGAACGCAAAATCGCCGTATGTTAAACTAAGTATGCTCAAAACTATAAACAAACCAAAAGCAGCCGCAGGAGGACGCCATTTTTGATGTGCGTCTTTTTTTCTGCCCTTATGCGGTCAATGAAACAGCATCCGGCTTTCGCTGGGTGCTGTTTCCTGCTTTTGGGCAACACAAGGAGGTAATGCTTTTGAAGCACAAGTGTCCGTCTCCCCGTATTGGGAAAAAGCCACGTGGCAATATCGGCCGTTGGCTGTATGCGGCGTTTCTGACCGCCACGCTATCCGCGTCTCTCTGTCAGCCGGCTTCTGCCGCAACCGTGTGGGAGAAGGCCAATGAGATCATGCGGGATGTCTATACGCAGATCCTCGGCATCTCCACGATTGCAGCCATCGTTACGGCCGCAGTCGCACTGCTGATGATGAATTTCTCCCGCAGCGGCCGAACCGTCGATGAAAGCCGGGCATGGCTCAAGCGAATCATTATCACTTGGGCCGTGCTGAATGGTCTTGGCTTCATTATGAGCTATGTTACGCCCTTCTTCAGTGGTGGGCAGTGGACAGCCTCGTAAATCATGGGCATTTTAGATGGCATTGTAGAGTGGATCGCGGAGCAGATCATGTACGGTCTGGATATGATCAACACCTCTGTTTTGGGGGCATTGGGCTGTGACATGAACACATTTCTGCGATATTTTCCCGCAGCGGAAACCATGTATAGCCTTCTGGTGGCACTTGCCATCGGGCTGATCCTGTTGGGCTGGGTCTGGAATCTGTTCAAGAACTATGGACTGGGCTTGGGCGTGGACGCAGAGGATCCGGTCAAGCTGACCGCCAAGGCGATTCTGTTCATTGTGCTTGCGTACTATGCAGATGAAATCGTAAACATTGCGCTGACGATAGGCGGAACGCCTTATGCGTGGATACTGTCCTCAGAGCTTCCTTCTTTGGACTTTGCCAGCTTCAATTCTGTTCTGCTGACCATCATCGGCGTCTGTGCCAACGGCGGCGTTGCGCTGATCGTTCTGATTCTGACACTGATTCTTGCGTGGAACTACATTAAGCTGCTGTTTGAAGCGGCAGAACGATATGTGCTGCTGGGCGTCCTGGTCTATACCGCACCGGTAGCCTTTGCCATGGGCGCGTCGCAATCCACCGCAAATATTTTTAAGAGCTGGTGCCGTATGTTCGGCGGCCAGATATTCCTGCTGCTGATGAACGCATGGTGTCTTCGGCTGTTTATCACGATGGTCGGCACATTCATCTCAAATCCGCTTTCCATGTAGGAGGTCATTACCACGAAGAAATATCATAGAATCATTCCGCTGCTGGGCACCGTTCTTTTGCTTGCGCTTGCCCTGGCGGTACCTGCGCTTGCTCTGGAGGAAAGCGATGTTGAAGCCGCAGTCAGCAGTTCCAGCCGCGAGGCCGTGACGGGGAACGTCCTGGTCTGGTTTCTCTGTGCGGTTGGCTTTCTCAAAGTCTCGCAGAAAATCGACAGCTTCATGGCAAGCATCGGTGTCAATGTGGGGCATACCGGCGGCTCCATGTTGGGTGAAGCGATGGTCGCATTCAAGGGTGTCTCCCTCGCTGCCGGCATGGCTGGAAAAGTTGTCGGGAACTTTGCCGACAGAGCCTCCAGCCGCGCAGGCGCCGCTGCATCCGGATCTTCCGGCTTTCTGCAAGGTGGTCTGGCAGGCGTTGTCAGTCGGAAAATCACCAATGACGCCGTAAGAACTGCGACGCAAACGACACAGAAAGCATCTTCCTCCACCATGCCCGCCGCGCATCAGGCCACGGAGCGTACTGTAAATGCCGAGCGGCAGGCAGCAAGCGTTGTTCATCAGGCAAAGCAGACGCGCAGCGAAAGCGCTTCTCAAAAGTCGCAGATGGGCGTGACCCATCAGCAAGTCGCTTCCAGTACCCGAACCACCTCGGTTTCCTCACTCCGCAGGGAGTCACAGCATTCCGTTGGCCTCGGCGGACGTATTTTTACCAACTCCATGCTGGAGGGCGGGCGTTTTGCCAACGATGTGATAGGTATGGTCGCAGCCGGAGACCTGCACTCCACCGGCTCCATCACCGGAGAGTTTGCGTCACAGGCGTTATCCTCCTACATGGGCATTACCGCTCAGGGAGACGCCGCGCCGCAAATATCCTATTCCAACATTGAGATCGGCGGCGGGCGCATCACCGGCACAGAGTATTCTCCGGAGCATCCGGATGGCATTTCCTTTGGAATGTACCATACCGGGCAATATGCCGCGCCGGACGGTGAACACCAGAAGGTCTTCTCTGCCGATGGCGTCCAATGGTACAAGCAGTATGCCGTTGATACCGTAATCAAGAAGCCCTTTACCGCACCGGACGGCGAAATCGACTATCATAAGGAGATCGTCAAGAAGATGCCCGATCCGCCGAAGCGGAAAGACCGGATGTAAGGGAGGCTGTCTATGAAACCGGAAGAATTTGAGGTTTATGTGATTCCTCCCAACTTTATGGAGGGCGGCACACTCTTCGGCGGGCTTTTGAAAACCCGCAATACGATTGAGGCGGTCATCCTTGGCCTCGCGGTCGGTGTGCCGGTTTTGCACCTTCCGTTTTCCCTCACCGTCCGCGTTGTGATTTTATGCCTGACGGCTCTCCCGCTGGTGCTTCTCGCTTTGATTGGCGTATCCGGCATGAGTCTGTCCGCTTTTATCCGCCTGTTCTTTTGCTTTCTGCACAACCGCAGAATCCTTTCACGCGATGGGACACAGGGCGGCAAAAATGGAAAAACGCTGCTGCCCAGCTGGGCGCAGCAGCGGAAAAGCAACTGCGAAGCAGAAGATCCTCCGCTCCCCAAAAGCCGCAGCCGATTTTCTGTTGATCTGAAGCAGCGCAGCGTGACGCAGTTCAAGACCTTCTTGCAGGAGGAAGAAGCCGTTCAGCCGCTCAACGCCCTGGCGGACTATATCCCTATCGAGAAGATTGAGCACGGCGTCATTTATACAAGAAATCACCGCTATGTCAAGGTTGTAGAGGTGGTTCCCGTCAACTTCCTGCTGCGCAGCGCGAGAGAGCAGCGCAGCATCATTTACTCCTTCATTTCCTATCTGAAAATTGCCCCGGTCAAGGTGCAATTCAAGGCATTGACAAAGCGTGCGGACATTAACCGGCATCTGGATACCGTCCGCAAGGAGCTGGAGCATGAGCAGGATCCGCGCTGCCGTGTCCTGCAGGAAGACTACCTGAAGCTCATTCGGCAGCTTGGCTCCCGTGAGGCAATCACAAGGCGCTTTTTCCTCATTTTCGAGTATGAGCCGCTGCCCGGCACCAAACGCGGCCATGAGGAAGAGGATGCAATCGCTTCTCTGCAAACAGCCGCACGCACGGCGGCAAATTATCTGCGGCAGTGCGGCAACGAGGTCATTTCCCCTGAGAACGAGGACGACGCCACGGCGGAGATTCTTTATAACATTCTTTGCCGCAGGGCCAGCAGTGAGCCGTTCTACCAGCGGGTGAAGTCCGTTCTGGCGGACTACATGGCCTCCGGACGGGACATCAACGCAATTCCCGTCAATGAATTCTATGCCCCTGACAGCATCGACCTTACCCATGGAAACTACCTCTGTGTAGATGGGCTGTATTATGCCTATCTTCTTGTCCCATCAGATGGTTATAAAGCGCGCGTTCCCGCCGGTTGGCTCAGCCTTTTGGTCAACGCCGGCGACGGGATCGATCTGGACGTCTTTCTCGTGCGGCAGCCAAAGGACCGCATGGTCAGAAAGCTGGGGCAGCAGCTCCGTATCAACCGCAGCAAAATCAAGGAAACCAGCGACACCAACACGGATTTTGACGACCTCGACGGTGCGATCCGCAGCGGCTATTTTCTAAAAGACGGCCTTTCCAACAATGAGGATTTTTATTATCTGAACCTGCTTATCACCGTCACAGCCGGCAGCGTGGATGACCTTGAATGGAAGGTCGCGGAAATGAAAAAGCTCCTGCTCTCGCAGGACATGGATGTACAGACCTGTTCCTTTTGTCAGGAGCAGGCTTTTTTATCCTCTCTTCCTCTGGTTTCTCTGGAGCGCCAGCTCTATGAGCGGTCTAAGCGGAATGTCCTGACAACGGGAGCCGCCAGCTGTTATCCCTTCACCAGCTATGAGATGTGCGATGACAACGGTATTCTTCTCGGCGTCAATAAACACAACAATTCTCTCATCATCGTGGACATCTTTGATTCCCGCGTCTACAAGAACGCAAATATCGCCATTCTCGGAACCAGCGGAGCCGGAAAAACCTTTACGCTTCAGCTGATGGCTCTGCGTATGCGCCGCAAGGGAATTCAGGTCTTTATCATCGCGCCGCTCAAAGGGCATGAGTTTCACCGGGCCTGTTCCAATATCGGCGGTCAGTTCATTTCCATATCTCCGGCTTCTCAAAACTGCATCAACATCATGGAGATCCGCAAGGCAGATAAGTCTGTGGACGATCTGCTGGATGGACCCGGCGCGGAAAAATCTCTGCTGGCGGCCAAAATTCAGCGGCTGCACACATTTTTCAGTCTCTTAATTCCGGATATGTCTCACGAGGAGCGGCAGCTTTTGGATGATGCTATGATCTGCACCTACGGGACAAAGGGCATCACACATGACAATGCTTCTCTGGAACAGCCGAAAAATCCAGGGTGCTATAAAGAAATGCCGATCCTGGGAGACCTGTATGAAATTCTCGCCGCCTCTCCGGAAACAAAGCGCCTTGCAAACATCCTGAACCGGCTGGTCAACGGCTCTGCCCGCTCCTTCAATCAGCAAACCAATGTGGCGCTGGACAACAAGTACATCGTCCTTGATATTTCTGAGCTGACCGGTGATCTGCTGACGGTGGGGATGTTTGTTGCTCTCGACTTTGTATGGGACAAGGCCAAAGAGAACCGCACGGCGGAAAAAGCCATCTTCGTGGACGAGTGCTGGCAGCTCATCGGCGCCAGCAGCAACCGGCAGGCCGCCGAATCCGTTCTGGAGCTTGCCAAGACGATCCGCGGCTATGGCGGCAGCCTTGTCTGCGCCACACAGGACCTCAATGACTTTTTTGCGCTGGACGACGGTAAATATGGCAAGGGCATCATCAACAACAGCAAAACGAAGATCCTGCTGAATCTGGAGGAGGAAGAAGCCCAGCGTGTCCAAGGTGTCCTGCACCTTTCCGAAGCTGAGCTGATGGAAATTACGCACTTTGAACGCGGCAGCGCTCTCATCAGCACAAACAACAATAATATTGCCGTGGAGATCAAATGCAGTCAAATGGAAAAGGAATTGATCACTACGGATCGCCGGGAGCTGGCCGAGCTTGCTCAGCGTGCTGCGCCAAAGCAGCATCCATGCTAATCCGTACACAATACGCATTTAAGACGTATAACGCTCCACAACCAACAGCAATACGGCGATTATACGGCTTCAATACGCATAACGAGGAGATGTTTCAATGAAAACGAGGGAACATATCTATGGGCAGGAAGCCGCCGGCATCCTGCGGGATGTTTCCATGTACCGCGCTCTGACGGAGATGCAGCTTTTGAAGCTCTATCCGCACAAGGAAAGTAAAATCCGAAATCTGCTGTCCTACCTGCAAAAGCAGGGCCGCATTGTGCAGCGCGGCGAGTATTACCGCATTCCCGCTGATGCGGAGGAGAGCATCGATCACGGGCTTTCAAAGGCCGTTTGGGTTCTTACCGACTTTATGGAGCAGGTGGAATATCATTCTGTCAGTGACTATCCCGCCAAAATCATCTTTTTTGCGGATGGCGAAGTTTACGAGATCATTTACGCGGAGCCGGGTAAAGAGCAGCTTATCAACCAAATGCTCTCCGCGGTAAAAGAGGTTCCGCCCAAATACATCGTTCTGATTGAGCAGCCGGAGCAGATCGCCGAGATCCACACGCCAAACACCAGTGGCTACTGTACCGTCTCTTCGGGCGGCGAAGTGCAGTATTATCAAATCGAATAAGGAGTTTTTTCTTGAACAGGGCCATCATATCACAAAGAATTACATCTATTCTGGCTGAGATCGAACGGCTGAACAATGCGCTCTATGCCATGAACACGACGGATATCCAGCGTTATCCCGACAACTACGAGGTGCTGTCCACGGATGCGGCGCTGCGGGCCGAGCGGATCACCTGCCGGCTGCGCCACCTGATCTATGCCACTACCAGCATCAAAAAAGAGGAATATCTGCGGTCTGCTGAAACCATGCAGGGTATTGAGATCAGCGAAAATGACGGCATTCTGGAGATCAAGCTCCCGTGCCTTCTGCCAAAGCGCAGGCAGCGCCAAAGCACGGAGTTCCTGTTGGATCCGTTTACCTCCGCGCTCTCCGATTACGCCGCCCACCACACTATGCCGCAATTTCAGCATTGTGTGGTCTGCTTTTCCCATATCTATGCGCAGGAGCTGCCAGAGCGACGTATCCGTGATTATGACAATCTGGAACTGAAGCAGTTTCTGGATGTTGCGGCCTCCTTCATCTTGACGGATGACAATGGGCTGCTGTGCGACGCCTACAACACCACGGAGCTGGGCGAAGAGGATTGCACACGGCTTTTTCTCATGGACAGCACGCAGTTTCCGGCCTGGCTTGCAGAGCGCCAGAATGGTGTAAAAAGCATATCGGATTTTTGACCTTTTATGGGCGTTTATTTTCCAAGGTACAAAAAGCGCCCTGAAAGCGCTGAAAATACTGCGTTTTTTCAAGGCGCTCCAGCCGCAAAATTACCCAAGCTATAAAGCCCTACGGTAAAATATCGTACAAGGAGGCAGCACGGTTTATGCCTCGAAAGCCCCGGCAGCTGCCAGCTCAAAATACGCTGCCCTATCTTCTTTTGACATTAACCGCCCTCTGCGGTGAATACCCCATCCGTCAAATCAGCCACCTGCCGGGTGGCTCCGCATACCTCGAAAGTGTCGTTACCGCTCTCCGGCGAGATGGGCTGCTGCGTACCTTCTCCAAAGACGGCCTGCGTGGACTTCGGCTCACCTCGTCAGCCAAACGGCTGCTGTTGGCTGATGCTCCCGAATGGTTTTCAGCCTACCTGACCGGCAGTTCTGAGCCAAACAAGCTCAAAAGCGAAATTTCCAGACGGCTCCGGCTTCACCGGATGGCTGAGATCCTGACCATCATGCACAACGCTGACATTCCTTCCTTTCCATGGGAAAAGGCTCCTTTTTCCGCTGCCAGCCAAAGTGCGGCAATCCCCGCCTATTACACCTCCAGAGAGGTCAAAGAGATCGGCCCGCAAGGGGCGAAAATCAAAAGTTCACGCGCAACCGGCATCCTGCTGACGGATGGCGGTATTTTTTTGACCTATAACACCGCCAAAGCGCAGATGAAATGGGAGTACAAGGCTGAACTGCGGTTCAAAGCTCTGCTGCAAACCGAAGGGGTCATGCCCGACGCGGAGATCTCCGGGATCGTGTTCGGCTCCACCATGGAACAGCTACCTGTTCTGATGCAGCCGGATGCACGCAGCTATTTCCTGCTGGACGGCAGCTTTCCGCATTTCTATTATTTGACCAATGACCGTTATGGCGAAGCGATCCTTCGCCTCTTATGCGACGCGCAGCAGCGCAGGACGCTTGATACGATCCTTGCAGACGGGCTCCATGAGGGGATACCAAATTGGCGCGTCGAGAACGACGCCATTGACAGCGAGGGGAATCCTGTTCTATTCGCCTACACCTGTGATTTTCCCCGCATCCGGCGTTTCGATACCGCGCTGGAACTGCACGGAATGACGGGGACATTGATCTGCTTCGATTACCAGGAAGAAGCCTTGCGGGAGATCTGCGGGCAGCGTGTGATGCTGCAAAGCATTGATTTTCAACAGTTTGAAAGGAGCGTGCTCTATTCCTAAAAAGAAGCTGATTCAGCTTTTCATTATTATTCCAATCGCTGCGCTGGCGCTGCTCTACGGGAGCGGCTACCTCTCGCAGCTTTTTTCCAATTACCGTGCATGGCAGGAGGCCGGCGCCGTGTTTGGGACGTCTCCCGCATTCCCGGACACCGGATTCTTTCCCTGCCTTGCGGCAGCCTTCCACTTTCCGTATGGGCTGTATGGGCTCGGCCTCTGCATCGGTGCGCTGGCGCTGCTGATCCTCATGGTCATGCGAATGGGCTACAGTGAGGGCGGCGAATACGACCGGCAGCGCAATCTGGTCTATTCCGACAAGGGAACCTACGGCACCGCAGGCTTTATGTCCCGCAAGGAGCTGACCGAGGTGCTTGACCTTGTCCCGGATATTCGCAAGCATTCCGGCACGATTCTCGGAGAGCTGGATCATCAGGTCATTTGTATTCCTCCAAAGACTCGATTTAACGGGAATCTTGCGGTTTACGGCGCCAGCGGCTCCAAGAAGACAAGAGCCTTTTGCGTCAACATGATTCTCCAATGCGCCGCACGAAAATCGAGTCTCGTAATATGTGACCCAAAATCCGAACTTTACGAAAAGACCAGCGAATATCTGCGGGATCAGGGCTACACCGTCCGTGTGTTCAATCTGGTCACACCGTCAGCCTCCGATTCATGGAATTGCCTTGCGGAGGTCGGCGGTCAGGAATTGATGGCTCAGCTTTTCTGTGACGTCATCATCAAAAATACCGGCGGCGAGGAACGCGACCACTTCTGGGACAGCGCCGAAATGAATCTGCTCAAGGCGCTGGTCCTCTATGTTTCCACCAGCTATCCCAAGAAAAAGCAAAATATCGGCGAGGTGTATCAATTGATTGCCGCCAGCTCCGAACAGGAGTTGAACGCGCTTTTTGGTGTTCTTCCGGTTACGCATCCTGCCAAAGCGCCATACAGCATTTTCAAGCAGGCGTCAGAGGGGGTGCGCGGCGGCGTTATCATCGGGCTCGGCTCCAGACTGCAGGTTTTCCAAAACCGGGATATTCGCAACATCACATCCTACAACGAGATTGATCTGGAACTCCCGGGAAAGCAGCCATGCGCGTATTACTGCATTACCAGCGATCAGGACAGCACCTTTGATTTCCTCTCCTCGCTGTTTCTTTCCTTTGTGTTTATCCGCCTGGTTCGCTATGCGGACGAACATTGTCCCGGCGGGGAGCTTCCGGTTCCTGTTCATGTACTTGGTGAAGAGCTGTGTGCCTGTGGAGTGATCCCAGATCTATCGAGAAAAATTTCGGTCATTCGTTCCAGAAACCTGTCCATGTCATGTGTGTTCCAGAACTTAGCTGGCCTTCAGAACCGCTATCCCTACAACCAGTGGCAGGAAATTCTGGGCAACTGCGATGTGCAGCTTTTTCTTGGCTGTACAGATGCTTTGACGGCGGAATTTATTTCTGGCCGGACCGGCGAGGCCAGTATCTCTGTCACCAGTAAAGCCAAACAGCTCGGAACATGGCGTGTATCCAATTACACGCCTGAATACCGGGAAACCAGCGGTGTCGGCCGGCGCAAGCTGATGACCATGGACGAGGTGCTGCGTATGGATATTGATAAAGCCCTGATCCTCATTCGGGGCAAGAATGTACTGGAGGTGGATAAGTACGACTATTCCAAACATCCCGAGGCAAAGAAGCTGCGGCCGAGCAAGGCCGCCTCCCATGTCCCTGCATGGCGGGCAAATCAGCCGCAGGAAAAGCAAACTCCATCGGCGCCGCCATCTCAGGCAGCGGAAAAGAAGCCGGCGCAAAAGAAAAAGCCTGCATCGACAGAAAAAGTCGTTGCCGTAACCAAAGAATCCATTATGAAGAAAAAGGAGGATACTTAATGCCCAAGAAAAAAACGATCCCACCCCCTGATGATTTCTCCTCAGAGTTCATGGAAACCGAATCCGCCAAAGAGCTTTCTGAGCAGCAGGTGGAGTCCGCCGGCAGCGACAACACGGAAACTCCGCTGGCAGAACCCTCGGAAGTTGATCTCGGCTCCGGCGATGTGAGCGGCACAGTAGATGTTGAGGAAAATGAGACTGTCCCTGTTTCCGATGAAAAGGCTGAGGACCCGGAGTACGACAGCATTTTGCAGGAGCTGAACAGCAGCACTCCGGCACCCCTTGACAGCGGCGGCGAAAATGCTCTGGATGCGCTTTTATTGGAAGAAAATGCGGAAGATGCTCCACCCACTGAAGATGAAACGGAATCCGCAGATGGTGAAACTGCTCCGCAGCCTACTGCGCCTCCCGCACCTGCCGGACGCCGTGACTCCTACATTCTGACCGTTGATGCAAAAGACCGTATCGAAACGGAAGAAGAACGCCGTGAGGTCATCTGGCACGAGATCAAGACCTCGCATATTGCCGGTCGTATTTTGACCGGAACGTTGGACGGCGTGGAGCAGACCCCTTCCGGCCGTACTATCGTTGTCGTTGACTACAAGGGTTATCGCGTTGCGATCCCGCTGAAAGAAATGATGCTCTATTCCGGACCCGTTCCGTATGGGGCGAAATACAAGCCGTTTATGGAGCGGATGAACAGTATCCTTGCGACCATGCTCACCGCGGAGATCGATTTCATCGTCCGGGGTCTGGATAACACCGCCCGCAGCGTTGTGGCAAGCCGCAAGGCCGCTATGCTCCGTAAGCGTCAGACCTTCTATCTGGACGCCAATGAAGATGGTGTTCCCATGATCTATGAGGGGCGCGTCGTACAGGCGCGCGTCATTGGCGTTGCGGAAAAAGTCCTGCGTGTGGAAGTGTTCGGCGTGGAGTGTACGATTTTCGCCCGCGATCTGTCTGCCGCATGGTTCGGTGACGCCCGCGAGTATTACAGCGTCGGCGACCGTGTTCTTGTCCGTGTGCTCACCATTGACCGCAGCGACATCAACCATATTTCCATCACAGCAGATATCCGCAGCGTTTCGTCCGCCGCCAACCAGAGCAATCTGGATAAATGCGTCCTGCAGGGCAAATATGCCGGCAGAGTGACCGATGTGCGCCACGGCGTTGTGTTCATCCGGCTCAACAACGGTGTCAACGCGGTTGCCCACACCTGCTATGACCGGCGAATGCCCGGAAAAAAAGACGACGTCAGCTTTGCCGTTACCCGTCTGGATGAGGAACGCGGCATCGCCGTCGGCATCATCACCAGAATCATCAAACAGAATTTGTAAAAAAGGAGAGGCCACCATGAAGAGCTTATCAAAGCTGGCCCTTTGCCTGCTGCTTGCCATGTCGCTGACGGTCAGCGCCTTTGCCGCTCAGGTTCCCGATTCATTGGTAGCGGAAAACCTGAACGGCCAGCAGCGGCTTGTAAAAACCTACACGCTTTCCCCGGAGGTTGACCCAGATGAGCTGAAGGAAGAGGACTTTTCCTACGACGGTTATCTTTATACCTGGGCCTACACCACCAAGGTGGAACACCCGTATCTGGAAAGCAAAACCGTAACGGAAACCGTCACGGTCAACACCGCCAAAAATGACCTTGCGCAGATCCTCGCAGAGCTTTCGCCCAGTATGCCCTATGAAAAGGACGGCTTCTCCGGCGAGTTGGCGCTGGATCATACCACGCTTTCCACAGAGGCGTCCGGCTACACCACCAAATACAGCAAAACCACCGAGACAAAGGTGATCGGCAATCTGGATCGCAACGACATGTCCTATGTGCCGCCCACGACCGTCAAAAACGGAAAAACGCTCTCCCTTGCCAATGTGGAATGGCAGGTCACCGGCACGGCGCTTGTCGGCGAGGCGCTGGTTCCTGCCCAGTATCAGGCGGTCGCCACCTATTCCGCCTCCAACAGTTATCAGGCTGCCACAGGCTATGTCACCACGGCGGAATATCACGGAACCGTTACTGCAGAAGGTGTGGACAGCATCACTTATACCGTGGTTTATACCGGAAGTGAGATCGTCCCCGTAAAAACACATATCTGGGATAACGACAGCCTTGCCGCTCCGCTGCTGATCATCGCTTCCGTGCTGCTCTGCGCGGGCATCGCCGCCGCTGCACTCATCCTGCTGCGCCGCCGCAAAAATGTCTATGTGTATGTTCCGGACAGCAAGCCCCGAGAGTACCGGCTGATTGCAAAGTTCCGTGTGGAGCCTGACAGCGAGGTTCCCGCTATCGATGCAGGCTCTCTCACACTGAATCCAGGAGATACCGTCGCGGTTGAGGTGAAAAAATCCCTTGCCAGGCATCTGGCTGGGCGCGAGTTTACCGTTTCTTTCCCGCAGAGTGACCATACTTACACGATCCAAGCCAGCAAGCACAATGACTGGCATGAATTTACCGTTCCCGCTGAAGAAGAACAGGAGGCTCCCGTATGAAGAAGTTTTTCTCATTGACTTTGACTCTGGCTGCCATGCTTTCTGCGATGGCGGTCAGCGCACAGGCTGCCGATTATTCCTTTGAAACCGATGGCACCCCGGAATACTATCCCTCCTCTTCCTATGAGGACGTCTACGGCTCCCGCTACAATTACGGCGAAAAAAATGTGGTGGACTACCAGATCCCCAAGCTGGAGTACGGGCAGCTCAGCACCACCCAAACCGGGGTGATGGAGAAAATCATGCTGCCTGGTCTTCAGGGCATCTCTGCATCCGGCAGCGGCATTTACGGAATTTCTCCCGGCGGCGGAACTGTGGAGATCCCCGGTTTTCTGCAGGGCGGCTCCACATCTACTCCTGCGACGCCCGCTTTCACGGAGCTGATACAGGATTTTCTGCTCTCCAACGGTGCCGTCGGAAATATCTCCATTCCTGCCATCGGAGTTAAGAATTACTATCTCTGGGAAGGTGAAACGACTGCCAGCATGAAAAAGGGGCTGGGGCATTTCACCAGTACCAGCGTCTGGAACGGCAATGTGGCTGTCTGCGGGCATAATCGCGGCGCCAAATATGTGATCGGCAGCATCAAGGATCTCGATGTGGGCGATAAGATCACCTATACCACATCCATGGGTACCCGCACCTATCTGGTGGAGACTGTGACCAAAATCAGCAGCAGCGATTGGAGCTATTTGTCCTCTACCACGGATAACCGAATGACTCTCCTTACCTGCGTTGCCGGAGATTCCAGTCAGCGCTGGTGTGTGCAGGCTGTTCAGGCATCTTAAAATCTTTTGTTGAAAAAGCCGCTTTATGATCGTAAAGGAATAGTAGATCAAAAATAAGGAGGCTTTTCCATGAAGAAGCAGATCCTCACGATGTTTACGGGCCTTTTTATCGGCGCTATTATCACAGGCGGAGCTTCCGCCTATGCTGCGGGAATCCTCGCTGAACGCAGCAACCATCGTATTTTTGTCGATGGGCAGGAGGTGCAAATGGAAGCGTATGGTATTGCTGGACACAACTATGTGAAACTCCGCGACATTGGCAAAGCGGTCGGCTTCGAGGTTTACTGGGACGGCGATGCCAAATGTGTGCAGGTAGAGAGCGGCAAGCCCTACACCGGCATCGCGTCGGCGAAAGCGGAGACCAGCGAACCTGCTTCACAGCCGGAGGTTACGACGCCTGCCGATGATGTGGATGCCATGAAACAGGATATCGCAGACCGCACCAATGCGCTGCGGCGTGAAAAAGGTGTTGCCGCGCTGCGTGTCAATGACAAGCTCATGCAGGCGGCGCAGGTCCGCGCCGATGAGATGGCTGCGCATACCGTCTATTCGCACACAAGACCGAATGGCGGAAAATTCAATACCGTCACGGATTGTCCCTACATGGCCGAAAATATCCATCGCATCGCAGATTGGGTGCTGTCTGACCAGACAC
>ERZ1503980.258-NODE-258-length-14123-cov-4.263861_pt1 | contig 14123 bp, 8 predicted proteins | sample MGYA00572096_ERZ1503980 | MGnify/ENA primary metagenome ERZ1503980 (study PRJEB39906, sample SAMEA3182106) | gut metagenome | biome: human; feature: gut; material: Stool; isolation source: human stools | place: Canada | collected 2013-02-26 ...
ATCTCTGGTATTTTATCTCCTACATTCATAATTATATATTATTTAAAAGTTATACTATTCTTCTATCTATTATTTCTTCCTTTTCACCCCTCTTACTGCCTCACTTTCCAATGGATTCTCGGGCCAGAAGTGCTTGGGGTAGCGGCGCTTCAGCTCCTTGCGCACCTCGAAGTAGGTGGATTGCCAGAAACTGGCGAGATCCTGCGTAAGCTGAACGGGCTTGAAACCCGGAGAGAGCAGCTCTAGCAACAGAGGCTGCCTGCCATCATCAACAGCTGGCGTCTGAGTCATTCCGAAGCATTCCTGCAGCCGGACACTGAGGATGGGTGCCTCGGCTCCCTGACGATAGTCGATGCGGATATGACTGCCCGATGGAACCACGATGTGGGTGGGTGCGAGGCGGTCTATCTCCTGCTGCTGCTCGTATGGAATCTGTGCCCAGAGGATTTCTGGGAGATTGAGCTTCCTGAGTTCAGTGGTGCTCGTCTTGAGCTTTCCGCCCTGTTCCAGATAGAAGGGCAACCATTCGCCGGCTGTCTCCATCAGGTGCGTGGTGGACAGATCGGGCAAATCCATTTCCGGGTGCCACGCTCTTACCTGCGCCACTCTCCGCTGCAACCGCTGAACGTCTTCGTTCCAATCCAGCATGCTGAGTCCCTCCTTCCGGATGGCGGTGCAGAGAATATGGATAATCTGCTGCCTGTCGGCATCCTGGAGCGGTTTGCTATCCACCACCAGGGTTCCGATGCGTCGCTCTCTCTGCATCCTGATCATTCCCGCCTTACTGTCCCACGAGATGTTGTCGAACTCGTGGGTAGGGAGGTCGTTGATGTTTACGGGAGCCGAAAGAAACACCCTGCCCGCTTTTCCCGAAGATGGAAGCGGGGTGGAAGCATTCGTGCCCGACGGCTGAGCAGATACATTGAGTGAGGCGATGGCGAGCCATTGCTGCGCCGACATTGCATCGCTTGAATCGATGAAGAGCGTCTTGCCGTTCGACATTCTGAAATGTCCGATATTATCGATGGCCATGGCGATGCGCTCTGGATAGGCTAGGGCAATCAGTCTGCCCACCTCCTCTGCATCCACTGGCTCATAGTCTTCCTTCACCTTGAGCATCCTTCGGTATTCCTGGGCTATCTGGGCGATGCGAGCCCATCTGCCCAGACTGTTTTTCTGTCGCTGCGAACGGAGGATGGAGAGGCGCAGCGCCATATCCGAATCCTCTGCGTCGCTCATCGGATCTTTCTCTTCCAGCAGGGCGGCAACGTCGCAGGCTAGAGCTTTGAGTGCAGAAGATTCTGAACTCATCATCATCTTGGCGATGCGCGGATGACAAGGCAATGTTGCCATCTTTCTGCCCAATGGGGTGATGCTGCCATTTGGTTCTATCGCTTCAAGAGAAAGAAGCAATTCCTTGGCATTAAGCAGATTACTGCTTGATGGTGGAGTAAGCCAGAGCAGCGACTGGGGATTGTTCTCGCCAAAGGCTGCAATGTCGAGTACCATCGATGTAAGGTCGGCTTCCTCTATCTCCGGTCGGCGCTGGTCTTCCATCAGATGTTCCGAGGTCTGAGTCCACAACCGGTAGCAGATTCCTTCTGCCACACGTCCGGCTCGTCCTTTTCTCTGGGTTGCCATATCCTTGCTGATGGTAACGGTTTCCAGGTGGCTCAATCCCGTTCGGGCATCGTAAACCAGTTTTCGGCAAAGTCCGGAATCCACCACGATCCTCACGCCTTCGATGGTAAGTGAGGTTTCTGCGATAGGTGTGGCGAGTACAATTTTCCTTTCTCCCTCTTTCGAAGGGGCTATGGCGAGGCGCTGCTTCTCGGGTGGAAGATTGCCGTAGAGTGGATAAACCTGAGGAACGGAAAGTTCAGCAGCAGATGATGAAGCAGCAGATAATGAAGCTGCTGCTCTGCTGAGGCTTGCATCCAATATCTCCTTGCATTTCAGAATCTCCGACTGTCCAGGAAGGAAAGCCAAAATATCGCCCTCGTGCTTATCGGCAGCCTTGAGGATGGTAGCCGCCACCTCTTTATATATGTCGTATCGTGCAATGTCGATTTCAGAATAAATGGTCTCTACGGGGAACATCCGTCCTTCGCTCTCTATCAATGGTGCCTGAAGAGCCTCGCAGATGGCAGTAGCATCTATGGTTGCCGACATGATGATGATCTTCAAATCTGGTCGGATGATTTCCTGTGCCTGTCGGGTGAGTGCTAGCGCCAGGTCGGAGTTGATGCTTCGCTCGTGAAACTCATCGAAGATGACGGCGCTCACTCCTTCGAGTGTGGCATCGTGGATGAGCATTCGGGTAAGTATTCCCTCGGTGAGCACCTCGATGCGGGTTTCTGAAGAAACCTTGTTCTCGAAGCGTACCCGATAACCCACGGTCTTGCCCACGGGTTCGCCCAAGATGCTAGCCATTCGTTCAGCTATCTGATGGGCAGCAAGGCGGCGTGGTTCCAGCATCAGAATCTTTCCCTGTGGGGTGGCTCCGAGGAGGGTGAGTGGGAGTATGGTGGATTTTCCTGCTCCCGGCGGAGCGGTAACAACAAGGTTTGCCGACTCCTTCAGGGTGCTGTTGATGGCGTCGGCTATCTGGAAGGCAGGAAGATGACCTGCCTGCTGTTTGATTCTATCGTAATTCATACTGCAAAGATACACATTATTTTTGTGATGGGCAAATGATTAGAAAGGTAATGCGTGAGAATGGCGAATCTTGTAGATTTTTTCCCTTATCTGGTTCCATTTGGCAAGGACCAGGTAGCCAGATACGACTGCCAGATAGAGAAGCATCAACTGAAGGAGTGACAGATGAAGATGGTCTATGCTGGCACCCGGCAACAGACTGGTAAGCCGGAAGACGGTATGGGTGGCTTGGGTAATGCTGGCAAGTACTGCTGCTACATGTTGCATCAGCCAGGTGCCGACGGAGGCAAGGCTGGAAATGTAGGTAAGGGGAGAAAGCAGCAGGAGTAGGGCACAAAGATAGAGGATGAGGGTGGCTGCCGGGATGGCGATGAAGCTGGTGAGCAGGGAGTAGCAGGATATTCTGCCGAAATAATAGACGATGAGCGGAAGCGTACCTATCTGTGCCGCCAGGGATACGCTGAATAATCCCCAGAGGCAACGGATGATCTTGCCGTGGGATTTGAGCAGGCCGAAGAGTGGGGGATAGAATATGAGGATGGAAGCCACGGCGAGAAAGGACATCTGGAAACTGATGTCGAAAAGATGGAAGGGATTCAGAAACAGCATGATGACATAGGCTAGTGCCAGGGTGTTGAGCGAAAGGTCGGGGCGCAGGGCTAACAGGCAGAAACTGTAGATGCTGAGCATGGAGGCTGATCTGACGGCACTAGGGGGAAAGCCGATAAAGACGACATACGCCCATACGGCAACGAGAGACAGGGCAATGGTGGGTCTGGAACGGCGCTTTCCGCCCAGAAGAATCACGAAGAGCTGGAAGATAATGCCTATGTGCAACCCGCTAACTGCCAGTATATGACTTGTGCCGGAGATGGAAAAGCTCTCCTTGGTTTCCCGGTCGAGTGAACCCTTATCGCCCATCGCCATCGCAGAAATCACGGCGAAATCCTGTCCGTTGATATGATAAGTATGCAGCTGCTGTTCCAGCTGCTGGCGGAAGGAACGGCTTGCCAGGATGGTGCGGTCGATGGGGGAGAGTGACTGGTAGATCATGATGCTGCCAGGCGCTTTCGTCTTATCGATATGATGGGAGGTGATGAAACCGCCCAGACAGAACAGGCAGAGCGACAGAAAGAGGCTCTGAAGAAGGACCAGCTGCTTGATTTTTCTGAAGAAGAGCCGGAAAAGCTGACGGTTTTCATTGAGTACATAGCTGCAGCCGGCTAAGGCTATGGCAATGATGGCTGCGATCAGCCAATAACGCGTGGAGAAGTAATCATAGCCGTATCTGGCTGTGATGATGCTAAGTGATAGTATGAGGCTGAAGAACATCAGTGGAGTGACTGGGAGTCTTTTGTTTCTGTCCATTTTAGCCGTGTTTTCAGGTTCGTTTAAAAAAGAGAAGCCCGACAAAAGGTTGGGATAGTCCAACTCTCTTATCGGGCTTCTCATATATATAATAATGTATAAGCCTGCCAGGAAGTAGGAATATATCATTTCGGGAGATTACTCTCTCTTGAGATTATTCTCTCTTGAGATTATTCTCTCTTGAGATTATTTGCCGAATCCGAAGATACGCTTGATGAATTTCTTCACAGGATTATCGTTCTTCTGTGGATTGACAACAGGAGCGTACTTGCGAGGACCGGAATTCTCAGAACCCTTCTTCTGCTGGTTCTGCTGAGCGCCACCCTGCTTCTTCTGGGCTACGCCTCTGCCTCGGCCATTGCTTCCAGGGCGAACGTTGTTCTCATTGCCTGGGCGCTGGTTGCCGTTAGACTGCTGATTGCCCTGCTGGTTGCCGTTCTCGTTGTTGCGCTGCTTATTGTTGTTGCGCTGTTTATTGTTGCGGCGCTTGTTGTTATTGCGGTTCTTCTGCTCGCCGTTGTGCTGCTCAGCGTTTCTCTGTTCATTGTTCTTGAACTCGCCATTCTTCTGTGCACCATTCTCGTGATTCTTCTGTGCACCATTCTCTCCATTGTTCTGAGGAGTCTTTTCCTGACGCTCGTTTGGCTTGTTTGGCTTGCGCTTGTGAGAAGTCTGGTCGCGGTCTTTCTGTCGGCGGTTCTTGGCGCTGTTCTTTCCGGCCTCGCCGTTTCCGCCGTTACCGCGTCTGTTGTTTCTTCCGTTTGCGCCTTTCTTCTTCGGCTTGTTGAGCTTGATGTATTCAGGACCTTCGCCGCATCCCTCAGGGAGAGGCATTTTGTCTACCACCTTCTCCAGGAATTTCTCTATCTGCTGGAACCAGTACTGGTCTTCTTCGCTTACGAAGGTGATGGCTCTACCATCGCGGTTGGCACGGGCTGTACGGCCGATGCGGTGAACATAATCCTCAGTATCGTGAGGAACGTCATAATTGATGACCATCTCGATATCATCAATATCGATTCCACGAGCCACGATATCCGTAGCAACCAGTACGTCGAACTGACCGCTCTTGAACTTGAACATCACATCATCGCGCTCTGCCTGCTCCAGGTCGGAGTGCATTGCACCGCAGTTGATGCCAATCTGCTGAAGGGCAGCAGCCAGCTGCTTTACCTTCATCTTGCTGCCGCTGAACACGATGACGCGCTTCATATCGCCAGCCTTGAAGATATCCTTGATGATGGTCATCTTCTGGGTCTCGTAACAAACGTAAGCCTCCTGCTTGATTTTCTCGGCAGGCTTGCTTACGGCAAGCTTGATCTCTACAGGATCCTTGAGCAGGGCCTTGGCAAGTTCCTCAATTTTCTCAGGCATGGTGGCAGAGAACATGATGGTCTGGCAGGTCTTTGGCAACTTGGAAGCGATGGTATTGATGTCTTCTGAGAAGCCCATGTCGAGCATGCGGTCGGCCTCATCGAGAATGAAGAAGCTTACCTTGCTCAAATCTACATTACCCAGGGAAATGTGGGTGATGAGGCGACCTGGAGTAGCAATCACGACATCAGCACCCATGCGGAGACTCTTCAGTTCCTGATCGTAGCGGTTGCCGTCGTTGCCGCCATAAACAGCCACGCTGCTCACATCCTGCAGGTAGTAGCCGAAGCCCTGCATGGCCTGGTCTATCTGCTGGGCCAACTCGCGGGTTGGCGACATGATGACGCAGTTGATGGCGTCTTTCGGATAGCCGCCATCATCAAGTTTGCTCAATACGGGGAGCAGATAGGCTGCTGTCTTACCCGTTCCGGTCTGTGCCACGCCCAATACGTCGTGACCTTCCAATATCTCAGGGATACATTTTTCTTGTACAGGGGTGCAAGTGTCGAAGCGCATGTCATATAATGCGTCGAGCACGTTGTCATTCAAATCTAATTCGTCGAAATACATTCTTTTCCTTTCTTTTGTTGACCATTGAGCCGGATGAATCTTCATCCGTTCCAATGGTCAAGGTTCTTTGTTTCAATGTTTAATTACCTTGGTGCCTTGCGGTAGCAGAAGTAGGCAACGAAGGCGAAGATGATGTTCGGCAACCAAGCGGCAAGTGCCGGAGGGAAGTTTGCCTGGATGGCAAAGGTTGCCGATACGGTTTGCAGCATGATGTAGCCGAAGCTCAGTGCAAGACCGATTCCCAAGGATAGGCCCATACCTCCCTTTCGCTTGCGCGATGAAAGCGAAACACCGATGATGGTGAGGATGAAGGAGGCAAACGAGGCGGCGATGCGCTTGTGGTATTCTACCTGATACTGCACCACATTGCCCGAACCGCGGTTGATCTGCTTGGAAATATACTCCTTCAGTTCCGGACTGGTGAAGGTTTCCTGCTGACCCTTGGAATAAACCAGGTCGGTAGGCTCCATCGTAATCAGCGTATCCTTCTGTGCTCCGCTGGTGATGTGCTCCTTCATACCTTTCAGCTGGCGCACCTTCCAGTTGCTCAGCTTCCAGTGGTATTTGCTGTCGGAGATCGTATCATACTGAATCTCCATCGCCGTAAGGTGGCTTACGAGTTTCTTCTCCTGGAACTTGTCGAGGCAGAATCCGTAACCCCGCTTCGAGTTGTTGTCGTAGTGCTGCATATAGGCAATTACGCCCTTATCTACCTGCAGCTGTACGTTTTCGGCAGAAGTATTCTTCTTCTTGTTCTTGTACATCGTCTCAAAGTTCTGGCGTACTACCGTGCCGTGTGGAATCACGTAGGCAGAGAGTACATAGCTCAAGGCTGAGAGCATGATGCAGGTGATGAGGTAAGGACGAAGGAGTCGCTTGAAGGAAACACCTGATGCCAGAATGGCGATGATTTCAGAGTTGCCTGCCAGCTTCGACGTGAAGAGGATGACCGCCACAAACACGAACAACGCACTGAAGAGGTTGGCGAAGTAAGGGATGAAGTTGGCATAATAATCGAAGATGATGGCCTTGGCTGGTGCATGATACTCCGTGAACTTCGCCAGGTTCTCATTGAAGTCGAACACGATGGAGATGGAGATGATCAGTGCAATCGAGAAGAAGTAGTAGCCTAAGAACTTCTTGATAATGTACCAGTCTAACCGCTTGATGTATCTCAGTGGGTTGAGATACCTGAGCACCCTGAGGAATCGCAGCTTGTGCCCGATCCAGCCTAGAATGCGGGCTATGCGCTGCAGGATGGCAATGAGCCAGCCGAAGCGAGATTCGAAGGCTCTGCCCATCTTGAGCAGTCTGCGATGTTTTCTGATGTATTTATAATCTTTCATCATTTAATGTAAAATATGTATAGGAGCATCCTATAAAGTTCAATGCTCAACGCTCAAGCTAGATTCGTCGGCCGAGTTGATCGATGATAGAGCGTTTCCACTCTACGAAGTCGCCCTGCTCGATATGGTGGCGTGCATCTGTAACGAGACGGAGATAGAACGACAGGTTGTGGATGCTGGCAATCTGCATGGCAAGGAGCTCCTGGGCCTTGAAGAGATGGTGCAGGTAGGCCTTGGTGGTAATCTGGTCGATGTCGCAGCCGTCTGGATCCACTGGACTGAAATCCATCTCCCACTTCTTGTTGCGCATGTTCATCGTACCATTATAGGTAAAGAGCATCGCATTGCGGCCGTTGCGGGTCGGCATTACGCAGTCGAACATATCAACACCGCGCTCGATGGCCTCGAGCAGGTTCTGGGGAGTTCCTACGCCCATCAGGTAGCGAGGCTTGTCCTTTGGAAGAATCTCATTCACCACCTCGATCATTTCGTACATCACCTCGGTAGGCTCGCCTACGGCAAGACCGCCGATGGCATTTCCGTCGGCTCCCTTGTCGGCAATGTACTTGGCTGCTTCGCGGCGCAGCTCTGGGAAAGTACAGCCCTGGACGATAGGGAAGAGGCTCTGCTGATAACCGTAGAGAGGTTCTGTCTCGTCGAAGCGCTTGATGCAGCGGTCGAGCCAGCGCTGAGTCATCTCCAGACTCTTCTTCGCATACATGAAGTCGCTTTGTCCGGGAGGACACTCATCGAAAGCCATCATGATGTCGGCACCGATGATGCGTTCTGTATCCATCACGTTCTCTGGAGTGAAGAAATGCTTGCTGCCATCGATGTGGGAACGGAACTCGCAGCCCTCTTCTCTGAGCTTGCGGATTCCGGTAAGCGAGAATACCTGGAAGCCGCCGCTGTCGGTGAGGATAGGACGGTCCCAGCCGTTGAACTTATGCAGTCCGCCTGCCGCCTTGATGACTTCGAGTCCCGGGCGCAGGTAGAGATGGTAGGTGTTTCCCAGGATGATCTGGGCCTTTACCTGCTGGCGCAATTCTTCGAAATGTACACCCTTTACGCTGCCCACAGTTCCCACAGGCATGAAGATTGGAGTCTTGATCTGTCCGTGGTCGGTGGTGATGATGCCGGTGCGAGCATCGCTTGCCTTATCTGTTACTTGTAGTTCAAATTTCATTTCTTTTCTTTTTTGTCATTTTCAGGAATGGTGAAGTCGATAGGGTGCTTTACCTTCTCGTCGGTGAGGGCAAACTCCCAGACATCTGCTACATCTTCTACATAATGGAATTCTACGCCCTTGAGATACTTTTCAGGAATGTCGAGGATGTTCTTCTTGTTTTCCTTGCAGATCACGATGTCGGTAATGCCGGCACGCTTGGCTGCCAGGATCTTCTCCTTGATGCCTCCCACTGGGAGTACCTTGCCGCGAAGGGTAATCTCGCCGGTCATGGCTATGTTCTTGCGAACCTTGCGCTGGGTGATGGCCGAAGCGATACTGGTGGCAATGGTAATACCTGCCGAAGGACCGTCTTTTGGCGTTGCTCCTTCAGGTACGTGGATATGGATGTTCCAGTTTTCAAAGATGCGGTAATCCACGCCCAGCAGGTCGATATGCGCCTTGATGTATTCCAGGGCGATGATAGCCGATTCCTTCATCACGTCTCCCAGGTTACCGGTCAGGGTAAGCTTGCCCTGTCTTCCCTTGCTCAGCGAGGTTTCGATAAAGAGAATCTCGCCGCCCACAGAGGTCCATGCAAGTCCTGTTACTACTCCTGCATAATCGTTGCCCTGATAGATGTCGCGGGTGAATGGGGCGGTGCCGAGAATCTCCTTCAGGTCTGATGCGGTGATGGATGGCTTCTCCAATTCCTTGGAATAGGCTAGCTTGTAGGCCATCTTGCGCAGTCCTTTGTTGATTTGCTTCTTGAGCTGGCGCACACCGCTTTCTCGGGTGTAGTGCTCGATGATGCCCTCGATGGCTGCCTTGTTGAAGCTTACCTTCGGGGTGAACTTGTCGAGACCTGTATTCTCCAATTCCTTCGGAATCAGGTGGCGCTTGGCAATCTCTATCTTCTCCTCCGTAATGTAGCCGCCTACTTCGATGAGCTCCATTCGGTCGAGCAAAGGACGTGGGATTGAGCTGATGTCATTGGCGGTTGCGATGAAGAGAACCTTAGAGAGGTCGTAATCCACATCCAGGTAATTGTCGTGGAAGGTGTTGTTCTGCTCTGGGTCGAGTACTTCAAGCAAGGCTGATGCTGGATCACCCTGGTGGTTATTGGCAGAAACCTTGTCTATCTCGTCGAGGATGAAGACAGGGTTGCTGCTGCCTGCCTTGAGGATGTTCTTGACAATGCGGCCAGGCATGGCTCCGATATAAGTGCGGCGGTGACCGCGAATCTCGGCTTCATCGTGCAGACCGCCCAGAGACATTCTCACGTATTTGCGCTTCATGGCCTTGGCAATGCTCTTGCCCAGACTGGTCTTGCCTACTCCCGGAGGACCATAGAGGCAGAGAATCGGACTCTGCATTCCACCCTTCAGGGATCTTACGGCAAGATATTCCAGAATGCGTTCCTTTACTTTCTCCATGCCGTAGTGGTCCTGGTTGAGAATCTTCTGGGCATGAGACAGGCTGAGGTCATCCTCGGTGTATTCGCCCCAAGGCAAATCTACCAGCGTCTGCAGATAGTTGAGCTGGATAGGGTAGTCTGGGCTCTGAGGATGGATGTTGTCGAGTTTGGCCAACTCTTTCTGAAAAACCTTCTGGGTTGCCTCGTTCCATTTCTTGGTCTTGGCTTTTTCGAGCAGCTCCTTCTTTTCCGGACTGCTTTCGCCTTCGCCCAGCTCTTCCTTGATGTTCTTGATCTGCTGCTTCAGGTAATATTCCTTCTGCTGCTCGTCGAGATCAAACTGAGTCTTGTTCCTGATTTCATTTTGCAGGTAGAGCAGTTTCTGCTCCTTGTGCAAGGCCTTGAGTGCCTCTATCAGTCGCTCTGACAGCTTCTCCTGTTCCAGCATCTTGATCTTGTCTTCTGCCGTAAAAGGCAGGGAGGTGCAGATGAAGTTGCATTTCACGAAGCGATTGGTAATCTCATTGATCGCATAGACAGCCTCGTTGGGAATGTTCTCATTGTACTGAATGAATTTGATAGATTCCTCGAAGAATGTTTGGGTCAATGCCTTGAACATAGGATCTTCGGCTTCCTTTTCGGTAGGCCAGGTTTCTGGAAGACTTTCTACATCGGCAAGGTAGAATGGTTCCTTATCTACAATCTGCTTCATCTTGCATCTGCCTAAACCCTGTACGATGATGGTTTTCTGATGCTCATCGTTTGGCATGTTGATGACTCTCATCAACTTGGCAAATGTTCCGGTTTCGTACAAGTCTTCCTGATTAGGTGAGTCTATGTCCGCATGCTTCTGGCAAAAGATGCAGAATACTGTTTCTGGATTTTGCTCCAGCATATTTGCCAACTCCTTGCTTTCCGCCCTGCCTATCAAGATAGGAGTAAGCACGGATGGAAAAACCACCAGGTCGCGAGTGCAGAGGGTAGGATAGATTCCTGCCTCCCTTTCTTGTATCAATACGGATGCATCGCCCTCAAAGTCGGCTATCATCTGGATTTGTGTATTCGAATTTCTGTTCATATTCTATTTGATAAACACTTTTTGGGGTGTATATGAATTTCTGTTCTATTTTGATAAACACTTTTTGGGGTGTATATTCTCTTGAATATATATTTATAGGGTGCAAAGTTAGTGATTTTTGCCGAGAATCCCATCGTTTTTTCCGAAAATCACCTCTTTATTAGATATTATTATTAATATAAGCAAGAAGACTGTAATAAAATGCTGATTTTTGCGTTACTATTTTAAAAGTAAAACTATGACTGGATTTAAATTCAAACAATTTGAGATTCATCAGGATCGTTGCGCCATGAAAGTGGGAACGGATGGTGTGCTGCTGGGGGCATGGGCACCTGGCGGTAAACGCATTTTGGATGTCGGGTCGGGTACCGGACTCATTTCGCTGATGATGGCGCAGCGCTTCCCTGAGGCGCAGGTGTTGGGTATTGATATGGATGGAGAGGCTTGTGAGGAGGCTGCTGAGAATGTGGCGGCAAGTCCTTTTGCCGATCGTGTCGAAATAGAGTGCTGCCGATTGCAGGACTATCATTCTGCGGAGTCTTTTGATGCAATCGTAAGCAATCCTCCTTTTTTCTTGAATAGCCTAAAAAATCCAGACAGTAAACGTACGATGGCCCGCCATACGGATAGCTTGCCTTTCAGAGATCTTTTCAGGGGAGCAAAAATGCTGCTGAGTGATGATGGAGTTTTTTCAGTGATAGTTCCTTCTGAGGTTCTTGAGGTGGTTGTTTCGGAAGCTTGTATGCTAGGATTTTATCTTGTCAGGCAGTGTGGCGTTAAGACAGTGGAGCGCAAACAGCCTAAACGCTATCTTCTGTCGTTCGCAAAGCATCGGTATAATGGTATGGAAAATACTATAAAAACAATGACCGATTCCGAGGGGAACCGGTCAGAATGGTATGCGAAAATTACAGAAGGATTTTATGTCAGGTAGGGGCTAGAGATTCAGCTTTCTCTGTACGAGCTTACTGATGGCTCCTACTCGCTTGCTTTGGCGCTGGATGTCTTTGTGAATGTCATCGCGCACTATATTTATGTCATTGAAGAAATCGGCAAAGGCCGATTGAATGATGTTCGGCTTGCGTACACTCTTGTCTGCAAACGGATTTACAATCATCTTGATGCCTTTTTCTTCCATGTGCACATCTATGTCGGCGCCAGTCATCACAGGGTCGCCGTCATAATGGATGACACCCGGCTTGCTGCGGGTGATGTGGAGCTTCTTGCACCGGAAAGACTTGATCTTCGAGTTTTTGTCGAGGGTCTTGTTGAACATGTCGAAACTAACCTGTGAAGCTTCGATGACATCAAACGGTTCCATGATGACCACATCCATCAATCCATCGCTCATAGATGCCTGTGGGGCAATATAGGCGTTGTTGCCGTATTGGGAAGCGTTGGCACATGAGATGAGAAACGCTTTATATTGTTTTGTTCCAGTCTCATCCTCCAGAGTATATGTTTCAGGCTCATATTTCAAGCCTTCTCTCAGAATGTTCTCTGCATAGCTGATTGGCCCACGCTTTCCGCTTTCTGCAAACTTCATGCTGACAAAGGCATCGAAGCCCATTCCGCAAGTGCAGAAGAATGGATATTCGTTGATGACTCCGTAGTCAAGGTCGTGTATTTTGCAGGCGTTGATGATCTCAATGCTTTTCTTTAGGTTCATTGGCAACAGCAGGTGGCGCGCCAGGCCGTTTCCTGAGCCGCAAGGCAGAATACCTAATGCTGAGTCGGAATGGACGAGGGAACGGGCCACCTCGTTCACGGTACCATCGCCACCTACAGCAACCACAATGTCTGCATGGTTGTCTCTGGCTTCGGCTGCCAGTTCTGAGGCGTGTCCTGGTCTTTCAGTCATTTTTATCTCGTACTCGAACTGCTCCTTGTCCAAAGTAGAATCTATCAAACTGGGAACCGCTGCTTTGCTGCTGGTTCCAGAAATCGGGTTCATGATGAAAACTATCTTTTTTTTCATATCTTAGTCAAGAAATTGTATTTTTAAACTGCAAAAGTAATAAAAATCCCTAAAATGGCAAGAAATATCTACTAAAAAAAGCATAAAAGTAAACTTTCTTAGGAAAAAAGCGGTTTTATTAGTCTTTTTTTGTATCTTTGCAGCCTGAAACTAGAAAATAAATTAAAATAGAAATAAAGTACACCTATTATAATGGGACAATTACAAGAAAGATACAAGAATTATCGTGTACCTCAGAAGTATATGGAAGCCGGTGTGTATCCATACTTCCGTGAGATTACAAGTAAGCAGATGACAGAGGTAACTGACATCGACGGTCACAAGATCTTGATGTTCGGTTCTAATGCTTACCAGGGTTTGACAAATGATCAGCGTGTTATCGATGCAGCTAAGGCTGCTCTTGACAAGTATGGCTCAGGCTGTGCTGGTAGCCGCTTCCTCAATGGTACACTCGATTTGCATGTGCAGCTCGAAAAAGAGCTTGCTGAGTTTATGGGCAAGGATGAGACATTGTGCTTCTCTACTGGTTTCTCTGTAAATCAGGGTGTGTTGGCATGTGTTGTAGGTCGTAACGACTATATCATCTGTGACGATCGTGACCACGCCAGTATCGTAGATGGCCGTCGTCTTTCATTCGCTACCCAACTTCACTACAAGCACAATGATATGGAAGATTTGGAGCGCGTGCTCTGTAAGCTTCCTGAGGATGCAATCAAGCTCATCGTTGTGGATGGCGTGTTCTCTATGGAGGGCGATTTGGCTAACTTGCCAGAGATCGTGAAGCTGAAGCATAAGTACAACTGCTCTATCATGGTAGATGAGGCTCATGGCCTTGGCGTGTTTGGTAAGCAGGGACGTGGCGTTTGCGACCACTTCGGTCTGACCGATGAGGTAGATCTCATCATGGGTACCTTCTCTAAGAGTCTGGCATCTATCGGTGGTTTCATCGCATCAGATAAGGATACCATCAATTTCCTCCGTCACAACTGCCGTACCTACATCTTCAGTGCATCCAATACTCCAGCAGCTACAGCAGCAGCGCTTGAGGCACTCCACATCATTCAGAATGAGCCAGAGCGTTTTGAGAATCTTTGGGATGTTACCAACTATGCTTTGAAGCGTTTCCGTGAGGAAGGTTTCGAAATTGGCGAGACAGAGAGTCCTATCAT
>ERZ1503980.299-NODE-299-length-12868-cov-5.452587_pt1 | contig 12868 bp, 10 predicted proteins | sample MGYA00572096_ERZ1503980 | MGnify/ENA primary metagenome ERZ1503980 (study PRJEB39906, sample SAMEA3182106) | gut metagenome | biome: human; feature: gut; material: Stool; isolation source: human stools | place: Canada | collected 2013-02-26 ...
GTATTGGAAGATGGCGAAAATCTTGCTGGCTCCCGAAATGTTCTGATAGACCTTCATGGCATTCTGGTGCTCGCTATCTATCGGAAGAAAGTCGGCAATATCTTCCTTGTAGTTCAGTCTGGTAACTGCAAGGAGGAGTATGAGCGTGATTGCTACGGATGAGCAGATGTCACTCAGCCGATGCGTCTTGAGATAATCGTATATTTTCAGAATCAGTTCTGTCATTTTCTTATTTCTTATTTTTTCTGCTTCTTACTTATTTTTTCTTCTACTTCTGCTTACTTGTTGTTTACAGGGTTGGCGTAAATGCCCAGATAAATATCTTTCAGCATTTCGATGTCGCAAGTATCATAATGTTCCAATTCTCTGACGTGTGCCAAGAATTCTTCCTTCTGTTGCGGGGTATAGAAATCCTGGTATTTTCTGGTGCCGTACCGCAGGTCGTAAGCGATGTAATTGTTGGGATACAGACGATAGGCCTTGTTGATGCGCTCGTCCAGCAGATGGGCTACAGCCTTGTGATATTCGTTGCTCGTAAGCTGTTCCAGTTTCATCAGTTCCATGCGGGAAATCGGTTCGCAGATTTCTATGTGTACCCTACCTTTGGGTTGGGAGATTCCCGTCAGAATACTGTTCAGATCTTCGCCCGGCTTTTTGGTGTATTTGGCAAACTGGCTTTCGTAGAGTTCGAGCGTTTTCAGAATATCGCATGATTCCCATTCGTAGGAAACGGCTACAGGTACGATGTGCAACTGGTCTATTGCCTTGATTTTATCATCCGGGCAAGACATGCAGAACATCTTGATGATGCCCTGGTCTGTCGTGTCGTTTCCATCCTTGGTCCTGCCGTTTCGCTGGGCTATCCAGATGGACTGTCCTTTCTCCTGAATCACGAAGCGGATGTAATCGGACAGGTGTCTGGAACAGCGATAGAATTCCTTCAGACTTCCGCCCGGGCGTTCCACCTTGAACATCTTGTTGCATTTGCCAATATCGATAATCAACTGGTTGGACATCAGATTGGCACCAAAGGTAATCTCTGTGGTGTCGAAGCCGTGATTGAGCAGGAAATATTGGAGAAGACTGGAGTCTAACATGATGTCTCGATGATTGGAAACATAGAGATAATGCCCTTCAGGACTCAGCTTGTCGAGTCCTGAGCAGGAAAATTCCGTGATGCTGTTTTCTATCACCTGCTGGTTGACTTTACTCATCGTGTCCTGTTGAAATTCCCTAACCGTCTGGTAGTTGGCTATGCGTTGACGGATTTCTTTGACCGATTCTTCCGGATAGACGTATGCAGAAAGAATCGGAAACGATGAACTGTGGGCGATGCGCTGCATGGCCTCAAGAAATTCATCGGGATTGTATGGGCGAATATCGTCAAAATCTGTTATGTTCATATTGGAATCTTTTTTGTTCTTTCATTATTGGGTCTGAAGTTTTCTGATCCAAACTAAAAACTCTTTCTTCCATTGCCGACATTCGGGCGAACCCTTTGTGTCGGAGGCTCCAAATCCATGTCCTCCCGTCTTGTATTGGATGTATTGATGGGGAATGTGATGGACAGTCAGGGCGGAATCGAGCAATTCTGAGTTCTGGTATTTTACGATAGGATCATCCTTGCAGTTTACCAGAAACACGGGTGGACAACTGGCTGAAATATGATGCTCAATAGACAGGGAGTCTCGAAGCAGTCTGCTGTTTTTGCGGTTGTCACCCAACAAGGCTCTGCGCGACCGCTTGTGAACGTATTTTCCGTTCATGGTAACGACCGGATAGATGGGGGCAACAAACATCAGGGGAAGTTTACGCAGGGTAACTCCCGACAGTACAAGATGCCCGCCTGCAGAAAAGCCCATCGCTCCAATGCTGTCGGAGCAGACTCCGTATTCCCTTGCGCGTTCCTTAATATATAAGGTGGCTTGGGTCAGGTCGTCCAATGCATCAGGGTATCGGACTCCTCTGAACAGATGGCGGTAATGCAGGAAGAAGGCCATGAATCCGGCAGTACGGTAATGGAGCACGAATGCAGAGATTCCGTTGTTCTGCAACCATTTGCCCACTTCGTGTCCTTCGCCATTCATATCGTGCCAGAGGTAACTTCCTCCAGGACATACGATGACAGCCATCTTGCTGCCACCTTTTGCCAGATATGCAGTCATTTCCACATTCTTTCTGCATGCTGTGCCTTGCCAGATGTTGACTTTCTCCTGTGCCTTCAGTATCTGGAGACATAGGAGGACGAACCCTATTATGATCATCAGTCTTTGCTTCATCGGTTTAATTCTCATTCTTTCCGATTTCATTTATTTTATGGAGTATGGAATTTCTTCCTAAAATAGTCTCGGCGGTATTGATTGCCGTCAGGGGAACGCCGCAGAAACCATGAAGGTTGTTGTTCTGACCTGTCAGCAACAGGTTATCCACCTTGGTAACCACGGGGACCTGCGATAATGCGATGTTTTTATAGTCCTTGCTGAATCCGCTCAGCGCTCCGTCTTTCACTCCATAAAAGTCGCGAATAGTCAATGGAGAAGCCGTGATGATTCTGTCGATACATGCTCCGAACCCCGGGTGAATTTCCTCGATATGAGAGAGGAGCTGTTGTGCTTTCTGGGCTTTCCAAGTTTCGTATTCCTCGCCCCGATGCCCCACGGTGGTCTGTTCCCATTTCTTTACTTCATCATAGAGCATAGGTGCGGTGATGAGGACTTTTGAACTGTATTTGCCCTGATTCTCGTCTGGCGGAGTCATCAACAGGAAGCCTAAAGGCCAGGTGTCGTGCTGCTCGCCGAATTTCCATATTTCATCGTATCGGGTCATGTAATATTCCGAATGATTGATGTATGGGAAGCAGTCGGGCTTCAGTTTGATATAGACGGAAAACGCTGAATAGGAATTTGGAATCTGATTCAGGCGCTCTCTATAAGCCTTGGGGAAAGCTTTTTCGGGCATCCGTTTCAAGAGGGTGCAAGGGTGAATGGCAGAGATGAAGTAGTCGCCCTGAAAGATTTCTCCCTGCCGGGTTCTTACGTACTCCACATGACGGTTGTTGACTTCCACCCATTCTACTTCTGTATGGGTGAGCACCTTTCCTCCTGCCTGTTCGATTACGGAAACAAGCAGTTGGGCAAAATGTTGACTTCCTCCTACAAACCGGCTGGTGCCTTGGATGTAGAGGGTGGAGATGATGGCGTGGACAAAGGCTGGCGTTTCGTCCTGTCTGCCTCCATAAAGCGGATTCATGTAGGAAACGATGCTCCGGAGCTTGGGATTCTGGATGTATTTTGCAACAAAAGCATCTGCTGCCATCAGAAAATCATCGGTATGAACCTGAAGGAAATCGGTCGTAGGACGGAGATGAAACAGGTCGATGGAGTCGCTAATGGCAAATACGGCATCTACATAGCGTTGCAGATTTTCCCGTTCTTCCGGGAAATAAGCAGATAATGAGTTGATGAAACCTTCTTTTCCTTTCTGGAGCTGGTAGGTCTGCTGGTCTTCTGCAAAGTAAAGGCAGTCTGTGCAGTCTGCATCTACATCTTTGATTTTCACCTGGTCCAGGATGCCCAAGTATTCGCAGATGCGGTAGATGTTTCCGCCAGGTTGCATTCCGCCTATGACGTGCATTCCTGTATCAAAGGATTCACCGAAGCGATGGAAACTCTGGAGTCCACCACCAGCCGTAGCGTTCTTTTCGAGCACAGTAACCCGTAAGCCTTCCTTGGCAAGGATGGCTCCAGTAAACAGTCCTCCCAAACCTCCTCCTATGATGATAGCCGTCTTCATTCGTTACATTTTTTTATCTGTTCGTAAATGGTCCTGGCAGTCAGAAACTCCGAGCAAGTTACGATGGTTCCTACCAGGACTCCCAACATTCCGTGGGAGTTGATGTTCTGTCCTGTCTGAAATACATTAGGTACTTTGGTGCGTTGGGGCACCCTGTATGCAGCACCCTTTGTGATGTCTTTGGCAATACCATACATGGCTCCGTCCTCTGTTCCCGTATAGTCAAGATAGGTGAGTGGGGTGGCAGTATTGTATTCCGCAATATGATCTCTGAGTCCAGGGAAATGAGTTTCCACAACGTCCAACAGCTTTTCTGCTTTCTGGCGCTTGAAAGTTTCATATTCCTCTCCTCTCTTTCCTACGGAAGAACCTTTCCAGCGGGCCACTTCTTCCATCTTCATATAGGAGAGAATAACTCCTGATGAAGCGTAGGTTGTAGGGGTGGAGTCTGCACAGAAATGCATGTACAGAAATCCCTTGGGCCAGGATGCTTCCGAGTAATTTTCACAATTCCATGGCGTATTGCCCTGATAACCATAGTAATTGTAGTTGAGGTAGGGCACTTCATGTTCCTTGAACCGCAGGAAAACAGAGAAGCAGCCTACTGTTTGGGGAATGCTGTTGATGCGGTTTCTGTAGGCAGGCCGTATCAGTTTGGTGTCGAGCATTTCTAAGGTGCGTTTGGGGTGCGCATCTGAAATCACGTAGTCGCAAGGGAAGAATACGGTTTTCTTTTCCTTTTTGTTCCAAACCTCTATTCCCGTTGCCTGTTTGTCGTCGCAGACGATGTGTCTTGCCTGATGGAGAGTAAGTATTTCTCCTCCGTATCTCTGGAGCGTATTGGCAAGTGCTTGGGCAACAGAATCGCTTCCTCCCTTTATGCGGTAAGCACTCTGGTTGTAGAAATCCATGATGAAGGCATGGGTAGAGAAGGGAGTCTTGTCTTTCTCTGCTGCATAGAGGGGGAGATTGCCCACCAGTACTTTCGCCAGGGTAGGGTCGGTAATCAGTTCGTCAATTACCTCGTTGATGGAGCGCAGCTGGTATTCTGTGTTGATGACGGAATCTGATTCTGCATCTTTCAGAGCGTGCAGGGAAGAAGCCTGGGCGATTTTTTCCACCAGATCGTAATATCTGATGAGATTCTCATGCTGGTCTGGAAAGTATTCTGTCATCTGCTGGATGAAATTCTCTCTGCCATTGGCAAACTTGTATTTCTTGCCAGCTAAGGCTACCACATCATAACCGGAAGGATCCAGTTGGGAAAGTTGCACATCCCTGTCTATCTCCAGATAGCGCATCAGTTTGGACAGAGTCTGACCTTCTGCAGCACTTCCGATAAAGTGCATTCCGGTTTCAAACTTGGCACCATGGCGATAGAAGCATTGTAAGCAACCGCCTATTTGCTGCGACTGCTCCAACAGCGTAACGTGATAACCATTCTTGGCTAAAATCACGCCACATGACAGACCTCCCAGTCCACTTCCTATAATAATAACTCTTTTCAATTCAGACTCTTTTTTCTATTTCGTTTGCGATTTCTTCGTATCTCTCCTTATATTGTTTGCGCAATGTGGAGGCTTGTTTTCTCAATTCTCCCATGGCTTGCAATTCCTTCCTGCTTATCGGATTTCCCACTTCGATATAGAAGATACCCTTGCGCAGATGGTAGGTTTTCTTAGGGAGAATTTTGCCTGGTCCATAAAGGTACATAGGCAATATTTCCAATCCGAGTTCCTGCGACAGATAGAATGCTCCCTGATGGAATCTGCCTATACGACAGTCCTTGGAACGGGTTCCTTCGGGATAAACGGCAATACTGTAGCCCCGATCTACCAGCGAACGGAGTTGCGGCATCAGCGGTTCCAAACCCTCTATTACGGGAAGATATTCTGCATGACGAATCAGAAAACCATAAGTAGGATTGTTCCAAACCCATTGGTTTGTCAGAAACACAATCTTGGGTGTAAAGACCAGTTGGCACATCAGATCCAAATGCGACTGGTGGTTGCAGATGATGATGCGGGGCTTATCAAAATCGAATCTTACCGGTTCTTTTCCCTTGATGATCATTCCGCCGACTTTTCTGATGAATTTAGTGCCGGGAATACCGTGATGAATCATCACAAATCTGGCTGCATGATAAATCAGTTTATGGAGCCGAACCTGTTTCTTTTCGGTCATCCTTCCGATTTTGATGTAGAGCCAGGCCAAGGGCGTGATGATGACCATCATAAAGAAGAGGAAGAACAACAGGGAATAAGCCGTTCTCAGAAATGTTGCCATCTTGCGATAAAGACGGCAAGGCAGACCATAGATAATTGCCAACACACACAATAGGGTGTTGAGGAGGCTGATGCGAGCGAAATCCATGCCTGGTCGGAAATGGCTTATCCGTTCCTCGCGTGGCGGATAATATACCTGGATAGGGATGGAAACAATCTCCGTTCCGTGCCAGGAGGCGAAAACCAAGAGTTCCAATTCGGCTTCGTATCTGTTGGTGAGCAGGGATAAGCCGTGGAGCTTGTGCAGAGGGTAGAGGCGATAACCGGTCTGGGTATCCTCCAATCGTTTGCCTGTTTGTACGAAGAACCAGAAGTTGGAGAATTGATTGGCAAAATCACTTCCCTTGGAACGTTCAACACCTTGGAGTGGTCTTGCTCCAATGATGAGAGCTCCCGGATGTTCCTGATTGGCTTTCAGAAAGAGCGGAATATCTTCAGGTTTATGCTGACAATCCGCATCTAATGTAATGGCGTAGGCAAATCCCATGGACAAGGCTTTTCTGAAACCTTGTTGGAGAGCGTAGCCCTTACCTCGGTTTTGAGAATAAGCGACAATGGTAATGTTGTCAATCTCCCCAATGATCTGAGTAGTATTGTCTGTACAGCCATCATTGACGACAATGACATCATCACAAAAGCAGAGCGTCTCCTTCACTACTTTCCCAATGGTTTTCTCATTATTGAAAGTAGGGATGATTACGCAGATTCCTCTTGCTCTTAAAAGTCTTTTCTCATTTCTCATTTCTCATTTGTCATTTTTTTCTGCACGTGAAAGAGATTTTAGCTTTTGTCTCTTCATCGGAAGCAACGATGATTTGTGCTTTAACCTCTTGGGAATCTTCTGAAGTTTCAATTTTCTTGAAGGTATAAGAGATTTCCTTTTCTTTAAGAGGAGAAATAACAGAGAGGAATTTTACGTTTTTGACGTGGGTAATCTCCAAAGATTCCTGGAGAAGTTCAGCTAACAATTCCTTTCCGATTTGTAGAATGCAGACTCCTGGCGTAACAGGTTCGCCAGGGAAATGAGCCTGATAGATGAAATGCTCAGGGTTGAGGCGAAGACGAAAGGAAGTATTGCTTCTGCTCGAAAGAACTTCTTGGCATTTCTGCTGCAAGCCTGCTGCTTCCTTCTGCTGCAAGCCTGCTGCTTCCTTCTGCTGCAAGTTTCCCTGTTTGTCTGTTTCGACAATTGTATAAAGATGATTTTTCAGTTGCATCGTCCTGTTTATTTTTGTTTTTTATCCACTTTTTCCTCCAATTCCACTTTTTCCTTCAAATCCTCTTTTTCCTCCAATTCCACTTTTTTCTCCATTCTTTCTTTATCCTCCATATTCTCTTTTTCCTCCATCGTTTCTTTCAGTTCTGTGAATTGATAATGGATTTTGTATTTTTTATTATCGTATATGGAAATGCCATTTTGTAGGTTTTTGATAACCTGGGAGAAATCTTGCTTGAGCAGGCGTTTGATGTACCATTTGTCAAGCAACTGGATGACATTTTCCAGTTTCACTTTTCCTGTGACCGGCTGGTAGGTAAAGTCGAGAACAGAGATTCCAAATTCATTGAAAATGCTTCCCTTGTAGCCGTCCTTATCTCTTATCAGCATGCAAATTCCGCTCAGATAACCTTTCTTCATCTCAATCGACGCATTATATTTCATCTTGCTCCCGATACTGTCGGGTAAAGGATGCTGGTCTGCGATGTCTTGGGCTGAAATGGGTAGGAGGGGAAATAGGGAAAAGAGTCCCAAAAGACTCATAGAAAAGAGTCCACAAAGACTAATTGACTTGAAAAACTTTCGTATTGATGGCAGCATTGGTCTTGATATTTTTCAGTTCAATAATCGTTCTGTCTCCCTTTTTCTCTATGAGTTCCACCTGAGTAACCACAGATCTTGTTTTATGAAAGTGGAGTATGATTTTTTGAAACAGCATTTTCATCTGTTTCTGTTGAGGATAGAGCGTGGCGATGTATTCAGAAGAAGAACCGGTAAGTGCTACTTTGAAATCCCTCTTGTCGTTGAGGCAATTTCCCACAACGCTATTCATCATGATGCGGGCTATTTCCTTGAACATCTTGCTTTGGTTCACGTTGATCACATCGCTCCGCTTATTTTTCCGGATGAGAACTTTGGATCCGTTGATTACAAATGTATAAGCATAAGGAGAGGTGTATTCCCATCTGAGTCTGTTGCCCTGCTGGTAATACATCTTGCCCCGCGAAACCATTTTTTCATTGAGCATTCTGAGATGCTTGGTCTGTACGAAATCGCATTGCATCGACTTCATGCGGGAGGCAACAGTGCCTATCTGCTGCCTGACTTGTGCCTCGTTCCCCTTCTGCTGGGCAGAGATGGAAGAAAGGCATAAGCTGATAAACATGATTAAAAACAATAACTTTTTCATCTTGATTATCTATTATTCGTTTAATCTATTTTGCGATGAACCTATACTGATGAGGCATCATTTTGCGATGAGGCAACAACCTATCATGATGAACCCAATACCTAACCATTTCCAGACAGACACTTGTTCATGAAAGAACAGGATGGCTGCCAACATTCCGAAGACGTATGTGATGCTCACCATCGGGTAAGCAACGCTGAGCGGGAAATGTTTTACAATATACATCCATAGGAGAGAGGCTGTGCCGAAGAAAAGTCCACAGCAGGCAAACTGCCAGTTGAACAGGAGACTTAGCCAGAAATCTCTTGTCCAATCGAAGGGATGCATTTTCTGTAGGGCAAACTTCAGACATACCTGTCCTGCCGCTAAAAGCATGCTCTGCGTGATAGCTAAAAATATTACTCGCCACATGATAATACCATCGCTATAGAATGGATGGAAGGCAAGGCTTTTTCTCCACTCTGTGTTCTTAACTGGTTTAATAGCGGGGTACTTTCATCATGGCAGCCCACCAAAACCGTTTTTGCTTTTCCACTTGCTAATAGCATTTTCGCATCACGGATGGCCCAGTCAAGAGAATCTTCGCCCTGCGTATAGGTGATGTTGTAACCATGACAATGGGTCTTGATCGCAATATTGCTGCCTATGGTGTTGTGGGTACTCTGCATGAAATAAGTAGGTTTGAGCATTTCTTCCCCTTCTTCTTTCAGTTGGACAAGCAATTTCTCACTATTTTCCAAACATCCATAAGTAGTGCCCGTGATGATGGCATCCGGGGTGGCTATTCCTGCTTTTTCCAAAGCCTCTAAAGAGGAGAGTAATGAACTTTTCATGATCTTGCCCATTCTCCTGGCTTCCATCGGTTTTACATATTTGCGGATGTCGGACAAATCCTCTTCTGAGTTAATCTCTACAGTTGAAAGAATACGGATGTTGCTGGCAGTCTGCTGAGGCTCCCTTTCTGATCGTTGAGGCTTTCCTTCAGTCTGTATTGCTTCCCCTTCAGTCTGTGTTGCTTCCTCTTCTGTCGGATGAGTAGAAAAAATGAGCGAACTGTCATTTCCGCCAAATCCAAAGGAATTACAGAGAACATTTTCCAGCCTTACGTTTTCGATGCCTGTGCAAGGAATAATACCGTTTTCCATCTGTTTTTCCCAACCGAGATTGGCTGGGATGAAATGATGCTGCATGGCAAGCAGACAGATGATCGCCTCTATGCTTCCCGAGGCGCTGGTAGTATGTCCGGTAAATGATTTTGTACTTGAAATCCAAGGCATCTCTTTGCCAAATAACCGTTTGAGAGATTCGGATTCGCTCTGGTCATTATTGGGAGTTCCTGTACCATGTGCATTTACATATTGGATATCCTCCGGTTCTATGTGTGCCATATTCAAGGCTTCTTTCATCGCCAGGAAAGCTCCTTCTCCATTCTCAGACGAAGCGGTCTGGTGGTACGCATCGCAGGCATTGCCATAACCGGTAAGGTAAGCATGGGGTGTTTTCCCCTGATGGCGGGCTGCAGATTCTGATTCCAAGACTACGAATGCAGCGCCTTCTCCCAAGTTCAATCCTGCGCGGGTTGCATCAAACGGGCGGCAGCGCTTCTTGTCGAGAATCATCAGGGAATTGAAACCGTTGAGATGGAAGCGGGAAAGAGCTTCTGAACCTCCGGCAACAACGATGTCTGCTTCACCGGCTTCTAATAGTTTGGCTCCCAGCATGATGGCATTGGCGGCAGAAGAACAGGCTGTAGAGATGGTGGTCAATTCATCAAATCCACCTTGTCCTGTTGCCGATTCATTTCTGAAATAATCAGCAATCTTCTGTGTGCAGTTGCCTCCATCGTGGTGGTTGAGAAAAGCCAGTTCTTCCACCTTTGTTTCCTGCTGTGACTGAAATTGCTCGTAGAGTGGGTTGAAACTCTGTTCTGTAAGGTCCATTCCGCCAACCGTCGTTCCCGAAACGAGGACGATCTTCTTGTTGGAAGCAGAGACAGCAGAAAGGTCGATTCCAGCATCCTCCAGGGCTTGCCGGATGGCAAGGATTCCCATGAGTTCTGTGCGGCTCATCAGTTGCTTTTCTGGAATGCCGAGCCGTTTTTTCATTTGCTCATTAGACAAAGCGACCTCTCCTACAGGCAGTTCGTGATGAACCGACTGTAGAAATTGCATCTCTTTGATTCCCGACTTATGGGCGAGCAGAGACTGCAACACTTCCTCTTTATTGGTGCCGATGGCAGAAATAATGCCTTCGCCTGTGATAGCAATATTCATTTCTTTCTGTTCTTGCTCACATAGTCTGCAATCGTGGCAATACTTTTGAAAATAGCCTTACCTTCAGCAGGGTTAGCCAACTTGATTCCATATTTTTTATCCAGCAAGACGATGAGTTCCAGCGCATCAATCGAGTCCAGTCCCAGTCCGTCTCCAAAGAGCGCATCGTTCTCATCAATATCTTCAGGAGTCATTTCCTCGAGGTTTAATGCCTCTATGATTTCCTCCTTGAGTTCTTTAATCAATTCTTCCATACGATTTTATTTATATGATTTTAATATTTTATTTCTCATTTGTAATTTCTCATTTCTCATTTGTAATTTCTCATTTTCTTGATCTTCAGATCCGCTTCGAAATGCCTTTCGTCTTCATAATCAATCCAACCTGTCAGGAAACTTTTGCTTTGAGCGTCCCGACAGGAAGCCTGTAGGATTTCCTCCATCATCCTTTCGTCTTTATCGGGCAGGATGAAGAAGGAGGTTTCACCATGAAAATGATTCCTGATGGCAATCTCGCCCGTTACGATGTTAGGCAACGTATAGACGAAGATGGATGGACTTGGGAAATAATTGTCTTTATCGTTTATTGATTCCTTATAGTTCCTGTCAGAGGCGATGGAAGAGGAATGGTTGAAAAAGATGATTGCCCTTTCCTCCAGTAGCCTTTCCCCTTCCTCTTCTCTCCTTTCTACGTCCGTATCTCCCTTTTCAGCATTCAATAGGATTTCAGAAGCCACAAACCCCAGGCGGCTGAGCCCATCCATTTTGTAGAATTTCGGATAATTGCCTATCATCTGCCTGTAGAGAGATGTTAGGAGAGAGTGATGTCCGGCTCCTTCCTGTTCATCCAGTTTCTCATTCGCATTTTGATTTCCTTCCCAAAGCTTCTGATGGTCTAATACGACCTCTTCGGGAGTAATTCTTATCGCATGAGTGGTCGTGAATTCACGATTCTGTTGCTCTTTCTGCGATAAATCGATATATTCTCTTTCAGGACTCTTGGCTGCCCATATTGTAGCATTACAACCTCCGAATCCAGACAACATCTTGATGAAGCCTTTCTTGTCTGTCGGTCGGTTTTCAGCACAGATATTCATTTTCCCGGAAACTCCCAGTTCAGAGAAACCTCTGGTTCCCAAAATCGTATCATCATCAATTGCTTTCATGCTGATGATGGTTTCGAGAATGCCGGCAGCTCCCATCGTATGTCCCCAGAAACTTTTGTAGGCATTGGCGGGCAGATCTGACAGTCCTGCTCTTCCGATGGCAACAGATTCCATCTGGTCATTAAAAAGCGTGGCTGTACCATGAGCATTGATGAAAGCCAGATGCGCTTTCATGTCTATCTGTTTGCAAGTGGATGAAATCTCTTTCGTGAAGGATTCCAAAGTTCTTTGGAGGGACAGATACAGACCATCTGCAGTTTTGGAGGGGGTGCTGATATGGAAAGCGTCATTTCTGATGAAACCATCCCCCATTCGCCAGGAATTTCCCTGGATAGGATTTTTGCTCAGAATAAGGGTAGCAGCAGCTTCGCCTAAATTGAGTCCCATCCGTTCCATGTCAAATGGGCGACAAGGTTCTGGGGAAAGCGCTTTCAAGGATTGGAAACCGGACAGGATGAATTGCCGGGGCGTGTCGCAACCACATACGATGGCAGCATCATACAGGTCAGAATCTATCAGTCTGTTGCCCAAAATCAAGGCAGATAGTCCGGAAATACAAGCATTACAAACGACAATAGGTTTGGCGTCTATTCCCAACTGGCTGGCTATTCTTTGCGCAGAATCTGCCAAGGAAATATTTTCCTCAATATTTCCTTTCGTAGAACTGAGAATAAAAGCTGTGCGCTTTCCTTTCAGCTCAAGTTGCGCATTCCCAATCGCTTTTTGCTTATTCCCAATATCCTTTTGCGCATTCTCAATATTCTTTTGCGCATTAGCAATGGCTTTTTGTGCAGATCTTAGGGCCAAAGTCTCGAAGTCTTCGAATAGCAGAGAGGCGTAGAATCCTTCTGGAATATTGCATGTTCCAGGCTCATAAGCACGGATGCCCGACCTGCCAGCTTTTACTGACAGGTAATTTTCCTCGGATGTTTCCCCTAATGGAGAAAT
>ERZ1503980.325-NODE-325-length-12198-cov-2.494277_pt1 | contig 12198 bp, 10 predicted proteins | sample MGYA00572096_ERZ1503980 | MGnify/ENA primary metagenome ERZ1503980 (study PRJEB39906, sample SAMEA3182106) | gut metagenome | biome: human; feature: gut; material: Stool; isolation source: human stools | place: Canada | collected 2013-02-26 ...
GTACCGCCAATCAACAGATAAAGGCCAATTGCGGCAGTGACGGGAACAATGAACTTTACCAAAGAGGAGCACAGTGTGGATAAGCTGCCCGCAACCGATTCTTCTTTTAACGACTCGTCACGCAATTTACTCAGGGCCGTTTCTAAGGAATGAAAACCATCTCCTGTCCGATGGTACGCTTTCAAATCTTTCATACCATGGAGATATTCGTTGATTTGCGTAGCCGCATGGGTTTTTGCCTCCATGACCTGTCGGCTGTGCTTTTCTTTAATACGGGCGATCCCAAACATAAGCGCCGCGCAAACCGGCAGCATCCCGAACATGGCAATCCCCATGCGCCAGTCATAAATACTGATCCATACAATGGAAATCACTAACAGTATGCCGACGCCAATCGGATATGGCAGCCAGTAGCAAAGTGTGTATTCCACGTTTGAAAAATCATTAGAAAAGGAGCTAATGAGTTCCCCTGACTCTTTGGACGAAAAAAATCCCAGCGGCTGGCGGCGCAGCTTTTGGATATATGCCACACGCTTTTTTGCTGTATCGCTGTAAGCGCGTCCATAGGTGAAGTAGTAGGAAACCAGCTCTACCGCGTATTGAAGCAGGACATATCCCAAACCAATGGCTGTAAGTATAATAAGGAGCTGCAAATCCAATGTATACGGCGGAACAAAAGCCTGCCCCAGCATATAAATCGCCATATATGCCAAAATGGCAGGAAGCATACTGCACGCCTGTGAAAGAAACAGCCATACCGTAGGCTGGATAATTTCTTTCGGATTATGAAAGGTGAATTGGCGAATCATTTTGAACATGCACTGCGCCTCCTTTCATCTGCCAGTTTTCGGTTTCGTTCTGAACGGACCACAGATGAGCATATAGGCCATGCTTTTGGAGCAGCTCTTGATGTGTCCCTTTTTCTTTCAAATGCCCGCTTTCCAGAACGAAAATAGTGTCCGCGTCTTGAATAGAATAAAGGCGATGTGCGATCATCAGAACGGTTTTTCCCTTTAACAATTCCGCCATGCCTTCCCGCAGTGCCAGTTCGTTTTCTGCGTCTGCAAAGGCCATAGCTTCGTCCAGCACGACGATCGGGGCGTTTTTTAGAATCGCCCGCGCAATGGCGATACGCTGTGCCTCTCCGCCAGATAATTTATGTCCGCCACTGCCCAATTTCGTGTGATAGCCGTCCGGCAACGCTTGAATAAAATCATGGCAGCGTGCCGCCTTTGCAGATCGTTCAACTTCCTCATAGGTCACATTTTGGTGCATGGCTATATTGTCATAGACACTTTCTGCAAATATGTAAGTATCTTGAAACACAAAAGCAACGGTATCCATAAGAGCTTTGGCGGAATAGTCCCGTATGTCTTTCCCTCCAATCGAAATGCTGCCGCTTTCAACATCCCAAAATCTTGCAAGCAGTTGTCCAGCTGTGGATTTTCCTCCGCCCGATGGACCAACCAAAGCAGCGAAGGAACCGGCCGGGATGTGCATCGTGACATGATGAAGTGCCATGCGTCGCAGGGGATCTGCCGCTTTTTGATAGGAAAAACTCACATCTTTAAACTCAAGCTCGGCAGAAGCCGGCGGGTTATCGCAGTTTCCCTCCGCCATCGGCTCCATCTTCATAATGTCCTCAATCTGATCCATTCGTACAGCCAGGTTCCGTAGGTCTGCGCCAAGCTCTACCAATTCCATCAGCGGGCTGATAGCTGCCGGTCCTACAATCAAGAACATCAACAGTTCCATCATCAAGCCATGATCCCCAGGGTTCAAATATAGCAAAATACATCCCGCAGCCAAAATGAAGGACAGAACAGAAAGAGTGATGGTTTTGTAAGCACCATCGATAGGCGTGACTCGCTTTAGATAGGCCATCAGACTTTTCCGGTTTTTCTCTATCAATCCAGTCAGCCGCGATGCTGCTGCCTCCGGCCTTCCAAAGATTTTTTCTTCCTCCATCCCAGATATATATTCTGAAAATGCCGCGTCCAGTTCTGTGGAAGAGCGGTTGAGGTCTGTCCAGATCTTCTGCCCCCGCTTTCCTCCAAAAGCCGAAAACTGGATGACAAATGCAAGTGCCAATGCAACTGTAATGGTCAAAGCAAGCGGTACATTGATAGAAAACAACAGCACTGCCAGTGAAACCAGAAGAAGTCCGGCTCCTATAAGGTTTGATACATCATGAGCAATGATATTTTCCATTTTTTCAATGTTGTCGTTCATGATCTTTTGTACCGCTCCGGACTGTCCGCCTGTGAAAAAGCCTAAATTCAGCCTGCCCATGTGGTTCAGAATCCTCATCCGCAGGCCATAAAGTGCATGAAAGGCACAGGAGTGACAAACAAAGCTGCCAATAATAGAAAGCACAATGCCAATGACAATACTTGCCAGCGTGATTCCTGCCCACAGCCATGCAGCAGATACATCTACTGCCGTGTTGTTTAAGGAGGCTTCCAAAAAGATATGGACGATTCGGTAGATTGTATAGAAGGGAATGCCGGACAGCAATATACTAATAGAGGAACAGGCTACGCCAAATATATAATGGGCGGAGTTGCAATGTGCAGTTTGGAATACCCGCAGAATGGCATTTTTCTTTGTTTCTTTCATATTTCTCCTTTCTGTCTTTCAGGATTATGAATTTCAAGGCAAGTAATTTCTGTCGGTTAGGCGCTGCTAACCATAGGACATTATGCAAAAAATTTTTATTCCCGTCAAGTGGTATAGAAGTGCCTATCACACACCTTGATTGTTTGGATTTATTTAGAAAACCCTTGATTTTATGCGTTTTTCTTGCTATACTTAATATCGTGAGTTAGTTTGACCTAACCCATAATCGTGCTAAAACAGAAAAATGTGTGCCATTTCGGCATAGAGGCGATTGGTTATGATTACGATCCACAATGTAGATGAAACAGTATTGTTTTACGGCTCTCTGGGAGCTGTACGAAAAGAAATCGGGAACTGTACGTTGTTCACCTTTTTTGATAAAACATCCCACGTTCGGTTTTGGGGGGATTTATATGGCTTTTGCGTGGCTTCGGTCGATGTTGTATTTCCGGAGGATATGATGATCCGCTCGCAGATCCACCAACGGTATATAGGGATTAGCTTTACCGAAGAAGGTCAAATGGTCAGCTACAACCGAAAATCAGAAATGAGAGAATCACACATTGGCATAGACTGTTATGTTTTTAATTCTCCCGTTCCGCTTTTCATGAAAATAACCGGAGGGCAGCGCCTTCGGTTCCAGGGAATGTACTTTCAAGAATCTTTTTTTCACGAAAATAATATATCTCTATATGACAGCTTTTGGGAAGATTTGAAACGATCTCTTGCCTGTAATGAAATTCATTCGCCTGAACTGTTTTCCATTTATCAGCGTATTGAAAAATGTCCACTTACAGGAGAAGCGTTTCGACTTTGGATGCGGGGGCAAGGATTAGCCGCTGCGGGTCATCTGTTGGATTTGACACAACGATATACCGCGGTTCCGCCTATTTATCTAAGTGAAGATGAAATTGCAGCCGTTTTGCGGGCAAAGAAATTGATTCGGGATAATATAGACAATGTGCCGACAATTTTTGATCTGTGCAAAAAAGTTGCTCTTAACAAAAATAAACTTCAAAGGGCATTTCAGCTCACAGAAGGTAAAAGCATTGGAGAATATGTTCGGACATTGCGGATGGAGCTTGCGCTGGAGCTTCTTGAAAAAAGCAATATGAACACAAGTGACATTGCAAAAGCAGTTGGTTATCATGGGGTATCGAATTTCTACCATGTATTCCGGCAAAAATTTGGAGAAACGCCTCACGTGTTCCGGGAACTGCTCCAAAAAGATTGATCTAATCTCGCTTTTGACAACATTGATCTATGTGCCCAGTCGTTTGTGCGGCTGGGCTTTTCCTTTTTGGGGATGTCAATAATCTGGACATCCGTTTCCCATAAACGTTGAAGTATATCAATAGTCCGCTTGAATGAAAAACCAAAAGGTCCGTGTAGTATTGGTAGAGGAAAAATAGAAGGCAGAGCATCGATAGCAATCACAGCAAGTGAGTACCCATTTGCGATTTTTCGGATTTTCAGGTCCCTTGCCCGAAAATGAAAAATGCTTGTTGGGATAATCCCAAGCCCTTATGAGAAATGAAGATGGCGTATGCCATGTCCCGCTAAATCATTGTTGCCTCACCGCCGGACAAAAGGCCGCGTCATGGAAATGTGGAAAACGGACGCTTTGCCGATGGAAAACCCATTCATAAGCCTATGGAAAGGGGCGAGCTCTTTCTTACAAGTCCGCAAATAGGTTTCCCACAGCGCCGATAGGGTTGGCAGTTTACGCACATTCCCACACCGCCTGCTGCTGCGAATATCCATCCTTTCCTATCTATCCAGGAGAAAGAAGCGGGGTACAGTCTGCACCCTAATATACAAAAAAGAGCGGGAGTACAGCTCATGGAATTTTTACAGAAAAGCTGTACTCCCGCTCTGCATTATGGCAAGTGTTGAAAAAACAGCTTTTGTCCGTTTGTAACGGGCCGGAGGTCTTCGCATGAGAAAACAAAAGTTTTCCTTTCAAAAAGCTGCCATAGAGGGTTTTACAGCCCGTTTTCAATCCTTTTTGATATATTTTTAAAGCCCTGATAGGCTGTGCGTTTGTTGCGCCCGCACAGTCAAACAAAAAGTGCCATAGGGACAGAGAGCGAATACCTATAGCGCTGAATCGGCTGAACCCGGTCGATATTCAGTTGTCATGCGGAGGACGATTCGCGCTCCGATTTTCCGTACCGTATCCATAACTTTGCATTTCCCGGATTTTCGGTGTCTCGGGACTCGTTTGTGAGTAGTAAGTTCGTGGTAAAATGAGGCTGCTCAATCCCTCTGAAATGCCGTCAATACGGTATTTTCAAGGGATAATCAAATGTTGCTTTGATTTTTCTATACAAAAAAATCATGTTTTTCACAAAATGTCGTCAAAAGCATATTCTGAATCGAGGTGATTTTACATGGTTACGGTAAAAAGGCGAAAATCCCGTGCAGGCCGAAGGCTGTGCTTGCTTTTGGCCGTTATTTTGATTTTTGCGGTCCTCGTCGTTGCGTATATCAACGCTCAGATCGATAAAATCATGGATTCGGTCGTGAAACGGCAGGTTGAAAACAAAATCACCGAAATCATCAATGACGCCGTTGCGCGCATCGCGTCGGAGGCGGCATATGCGTCCGGAACATTTGCCTGCGTCAGTTATTCGTCGGAGGGAAAAATCACCGCTGTCTCCGCAAATTCCATCCTGATCAACCGAATGCGTGCGGATATTGTGGCGGAGATCGCGACAGGTCTTTCGGAGCTTGAAAAATACGGCGTGCCGATTTCCTATGCCAATCTTTTCGGAGAGGGATTTTTATCCTCGTTTTTGCCGGAAACCTATTTGAATGTGAAGGTACAGCCGTTCGGAGGAGTGACTGCCAATGTGGAGAGCGAGCTTACCTGCGCCGGTATCAACCAATCGAAGCATACGGTGAATCTCGTCATCGATGCGGGCGTCGCCGGACTTGTAAAGGATAAAACGATCGAGGTCTGCGTTTCCACCAACGTCTGCATCGCGGAAACCGTGATCGTCGGTGAGGTGCCAAGCGTGTGGCTCGGTACCGGAAGCTAAAAAGAAACATCTGTATAACATTTGTTATACAGATGTTTTATATTCCGGTGAAGTCAAATTCGGGAATGAAGCTTTCCGCGGCGGTTCCGCCGCTTTGGATGAAGCCGTTTCGGATGCCGAGGCTTCGGGCAAAATCCACGACCTTGTCATATTCGTAGGTCGTCAGCCTTCTGGAAAGCTCAGGAGAGGTGGGAAACTTTCCGCATGGCGTATACTGGTTCATGATGCTGATGTAGATGCGGTCGCCATATCGGTGATAGAGACGACTTAGTACTTGTAAAGAGTCATCCGAATGACCGGGAAGAACGAGATGCCGGATGATCACGCCGCGTGTCATCATGCCGTTTTCATCGAACACCGCATCCCCTGCTTGACGGAGCATTTCATCGACGGCCGCTTCCGCTTTTTCGGGATAGTCCGCGGCATGGGAAAGCCGCTCGGCAAGCTTGACATCGTGGTATTTGAAATCCGGAAGGTAGATATCGATGTGTCCTTCCAGCATACGCAGCGTTTCTATGGTTTCGTATCCGCCGGAATTGTATACGGCGGGAATCCGAAGTCCGCGCGCGCGGGACATCGCAAGCGCTTCCACAATATGCGGAACGAACTGCGCGCCTGTGACAAGATTGATGTTCGCGGCGCCCTGCCGCTCCAGCTCGAGGAAGATCTCGCACAGGCGATAGACATCGATATCCTTGCCGCGGTTCCGGTGCGCGATGCTGCCGTTTTGGCAGTATACGCATTTCAGTCCGCAGCCGGAAAAGAACACGGCGCCGGAGCCTGCGGCGCCGGAAAGACATGGTTCTTCCCAAAAGTGCAGAGCGGCGCGGGCGACGCGCAGCTTATCCGATTCGCTGCAGAAGCCGGCGGCGCTTCTGCGGTCTATGCCGCACCGTCTCGGACAGAGCGTGCAATGGGAATAAACGCTGTCTGTCATTTCAGCTTTTGCTGGTGCATCCAGTAGCTCATGACAAAGCTGTGCGGCAGGATTTTGGCGAGAAGCATCTGAAATCTCGCCACGAAACCGTATTTGCTCACGTCGCGTCTGCGTTCGGCGTCGCGCCATGCCCGTTTCACAATCTGCTCGGGGACATACATCGCGACATATTTTTTGACGACGGCGTTTTCCTCGCGCTCGATGGCGCGGTTGAAAAATTCCGTTTTGGTCCAGAACGGGCATACCGCGGTGACGGAAATCCCGCGTGAACGGAGCTCGCGGTTCAGCGCGCGGCTGTAGCTCAGGACGAACGCCTTGGTCGCGCCGTATACGTTGATATATGGGATCGGCTGAAAGGCCGCCACGGAGGCGATGTTGATGATCTTCGCGCCCTTTTGCATATACGGAATGGAATTTTGGCACATCGCCATCACCGCTTTGCAGTTGAGATCCACCATGTTCAGATTTTCTTCGAGCGGCGTGTCGAGCGTGGCGCAGAACTTGCCGAAGCCGCTGCAATTGATGAGAAGCGAGATCTGCGGCTTTTCTTCTTCGAGAAGCGCCGCGTATTTTTTGTGGCTTTCGGCGTCCGACAGGTCCAGCGCGACCGGTTTTACCGGAAAGGGAAGCTTGCTTTTCAGCTCTTCGAGCCGCCCTTCGCGGCGTGCAATGACCCAAACCTCGTCGAAGGTCCCGTGTTCGGCCAGCGTTTCGGTGAATTTTTTCCCGATGCCGCTGGAAGCGCCTGTGATAACTGCAATGTTTTTCATAAATCGTCCTTTCTGAATTTTGATTGAAATCAGGTGAAAATTATGGACGAGCAGAGAGCGTTCCTTCCGCCTCTATCCATCTTTTCGTTCGTTTTCCAAGGAGAAAGCTTGTGGTTCCTCCTCTTATTGTCGTCGCTTTTTTGGATTCAAATTCGGTATAGCCGACGGTGAATTCCTCTTTTGCGAAAACATAGCATCCCATGTCCCGCGTGCCGTGAAGAAAGCCGTTTACGATATCGACGGGGACGCGCAGCTCGCCGTCCGTGAAAAGCAGGCAGATGTCGTTCGCTTATTCCATTTCGGAAGCCCAATCGATTTCATCGGTCAGCATCTTTTCCGAAATGGATAAACATTTTTCGATTTTGGCTGTATCATTTCCCGCTTTTCTCAGTTCTTCAATGCGAGTGAACCATAAAGGTTTTTGATATCTGTAAAGAAGCGGCGCTGCACGAATCTCAATTTCCTGAAATCTATATGATTTTTTCGCGATATGAATCGCCCGAAAAATCCGTCTCCGTTCAATATTATCCAATGCTTCGGAAAAACCTTCTATTGTCATGACATAAGGTGCTTCTCGGAACAGATAGTTGAGGAAGACTTCTTTTCCGCAGAGATTAAAATCAAATACACCCTTAAATCTGCCGTCCCTGTCAAGAAGAATGTTTGATTTATTTATGTCCGCCTGAAAAACGGATGTTGGCAGCAGGGGATATATTTTTTTCAATTCTTCTTTGTTTTTATTCCAGAGCGTCCATATTCGTTCGACTTGCTCCGAAAAAGATACGGGAAGCTTTTTTGCAAGTTCCAGCCAATTGATTGCGTTTTCTGTCACTTCATCGTCTTTGTCACTTGGGCAGAATTTTTCAAATGCACACCATGCGGATGGAAAAGGTGCAAAATCAAAATGCATGGAAGCTACCCGGGCATTCATTTCGGTCGCATCGTCAATGTATTTATAGTAACCGTTTTCTGAAATGGCAGCGGGGTCAAAAGAATCCGCACCGGGAAAAGCCGAATATTCCTCAGCATAGGCAACGCAGGTATGGCCTTTATATTGGATTTTTGGATAAGTGCCGTTTTTTGAGGAGAGAATCTCGGGGCAATAATAGCCGAGTTTCTTGTATTCATCGGCACAGCGTTTCCATATTGCGATTCGAGCGGGAGAGGTAAATTCATTATCAACAAGCTTCAATACCAATTTATTCCCCGAGGAGCAGTCGCATATCACGGTTTCTCTGAAATCCGTATCACCGTGGCTGGTGTTTTTTATAGAATAATTCACCGGATCGCTGTCGCTGAATAAGGAAAAAACGGAGGATATCATGTCACATTCCATCATTGTTCATTCTGCTCCTTGTGTTGAATCCATGTTTTTTATTATCAACACGACACACTCAACATGTCCCGTTCTTGGGAACATATCGATGGCGCGCAGCTTGGATACGGTATATCCGTGTTCCGCGAGATACGCGCAGTCGCGCGCGGCGGTCGCGCTGTTGCAGGATACCATGACGATGCGCTCCGGCGCCATTTGAAGGATGGCATCGAGAACCTTCCCGTCGCAGCCGCCTCTCGGCGGATCGACGACGATGACATCGGGATGGATGCCGGCGGATGCTAACTGCTGCGCCGCCTCTCCCGCATCGGCGCAGATAAATTCCGCGTTTTGGATGCCGTTGCGCTCCGCATTCCGGCGTGCATTTTCCACAGCCGCGGGAATGACCTCGACGCCGACGAGCCTCGCGGCTTTTTTCGCCATGGAAAGTCCGATCGTACCGACGCCGCAATAGAGATCGAGCAGGATTTCCTTGCCTGTGAGCGCAGCGAATTCCTGTGCTGTGTTGTAAAGCACTTCCGCGCCGTCGTGATTGACCTGATAAAACGAAAGCGGGGATATGTCAAAGACAAGTCCGCACAGCGTATCCGTGATGGCGGCTTTGCCGTAGAGCGTCACGCACCTTCGGCCGAGGATCTCGTTTCCCGGCTTTTTGTTGACGTTCAGGACGATGCTTGTGATATTCTCATTCTCAGAGAGCAGGGCGCGGATCAATTCCTCTGTATGCGGCAGGACATCTGCATTTGCGACGATGCAGACCATAACCTCGCCGCTGGATCTGCCATCCCGGATGAAAACATGACGGACGATTCCCGCATGGGCTTCCTCCTCGTAGGGCGCGATGCGGAAGCGTTCCATCCATGCGCTTACACAGCGCAGGATCGCAGGATAGAACGGGGGCTGGAGTCCGCAGGAAGCACAGGGAACGATCCGATGGCTGTGCGGCGCATAGAAGCCGAACATCGGCACCCCGTTCTCATTTTTTCCGCATGGAATCTGTGCTTTGTTTCGGTAGCCGTCTTTGGCGGGAGAGGACAGAATCGCGTCGCAGGAGATGGCAAGCTTGCCGATCCTCTTAAAATTCTCCTCCACCCATCTTTTTTTGATTTTCAGCTCCGCATCGTATCGGATGTGACGAAACAGGCATCCGCCGCATTTGGAAAACACGGCGCAGTCAGGCTCGCACCTGTCAGATGAGGCCGTCAGGACCGCCTCGCATTTTCCGTATCCGTGTGAGGAGAGTGTTTTCAGTATCCTCGCGGAGATCACGTCTCCGACGGCGGTTTTGGGTACGAAAATCACGTACCCGTCGTATTTTCCGACGCCGGCGCCCTCCGGCGTCAGGTCGGTGATGGCGAGCGTCACGATATCGTTTTTTTTCAGCATTGTTTTTATCTTTTTGTATAAAATATTTTATTCGTTTGTATTAGTCAGGCTTCCGAAAGGATTTTAGCGCGTTTCAGCGCGATGACAAGGACGGGAATGAGTATGATTTGCAGAAGGATTCCCGGCCATGAGCCAATCACGGCGGAGGCAAGGAAGGCGTTCAGCGTATAGGTTCCGCCGCCGATGCCGACGGCGATCCACTGAACGGCTCCGTACACGAGTCTGCCGCCTATCATCGCAAGCAGAAGGGAAGCGTAGAGAAACGGGATTTTTTTCGGAAAGAGCTTATATAAAAATCCCGCGAGGAAGCCGTAAACCGCCATTTCCGCAGCCATAAAAAAGCACGTCGGCGCTTTCGGCATTCCGAGAAGAACGAACCGCAGCGGCGCTGCCACAGCGCCGACCGCAAGCCCCCACCACGGACCGCATAAAAAGCCGCAGAGCAGGACGGGCAGGTGCATCGGGCAGAGCATAGAGCCGATTTCGGGGATTTGACCGGTCAAATACGGCAAAAGAAGTGCGATGGCCAGCATCATGGCCGCGACGACGAGTTTTCGGATGTTGTTTTTTTTCATGTCCGCCTCTGTTTGTTTTCGTTTTTCTCATTTTATCATTGCAGGGAATAAAAGTCAAGAAAAAGACAAAAAGGGGGATGACCTCGTCATCCCCCCTATTTTCGTATTTTTTATCTCGATGTCTCGATCAACCCGTAGGCGCCGTCCTTGCGCTTGTATACGACGCAGATTTGCTCGGTATTCTGATCCTCGAACACGAAAAATTCATGCTCGAGAAGATTCATCTGCATGATCGCTTCTTCGACATCCATCGGCTTTAAGCTGAACGATTTCTTTCTCCACATTTTCATCCGGTGCTGCGGCGCCGCCGTCGAGAAACGCGCCCTCGCGGAGTCTCTTTTCAAGTCTTGTTTTATTTTTCCGGATCTGACGCTCGATGATGTTGACCGCGGTGTCGATCGCATGGCAGAAGGTCGGTCCGTCGACCTCGCTTCGGAATAAGACGCCGTCTGCGGAAATGGTGAGCTCTAAAATTTCTTTCTCTCTCTTTTTGCTGAGCGTTACGAACGCTTCGGCATTTTCGAGAAAAAACTTATCCAGCTTGCCGATCTTTTTTTCGATCAACGCCCGGACATCGTCCCCGATGGTCACTTGTCTTAAAAGAATCGTTGTTTTCATAGATCTATCACCTTTCGCTTCGTACTTGTAAAAAAGCTTCCGCTCCCTTACGCTTATAGTATAGCATATGCGGAAGCGGAAATAAAGAGCTTTTTGTGAATGAAATACAAAATTTTTGAAAAGAGCGGCGATTATTGCATCAAATAGACAAAATATTGCAGGAACCGACAGATTCCATGATCGTTTTTTCACGCTCATGGCAGGTGAAGAGAATGCTTTGATAGCTGCGCTGCGAATATTTGTAGATCAAAGACGCGCGTCGTCCATACGGACAAAGCTTTCGTCGAATAGAAACGGCGGCACGGCTTTTTTATATAAAAGCTCGATGAGCGCGATCCTGAGGCAAATATAGGCGACGTCTCCCGTCCCCGCGCTGAGGTATGCGGCGTCCCGCATCAGAGCGCCGTCGGAAAAGGACAGACCGAAGTCCATGTCCACGCCGATTTCCGAATATTTGCCGTCCGTCAGCGCTCCCATGAGCTTTGCGGCGCTTTTCGCAATTTTCGGAGAGATGCCCTCCCGCAGCTTTCCGCTGGCCTTTTCCAGCGATTCGACGGCGAGCATATAAGCATCCCATTTGGCGGTCAGCTCTCGGATTTCCTCGTCGAGCGCGGCTTTCTGTTCGGCAAGCTCGGTCGGCCTTATCGCCGTCGCCGTCAGCGCTGACAGCTCCAAATCGATCTGATGAAGCTTGTCGGTTTGGGAGGCGATCGCACCCGATAAAAATTCGCTGTCGCGTCTTTTCGCAGTGAGGTTGAAGCTTTCCATTTCCGTCTCGTCGTATTCGTCGAGGCAGGCGGATTTCAAATACTCCTTGGGATAGGCCGCGAGGGATTCCTCGATTTCGGCGATTCTGCTTTTTTGCTCCTCGTATGCCGATTCCAGTCCCGCAAGCTCCGTGCGGATGCCGCGG
>ERZ1503980.345-NODE-345-length-11764-cov-3.717141_pt1 | contig 11764 bp, 9 predicted proteins | sample MGYA00572096_ERZ1503980 | MGnify/ENA primary metagenome ERZ1503980 (study PRJEB39906, sample SAMEA3182106) | gut metagenome | biome: human; feature: gut; material: Stool; isolation source: human stools | place: Canada | collected 2013-02-26 ...
CCCTATGCCAAGATTGAGAATCTTGTATCCTAACCATTAGATGAATCGACCAACGATGCAATCTTGAACTCCGCTTGCGGAAGGTGGGGGATTCGAACCCCCGGTACGGTAATCCCGCACGTCAGTTTAGCAAACTGGTGGTTTCAGCCACTCACCCAACCTTCCAATCGGATATTGTTGCCAAATCAACAAGCATCGTTCTCAAATGCGGGTGCAAAGATACTACATTTTTTTTGTTCCACCAAATTTTTCTGCAACTTTTTTCAAGAAATATGCATATTTTCTTGATTTTTCTTGTTTTTGGGAGGAATTATAGGGGATAAGCTGACTTTGTCAACAAAAAAGGAGGCAGATTTACCAATTATTGGAAATCTGCCTCCTGTAGGAAAGGGTCGCTCGATGATGTGATGAAACTCCGAATGTCATAAACATTTGAGAGCTCTCCGCTTTTGTAATCCACCGGCTTTGCAGCTTAGTTGACATGTCAGTTTATGTGGCCCGCCATAGGCAAGAGAAGTCTTCTCGGTTTCATAAGTGTAATTTGATGAGTATCCCGATCGAACCGACACGACCCTTATATCTTTGTCGAATAGACATAGCATAGGCTATCATCTATTGATAGAAGTCTTTGGGTTTTCTATACTGCAAAGATAATGCAATCTTTTGAAACTACCAAATCTTTCTGCTGATTTTTTCGAAAAATCTTCTTTATCAAAAGTCAGAACTCCCTTTTCCTTGTTTCTCTCAAGGGTCAAGACTTCTTTTTCCTGAGCTCTTCGTATATTTCTTCGAAATATTTCCTGAGTTCTGTCTTGTCTTCAATGATATTCCGCAGCTCTTTCAGAGCCTTCTCATTGGGTGAGTTGGGAATCCAGAGCTTGATGTAGCCGTTGCGGGAATATTTCTCGTCCATGTGGTCGGCGAACCGCTGCCATTGCTCTTCCTTTCTTTTTCCGGGATAGTTCTCCTCTCCGTATTCGATAGCACGAAGAAAGATTTCGTGAACATCGATGTCGCGGTCGGCTTCGGCTACAATCTTGCCATAGATGCTTCGGGGCTGGCGACTGGAGGAGGCGCGGTGATCCTCCACGGCTTCTTTCATGATTTTAATCTGCTCGGGAGTGAACCAGCGCTTCAGTCTGGCATCAGCCAAAAGGATTTTCCCACTAGTGAGGTGGTGGATGGCGCGCGGACCGCTCATTCCCAGGTCGTGGTAGGCGGCAACGATATAAACCATGTCGATGTCGGCACCTGTTACAGGTACGAGTTTCAGGGCGTTTTTGATGACACGGGTTACGTGGCGCAATCCGTGGCTCTCGCCAAATTCTGTATATTTGGGCAGAATCTGTGTTTCCACAAACTGCATGATTTCGAGATTTACTTGTTGCTTCATACTTTTTCTTCTTTTATATATATAATGTACGCGCGTACATTATATAATTATTATTCCTGAATGTTATCTTCTCATTCTAGAATCTTCTCGTGCCATTCCAGAGGGGGCGGGTATCTCTGGGATTACTACATCATTCCAAGGATGATGAAGGTAGAGATCATACCAAAGGTAAAGATGTTGAGAGCCGTGTAGCCCAGTACCTTGTTCAGCATTCTGCCTTCTCCTATCTTCCTCATCTTGGCGAATGTTCGGTTGTGCACCACGAGATATGTGGCGGCGAAAGGCAAAAACTTAGTATCTGCATCGTAGGCAAGTGCCCCATAGATGTTGATTCCAATCATGATGAGGATACCGATGTTGCCCAGTGCGCAGTAGAGACGCTCGCCGTTTTTCTTGCCGATGTGAACAATCAGCGTCTTCTTGCCCGCCTTGATGTCGTTGTCGTAGTCGCGATAGTTGTTCAGAATGAGCAGCGTATCTACTACCAGTCCGCAGGCGATGGAAGTCAGTATGGCTTCTGCTGATACAGTCTGCATTCCTTCAGGCATGACCAGGTAGTAGGTGCAGCAGACCGGCACGATGCCGAAAAAGAGAAGTACCAGCAGGTCGCCCAATCCCAGATAGCTCAGCTTGGTGGTGTAGAGGAAACAGAAGAGGACACAGCAGATACCCACGATGATCATCTCCTTTCCTCCGTAGAAGGCAAGGGGCAAACCGATGATGCAGCCTAGAAGGGTAGTGATGATAATGCCCCATTTCATGGCTTTCATCGTAATCCAGCCTTCAGCACAGGCTCGTTTCGGTCCCAGGCGGGTTTCATCGTCGTTGCCATGCTTGAAGTCGAAGAAGTCGTTCACGAAGTTGGAGTCTATCTGCATTATCCAAGCAAAGAGCAGACAGAGCAGGGCAGGAACCCATTGGCAGTTGGCACTTGAATCCTTGTATGCCAGGGCTACTCCCAGCATCACCGGTACTGCCGCTGCCGAAAGGGTGACGGGGCGGGCGGCGAGAAACCATGCCTTGATAGAATTTGTCTTTATCATCATATTGTTGCTTTTAAATTATAAGGAGCGAGGTTTTGGGGGAACCTCGCTCCTTGTTGTTATTCATTAAGAAAAGATTCGCTTCTATTTTGTTTCAGAAGAATCTCTTGTGGAAAAGATTCGCTTCCTAGTTGAAGAAGTTCCAGCTTACACCCATTCTGAAAACTCGCTGGTTCATCGGATAGTGAGGGGTGAAGAAGTAGTTCTTGTCGCCTTGTCCTGCATTCAGATGGCTCATCATCACGAAGAAGCGGGTGTGCTTGATGTGAACATTGGCGTAGGCATTGACGATAGGGTAGTTGCCCACCTTCACGTTCTTCTCGCCGTTGCCCTGTACGGTATATTGACCGATGTAAGGAGAATAATCCGGAGCCTCGTAGCTGGTGAAGTATCTGGCGTCGGCACCCAGCTCGATATTCAGTACTTTTACCACCTTGAACTTGATGAAGAGGTTGGTATATACGTTGAGGTCTGGTACTGGCAGGGTACTCTTGCTGCTGGTATGCTGGTAGGTAATCATATTCTGCCAGTTGAAAATACCGAACTTGAAGTCCTGTTGCAGCTGCGCTGTAATCAGATTGATGGCGTCGCCGCTCTGCATTGGTGTCACTGTCACACCTGTGCGCAGACCATTTTCTGTAATCGTATATTGCTGTGAGAAATAAGTATAGTTCTTGATTTCATCCACAGCCACACGCAGCGTGGTGTTAGTCTTGCCGAATCTCAGAGTTCCCATAATGCGGGTATGGATAATCTTGCTCAGATCATCATCCCACCAGAGATGTCGGGCGTGATACTTGCGATAGTAGAACGATGGCGTTTCGTGATGTATGAATGCATCGCCTCTTACCTGTACGGTGTCACCCAGGAATGGCAGGTTGATGTCTGCGCTTCCATCAATGGCAAAGGTACCGGCATCTACTCCGGTGAGTCCTACCTCGCCCACTACATTATAGTGAAGGGTCTTGCCCTGAGTCTTACTCAGCTGACCGCCTACGCTCAGCGCATGCTCATTGAACTTCTCAAATCCGCCTTCGGTATTCGGCAGTTCGTAGTGGCGGAGGTCATAGCTGGCGAAAGCTTTCAGGCCAGCCTTTGCCCACTTGCTGAATCCCTCGAGCGTTCCCATTGCCACGGTGTTCTTGATGCGCCAGTGTCGGGTCTGATCGTAGATAGAATCGCCTGTAAACTTGCCGGCATTGTAGTACTCCTTGAGATAGTAGTCCTGTGGAGTCTGGTAAGCCTGGTAGATGCGCTTGTAGTTGTCAAACTGCACAGTGTGGATGAAGCTTGTAACTGGAACATATTCAGTCTTGAAGAAGAGTGAGTCCTGCGCATTCTTCTTCTCTACGGTGAGCAGACTGTCTGCCATAGCCTTGCTGTTTACGGCAATTCGAGTGCTGTCGCCCTTGAAGTCCTGGGCAGCCTTGTTCGCAGCTATCGTCTTGTTGTTCTTGGCTGGTTCATCACCGGCAATCTTTGCATCTGTAGGGCGACCTGAGAACTGCTTCTTCTGGTTTTTGTCGAAAGCCTTTTCGTCAAACTCCCTGCCTTGTTCCCTTGCTTTCTTTCTTGCCTCCTCCTTGGCTTCCTCGGCTGCATTGTCCTTTGCTGACTCCATGGCGAATTTCTTGGCCTTGATTTCTTCCTCGGTCATCTTCACCTTGCGGCTGAAGCCCACGTTGTAGCGATGGGTGAAGAAGATGTGTTGATTGTCGTTGCGATTCCAGTTCTGCTGCAGCACGGTAGGAATTTCGTTGGTGGCGAAACTCTCGGTGAAGAGCTCCGGATGCTTGATGTAGTCATCATTGGAGATACCTCCGTTCTCCGTCACCTTCTGGTGATTGGTGCTGAAGAGGAAGTGTGCCTGGTAGCGGTCGCCCAGATAAGAAGTCCACATCGTATATTTGAAGTGCGCCGTGCTCTGTGCATCGTAGTAACCGCGACCGTATTTGTAGTCGAATCGGAATCCGCCACCCAGCTGCTTGTTGGCATTCACCGCAAAGATTGCCTTGAAGTCATCCTCACCGTTGGTTCTGTCACCGCAGCTATTCAGCGTGATGTTGGTGATAGGCGAGTAGGTGTTGGTGAAGTGGAAGTCACTCACCGGGGTAACGATGTTGTCGTATGGCTCGGTGAAGATGAAGTTGCCCTGCGTATTGCGTCGGTCGATGAAGATGCGGTTGATGCGGGCGGTACCCATGTTACCCAGGGTGTTGTACTCTCCGCGCAGTCCTTCCGTGAAGGTTGTGTTCTGGTACATTGCCTGCATAGTGTCCACCACGGCAGCCCGGGTATCTCCAAATCTCTCATCCACAGTCCATACTCTGATGCCCTTCGGAATCTCCTTGTCAGTGCCCAGCGAGTCGGTGTTGATGCGGTTGCCGGTCTGTGGGCGGAACTGTGAGTCTTCGTTATTGTTGAAATCCGTAAAATCGCGTTGTGCCGCAACTGGTAGAGTTGCAGCACAAGCTAGGATTGTAGAGAATAATATTTTCTTCATTTCTTATTTATTGAATAAGCGGATGCAAGCCTGTTTTGAATGGTCGGATGCAAACCTTTCTTATTTTTTGAATAGTCGGATGCAAACCTCGGCAATTTTCAAGACTACGCCGATGATCAGCAGTACATTGGCAATCGTGCGGTCATCCATCTGGGTCCAGAGTATGACACCTACGATGGCGAAGAGCATAAATCCGATGTTGAGCCAGTTTCTGGCTACGAGCATGTTGCTCTTGTCTGCATACTCCAATCTTCTGTGTTGGCGACGGTTTGGGCGCACGGCATAGCTGGTCTGTGGCTGGGTCTGAGACGCCTCATGGCTCTGGCTCTGTGGCTGCGCCTTTGCGGTTTCCTCGCTCTGTGGGATGTTTGTTGTGTTGTTATCTTTTGTCTGATCCATATTTTATGAGATGATTTTTATTTTCTAACAAGTTTGGTCAGATCATTGAAGATCTGGTTCTTGCGGTCGATGGTTCCGCGTCGGAACTTGCCGTAGATCTTGGCCAAGTCGTTTTTCTTCTTGGTCAGGGCATATTTGTCGGTAATCACTTTCTCTGCCGGCTCCTTGAAACCGGTGCTTCTGCCTTCCTCGTAGTTGAATACGATTCGGGTCATAGTGAGGTGGAGATGGTTGTCGCTGATGGTTGCCACCAGCTGGTACTTGGTCTCAGAGCGGTCGAGAGAGATGAACGACTGATTGAAGACAAACCATTCGTCCATGATACAGACGATGATCTGCTCGTTCTTGTTGTTTCTGTTCACCAGGGGGATGCGGCTGTTGATGTTCTGCTCATTCTTGATGAGCTTGCTCATATACAGGAAAACGATGTTGTAGATTTCGTCTGCACTCTTTCCGTTTGCCTGGGTGTCGAGAACAAATTCTACTTTTCCCTCGGCATTAAGCTGGATGGCTCCCGCCAGGTATTTCGGATCTTCCTTGAGCACCACGCCCTCGGCAGTCTTTTTCACCTTTTTCTCTTCTATCTCCTCTGTCACGGTTGGTACGACCCACCCCGCACCTTCAGAAGTTTCGGTAGTATTCTGCTTCTTGGTGGCATTATCCTGGATCTTCATCGCAGGCACCATTTCTGTAGCTGGTACAGAAGTCTTGGTAGCAGGCACCGAATTCTCTGCATTCTTTTTCAGCTTTTCTGCCTCCTGCTTCATTCTTTCAGCTTCAGCCTTCAATCTCGCAGCTTCCGCTTTCGTTTTCTCAGCTTCCGCCTTTATTTTTTCAGCTTCCGCCTTCACCTTAGCTGCTTCTGCCTGAGCCTTGGCTGCTTCCAGTGCCTTTTGGGCTTCTTCTAACTCTTTTTGCGCCTTTTCCAACTGCTGCTCAGGGGTAAGCACATTCTGTGCCTGCATGGTGAGAGCAGAAATCAGCACGAGTATTGAGATAAATATCTTTTTCATGATCTGTTGTTTAAATGTTTAATGTCTTGTCCTCCTCGTCCGAGTATAGGAGCTCGGAGGTGTTTCTAACATACAAAGGTATAAAAATAACTTGATATATTTCCATAAGGAAGCGATTATTTATACATTCTTTTGCTAAGTTAACAATATTTTTTAGGAAAAACGCTCCTAGTTTCAAATATTTTCGTATCTTTGCAAAAAAATATAGCTATAAATATGGGATTATTCGGATTATTTAGCAACAAAAAAAAGGAAACTCTCGATAAAGGCCTCGAAAAGACCAAGGAGAGCGTGTTTGGAAAATTGGCGCGTGCGGTGGCTGGTAAGTCAACCGTAGATGATGACGTGCTTGATGATTTGGAGGAGGTGCTCATCACATCCGATGTAGGTGTGGAGACTACCGTGAAGATCATCCGACGTATCGAAGAACGCGTGGCAAGAGATAAGTATGTTTCTACCTCAGAACTCAACAGAATCCTGAGGGAAGAGATTGCAAGCCTCCTAGAGGAAAATCATACCGATGACAATGAAAACTGGGATTTGCCTTCCGATCATAAGCCATACGTGATTCTGGTAGTGGGTGTGAATGGTGTGGGCAAGACTACCACCATAGGAAAGCTCGCCTATCAGTTTAAGAAGGCTGGCAAGAAGGTGTATCTCGGTGCTGCCGATACCTTCCGTGCCGCTGCCGTGGAACAGATCTGCATCTGGGGCGAGCGAGTAGGGGTGTCAGTGGTGAAGCAGCAGATGGGTTCAGACCCTGCCAGCGTGGCCTTCGATACCCTGCAGAGCGCCAAGGCGAACGGTGCCGACGTGGTGCTGATTGATACTGCCGGACGCCTTCATAATAAGGTGAACCTGATGAATGAGTTGAAGAAGATCAAGGAGGTGATGAAGAAGGTCATGCCTGAGGCTCCGGATGAGGTGATGCTCGTTCTGGATGGAAGTACCGGACAGAACGCTTTTGAGCAGGCTAAGCAGTTTGCTGCCGTTACCAATATCTCTTCGCTCGCCATCACCAAGCTCGATGGTACGGCTAAGGGTGGCGTGGTAATCGGTATCTCCGACCAGCTCAAGGTGCCAGTGAAGTATATCGGACTGGGCGAGGGCATGGAGGATCTCCAGCTCTTCAATAAATCTGAATTTGTTGACTCCCTCTTTAAGCACTAGAATACAGGTGCTTATAGACTTTGAGAAAAGAATTAGATGAAGCTCGATGTAAAATAGTCGAGAATAGAATTAGATTAAGATTATTATAGGATAAGTAGGATAAGAATGAAGAAAAATCAGATAGATATAGTAACCATGGGTTGCTCCAAGAATCTGGTGGATAGTGAGACCTTGATGAAGCTTTTCGAGGACAATGGCTACCACTGCGTTCATGACCCGAAACGCCCACAGGGTGAAATTGCCGTCATCAATACTTGCGGCTTTATCGAGGATGCCAAGCAGGAGAGTATCGATACCATTCTGGAGTTCATCCAGGCTAAGGAAGAGGGACGACTTCGCAAACTCTATGTGATGGGTTGTCTTTCACAGCGCTACCAGAAGGAACTGGAGGCTGAGATGCCCGAGGTGGATAAGTTTTATGGTAAGTTTAATTATAAGGAGTTGCTCAAGGAACTGGGCAAGGCTGATGTGCCTGCTTGCAGTGGAACCCGCCATCTCACTACTCCTCATCATTATGCCTATATCAAGATTTCTGAAGGTTGCAACCGCCGCTGTGCGTATTGCGCCATTCCTATCATCACTGGCAAGCACGTTTCCCGTCCGATGGATGAAATCCTCGACGAGGTACGCCAACTGGTAGCCGATGGTGTGAAGGAATTCCAGATTATCGCCCAAGAGCTCACCTACTACGGTATGGACCTGGACGGCAAGCATCACATCACCGAACTCATCAGCCGCATGGCGGATATTCCGGGTGTGAAGTGGATCCGTCTGCACTATGCTTATCCTAACCAGTTCCCGCTCGATTTGCTCGATGTGATGCGCGAGAAGCCAAACGTATGTAAGTATCTTGACATCGCCCTGCAGCATATCAGCGACAATATGCTCAACAGAATGCATCGCCACGTGAGCAAGCAGGAAACCATTGATCTGCTCAAGACCATCCGTGAGCGTGTGCCGGGCATTCATATCCGTACCACTCTGATGGTGGGTTTCCCTGGCGAGACTCAGGAAGATTTTCATGAATTGCTCGAATTCGTTCGTACTCAGCGCTTTGAGCGTATGGGTGCCTTTGCTTATTCTGAGGAGGAGGGTACCTACAGTGCCAATAACTACGAGGATGATGTTCCCGCCGAGGTGAAGCAGCGCCGTCTTGACGAACTGATGATTCTCCAGCAGGAAATCAGCGCAGAGGTAGAGGCTGAGAAAGTGGGCAAGATATTGAAGGTGATTATCGACCGCAAGGAGGGTGATTACTATATCGGAAGAACCGAATTCTGCTCGCCAGAGGTGGATCCTGAAGTGCTGATCAAGGCAGGAGAGAAGCGTCTGCGCGTGGGTTGCTTCTACAAAGTGAAGATTACTCAGAGCGAGGAGTTTGATCTCTACGGAGAAGTGGTAAAGTAATATGGGAGGTAATATTTTGACATCAGAATGAATAACAAGGAGTATATTGCAGAACTTGCTCAGCAGACTGGCTATTCACAGGACGACACCCAGAAGATGGTGCGCAAGGTGATAGATGCCATGATTGCTGAATTTGAGGATGGTGAGGCTGTCTCCATCCCCAACTTTGGTACGTTTGAGGTAAAGAAGCGCTTGGAGCGTGTGGTTGTTAATCCTACAACCAAGAAGCGCCAGCTTGTTCCGCCTAAGCTCGTACTCGGCTTTCGCCCTGTGGCCAGTGTCAAGGAAAAACTGAAGAATGGAGGTGAAGACTATGAGTAAGATTAGTTTAAACGACTTGGCGCAGCGCCTGGCAGAGAAGTCGGGAATCAGTCTGCAGGATGCCGAATTGTTTATCAGAAAGATGTTTGATGTTGCCAACGAGGGGCTTCAGTCTGATAAGCTCGTGAAGATGAAGTGGCTTGGTACTTTCAAGGTAATGGCGGTGAAGGATCGTGAAAGCGTGGATGTGAACACGGGCGAGCGTATCATCATCGAGGGCCGTGACAAGATTTCCTTCACGCCCGATAATATCCTGAAGGAGATTGTGAACAAGCCTTTCGCCCAGTTTGAGACCGTTGTGGTGAATGATGGTGTGGATTTCGATGAAATCGACAGAAAATTTGAAAATGCTGAAGAGGATGGTCCTGTATCCGATTCTACGTTAGAGAGTGTTCCTGATTCAGAAAATTCATCCTTGGAATCTTTCGTTGAACAGGATTCTCCTGCAACAAGTGGTGTGATAGATTTTTTGGATGAAGAAAACGATGCTCCTGTTAGCGATGAAATGATTGTGATAGGAGAGAAGAGATTGTCTCAGGAAAATGTTGCTGAACCGGAAGAAAAGAAACCGGAAGGATCAGAACCTGCAGCGACAGAACCTGCTGTATCTGAACCGGTAGAATCTGAATCTGCAACTTCTGAATTGGAAACAAAGGAATCTGAAGTTCCAGCTCAGAATGAAATTGAGTCTGTTGTTTCTGATGAAGAAAATGAATCGACATTAACAGAGGAAACTCCTATTGCAGAGAAAATTCCTTCAGATGGAGAAAACTCTATTACTGAAATTCCTATTGAAGAGGAAGCTTCTTCAGATGAGGAAACCGATAAGCGACATGTTGTTTTGCCTCGTTATCTGGTTATTGCAGCGAGCGTAGTATTCCTGGTAATGATAGGAGGCTTTGGTTGGTTTGCTTTTAATTATGGCAAGATGGCTGCCCAGCGTGATCATCTCGCTCTACAGTTGGATAATTACCAGCAGATTGCGACAGAGAAGAAGGCGCCAACCAAGTCTGCTTCAACGCAGGAAGAAATTCTTCGCAAAAAGGCTATCGAGGATAGTGTAAGAATGGTACAGGCAAGTGAAGCTGTCAAGAAAGTCGAAAATGCCGAGCAGAATATGAATGCGACGGTTGATAAGCAATCAATTGATGTAAAATCGGCTGAGGCAAAGAAGAATTTGGAAGCCAAGAAACTCGCTGATGCAAAGAAACAGCAGGAGACTAAAAAGCTTGCAGAAGCTAAGAAGAAAGAAGAAGCCAGAAAACAGGCAGAAAAGCATGCTGCCCAGGCAAGCAGCAAATACGACCAGGATGCTCGTGTTCGAACCGGAGCCTATCGTATTATTGGTGTTTCCGAGGTAGTTACGGCAAGAGAAGGACAAACCATCAAGTCGCTCAGCCAAAAGTACTTAGGTCCAGGAATGGAATGTTACGTAGAAGCTCTGAATGGTACTTCCCTGTTGAAACCAGGTCAAAAAGTCAAGATTCCGAAGTTGGAATTGAAGAAAAAGAAATAATTTTAAAGAAATTATTTGAAAATACAAGAGGGTGTGTCATAATATATGACACACCCTCTTTTTCGTTTCTTCATCCGATGAATAATGAAGCATCCTCTTTCGAAAAATACCTTTTGAGATTTTATTTCTTCTCCAATTCCTGAAGGCTTTCCATTTTCTTTGTTTCCAGGAACTCGTAGATTCCGCAGAGATGCTCGCGGACGCGACCATGGCCGAATTCGTACACCTTGCTGACCAGACCATCCAGGAAGTCACGGTCGTGACTCACTACAATCAGCGTGCCGTCGAAATCCAGCAGCGCCTGCTTCAGTACATCCTTCGTCTTGAGATCCAGGTGGTTGGTAGGCTCATCGAGAATCAGCAGATTCACCGGTTCTAACAGTAGCTTCAGGATAGCCAGACGGGTTCTTTCTCCACCCGACAAAACCTTTACCTTCTTGGTAGAATCCTCGCCACCAAACATGAATGCACCCAGCAAATCGCGAATCTTATTTCTGATTTCGCCCTTGGCAACATCATCTATCGTCTGGAAAACCGTAAGCTCGCCATCGAGCAGAGAAGCCTGATTCTGAGCAAAATAGCCAATCTGAACATTGTGTCCTAATTCCAGCTTACCCTCGTTCTGAAGCTGACCCATGATGCATTTTACAAGCGTAGATTTACCCTCACCGTTTCTTCCCACGAAGGCAATCTTGTCGCCACGCTCCACGGTAAGATTCACGCCGCTGAATATCTGCTTGTCATCAAATGCCATTGCCACGTCACTCATCTGAACCGGATAGGCTCCGCTTCTCGGACTCGGAGGAAACTTCAATCTCAGTCGGCTGGTATCCTCCTCGTCCACCTCGATCAGTTCCAGCTTTTCGAGCATCTTCACGCGGCTCTGCACCTGGAATGTCTTCGAATACGTACCCTTGAATCGCTCGATGAAGTCCTTGGTCTCGGCAATCATCTTCTGCTGTTCCTCATATTTCTTCATCTGCTGTTCGCGGCGTTCCT
>ERZ1503980.361-NODE-361-length-11369-cov-5.630723_pt1 | contig 11369 bp, 7 predicted proteins | sample MGYA00572096_ERZ1503980 | MGnify/ENA primary metagenome ERZ1503980 (study PRJEB39906, sample SAMEA3182106) | gut metagenome | biome: human; feature: gut; material: Stool; isolation source: human stools | place: Canada | collected 2013-02-26 ...
ATTCCTAGAGAAGGCATTCCTGCTATGCGAGGAGTTTCAGAAACAGACTCCTCGTTATGTCCGAATGTCTAGGCATCTTTATGATCTAGAACGCTTGATGGATACAGAATTTGGCAAACAAGCCCTGCAGAATATGGACTTGTATGAGCGTATTGTTAAGCATCGTTCCATATACTATGCTGTAGGTTATGTAGATTATTCTAAGTTGATGCCGAGTGAGATTGATTTCGTTCCTAGGCAAGAGTTGATGAAGGATTGGGAGGGTGATTATGCAGAGATGTGTAACCACTTTATCTATGGTCAGACTTTATCTTTCGAAAAACTTTTAGAGCGAATCAAGGAGTTGCAAGATAGGTTTAGAAAAGCCTTTTAGCGACTTTTACTCCTTAATAAAATGTTCAATATAAAAGTTGGAAGACAATAAGTGCTTGGTATTCAGCCCTAATATTCCTCTGGAATGATGATGAGTATTAAGTGATGATAGGGCTGCTCTTATGGATAAGGGCAGCCTTTTTCATTTTATTTTTTATCTCTATTCCCTATTCATACAATATTTTGAGAAAAAATCCGTTATAGTATCGTGTATAAAAGAATTAAAATAGCGACTTTGTTGATGATACTGGGTATAACCACCTGTTATGCTCAGTACGATCCTTCTTTTAGTCATTATTTTGATATGGAACCTTCCTTCAATCCTGGTGCGGTAGGTAAACAAGCCAAGATAAATGTGAATATTGATTATGCATTAGACATGGCTGGTTTTGAGCATAATCCCCGGACTATGTATGCTGGAGCCGATTTGCCTTTCTATGCCTTGAAGAATTATCATGGTGTCGGTGTGCAATTCATGAACGACCAGATAGGTTTGTTCACTCATCAGAAGTTGGCTTTGCAATATGCTTTCAAGAAACGGCTTTTCAAGGGTATGCTCAGTGCCGGTATTCAAGCTGGTTTTCTAAGTGAAAGTTTTGATGGCAGCAAAGTGGATTTAGGAGAATCTAATGACCCTGCTTTCTCCACCTCTCAGATTGATGGTAACGGACTGGATCTTGGCTTTGGTCTTTATTATTCGCATGGTGCCTGGTATGTAGGAATTTCCGGACAGCATCTGAATGCCCCTAAGATTGAAATGGGCGAAACGAATGAAATGCAGATAGATGCAACTTATTATTTGACTGGCGGATACAATATTAAGTTAAGAAATCCGTTTTTATCTATAAAGCCTTCTACTCTTATCAGATACGATGGCGTGACCTGGAGAGGAGATGTAAGTTGCAGGATGGTCTATACGCATGAGAAGAAAATGATGTATGGCGGTGTGTCTTATAGTCCTACCAATTCCGTTACGTTCCTTGTTGGTGGAATGTTCCACGGAGTGGTGTTAGGTTACAGTTATGAAATGTACACGTCGGCTATCAGTCCTGGCAATGGAAGTCATGAGCTGTTTGTCGGTTATCAGACTGACATCAATCTCGTAAAAAAAGGAAGAAATAAACATAAAAGTGTAAGAATACTATAGTATAAGAATAATATGAATATGAAGAAAGGTATCATGTGGCTTTGCTCAGCCTTTGTGCTGGTGGCATTGACTGGATGTTTCGGTGCCAAATCTACCTCGATGGCAGGTCGTGGTGGTGAAGTCGTGGGCGTATCTGGCAGGGGATTTACCGAGCCAGCTCCTTACGGCATGGTGAAGGTGAACCGTGGCTTCCTGAAGATGGGCTTGGAGAAGCAAGACTCTCTTTGGGGTGGAAAAACGCCTGTGAAGGAAATCTCTGTGGATGGTTTCTGGATGGACGATACTGAAATTACCAACTCTGAATATAAGCAATTTGTTGCTTACGTGAGAGATTCTATCTTGCGTACCCGTCTTGCTGATCCTTCTTATGGAGGCGATGAAACTTATATGATTACGGAAGATAAGAATGGTGAACCTGTGCCTCCGCGTGTCAACTGGAAGAAGAATCTTCCTAAGAAACCTAATGAGGACGAACTGCGTGCCATTGAGAGTCTTTATACGACCAATCCTGTGACGGGAGAGAAGTTGATAGATTGTAGTCAGCTCAACTATAAGTATGAAATCTATGATTATACTGCCGCTGCCTTGCGTCGCAACCGTCTCAATGCTTCTGAGCGTAACCTCAATACTGACATCGAGGTGGATCCGAACGAGGTGGTCATGATTTCCAAGGATACAGCCTATGTGGATGATGAGGGTAGAATCGTGAGACAGACCATCAACCGACAGTTGAGTGGACCTTGGGATTTTCTCAATACCTATATCGTGAATGTTTATCCGGATACTACCTGTTGGGTGAATGACTTCAAGAATTCTGATAATGAAACTTATCTCAGAAGTTATTTCAGCAATCCTGCCTATAATGATTATCCTGTAGTAGGCGTAACTTGGGAACAGGCGAATGCATTCTGTGCCTGGCGTACGGACTATCTGTTGAAAGGCTTGGGCCCTGAGGCACGTTTCATACAGAGATATCGTCTGCCTACTGAGGCTGAGTGGGAGTATGCTGCCCGCGGTAAGGAGCAGAATGAATTCCCTTGGGAAAACAAGGATGTAAAGAATGGGGATGGATGTTTCTATGCCAATTTCAAGCCAGACCGTGGTAATTATACCAAGGACGGAAACCTGATAACAAGCCGGGTGGGCATCTATTCTCCTAATTCTAACGGACTGTATGATATGGCAGGTAATGTGGCTGAATGGACCAGTACGATTTATACGGAAGCGGGTGTTGATGCCATGAACGATCTGAATCCAACGCTTGTTTATAATGCAGCCAAGGAAGATCCTTACCGCTTGAAGAAGAAAAGTGTGAGAGGTGGTTCATGGAAGGACCCTGAGTCTTTCATACGTTCGGCATGGCGCTCTTGGGAATATCAGAACCAGCCTCGTTCGTATATCGGATTCAGATGTGTGAGAAGTCTCGCAACAACATCAAGTGCAAAACAGAAACCTACAAAATCAAAGAATAGGAGATAATAAAAATGGGCGATTACAGTAAGTTTAATATCGTTTACCGTCTGCAAAAGTGGATGGATAGCGTGCCTGGACAAACATTCCTGAACTATGCATATAGTTGGGGTGCATCTATCGTTATCTTGGGTACACTCTTTAAGTTGACTCACTTGCCGGGAGCCAATCTGATGTTGTTCTTGGGTATGGGTACTGAGGTATTGGTATTCTTCCTGTCAGCTTTCGACCGTCCTTTTGATAAGACTGCCGATGGTCGTGATATTCCTACACATATTACTGAAGAATATCTGGAGACGGGCAAGGTCATTTATGATACAAATAATTCTGTAGCAGGTTCTCAGCCGGTTTCGGGTTCTCATCCTGTTTCCGGAGATGCTGTGGTTGTGGGACAGCCGATTGTCTTTGCTTCTGGTGCTACTGCTTCTCAGGGCATTGCTTCTGCAGCAACTTCTGATGGCACAGCTTCATCTCCTGTTTCTGCAGCAGCTTCTTCTGTCTCTGCATCATCTTCAGATGATAAGGAAGCCAATGTTGCCGTTCAGCAGCCTGTAGCTGGTTCTACTGCATGGGTTGGTGGTCAGCAGCAGATAACTCCAGAAATGGAGGAAGCACAGAATAACTATGTGGAAGAGTTGAAGAAGCTGGTAGAAACTCTCGAAAAGGTAAATGAACAGAGCAGCCGCCTGACCCGTGATAGCGAGGAAATGGAAAATCTGAACCGTACGCTTACCGGTATCAGCAAGGTATATGAAATGCAGCTGAAGGGTGCCAGTCAGCAGATTGGTACTATCGACCAGATCAATGAGCAGAGCAGAAAGATGGCTCAGCAGATAGAGCAGCTCAACAAGATTTATACTCGCATGATCGAGGCAATGACTGTCAATATGAGAGCTGCTGCCCCACATGTAAGTGAAGAGTAAAGCATTCAATCGAATTTTTCAGTTATAAATAAATGGCAATAAAGAAAAGACCCGTTTCACCGCGCCAGAAGATGATCAACTTGATGTATGTCGTCCTCATGGCCATGCTTGCATTGAACATCTCTACCGAGGTGCTCAACGGATTCTCTATTGTGGAGGAAAGCTTGAACCGTACCACGGCCAATTCTTCTGCAGAGAATGCTGCTATCTATGGGGATTTCAGCGAGCAGATGAGGAAGAATCCTGCCAAGGTGAAAGAATGGTTTGAGAAGGCTACTCAGGTGAAGGAAATGAGTGACTCGCTCTACAACTTCGCACAGCAGTTGAAAGAAGCCATCGTCAGAGAGGCTGATGGAAAGGATGGCGATGTGAAAAACATCGAGAACAAGGATAATCTGGAAGCTGCGGGCATCGTGATGCTGGCTCCTGGTACGGGGAAAGGCAAGAAACTCTATGATGCCATCAACCGTTATCGTGAGCGTATCCTCACCATGGTGACTGACGAGCATCAGAAGAAAATCATTCAGAGCAACCTCGCTACAGTTGTGCCAAAGAATTCAAGGACTTTGGGAAAAAACTGGCAGGAATATATGTTTGAGAATATGCCTGTGGCTGCTGCTATCACTTTGCTCTCCAAACTGCAGAGTGATGTGCGCTATGCGGAAGGAGAGGTGCTCCATACCCTCGTTTCTAATATAGATATGAAGGATATTCGCGTCAACAAACTTGATGCCTTTGTGATTCCGGAGAAGACTACGCTTTATCCTGGCGAGCGCTTCAATGCCAACATCGTGATGGCGGCTGTGGATACAACCCAGCAACCGGAAATCTATGTGAATGGTATGCGCGTGAATACGGCTCATGGGCAGTATTCCTTTACTGCTGGAGGCGTAGGCGAACACCAGTTCAGCGGATATATTCTGATGCACAATGCCAAGGGAGATGTCTTGCGACGCAATTTCCTGCAGAAGTACAGTGTGATTCCTGCTCCTAATACTGCTACTGTGGCAGCCGACATGATGAATGTGCTCTATGCCGGTTTCCACAATCCAATCAGTATCAGCGTACCGGGAGTTCCTGCCAATGCGATTTCTGCCAGCATGAGTGGCGGCTCCTTCATCTCCAAGGGAAATGGACATTTCGTGGCAGTTCCATCTGCTGTAGGCAAGGATGTGACGATTACAGTTACGGCTCGTGACAAGGGACAGACCCGTACGATGCCACCGTTTGTTTTCCATGTCAGAAAACTTCCAGACCCAACTGCTTATCTGGCTTTGGGTACCAACAGATATAGAGGCGGTGCTCTGTCAAAGGCTTCTCTGATGGGAGCAACAGGTATTCATGCCGCGATTGATGACGGATTGCTCGATATTCCGTTTAAGGTGCTGAGTTTCGAGACTGTATTTTTCGACAATATGGGAAATGCGGTTCCTCTTGCTTCAGCAGGTGCCAATTTCTCACAGCGTCAGCGCGAGGAATTCCGCCACTTGTCCAGAAACCGTCGCTTCTACATTTCTCATATCAAGGCAGTTGGTCCTGATGGCATTACCCGCAATCTCTCCGCTGCAATGGAAGTGATTGTGAGGTAAGAGAGAGTCTGGAATAGGAAAAAGGCGAATCTGGACAGGAGATACATTCCGGACGGGATGGAAAACTTGCCAGAATGCATAACATAATGATCAAAGTAAATAAAATCAATGTGATGAAAAAGATATTTATGCTTTTGATGCTTGCAGGTGTTACGCTGGGAATCAGCGCTCAACCTGAAGCGCGCCGCCAGGCACAGCAAAAGGCTCAGCAGAAGTCGAATGCCAACAACATGACGACCCGTGCACAAATCATGTTTCCTACTACTGCTTCCATGGATGAGGATGTGGTATGGAGACGTGACATCTATCGTGAGTTGAATCTCAACGATGATGCCAATGCGCCTTTGTATTATCCTGTGGAACCATTGGGCAACCAGGTGAACCTGTTCACCTATATGTTTAAGTTGATACTCTCCGGTCGCATCAAGGCTTACCAGTATAAGTTGGACGGCAACGAGAGTTTCAGTGATGCTGACTTGGTGAAGCCAAAGGCATTCCTGGATAATTACCATATTTATTATGAGAAGGATGCAAACGGAAGAATGCGTCTTGACAATAGTGATATTCCTTCCCGCGAAGTGAAATCTTACTATGTGAAGGAATCTTCTTATTTTGACCAGCGTACTTCCACCTTCCATACTCAGGTATTGGCACTCTGTCCTATCATGACCCGTGAGGATGATTTCGGAGATGGTGGCAATAAATATCCTTTGTTCTGGGTGAAGTACAGCGACCTGGCTCCTTACTTATCTAAACAGCAGATTATGACCAGTAATCTGAACAATGCTGCGACGATGAGTGTGGATGATTACTTTGTAAGAAATCAGTATAAAGGAAAGATTTACAAGACCAATAATATGTTGGGCAAGACTTTGGCCCAATATTGTCCTTCTGATTCGGCTATGAGCAAGGAGCAGAAGAGGATAGAGGCTGAATTGGCTGCCTTCGAGAAGAATATCTGGGGCAATCAGGAGAGAAAGGATTCTCTGGATAGTATTGCCAATGCCGGTAAGACTGTCAAGAAGAACCGCAGAAGTTCTTCTAAGTCTTCTGGTTCTTCTTCGAGTGTAAGAAGACGTCGCCAGCGCAGTTCTGGTTCTTCTACCTCCAGTGCAGCCCGCGTTTCTGTCAGAAGAGAGCGCCATTAATTGGTTTGGTTCTAATTGTTGGAAATAATAACTATCGGAAATATCAATCATTAGAATAATAATGATAGAAATCCTAATCGTTAGAATGATATTTATCGGAGTAACAATCGTTGGAATTATATGATTTGAACAACAATTATTAGAAATAAAAATAGAGAAATAGGTATGAAAAAAGTATTGACTTTTATGTTGTTGGCATCATTGCTGTTCGTGCAGCAGGCTAATGCACAGGTTAAGTTTGGTTTGAAAGGTGGTTTGAACGTTACCAATATGTCTTTCAGCAAAGATGTCTTCGATGCTTCTAATAAGACAGGTTTCTTCGTAGGTCCTATGGTAAAGATCACCTTGCCAGTAGTAGGTTTGAGTTTCGATGCAGCTGCTCTCTATGATCAGAAAGAGGCTGACGTGAAGTATCAGGGAACTGATAATTCATATTTCAAGGAGAATGTAAAGCAGAAGTCTCTCAACATTCCTGTGAATGTACGCTATGGTTGGGGATTGAGCAGCGTGGCAAATATCTTCCTCTTTGCGGGTCCTCAGTGGGGAATCAACGTAGGTGATAAGAATTTCAAGTGGGATACTGGTAGCAGTTATTCTTTGAAGAAGTCTAATTTCAGCGTCAATGTGGGTGCTGGTGTTACTTTGTTGAGCCACGTACAGCTTTCTGCTAACTATAATATTGCTTGTGGAAAGACTGCTGATGCCTCTCTCGTAAAGGTGGGCGAAACAGTTTTTGGTAGTGATAGAAGCCGCAACAATTCATGGCAGATTGCGCTTGGCTACTGGTTCTAAAAATCGGGTCCAGTTCAGTCTGGCTTTCTTAAAATATATAAAAGCAGATATCCTTTATTGGGTATCTGCTTTTTTATTGTTATCTTTGCACAACGATATAATTCTCAAGATGACTTTTCAGTATGAAATACGTTGATGTGATACTTCCTTTGCCGCTTCCAGGCTTGTTTACCTATTCTGTTCCTGAAGGAATGGAAAGGAGGGTTGTGTTTGGCAAGCGCCTGCTCGTACCCTTAGGAAGGAGCAAGAAGTATATCGGTATGGCGGTGAAAACGCATGATGAGAAGCCTGCTTTTGAGGTGAAACCGATAGAGCAGGTGCTGGATGAAAACCCTGTGCTTCTGGAAAGGCAATACCGGCTCTGGTCGTGGATCAGCGATTATTACATGTCTCCATTGGGTGATGTCTATAATGCTGCTTTCCCGGCTGGACTGAAATCTACAGAGAAGTTTAAACCCAAAATGGAGCTATATGTCGGTTTGTCGAGTGCTTATCGCAATCCTCAGACGCTCCGTGTGGCGCTTCAGATGATGGGGAGGGCTGTCAAGCAAATGAAGGCTTTTACCACCTTCCTCCAACTGTCTCATTGGGATATTCTTCTCGAAAACGAAGTAGATGAAAACGGACTGCTGCGGGAGGAATTCTATGAATTGAGAAATATGCAGTCTCCTGATAGTCCTTCTTTAAATGGAAACCAGCCTTCTGATATTCCTTCTTTTATAGAAAAAGTAACAAAGGAGGAACTAATGAACGAGAGTCATTCCACCTCTGCCATTATCAAAAGTCTGATAGATAAGGGATTCCTTTTTACATACGAGATAGAAGTAGGGCGTCTGAATACATCTGGCGAATCTCATTTCGAGTTGATCAAACCGCTCTCGATGCCCCAGCAGGATGCTTACAACCAGATTCTGATGCAGATGATGAAGAAGAATGTGGTGCTCTTGCATGGCGTAACTTCCAGCGGTAAGACGGAGGTCTATATCCACCTCATCAAACAGGCGCTCGATGAGCATAAGCAGGTACTTTATCTCTTGCCAGAAATTGCGCTTACGGTGCAGATTATGGAACGTCTTCACCGGGTTTTTGGAGACCGACTTGGTATCTATCACTCGAAATATAGCGATGCAGAGCGTGTGGAAATCTGGCAGAAACAGATGTCTGATCATCCTTATGATGTCATCTTAGGAGCCAGAAGTGCAGTCTTTCTGCCTTTTCTGAAACTCGGACTTGTGATAGTGGATGAGGAGCATGAAACCAGTTTCAAGCAGCAGGACCCGGCTCCTCGCTATCATGCCCGCAGCGCAGCCATCGTTTTGGCAAGTATGTATCCCGAAGCCAAAGTGCTCTTGGGTACGGCTACTCCTTCGATGGAAAGTTATTACAATGCCCAGCAGGGAAAGTATGGTCTGGTGGAGATGAAAACGCGATATAAAGACATCCAGTTGCCGGAAATACAGGTGGTGGATGTGAAGGATTTGCGCCATCGCAAGATCATGAAGGGGGCATATTCGCCACAACTCTTGGCTGCTGTAAGAGAGGCCTTGCAGCGTGGCGAACAGGCTATTCTCTTTCAGAACAGGCGCGGTTTTGCGCCGATGATTGAGTGTAAGGTCTGTGGATGGGTTCCGAAATGCAAAAACTGTGATGTGTCGCTCACATTGCATAAGAATATCAATCTGCTTACCTGCCATTATTGTGGCTACACGTATCCTGTTCCTACGGAATGTCCTAACTGTGGAAGTACCGAACTGACGGGGCGTGGTATCGGAACAGAGAAGGTGGAAGATCAGTTGACTGAAATCTTCCCTGAGGCGCGTATTGCCCGTATGGATCTTGATACGACCCGCACCCGCAATGCCTATGAGCGCCTGATAGAGGATTTTTCTTCGGGAAAGACCAACCTGCTTATCGGTACGCAGATGATTTCCAAGGGACTGGATTTTGACAAGGTGAGCGTTGTGGGTATTCTCAATGCCGACTCGATGCTCAATTATCCAGACTTCCGGGCCTATGAACATGCCTTTATGATGATGGCGCAGGTGAGTGGAAGGGCTGGCAGAAAGGGCAAGCGAGGACTGGTGATTCTGCAGACGAAATCTCCGGAATTGCCTGTTATCTCGCAGGTGGTTCACAATGATTATGCCACTTTCTACCGCGACTTGCTGGAAGAACGTAGAGCCTTTCATTATCCGCCTTTCTATCATCTCATCAACGTCTATCTGAAGCACAAGCATGAGAATGTCTGTCAGCAGGCAAGTATGGAGCTGGGACAGACCTTGCGGGGATGGTTTGGGGAGAGAATCTTAGGACCTGACAAGCCTGCAGTGGCTCGTGTGAAGACAATGAATATCCGTAAGATAGTCATCAAGTTGGAGAATTCTCTCGACTATAGGAAAGTGAGGAAATTCCTGTTGTTTGCTCAAGAAAAAATGTCGAAAGATCCGCGATATGGGGCTTTGGTCATTTATTATGATGTGGATCCGATGTAAGAGAGAATATTATAATTTAATTGGATCGCTACGGCGCCAGCCATTGGCCAGAGGCCAAATATCCGCGGAAATCCGTGAATAATCCGATAAGCAAAATTGCCTCCGATTTATCCGTGAAATCCGATGAAAGAAAAAACATGTGAAGAAAATCAATGAAGAAACGAAAAAGAGGATGTGTCTTTGACTTATGACACACCCTCTTTTGATTGTTGTAGTTATGTGTTCCGAATTTCTTCAGAATTCTTATTCAGAACGATCTATCATTTAGAAATTAATGTCGAGACCTACGGCAAACACGTTGTTATTACGTGTATAGTCTGAATTATAGACGTTGCTCTTGTCAGCTGCAAGCTGAACAGTCTCGGAAGTCTTCTTGTGCTGATAGAATGTGTGGAAGTAAGCTACGTTGAGATCCATCTTCTTGTTGATGTGATAAACACCGCCGATAGCAGCAGAGTTAGAACTAACAACGAATGACTTGTCATCCATATACTCATCAGACAAACCATAGTTTGTGTTCTGCCAACCTGTACTCAAGGTAATCTTCTTGTTGACATCCACCTCAACACCTGCGTTGTACTCCAAAGTACCACGCTTCAACTCCTTGTTGCGGTTGTTGTAAGATGTAGCATTCTTGTCGTCGAACCAGTGGAAACCTACGTTTACTCTTACTGCATCGACAGGGCTGTAGCCGATACCGAGAGCCAAGTAGCCAGGAATATCGCCAGCAATCTTCTTGCCATCCTCATATTCACCGATAGCCTTGTTCAACTTCTGGTCAAACTGGGTCTTCAAGCCCATCATGGTAGCACCTACTTTTGGGTCTGACAATACAGTATTGGTTGTGTTTTCTGCCTGCTGCTTAGCCTGCTCAAGTGGAAGGCCAGCCTGCTGATATTTTGCAGTCAGGATGCCTGTCATCTGATTGGCAAGGTTGGCTGGCAAGTTACCGATACTTGGAGTCTGGTTTACTGACTTGTTCTTCAGGCGAATACGGGTCTTGAACTCGTATTTAGCAGAGAAGTTCCAGCGGCCAGTCTTGTAATCTACGCCGATGATAGGAGTGAAACCTACACCAGTCTGGTCGCAGCTCAACTCGATGTTGGCAGCATTTTCCTTCGTAGGGTCGAGCACTTTATAGAGAGGCATATTGCCTACATTGATGTTTTCTACATATCCATAGTAGTTGGTTAATGCATAGACACCGCGAACACCCAAGAATGCGCTTAAGTTATCACAGAACTTATATGCTGCACCTACAGAGAGACCATAGTAATACTGGCGACCGTGCATATAGCTGTTGAAGCTGTACTTGCCGGTTTTGCCGAAAGCCTGGTCTGAAGTGAACATTTCCATGCCTTGCTGACCGAGTGTATTTCCTAAAGTCTGGTCAACGACACCTGCCAGTCCGCAAGCAGCAATAGCAGTCTCTGATA
>ERZ1503980.364-NODE-364-length-11339-cov-3.280574_pt1 | contig 11339 bp, 9 predicted proteins | sample MGYA00572096_ERZ1503980 | MGnify/ENA primary metagenome ERZ1503980 (study PRJEB39906, sample SAMEA3182106) | gut metagenome | biome: human; feature: gut; material: Stool; isolation source: human stools | place: Canada | collected 2013-02-26 ...
GCAGACGATCGCCTCGACGGCCAGCGGCGGCAGCGCGCGGATCATCGGATCAGCGGTGTACGCCTCCGGCAGGATGGAAAAATGCTCCAGCACCGCTATGACGCACAGCAAAAGCGTGAAAATACCCGCCCCACGGCGCGCCTTCGTCGCGCCCGAAAGCTGGGCGCGGTAGTCGGAGAGCGTTTCGGTCAGCGGCGGCTCGGGGAGCTCGGGTTCAGGCTCTTCGAACTCTTCTTCCTCGTCCTCTTCCTCCTCCGCGTCGTCGTAGAGCTGCTCGGTGTCGCGCATCTTGCGGCGGGAGAACAAACCGCGGCGCGGCGGCTCCTCCTCGATGATCGTGTCCTCGCGCTCGGAGAGCGCCTCCTGCACGGTCTGGGCCAGGATGTCCTGCAGACTCATGGACTTGGGCTCGTCGTCCTGCGGCGGTTCTTCTTCGGTTTCCGCGTCCGTTTCCTCTTCCGGTTCGGCTTCTATCGGCTCTTCGGCCTTTTTCGCACCGGGGAAGGGGATGACGGGGATGCGGGCGGTCCCGTCCGCCGTATCGTCCACGCTCTCTTTCGCCGCCTCCGCCTTTTTCGGCAGAGGGACGACCTTTGCCGACTGCTTTTCCTCCGCGGGCGGCTCGCTTGCTTTTTCTTCCGGTTCGGGCGCGGCGGGCGTGCCGCTGCCGTACTCGGCCAGAATGCTCTCGAGCGTGAATTCCGCGTCCTCATCCATGCTGCGGGCCGTGTTTTTCAGCAGCAGCTCGGAGTCGGCGAGCGTTTCTTCAAATTCAAGGTCTTTGGGGTCCATATCGTTCCTTCTTTACCGTCACTGCCCCAGGCGCTGGCGCACCGCCTCGTAGAGGAGGATGGCCGCCGCCGCGGAGGCGTTGAGCGACGAAATTTTACCCTTCATCGGGATGCTGACGAGGAAGTCGCACTTTTCGCGCACCAGTCTCGTCATGCCGTCGCCCTCGCTGCCGATGACGATGGCCGCGGGGCCCTTGAGGTCCGCGGAGTAGAGGTCGCTCGTGCCCTCGGCCGCCGTGCCGAAGACCCAGACGCCTTCTTTTTGCAGTTGCTCCAAAAGCGCGGGGATGTTCGGCACGCGCGCGACGGGCACATAGCTCACCGCACCCGCGCTCGTCTTGGCGACAATGCTCGTGAGGCCCGCGCTGCGGCGCTTGGGAATGACGACGCCATGCGCGCCCGCGCACTCCGCCGTGCGGATGATCGCGCCGAGGTTATGCGGGTCGGAGATCTCGTCGCAGACGACGATCAAGGGGTTTTCGCCTTTTTCGCGCGCGATATTCAAAATATCCTCAACACTGACATATTCGCGCACGCTCGTGAGCGCGATGACGCCCTGATGGGCGTGCGTGCGGGACATGAAGTCGAGCTTACGCTTGTCCGCGTCCACGACGACCACGCCCGCGGCGCGGGCGGTCGAGGCGATGTGGCCGAGCGTCTTATCGGTCTCGCCCTTCTGGATGAAAATTTTGTCGATGGTCGTGCCCGCGCGCAGCGCTTCGATCACGGCGTTGCGGCCCTCGATGATGCCGTCGGCCTCCGCGTCCTGTACGCGCGCGGTCTTTTCCTTGCGTTCCTTATCCATAAAAGAAATTTCTCCTTGTGACAAATTTTTATAGAATACTCCATTGCAACTATAACACAGAACAAGGGCAAGATAAAGAGGGCGCAAAACAAAAGTTCATCGAAAATTCACCGTAGAAAACTTGTGCGATTTTCTTATATATGGTATAGTTGAAATCACTAATTCAAAAAGTGCGCATCTTCGCATTTTTCTGTCTCCCGACAGGAGGAACAACATGGAGCCAAACAACAGAAACAACCGCAATCGCGGCGACAAGAACCGCCGGCGCGGCGGGGGCATGTGGTCGATCGTCCTATGGGCGCTGCTGCTGACGATCGGTGTGAACTACCTCTCCGTCATGCTCGATCAGGCCCGCACCGCCGAGTCTTCGTGCGAGATCGCATACAGCGAGCTTGTCGAACTCGTGGAGGAGGGGAAGGTCAAGTCCATCGAATTCGGCGACACGGTCTTCACCATCACGCCGGTCGACGGCTTTACCTACACGGATGACGACGGCAAGAGCTATGATCAGAACTATACGCTCTTCACCACCATCATTCCCGACGCGACGGAAAAGCTGATCACCCTGTGCGATGAGCACGGCGTGACCTACACCAAGCCCTATCAGCCGCCCGTTTCGCCGATCCTCACGTTCATGGTGCGCTATATTCTGCCCACGGTGCTGATGGTCGGCGCGTTCATGCTGCTGATGAACTTCATCGCGAAAAAGTCCGGCGGCATGGGCGGGATCGGCGGCATCGGCAATGTCGGCAAGGCCAACGCCAAGGTCTACATGGAAAAATCCACCGGCGTGACGTTCGCGGACGTCGCCGGTCAGGACGAAGCGAAGGAATCGCTCGTCGAGATCATCGACTTTCTGCACAACCCCGAAAAATACACCGCCATCGGCGCAAAGATCCCCAAGGGCGCGCTGCTCGTCGGCTCTCCCGGTACCGGTAAAACGCTGCTGGCCAAGGCCGTTGCGGGCGAGGCGAAGGTGCCGTTCTTCTCGATCTCCGGCTCTGACTTTGTCGAGATGTTCGTCGGCGTCGGCGCGAGCCGCGTGCGCGACCTCTTCGCCGAGGCGTCGAAGGTCGCCCCCTGCATCATCTTCATCGACGAGATCGACACCATCGGCAAATCCCGCGACGGCGGGCGCTACGGCGGCGGCAACGACGAGCGCGAGCAGACGCTCAACCAGCTGCTCGCCGAAATGGACGGCTTTGACCCGAGCAAGGGCGTCATCGTGCTTGCCGCGACGAACCGACCGGAGGTGCTCGACAAGGCGCTGCTGCGCCCCGGCCGCTTCGACCGCCGCATCACCGTCGACCGCCCGAACCTCGCCGGCCGCTTAGCAACGCTGCAGGTCCACACGCGCGGCATCAAGCTCGCCGAGGACGTGGATCTCAAGAAGGTCGCGCTCGCGACCGCGGGCTGCGTGGGCGCGGACCTTGCAAACCTCGCCAACGAGGCGGCGCTCCGCGCCGTGCGCAAGGGACGCAAGCTCGTTACGCAGGAGGACATGCTCGCGGCGTTCGAGTTCGTCATCGCGGGCAGCGAGAAGAAAGGCAGCGTCCTCACCGAGTTTGAAAAGAAGCTCGTCGCCTATCACGAGGTCGGCCACGCGATGGTCGCCTACAAGCAGAAAAACGCCGAGCCCGTGCAGAAGATCACGATCGTCCCGCACACCGAGGGAAGCCTTGGCTACACGCTCCTCATGCCTGAAGAGGACAAGACGAACCTGCGCACGCGCGATGAGCTGATGGCGAAGATCGCCGTCTCGATGGGCGGCCGCGCGGCCGAAGAGGTCGTGATGAACACGATGACCAACGGCGCCTCGCAGGATATTCAGGAGGCGACGAGCATCGCGCGCAACATGGTCGCCATGTACGGTATGAGCGACGCGGTCGGCATGGTCGCGCTCGGGTCGGTGCGCAATCAGTACCTTGACGGCGGCTACGGCCTCGACTGCGCGCAGGATACCGCCGCCATCATGGACCGCGAGGTCAAGCGTATCCTCGACGAGTGCTACAAGGACGCCGTACAGGTCATCCGCGACAACCGCGAGGATATGGACAAGGTCGTCGCCTACCTCCTTGAAAAGGAGACCATCACGGGCGGTGAAATGGTCGCTATCCTCGAAGGCCGCGATCCCTCGACCGTCGAAGAGGCCTACGCTTCCACGCGCAAGAGCGAGGACGGCTTCCGCCCCTCGCAGCCGAGCGTGATCGAAGCGCCCGCCAAGCACATTTCGATGACGAGCGAAAAGATCGAAATGCCGCCGGAGGACAAGGGCGAAGATGCTCAGACTGAAGACAAGCCCTCGACTGAGCCCGAAACGCCGGATACTTCCGCGGAAAACACTGACGAAAACAAATAAACAACCAAAAAAATCCCCGCTGTTTTAGATGGGTGTTCATAAAACAGTCAATGGAGCGTATCGATACAGATACGCTCCATTTCTCATATCAACATACTATGTAATGGGGTGCAGCCCCTTGGCTCTCCCTTTGGGAGAGCTGTCACCGTAGGTGACTGAGAGGGTCTTGCAGCCTTTTTCGAATGATAAGATCAATTTGTGTGCACACACCACGAAAATCCCTGTCGATATCCCGGTTGGAGAATCGCAGAATCTCCAACCCAAGAGACATCAGGAATTGAGAACGTTCCGCATCATAAGCAAGCCCCTGAGGTTCATAATGCTGAGAGCCATCCAATTCAATGACCAGTCTGGCCGAAGCACAGTAAAAGTCCACGATGAATCTGCCGATAATCCGCTGTTTATAAATTTTTACTGGATATTTGTGGAGAAAAAGGTACCAGAGCTTACGCTCATGGGGTGTCATCTCCCTGCGAAGCCGTCGGGCATTTTCTAATTGGGTGTTGTCTTTTGGTATGGTCATTGTTTACCCTCTCCGTCCTCGCTACGCTCGGCCACCTCTCCCAAAGGGAGAGGCAAGGGATGCTCGCACGGCACACCGAAAGGTGTATAGAAGTGCGCCCTTTATCAGTTCGGCAAATTGGAGTTTACTGCTCGATACGGTAGTATTTGAATGTTTCATCTTCTCCAACAAAGCGAAAGCCTACCTTTTCCAGCACATGCTGACTCCGGGTATTTTTCCTGATGGTATCTGCGTTTACCGCAGCCATTCCCAACTCGTCAAAGGCGGTTTTTACCGCCAAACGTTCTGCCTGCGTTCCGTATCCCCTTCCCTTCACTGCGTCGTTTTGCATATGGATACTCAGGGAACATTCTTTTTTATCATGGTCGATCTGCTTCAATTGCAATTCCCCGATCACCTTATCTCCAAGCATGATCGCAAACAGTCTGCGTGAAGCATCCTGCCCCTTCATATCAAAATATCGATTTACCGCAGCTTCGTCATATACATAGGGCTGAAACAGGTGCATATCCATATAGATAGACGCATCATTCGTCCAATGCTTGTACAGTTCGTGACATAGTTCTCGCGTCATCGCCTTTAACTGAATTGTTGGCATGTTAGACCTTACCCACCTTATTATTCCGACTTATTGATTTGTTTAATTCTATCATCTGGCTTTAATATATGCAAGAACAAGCCCAGCAGACATTACTGCCGGGACTGAAACTGTCTTACGACCACCCGCGCTTTACAGCGGGGATTTTTTATATCAATTTATACCACTTGGAATAAGTAGAACTTGAGGTAATCCGTCTCCGGCACGTTCCAGAGGATGGGGTGGTCACAGCTCTGCGTGCGCGCTTCGATCTGCCGCAGCTCGACGCCCGCGTCCGCGGCGGCGGAGCGCAGCATCCGCTCAAAGCGTTCGGCGGGCATGAAGTGGCTGCACGACGCGGTCGCAAGGTAGCCGCCGCGCGGCAGCAGGCGCATCGCGCGCAGGTTGATCTCCTTGTACCCCTTTTCGGCGTTGTTCGCCGTGCGGCGAGACTTTGTGAACGCCGGGGGATCGAGGATGATGAAGTCATAGGGCTTTTCGTGCGCGGCCTCGAGCTGCGGGAGCAGGTCGAAGACGTCGGCGGCGAGAAAGTCCATTTTGTCCTCAAGGCCGTTGCGCGCCGCGTTCGCGCGCGCCATTTCGATGGCGCTCTCGGACACGTCCACCGCCGTCACGTGCTCTGCGCCGCCTTTGGCGGCGTTGAGTGCGAACGAGCCCGTGTGCGTGAAGCAGTCGAGCACGCGCTTGCCGTGCGCGAGGCGCGCGACGGCGAGGCGATTGAACTTCTGGTCGAGGAAAAAGCCCGTCTTCTGCCCGTTTTCGACATCCACACGGTAGAAAACGCCGTTCTCGCAAATTTCAGTGATGGGGCTCTCGGGCGTTTTTTTGCCGGGGAGGGGAAACCAACCCTTGTTCTGCGTCAAGCCCTCCTTTTCGCGAAGCACGACATCGTTGCGCTCAAAAAGGCCGTCGATCGTCTCGCCGTCCTGCTCCAGCACCTCGACAATGAGGGGGAAGAGCATGTCCTTGATCTTTTCCATGCCGAGCGAGAGCGTCTGCGTGACGAGAAGATTTTCAAACCGGTCGACCGTCAGGCCGGGGAAGGCGTCCGCCTCGCCGAAGATCAGGCGGCAGCAGCCGGTCTGCCCGTCCATGACCGCCTTGCGGTAGTCCCAGGCGTAGCGCACGCGCCGCCGCCAGAAATTTTCATCAAAGCGGTCGTTCGCGTTGCGCGAGACAATGCGCACGCGGAGCTTACTGAGTCTGCTCAAAAAGCCCGTGCCGAGATATTTGCCCTTTTCCGACACCACGTCGACGAGCGCACCGTTTTCGCACTCGCTCTCGTCCGGCTCGCGGGCGACGTCGGAGTCGTACACCCAGGGGTGGCCGCTCTCGAGCCAGCGCGTGCCCTTGGCGGTGACGGTCAGGATCGGATAGTCGCGTGCAGCTTTCATAGGTCAAAATTCCTTCTTTAAAACAAGTTTTCCCCATCATACCACGGCAAAAGCCGCGGCACAACTCATTTGTTGAGGAAAAACAGCCCGACAAGGCACAGCGCAAGGCCCACGAGCTTGTTGACCGTGATGGCCTCGTGGTAGACAAGATACCCAATGAACACCAAAATCGTCGCGATGCCCGCCGCAGACGACACCTGAAACGCGCTGACCGGCCAGCCCGCCTTGTAGGCGTGCATGCTGCCAGCTTCCAAACCGACGATAGCGAGACCGAGCAGGTACGGCGCCCAGTTCATCTGGCTGTATTCGTGCAGAAGGTTCGCCCCGCCGCGGTTCGTCACAAAATACAGGATGCCCGAAAAGATTGAGCCGATCAGATACGTGACCGTGAGCGACGCGAGCGGATCAACGCTCTCGGGCAGCGATTTGGCGCAGATGTGATACACGCTGTTCGACGCCACAACGAGAATGAGCGGCCAGAAGTAAGCCATAAATATTCCCTCCTATTCAAATGCCGGATGCAAAACGGCAGCCAGACTTCCGCCTGACTGCCGGTAGGTGCGCACCCGTAATAGACAAGGAAAGTGTATCAGCGGCGCGCGCTCTTGTCAAGGAAAATCCCGCCGCGGCGGCGATTCCGACAAATTTGTAAGCGACAGTTCATACAACCTGCCGCTTGTATTTTCCGCTCCGCCATGCTACCATAAAAATGTCATATCAATCCCAGCCGCGCTTGCGGCGCAGACTTTAATGGAGGCAAATTATGAGCTATCCCAAGACCGGCGAAGAAGTTTACGTCAGCCTGAATCTGTCTAACACGATGCTCACAGGTCTCGGCAAGGGCACGATCACCCGCGAGGACGTTTCTGTGGACTACCTCAAGAAACTGTTTATGCAGCATGGTGTCATCGTCTCGGCCAAGCCCGAGTACCGCAACATCATGGAGCGCGTGAACAGCACCTATGACTTAGGGCTTGAAATTCCCGCAAAGCTCCAGCTCTTCCAGCTCTCCGAGCAGCACCGCCGCCTGGTGGTCGTGAATATCTCCGGCCTTCAGCGCAAGAACGGCTCGCTTCTCCCGTCCTACACGGAAGAGGAGCTTGACGAGGCAACGTTCACGTTCGTCAAGTATTACGTGCAGGGCGAGCACTACGACGAGCTTGTCGAGGAGAACAAGAAGCTGCGCTACGAGCTCGAGCAGGAGATCTCCTGGAGAAACCGCACGGATTCCGAGGGCTGAGTTCGCAACACCTTACATCAAAAAAGGAAGAGGTTCCCGATGGGAACCTCTTCCTTTTTTGACTTGCCACAAAAGCGTCGCAGACTTTGCCGTCCGCAGACGCGGAAAAAATTGAGGTTGTAAATCGCCGCGACCGGCGCGTGGCGATTTACTCCTCTCGCGGAGCGCGTGTCGCAGCCGCCAAGGGCGGCAAGACACGAAGCGGAGTGCGGCTTTCTCAAAAAAGAGGCAGAGCCTCTTTTTTGAAATTACTTCTTCTCGTCTTCAAGCAGCCCCTTAAAGCTCGCGGCGAGACCGGCGAGGCTCTGAATCTCGCTCGGGACGATGATCTTCGTCGCCTGACCGTCGGCGGCCTTTTCGAACGATTCGAGCGCCTTGATCTTGATGACCTGCTCGTTGGGGTTGGCCTCATTGAGCATCTTGATGGAGTCGGCAAGTGCCTGCTGCACGTTCAGGATGGCCTGCGCTTCACCCTCGGCCTTGAGGATGGCGGCCTGCTTTTCGGCGTCCGCGCGCAGGATGGTGGACTGCTTTTCGCCCTCGGCCACGAGGATCTGGGACTGCTTCTGGCCCTCGGCCTGCAAGATGGACTCGCGGCGTTCGCGCTCGGCCTTCATCTGCTTTTCCATCGCGTTCTGGATCTCACGCGGCGGCAGGATGTTCTTGAGCTCCACGCGGTTGACCTTGATGCCCCACGGGTCGGTGGCCTCATCGAGGATAGAGCGCATCTTGGCGTTGATGACATCGCGGCTCGTGAGCGACTGGTCGAGCTCCATCTCGCCGATGATGTTACGCAGCGTCGTCGCCGTCAGGTTCTCGATGGCGTTCATCGGGTGCTCGACACCATAGGTGTAGAGCTTGGGGTCGGTAATCTGGAAGTAGATGACCGTGTCGATCTGCATCGTGACGTTATCCTTCGTGATGACGGGCTGGGGATCGAAGTCGGCCACCTGCTCTTTGAGGCTGACCTTCTTCACAACGCGCTCGAAAAACGGAATTTTGAAGTGCAGGCCCACGCCCCATGTCGCGCTGTAAGCGCCGAGGCGCTCAACGACGTAGGCGCGCGACTGCTGCACGATCTGGATGTTCGTGACGAGCACCAGAAGCACCAGCAGCACTAAAATGCCGATACCGATATAGCCGATCCATTCCATAGTTCTTTTCCTCCTAAAATGTTGTGTAGTTTGGGTTTACTCTCTTCTCTCGCTGGGTTCTTTACTCTCGCGCACGTAGAGCTTGACGCCCTCCATGCGAACGATCCTTGCCATTTTCCCCTTAGGGATGATATTGCCGTCTTCGCTGCGCGCCGTCCATGTCTTGCCGTCGATGTACACAGCGCCCGTGGCGTTCTCGTTGTCCACCGTTTCGGTCACCTTGGCCTCGTGGTGCAGCACACGGTCGGCATTCGTGGGCACGATCGTCTTATCCAGCATCTTGCGCGCAAGGGGCCTTGTTGCGATGAGCGCCAGAATGGATACGACCAGGAAGACCGCGAATTGCAGCCACAGCGCCGCGCCCAGCTCCGTCGCCACCAGCGCGGCCACCGCGCCCACGACGAACCAGATCGACACCAGCCCCGCCGTCGCCGCCTCGGCAATGCCGAAGATGATGATGGCGGCGATCCAGATAATGGTCATCATTTCATCTGCTCCTCCTTTCAAACTGCGCATACAGTAGACGTATGCCGGACCGATCATCGCGATGACGGTCAGCAGCATGATCCCGATGCTTTTGTTGTAGGGTGACAGATTCGCGTACAGGTTCGACAACTCGCTGCCGAGCGTGCGCGCGGACAGCAGCGGGGCTTCGACCGGCGGCTCGCCGGGGGTGGGGACTTCTTCTTTGAACAGCCCGTCCATCGTTACGCCGTAGCGGTTGCAGATGAAGATGATCTTCTCCATCTCGGGGTAGCCCCGGCCGGACTCCCAGCGCGAGACCGACTGGCGCGAGACCTGAAGCTGTTCGGCAAATTCCTCCTGCGTCAGCCCGCTGCGTTTGCGGACCTCCTGGAGCCGCTCGCCAAATGCCATTGCGTTCCCTCCGTTTCTCTGTCTGAGGATAAGATAGCAAAACCGCGCGTCCATTTCCAGCAACTTTAGTGTTGCATTCCGTATTTTTTCGAAAAAATTCGCGCAAGTTTGATGTTACATTCATGTGACAGCGCGCTTTCCGCGCTGTTTTTCCTATTGTACCACACGCTCCACCGCTTTACCATGCTTATTTTGACGCGGCGATTGCCTTTTTTGTTCCCATCCGCTATACTAAAGTCAAATCATTTTTTCGGGAGCGTTATTATGCTGGAATTTGTCATTCCCTGCCTCTTGGGCCTTGAGAGCTTAGTGGGCGATGAGATCAGAAAGCTGGGACTTTCTGACGTGCGCGTTGAGAACGGCCGCGTCCTCTGCCGCGGCGAGGCGCGCGACATCGCGCGGCTCAACATCAATCTGCGCTGCGGTGCGCGCGTCATTCTGGTTCTGCACAAGTTCCGCGCGACGGATTTTGAATCGCTCTTTCAGGGCGTGCGCGCGGTGCATTGGGAGGGCTGGATCCCCCGCGAGGGGGAGTTCCCCGTCGTGGGCTACTCCATCAACTCGACGCTCCACTCCGTGCCCGCCTGCCAGTCGATCGTCAAAAAGGCGGTCGTCGACCGCCTGAGCGCGGCCTACGGCATCGCGCAGTTCCCCGAGACGGGGCGGCGATATCAGGTGCGCTTTTCCATCATGAAGGACGAAGTGACCGTCGGGCTCGACACCTCGGGCGAGGGCCTTTACAAGCGCGGCTACCGCGCCCACGGCGTGGCGGCCCCCCTCAAGGAAACGCTCGCCGCCGCGATGGTCAAGCTCTCACACTACAATGGCCGCGACCCGTTCTGCGACCCGTTCTGCGGCAGCGGCACCATCGCCATCGAGGCGGCGCTCATCGCGCGCAACCGTGCGCCGGGCCTCAACCGCAGCTTTGCCGCCCAGCACTGGGCCACGCTCGATAAAATGCTCTGGCTCGACGCGGCGGACGAGGCCATGGACAACGAGTTCCACGGCAAGTACGAGATCTGGGGCGGCGACATCGACCCCGACGCCGTCGAGCTCTCGCGCCACAACGCCGAGCTCGCCGAGGTCGATGACATCGTCAAGTTCGAGGTCGACGACGCCACGCGTTTCCACTGGGGCGGGCTCTATGGCCGCATCGTGACGAACCCGCCGTATGGCGAGCGCCTTCTTGAGCGCGAAGAGGCGGGCGAGCTCTATAAAGCCTTCGGCAAGGCGATGGATAAGCTGCCCGACACCTGGCGGGTGTATGTGCTGTCGTCACATCCTGACTTTGAGCGCTGCTACGGGCGCTTTGCCGATAAGAAACGTAAGTTGTACAATGGCATGCTCAAATGTGATCTTTTCATGTATGGAAAAAGATTATAATGCCGCGCGCTGCGCGGCGGGGGAGCTCCCGCACCGTGCGGGAGTGCGTTAAAGGGGGATATTCTCTTTCTCAGAAAGAGAATATCCCCCTTTAGATCCCCCAAGAGAAAGGACGAGGGGCCTTCCCCCTCGACCCCGCACATTGGCAGTCTCGATCTTGAAGAGCTGCACGCGCTGCGCAATGTAAGTGCGGTGTACATGGCTTCGCCATGAATC
>ERZ1503980.413-NODE-413-length-10626-cov-5.209630_pt1 | contig 10626 bp, 6 predicted proteins | sample MGYA00572096_ERZ1503980 | MGnify/ENA primary metagenome ERZ1503980 (study PRJEB39906, sample SAMEA3182106) | gut metagenome | biome: human; feature: gut; material: Stool; isolation source: human stools | place: Canada | collected 2013-02-26 ...
AATCTGGAACATTGGAGCATACTTAAAATCTGGAGTTTTTGCCATAATGTTTTTTTGTTATTTTAAACTGTTGAAATATTCAATATATTCTTTTTTCTATTTAATAGCCGAAGATTTCCTCTTGAGAGAGACGCTTGATTGGCGCAATCTTCTCCAGGCTCTTCATATCGAGATTCTTCTCATCACCGAGGATCACCATGTGATATGGCTTGCCTACGATGTTCTGCTTCTCGAAGTTGGTGATGTCCTGCAGGGTGAGTGAAGGAATCTGCTCGTAATAGAGCTTGGTTACATCATAGTCGATGCCTCTGAGCTTGGCATTGAAGTATGCGTTGATGACGCCAGCCTTGGTAACGCGACGGCTCTGGATAGACTTCATCAGGTTCTGCTTGGCAAGATTGAAGGAAGCCTCGTTCTGTGGGAGATTGTCGGTAATCTCATCGAAGACGTGGATGCAGTCCATCATCTTGTCATTCTGGGTGATGATGTGACGCATAAAGTAATCCTTCTCGTCCTTGCGAACTGGAGTGTAGTAGGCAGCACCGGCATTGTAAGCCAGACCGCGGGTCTCACGAAGCTCCTGGAAGACGATGGTATTCATGCCGCCACCATAATACTCATTGAAGAGAGAAATCAGGGCACCGTCCTTCACATCGCTCTTCTTTCCGGTGTTCTGGTAGGAGCGCAGATAGATGTTCTTGGCATCGTAAGGAGCGATATAAATCTCGTTCTGCTTGATTTCTTCCATCTTGTACTCCTTGCCCTCAGGAACGGCAGCAAGCTTCTTGGCTGTCTTGTGCTCCTTGGCGAGCAGGGCGTTGAGCTGCTTCTCGCTGTAAGGACCGTAGTATGCCACGGTATGCTCGATGTTGTTCAGTCCACCCAGAAGATTGACGAGCTCCTGAGGATCCATCTTGCGCAGGTCAGCGGTCTTGATGGCGTTGCGGGTTGGGTTGTAGGCACCGTAGGTGCTGTAGTCCCAGAGATAGCTGAAGTTTGACATCTGGTTGGTCTTGGCATCCTGCTGTTGCTTCTCGATGAGGTCGATGAACTGGTTCCATGAGGTCTTGTCTGCCTTGGCATGGTGCAGGATTTCCTCCGTCAGCCGGAGAGCTGCAGGAAGGTTCTCGTTCAGACCGTTGAGGCTGATCTGCAGAGTCTTGGAACCCTGGGCGATGCTGAAGTTGCAAGCCAGCTTGTAGAAAGTCTGCTTGATGGCAGAAACGCTCTTCTTGTCGGTTCCGATATAGTCGAGATACTGGGCTGCATAGCTGTAGCGGATATCATCCTCATCGCCGAACTCGTAGCGGAATACGAGGTTGAAGAGGTCGTCCTGGGTGTTCTGCTTGTATACGAGAGGCAGCTTCCTGCTGGTCTTGCCTACGGTAAGGTCCTTCTTGAAATCGAGGAACTGAGGCTGGATTTCAGGCACCTGGGCGTTCTTGATTTCCTTGACGAAAGCACTCTCATACTCGCGGTTTGCCGGAATAGGAGTGATGGCAGGCTTCTCAATCTTCTTCAGGGTAGTATCCTCGCCCATTTGCTTGTAGACGCAGATGAAGTTGTCATCGCGCAGATATTTGTTGGCGAAATCCACGATGTCCTGCTTGGTCAGCTTGCTCTGACGCTCCAGCTTGCTGGCTACGTCTTCCCATTTCTCGTCGTTGATGAAGGCATCTACCATGATGCTGGCACGGTTGTCATTGCTGTCGAGACCTCTGTAGAAGTTCAGCTTCTTGTTGGCGATGACCGAAGGCAGAAGGTCGTTGTCGAATTCTCCACGGCGCAGCTTCGCCATCTCCTGGAGCATGAGGCCGCGGACCTCTTCCAGCTTCTGACCCTTATTAGGATTACCGGCAAGGATGAAGGCAGAATAGTCGTGCAGACCATAGACGAAGGCTCCGGCAGAAGCCAGCTTCATCTGCTGCTCCAGGTCAACCTCCATCAGTCCAGCCTTACCGTTAGAAAGCATGTCCTCGATGACATCGAGGATATCGCTCTCCTTGTCGTTGGCACCCTTGAATTTCCAGGCGAGCATCACGTTTTCAGCTTCCTTGCCCACTACGGCAGTATCCTTGACGGCAGTAATATCCGGCTGCAGGCTGAACTCAGGACGGGTGAGGTTGTCGCTCTTCTTCCATGAACCGAAGTACTTGTCGATGATGGCAATGGTCTGGTCTGGGTCGAAATCACCTGCCAGACAGATAGCCACATTGTTAGGTACATAGTAGCGGTGGAAGTAGTTCTGGATGTTGATGATGCTAGGGTTCTTGAGATGTTCCTGCTCACCGATGGTGGTCTGGGTACCGTAAGGATGGGTAGGGGTGAGAAGCTTCCAGAGGGCAGCAAACTCCTTGTCGTTGTCGCTAGCCATAGAGATGTTCTTCTCCTCGTAGACAGCCTCCAGCTCGGTATGGAAACCGCGGATCACCATGTTTTGGAATCGGTCGCTCTGTACCTTTGCCCAGTTCTCAATCTCGTTGTTCGGGATGTTCTCCACATAGCAGGTCACGTCGTTGGAAGTATAGGCGTTGGTGCCCTGGCTTCCGATGCTTGCCATCAGCTTGTCGTACTCGTTCGGGATGTTGTATTTGGCAGCCAGCTGCGAAACCGAATCGATTTCGTGGTAAGCCTGCTTGCGCTGCGCAGGGTCGGTCAGCTTGCGGTAGCTCTCATATCGGCGAGTGATTTCGTCAAGATAAGGCTTCTCCTTGGCGTGGTCGGTGGTGCCGAACTTCTGGGTTCCCTTAAACATCAGGTGCTCCAGATAGTGGGCAAGACCGGTTGTCTCGGCAGGGTCGTTTCTGGAACCTGTCTTGACGGCGATATTAGCCTGCAGACGAGGCTTTTCCTTGTTGACTGACATGTACACCGTCAGACCGTTGTCGAGGGTGTAGATGCGGGTTTTCATGGCATCACCTGGTACGGTGGTGTAATGATAATCCTTAGCTGTGGCGCTGATGCTGCCCATCAGGACAGCTGCCAGCAAAACATGCTTAATCTTCATTTCTAATTATAAATTGTTAATTCTTCATTATGAATTAATTCTCGTAATCCACTTCCTGGTCCAGACTGTTGACGAAGTTTCTGTAAACCTCTTCCTCCACATCGCCCATGGCATACTCCTTCTCGGCATCCTTCTTGATTTCCGCAATCCAGGAGCGGCGTGCCTTGATGTAGTCCTCGTGGATGCGGTTGGCATCCTCCAGGGTAATCTCGGAGATGTGGTAGTAGTCGCAGATGATCTTGTAGGTCCATGCCCACTGGTATTCGCGATAGTTGGCATCAATCTCCTCGAAGCGTCTGATGAGCTCCTGGATGGTTTCTATGGTGCCATCCTTCAGGTCGGCGATGATGCGGTCTTCCTCGCTTACCGGCAGGAGAAGTCCTGAGAGGTCATCCCAGTCGCCCACGCCTGTCTGGGTAGATGGAGGGGTGATGGCAGGATCCCGTTTCAACACTCGCTTCAGCACGGCACCCATATAGATTCTCAGGGCGATGTCGTAGTACTTGATGCCCTTGTGGAGTGATGTGGCTGGGATGATGTACTCGTGATAGAGATACTGCGATACGTTGTCGCCCGTTACCTCGCGGAGACTCTCCAGAATCTTCTTGCCCTTCAGGATTTCGCCTACGGAGAAAGGAGAGAGCCAGTCGAAGTTCACGATGCTCTTGCGGTTTTCAAGAGCACGGAGGTCGCGCTTCGGCCACTTCTTGATGTCGCGGTACAGACCCACGGTGGTGATGTTTCTGCCTGGGATGAGGAACATCTTGTCGCCATCGGCTATCAGATAGGCGAATGGCAGGTTGCGGGTGTTAGGGTGGTGCATCAGCTTGCCGAAGCATACTGAGAACGAACCCAGGGTGGCTGGCATCAGCAGGTAGGCACCGCTGGCTGTCTTCGAACCACGCTCCAGGATGCCCCAGTGCATAGGACCCATCTTGTAGGCATGGTTGCTGAAGTTGGTGGCTGAACCGGCATTATAGAATGAGAACATTCCGCCGATAAGCAGACTGCTCTTGTGATGCGATGCTGTGAATGGTCCACAGAAGGCGGCGCACGCCTCACCGTTGCTCATATAGCTGTTGGCAAAGAATACGGAGGCAGAGGCTGTGAAACCGTTGCTCAGCTGGCAGGCTTCTCCCACGAAGCAGTCCTGTATCTTCACGCTGTTGATGACACTGGAACCCTCGGCGATGATGGAGTTCTCGATGATGACTCCCGTACCGATATATACGTTGCCGTGAACCGAACCGAGCAGCGTACAGTCGCTGAGTCGTGAGGCACCGTTTACCTCGCAGAGGTCGTTGATTACGCAGTTGGTAATCTCCTTGGTGTTCACAATCTTCACGTTGCTGCCAATCTGTCCTCTTTCCGGCGCCTTGTTCTCGATGTCGGTCTTGATGAGCTGTCGGATGTTCTCCTTCAGTTCCTTGTCGGAGAAATGCTTCACCATGAAGGCAGCCAGCTGACTGTTGAGGTCGGAGAAGAGAATCACGTTTCCTTCGCCCACCTCGTTGAGCACGCTCACAAGGTTCCCCTCGCCGAAGGTAGCGCCCTCGGTGGTTTCCATCGTAGAGATGTTGGAGATGTAGCAGTCATCACCAATGGTGTAGTTGTTGATGAAGTTGCCCACGTTCTCGATGAGACAGTCGTCTCCGATGGTTACGTTTCTCAGGGTGGCATTGTTGATGCCGGAATGCTTTACGAAGCCTTGGCTCACCTCCACATTCTTGTTGAAGGCACCGATGTTTACCTCGCCATAGAGCATCACACGATGCATGTAGTTGGGCTTGAAGTCTTCTGAAACATTGATAGAAGTCCAGTCTTCTGCCCAGCAGTCGTTGCTCTTGAGTACCTCGATTTCCTCGGAGGTCAGAGGTCTGTAGTCATTCATTGTTGATATGTATTTAGGGAATTATTCGTAATCCTGGTACAGGAAGTCGTTGTATGGATACTTCTGTACGTGCAGTTCTCTTACCTTTTTATATAGCACCTCTCGGAACTCGTCGATGTTCTCCTTGTTCTTTGCAGAGATGAAGAGACAGTCGTCGTTGAGCTTTGCCATCCAGGTTTTCTTGAGATCTTCCAGCGGGATGTTCTCCTTCTCCATCGGAGTGAGGTCGTCTTCCTCCTTCTCCACCCAGGAGTAGTTGTCTATCTTGTTGAAGATGATCATCGAAGGCTTGTCGGAGCATCCTATTTCCTCCAGGGTCTTTTCCACTACCTGGATCTGCTCCTCGAAGTCTGGGTGGGAGATATCCACCACGTGCAGCAGAAGGTCTGCCTCACGGGTCTCATCCAGGGTGCTCTTGAAGGAATCTACCAGGTCGGTAGGCAGCTTGCGGATGAATCCTACGGTGTCGGCAAGGAGGAATGGCAGGTTATCTACCACCACCTTTCTCACGGTGGTATCGAGGGTAGCAAAGAGCTTGTTCTCTGCAAACACTTCGCTCTTGCTGAGCAGGTTCATGATGGTGGATTTTCCTACGTTGGTATAGCCCACCAGTGCCACTCGGATCATTCTTCCGCGGTTCTTGCGCTGGGTAGTCTTCTGCTTGTCTATTTCTGCGAGTCGCTCCTTGAGCAGGCTCATTCTGCCGAGGATGATACGGCGGTCCATCTCGAGCTGGGTCTCACCCGGTCCACGCAGACCTACCGATCCCTTTCCGCCACCGGAACCTGAACCACCGCCCTGGCGCTCCAGGTGAGTCCAGAGTCGCTGCAGTCTTGGCAGCATGTATCGGTATTGTGCCAGCTCTACCTGCGTCTTGGCCGCGGCAGTCTGGGCACGCATGGCGAAGATGTCGAGGATGAGCGAAGTACGGTCGAGAATCTTCACCTGCAATTCCTGCTCGATATTTCGGATTTGCTTGGCAGAGAGTTCATCATCGAAGATCACCATACCTACTTCTCTGTCTTCTTCTTCCTCGTCCTTGATGTATTGCTTGATTTCCTCCAGCTTACCCTTTCCCACATAGGTGGTCTGGTTAGGCGACACCACCTTCTGCGTGAATCGCTTCACGGTGACGGCGCCTGCGGTATCTGCAAGAAATTCCAACTCGTCGAGATATTCCTTGGTCTTGGCTTCGTCCTGTGTCTTGGTAATAAGACCCACCAGCACAGCGGTTTCCGCCTTGACTTCTGATATTACAAATTCTTTCATTCTTTACGTACGTATTATTATAGGTGCAAAGATAATAAAAAAAATGCTCTTATTATATATATAAGGTGAAAATTATGTTTTTTTTATGAAAGCGGCTGCAAGGCTACGGGGCGGAAATCGGTATTTGCGAACGCAGAAATCGGCATGTTTGAATGCTGAAACATTCAAAAACTCAAAAGCCTCGACGTGATGTTGGGGCTTTTTGTCATTAAATCCCTTTAAATTAGCGAAAAGTGTCAAATTTTTAATGATTCTTCTCCTCTTTCTTCTGGATTTTGCTTATCTTTGCAGGCATTAAAATAAATCAAACCTAAAAAGAAAATAAATATGAAGCAAAAAATGAGTATCGCTGGTATTTTGTTGCTTGCAGCTTTGGGTATGCAGGCTAACAACTATACAGTGAAGTCGCCAGACGGTAAATTGGTGGTGAATGTTGCTTGTGAGGGAGGCAAGGCTTCCTACACGGTAGATTACAATGGCAGGCAGATGCTGGGAACTTCAGCGCTCGGACTGGTTGCCAATTACGGTGATTTCTCAAAGGATCTCACCATGGGCATCCTAAAGGGTGGGGAAGTGAAGCCGCTTGCCTATAAGATGACCCGCATCAAGAAGAGTGATATCCGGAAGGATGTGGTGGATGCTACCATCGGTTTCCTCAACAGTAAGAAGGATTCCATGACCCTTCATCTTCATGTAAGCAACAACGACATCGCCTACAAGTATGAGATGAGCCGTCCTAAGAAGGATAATCCTAAGTCGGTGATTATATATAATGAGGTGAGCGGATTCAATTTCCCGGAGAAGACCACTACCTTCCTCTGTCCTCAGATTACTCCGATGACCGGTTGGGAGCGCACCAAGCCTTCTTACGAAGAGGAATATACTCCAGATGCTCCGATGAACGTGAAGTCGCAGTTCGGTGTGGGCTATACCTTCCCATGTCTCTTCAAGGTGGGCAGCGACGGTTGGGTGCTGGTCAGCGAAACTGGTGTGTCGAGCGCTTATCCAGGCTGCCGTCTTTCTGATTACGAGCCGGGCAAGGGCTATACTGTGGCTTTCCCTCAGAAGGGCGAGAACAATGGCATCGGTTCCGAATATGCCGGTATCCCATTGCCGGGCGAGACTCCTTGGCGCACCATCACCGTGGGTTCTTCGCTGGCTCCTGTCGTAGAGACCACCATCCCTTACGATGTGGTAAAACCACTGTACGAGGCAAGTCAGGTTTACAAGCCATCGCGCTATACCTGGAGCTGGCTCATCTGGCAGGACAATTCCGTTAACTATGACGACCAGGTGAAGATGGTGGATGTTGCTGCTGCCCAGGGTTATGAAGCCATCTTGGTGGATGGCTGGTGGGACAAGCAGATTGGCAGAAAGCGCATCGAAGAGTTGAGTAAGTATGCCAAGAGCAAGAAGGTAAGCCTGATGCTCTGGTACAATTCCAACGGTTTCGAGAATGATGCTCCTCAGACTCCTCGTCAGATTATGAACAATTCCATCGCCCGCAAGAAGGAGATGGCTTGGATGAAGAAGATTGGCGTGGTAGGCATCAAGGTGGATTTCTTCGGTGGCGACAAGCAGGAGACGATGAAGCTCTATGAGGATATCCTCAGCGATGCCAACGATTATGGCTTGGAGGTGATCTTTCATGGTTGCACTATGCCACGTGGCTGGGAGCGTATGTATCCTAACTATGTTTCGAGCGAGGCAGCCCTGGCTTCTGAGAATGTATATTTCACGGATTATCATGCCAAGAAAGAGGCCTTCGAGATGACGATGCATCCGTTCTCAAGAAATGCCGTTGCCAGCTTCGACTGGGGTGGTGTGATGATGAACAAGTATTTCTCCAAGGATAACAAGAGCCGCCACCAGCGTTATACCAGCGATGTGTTCGAGATGGCTACTGCCATCACCAACCAGAGCAGCGTAAACTGCATCTGTCTCTATCCTAACAATTTGCAGGATGTACCGCAGTGGGAGTTGGATTGGCTCAAGAATGTTCCAACTGCATGGGAGGATACCAAGTTTATTGCCGGTTATCCTACCAAGTATGCGGTGGTGGCTCGCAAGTCGAGCGTAGAGAATGGTTCCGGTGCAGCACTTACAGCCGGCAGATGGTTCGTGGGCGGCTTGAATGCTACAGACAAGCCTCTTGCCCTGACCTTGGATTTGCCGATGTTTGCGGGTAAGACCGTTACTTATATCACCGACCAGCCAAAGAAGAAGGGCGAGAAGTTCTTCACTTCTGTCAAGAAGACCTTGAAGGTTGGCAAGGATGGCAAGGCAAAGGTGGTGATTCAGCCTAATGGCGGTATCATCATCGAATAATCTTCATGTTTAAGGCTTCGATTGCCTACGTGAAAATTTTACGGGCATCGGTTGCCTACGTGAAAAAGTTTTTTTTCTCGAAAAAAGTATCAAAGTCTCATTTTTGTTTGAAAAATAGGCTTTAAATACTTGATATATAAGAAAATAATAAAAATGAGACTTCTCGGTTTTTGAGCCGAGAAGTCTCATTAATGTATCATGGAAGTCTCATAGGCTTTTTTAATCCTATTTCACCTGTAGATGTTCTATGGTTATGTCAATATAATCAGGATAAGTCACGGTAATGTGTCTACTTTTTCAGTTCATCAGTTGGTCTCTCTATGCCCTCCGGTTGGTCTGCTTGTGCCCGTAACACGGGCATCCGCAGCCCACCACGTGGGCATCGACAGACCGTGTGCTGGGCAGCTATTGCCCATAGCGTGGGCAACGGGTGCCCAAATATAGGATTTGTTTTTGGGCAATATTCTTTTGAGTCTTTGCGATGTTTAAACTATCTTTTTGCGATGTTTAAACTGACTTTTCTTGTGCATAGTGCTGTCTTTAATGATACTTCTATAGTATTTCATGATACTTACATGATACTTCTTTCTGCTTTTTTCGAGAAGTCTCATTAATTGTAAATATCTATATATCAGTAATATAATATGGATTTTCCAGCGAAAAATGAGACTATGATACTTTTTTGTAGAAAAAAACTTTTATGTGCGCGTAATCGGAAAGATGCTATTTCTTTGTTTGTATTCTAACCAGGAGGTGAAAATCAGTATGGAGAAGCTTCTTGCTGTGGTTTATGATAGCACCCAGCGTACTGTCAGCGAGTGGATAATTAAAGAGGGATGATAAACTTATCTGTGTCTATGCTTTGTTTCTGTTTTTAGAATCTAGCAGCAGCTTTATGCAATATATTTAACTTCTGATAAGCCGCATTATCCGTATGAGCTGCCGAAGGGGTGGGTGTGGTGCAAGTTGGAAGACTATGTTTTTACTGTTACAGATGGTGACCATCAAGCACCTCCTAAAGTATCAAAAGGAATCCCATTCTTGGTTATATCAAACATAGCTGATGGAAGTCTTGATTTTTCAAATACACGTTATGTTCCAGAAGAATATTATGAAAAAATACAAATGGAAAGGAAGCCCAAACGTGGTGACATATTATTTTCTGTAACTGGTTCATACGGCATTGTCGTAAACGTTAAAACTGACCGACAATTCTGCTTCCAACGACATATAGGTTTGATAAAACCTACCATAAGTAATGAATACTTGTCATTTGTTTTGATGAGTAATTACATTAAAAGTTTGTGCGATAAATTAGCAACAGGAACTGCACAAAAAACAGTCGGATTAGATACATTACGTTCATTGTATGTTCCAATTGCTCCTATGGAAGAACAGGAAAGGATTGTTGCTAAAATAAAGCATCTACTTTTACAAATAAGCTTCTTGGAAGCAGGAAAAGGAAAATTAGTAGCAGCAATAAAGCAAGCCAAATCCAAAATTCTCGACCTTGCCATTCATGGCAAACTTGTACCGCAAGACCCGAATGACGAGCCTGCCAGCGAACTGCTCAAACGCATCAATCCAAAGGCAGAAATCACTTGTGATACCCCCCAATATGGCAAGCTGCCGAAGGGATGGTGTGAAACGACATTAGGAAACACAATTGTGATTAAATCAGGTGATGCTATTAAAGTTCGAGACAATAGAATAGGTAAATACCCAATTTATGGAGGAAACGGCATCACAGGGTATAATGAATCTTACAATGTAGATGGAATAAATATCATAATCGGACGTGTGGGGTTTTATTGTGGTTCTGTTCATTATGTAAATAATAAAATATGGGTAACAGATAATGCTTTTGTTACTAAAATAATGGGAAACGTATATACACCAAAATTCCTCTATTATCTTTTGCAGCAATATGATTTGAAGCAATATTCAAATTCAACAGCACAACCTGTAATTTCTGGCAAAACAGTCTATCCTATTAATGTTATGCTGCCACCGCTTTCCGAGCAATACCGCATCGTTGCAAAGGTTGAAGAACTATTCGCTCAACTTGACAAGATAGAATCCTCATTGCAAGCATAAAGGCTTACAATGGGGATTTCCCATTCTTGACACA
>ERZ1503980.426-NODE-426-length-10518-cov-4.426837_pt1 | contig 10518 bp, 7 predicted proteins | sample MGYA00572096_ERZ1503980 | MGnify/ENA primary metagenome ERZ1503980 (study PRJEB39906, sample SAMEA3182106) | gut metagenome | biome: human; feature: gut; material: Stool; isolation source: human stools | place: Canada | collected 2013-02-26 ...
TTATAGAAGTCGGAAAGCTTCTGCTCGATGGTTCCTGCCTTGTAGGTCTTCTTCTTGAGTTCATCAAGAATAGAGTTGATACGCTTGTTGCTGTTCTCAGCCAACTGTTCGAAACTACCATAACGGCTGTAGGCAGCAGGCAGCGGATTGTTCTTCTGCCAGCCACCGGTAGCAAACTGATAGAAATCATCAGCAGGCTTTGCTGTCTTGTCAAGATTGCTCAAGACAAGTCCCGACTTGTTCTGAGCATCAGCAGCCAAAGGCATGGCTGCGAGCATCATCATCGGAAGGATGTACTTCATTTTCATTTTCTCGTTATTTATTATTGTTTTAACTATGAATTCTTGATTTCCTCCAGTTCTTCGGAGAGCATCATCCAGTTCTCGTTTTCCTCATCCAGGCTCTTCATCAGCTCGGTATATTCGGTAACGAGTTCCATATTCGTAGCGTTCTCAGGCTTCATCAGGAGGGCATCGATCTCTGCCTTGCGGGTTTCGAGCTTTTCTATCTTCGTCTCGCATTCCTTCACCGCCTTCTCTGCCTTGCGAATCTTCTTCTGCTGTTCCTTGTGCTCGGCATAGCTGAGCTTGCCGGAAGATGCCTCGGAAGAATCTGCAGATGATGATGAAGAAGATGGAGAGCCGGCAGATGACATATTCTGACTTCCGACCTGATTCGCCAGCGCCTGACTGATGCTCTCAGCATTGTGGGCACGGAGATAATCGTAGATACCGCCCAGATGCTCACGTACCTTGCCACCGGCAAACTCATATACCTTATCTACCAGTCCGTCGAGGAACTCACGGTCGTGGCTCACGATGATAGCGGTGCCATCGAAAGCCTTGATGGCTTCCTTCAACACATCCTTCGACTGCATATCGAGATGGTTGGTAGGCTCATCGAGAATCAGGAGATTCACCGGTTCGAGCAGGAGCTTGATCATCGCCAGACGACTGCGCTCTCCTCCACTCAACACCTTGACATACTTTTCGGATGTTTCACCACCAAACATAAAGGCACCCAGCAGATCGTTCACCTTGAGACGCATCTCGCCGGTAGCCACATTGTCGATGGTCTGGAAGATGGTAAGCTTCTCATCGAGCAGCTGTGCCTGGTTCTGTGCGAAATAACCTATCTGCACGTTATGACCTATCTTGAGATTGCCCGTAAAAGGAATCTCGCCCATGATACACTTCACAAGGGTAGATTTACCCTCGCCGTTCTTACCTACGAATGCCACTTTCTCGCCACGCTTGATGGTAAGGGTCACATGGTCGAAGACGGTATGATCGCCATAATCCTTTCTCACCTCATCGCAGATAACCGGATAATCGCCGCTACGGAGACAAGGAGGGAACTTGAGATGCATCTGCTTGGTATCCACCTCGTCCACCTCGATAGGAACGATTTTCTCCAACTGCTTGATGCGGCTCTGCACCTGTACAGCCTTGGTTGGCTTATAGCGGAAACGCTCGATGAAATCCTTGATATCGGCGATTTCCTTCTGCTGGTTCTCGTAGGCGCGGAGCTGCTGCTCGCGGCGCTCGGCACGAAGTACCACATACTCATCATATTTCACCTTGTAATCCTCTACCCTTCCGCAGGTAATCTCCAGGGTGCGGTTGGTTACATTATTGATAAAGGCACGGTCGTGACTTACCAGCACCACCGCCTTGGCACTCTGCGCCAGGAACTGCTCCAGCCACTGGATACTCTCGATATCAAGATGGTTGGTAGGCTCATCGAGGAGAAGTACATCCGGCTTCTGGAGCAGGATCTTTGCCAACTCGATACGCATACGCCATCCACCAGAGAACTCTCGGGTAGGACGGTCGAAGTCTTCACGGGTGAAACCCAGACCACTCAACGTGCGCTCTATCTCCGCCTCGTAGTTTTCACCGCCCATCATCATATAGCGATCATGTTCCTGGGTGAATTTCTCCACGAGCTGGGCATAGCTCTCGCTCTCGTAGTCGGTGCGGTCGGCCATTTCCTGCTGCATCTTGTCGAGGCGCGCCTTCATCTCGGTATTGTGGGCGAAAGCCTTTCGGGTTTCCTGCTTCACGGTGGTATCATCCTGCAGTTTCATCACCTGAGGCAGATAGCCGATGGTGGTTTCATTAGGGATAGCCACTACGCCGGAGGTTGGCTTCTGCAAGCCACAGAGAATCTTCAGCATCGTAGATTTGCCGGCACCGTTCTTACCTACCAGGGCAATGCGGTCGCGGTCGTTGATTACGAAGCTTACATCATTGAAAAGTGGCTTTACGCCAAACTCTACTTTCAGTCCTTCTACTGAAATCATATTTTATACTTTGAACTTTGAATTTTGAACTTTGAACTTTATGATTAGCAGTTCTGTTATTGCTCTGATTTCTTCTCCTTACGGAATGAGCAGGGAGGAATCTCCGTAGCTCAGGAATCGGAAATCGTGAGAGAGGGCATAATCATATACCTTCTTCCAATCACCATGCAGGAAGGCACTCACCAGGAGAAGGAGGGTGCTCTGAGGCTGATGGAAATTGGTTACCAGCATCTTCACAATCTTATAGGTATAACCTGGAGCGATGATGATCTGCGTGCTGGAGTGAAGGGCTTCCAATCCGTTGCGGTCGAGATAATCGACGATTGCCTGGATAGCCTGCACCGGAGTGATGCCTTCCACCAGATTGCCATCTGCCGACAGCTCGTATGGATCCCACTGTTTTACATGCAGGTCCTCTTCACTTGCCTCAGGATGCTTGATGAGATGCACGCCCATATAGTAGAGACTCTCAATGGTGCGCACACTGGTGGTTCCCACGGCGATGACCTGGCACTCGTGCTTGATGAGCTTCTCCAGACTGCGACGATGAACCACGATATATTCGGTATGCATCTGATGACCTTCTATCTCAAGACTCTTCACCGGCTTGAAGGTTCCCGCTCCTACATGAAGGGTTACCTCTTCACGGTCGATGCCATGCGCATCCAGGTCCTGGAGCACCGCATCGGTGAAATGCAGACCGGCTGTTGGGGCAGCCACACTACCCTTGATCTTGGAATATACGGTCTGATAAGTGGTCTTGTCACTTTCTTCTGTCTTGCGGTTCAGATAAGGAGGGATAGGCAACTCTCCCACTGCTTCGAGAATCTCGGCAAAGGAAACATGCTCGTTGTCCCAGTCGAAATCCACCCAGTAGTTGGTGCCGCCACCTTTAGCCACCATCTCTGAAGCCTCTGCGCTGAGGGCATCTCCACGGCGCATGGTAGCAGAGAGGGTAAGCTGATGACCCTTGATCTCGAAGTCTCGCTTCAGGCTTCCCTCTTTCCATTTCTTCAGGTTACCAATCATACAGAGCCATGAGCAGTGACCCGATGTCTGGAACATCAGCTCATAGTCGGTAGGTGCAGCAGGTTCCATCAGGAACACCTCGATGAGGGCTCCCGTCTCCTTGCGGAAATGCATGCGCGCCTGGATTACCTTGGTATTATTGAATACCATCATGGCACCCTTTGGCAGATAGTCAGGAAGATGGAAGAATACATCATCGCTTACCTCACCATGCTTATAGACCAGCAGTTTACTGTGGTCGCGCTGTGAGATAGGAAACTTGGCGATGCGCTCATCTGGCAAATCGTAATTATAATCACTAATCTTAATATGTTTTGTATCCATTGCTTTCTTTGAAAATTGAACTTTTTATTTTTGAAAATAGTGATGCCCCCAAGAAGGCTCACTGCCTGATTACAGCCCCGTCATCAGAACGACGGCACGCAGGATGACATATACGAGGGTGAGCATCAGGACGGTCATAATCATATCGATGTCATCGCAATCATATCCCGTACTGGTATATTGATTCGAAACATACTTGATTTCCGGTGACATACGTCGGTACATACGATGGAAGAAAAGATATACCAGCGTACCAACCACCATGCCCAGCAGTATGCCGCAAACGATGTCCAGCGGATAATGAACGCCCAGATAGAGACGGGTCCAGCAGTTCACCAGCGACCATGCTACCAGGGTGAAGGTGAGCATCCTGCTCCTTACAAGCAGCGAGAAGAACACGGCTAACGCCATGGTGTTGGCTGCATGCCCCGAACAGAAACTGTAGTCCTTCAGACGAAGATTATCCACTACCTGTACGGAATATTTTACCAGCGGATCGTTGGAAGGTCGCCATCTGGCCGCCAGCGGTTTGATGATTCCCTCGGCAATGCCATCTGCAAAAAGAATGCACAGGAATGCGCAGCCTACAATAAGACCAATCTGCCCGATTGTCTCATTATTGCGCATCACGATGATAAAGAGTACAAGATAGAGTGGTATCCAGGTGAAACCCGAAGTAAGTGCCATCACCAACTGGTCGAGAATCACATTGTTACTGCCGTTGAACCACTGCAGTATCTGAAAGTCAATATCTTGTATCGAACTAAAATCCATTTACTTATTGTTTTATATTTAATGTTGAATGTAGAATGATATCAGTGTCTGACGCTCCATCCACTTCATTCTCCTAGATTTCCTCGAGATGCTTGGTCTCGATCCATCCCTCTCTTCCATCGCCTACGCGGATGCCACGCCAGTCGGTCATACCCTTGTCGATGATATCTACACGGGTACCCTCGTGGAGTACAAACTGATCGGTACTGGTCTTGGCAGGCGTCTTCTTGATGTTCACGGAAGGTGAGATGATGATGGCACCCTTGCGGTTGTCGAGCGCCTGCTTCTGCTGATAGGCAAAGAGATTGCTCAGCAGGAAGACGAGGAAGAAGCCGATACCGCCAAAGAAGCCGATCTTGCGCATCAGGATGTGCGGACCGAAGAGATAGAGCAGCACGAGCAGCAGCGCCATGATGATGGAGATGATACCAGTCTTCGCCCAGTTATCTACACTCGTGAAGTTGACCAGCGCCTTATACCAGGTAACAAAGAACATTTCGCTTACCGGGGTAATCTTGTCGATGGTCTTGCTGCGTGCAAACTGGAGATTGAAGTTGATGTCCTCATCTCCAGGCGAGAGCAGACGGGCACGTTCATAGTTGAGCACCGCCTTGGTGATATTGTCTGTACGATAGTAGGCATTGCCGAGGTTGTAGTAAATCTCGGCAGAGGCACCATTCTTGAGCAGCTCTTCGTAGTCGCGGATAGCCTGCTGGTAGTTGCCCTTCTGATATTCCGTATCGGCATTGTTCTTGGTGATTGCCGATACCGGAGAAGCGCCGAAGCCCAGCATCGCCAGGAGCAGCCATACGAAGGAATATCCGGCAGGATGCTTCTTGGCGTTCTTGCGAGTCGCATTGATTGCATTTTCTATTTCCATAATCGCTGTCATTGCCGATTCGAAGGTACGGTTCATATTGCCGGCAGGATCGCCTGGAGCATAACGCTCGAACTCGCACTCATCGAGAGCGGAAGTAAACTTCTGTATTGTAACATCGTCCACATCGTGGGCGAAGAGTTTCTCACGGACATTCTCACGAGAGAGCTGCTCTACCGGCATGTTCAGCTTGTAGCTCATATATCCCCAGAGGGCACGCATCACCTCATCATAGAACTCGCCCTGCTTGCCCTGCAGCATCAGCTTGTTGGCCATGCGCAGACGCTTGGTGGCTATCTTGCCCGCCTTGTTGGAGCGCTTCTTCACGATGTCGGCATTCTCGATGGCTCTGCGGTGGAATACCACCAGCAGCACGAAGAAGGCGATGAGCGGAATGAGCAGACAGATCCAGTAGCCGAAGCTTCCGAAGAACATATCATCTGCCTGATGCTGTGAGGTCTTGCCCAACTTGATGGTATGGATATCCTTGTCCTTGCTGGTATAGTCAGCCGACTCGGATGTTGAACCATCTCCCTTCTCCACGTTCAGAGTGAAAGGTTGGGTCTTGATGGTCTTATACGCATTCTTGCCGGTATCATAATAGGTGAACTCCACGGCTGGAATGGTATAGCTGCCCTGATTGCGAGGAACAGCCAGGAAATCGTAGATCATATTACCCTCCACTCCATTGGCGGTGAGTCGGGTCTTATCTGTTACCTTGGCATCATACTTGTCGAAATCCTTCGGGAAATTCACTACTGGCTGCTTAAGCAACTTGAGGTTTCCAATACCTCCCACAATCACACGGAGCGTGATCGGTTCGCCTGCCTTGATTTCCTTCTTGTCAAGACAAGCAGAGATATTGAATTTACCTACTCCACCCGAGAAGTTGGCAGGGCGCTGAGGCAACGGATCTACCTGCAGGGTGATACCCGGAGCCTTGATGTCCTTCTTTACCTCTACATATCCGGAGCCGCCATTGAAGAAGGCCTCCATAGGGTCAACATTGCGGTTCTGCTGTACCACGATGCCCTTGAAGGTGATGGAAGGAATCTCCAGCTTACCGGTCATCTGAGGATACATCACATACTGGCTCCAGGTGACACACTTGTAAGGACGGCCGTTCACCATTTCGGTATGAAAGGTCTTCTGCTGTGGCAGAGGTACTTCCTGGTTGTGGAATCCCTTTAGGTCTGGCATCTTGCCTTCCAGCTGGGTGAGTTCCACCTGTGTATATACCTTGTAGGTAAGCAGGATAGGTTCCTGCTCGTGTACTCTCTTCTTGTTGGCAGACACCTTGATGAAGAGGTCGCTGCCCGAGATGGCAGAGCCTGCGGTACGCATACGAGGTTGGTCATAGCTATCCTGTCCGTGCATGCTAGGAGCGCCGTTGGTACGCTGAGCGTGACCCGACACCGTAATCTTCACGGCGTGAGAAGCCAGGCTCCTGCCCCCCACGATGGCGTGGGAAGCACCAATGTTGAAGGTACCATTCTTTGCCGCATAAAGGGTGTAGGTGATGGTTACAGATGAAGAGGACGAGGTATGTCCGTTGATCATCTGATAACTGGATTGCGAGGATGTGTAAGGGCCTGCGATGACTTCGAGTCCATCCTGCACTGCACCCATTCTGAATTCCTCTACATCACGGGTGTTGATGGTATAGGCGACACGGAAGTTTTCTCCAGCCGCTACGTGCGATGGAGCCGACACGGAGATATGCTGGGCCACCGCATGCACCTGGTAGCCTAGCAAGCATATCAGCAATATCAAATACCAACCTATTCTTTTCATATCGTATCTTAAATAATAGCTAAATATTATATATAAACCGTATTTATATCTATAAATCGTATTTTTATCTTATCTAATCTTTTACCAATTCTTGTCGTAAGCCTTCCTGCGTGGCTGGCTCATCGCCTTCTGCAACTTGCGCTTGGTGGCTTGCTCCTGCTGAACGGCGGCATTCAGGAGCTGCTCGGCATTCTCGCGGCTCATCTTGTCCTGGTTCGGCTGGTTTTGGTTCTGATTATTCTTGTTATTCTTATTCTTGTTCTTGTCGTTCTTATTCTTATCGTCGTTTTTATCCTTGTTGTCTTTGTTCTTGTCCTTATTCTGATCCTTCTTGTTCTTGTCCTTGTTCTTATCCTTGTTGTTCTTATCCTTGTTTTGCGGATTGTTCTTGAGCAACTTCTTGCAGAGGGCAAGATTATAACGGGTCTCATTGTCCTGTGGATTGCATCTCAGCGCCATCTTGTAGTATTCGATGGCCTGGGCATATTCACGGTGGTTCTGCATGATCACGCCCATGTTGTGATAGCTGGCAGCACGGCGGAGGCGGTTGGTTTCCAACTGGGCGGCATTGGTAAACTGCTGTATCGCCATGGAGTCTTTCTGCTGCGCCATGAGCGCACAACCAAGATTGTATATCGCCTGTGGATTCTTCTGATTCTTGGAGATAGCCTTGCGATATTGGGTTTCTGCCACTGCCCATTTCTGAGATTTGAAGGCACGATTGCCCTGACGGATCAGGTTGCGATCAGTCTGGGCTCCGGCTTGTGCCGTACCCACCAGCAACATTGCCACGGTTACTATTATATAATGTATATACTTCATTTTTACATCTATATTTTAAAGCTTTTGCCCTTTCAGGGCGCCTTGCTACTACTCGCTTTACCCAGGGCGATGCCCTGGGCTAAGAGCTTCTGCCCTTTCAGGGCGAATAGGTGACAGCCCAGACTTATGAAGCTGCTTTATTTCGGCAGCTTCAAGGAATCCCTTTTGAAGAACTTGATGTTCCTGAGCAACGGATTCTTTACTTCCAGCATGCAGACCTCGATGATGAGCAGGAGGATGATGAGAATGCCCACAGCCTGAAACTGTTCATCGTAGGCACTGTATATCACGCTGGTCATATCTCCCTTCTGCAACTTGGTAAGGTCATCATTCAATGCCTTTTCAGCATCGCTCGTATTATCCACATGGATATACTGACCCTTGCCAGCCTGCGCCAGTTCGCGGCACATCTGCTCGTTGAGGGCAGTCATCACGGTATTGCCTGCGTGATCCTTCAGATAAGAGCCATCGCCCATCGGGATAGGAGCACCCTTGGTATTACCGATACCGAGGATAAACACGTTGATGCCCTTCTTCTGGGCAATCTCGGCTGCCTCCTTGGCACCATCCTCATGGTTCTCACCATCGGTAATCACGATGATGGCTCTACCCACATTGTCCTGCTGGGTAAAACTCTTGGTGGCAAGCGAGATGGCATCGCCGATATTGGTACCCTGAGTCTGGATCAGCCCCGGTGTGATATTCTGCAGGAACATCTTTGCCGATACATAATCACTGGTGATAGGCAACTGCACGAAGGCATCGCCTGCAAAGACGATCAGTCCGATCTTGTCGTTGCTGAAGTTATCTACCAGATTCTCTATCAGCATCTTGCTCTTGTCGAGACGGGAAGGAGCCACATCCTCGGCAAGCATGGAATTGGAGATATCGAGACAGATCATCGTCTCGATGCCATTACGCTTGTCGTGAGAAATCTTGCTTCCCATCTGAGGGCGAGCCACCATCACGATGACAAGTGCCAAGGCTGCAAGCATCAGCACAAACTTCACCGTAGGACGGTATTTGGATATGTCGGGCATCAACTGCTTGAGCAGTTCCGGATCGCCCAATCTTTTCAGCTTAGCCTTTCGCCTTCTCCAGCCTACCAGACGAACCAGTATGAGCACCGGTATCAGCCAGAGCAGCCAGAGAAACGTAGGATCTTCAAATCTTAACATATTTATATGATGTTATAATCTATTTTGTCTAAACTCCCCTTTCATCAAGGAATTCTTCTGAACCAAGTGAGGCGGAGCAATATCTCCAGGAGCAGTACCAGGAGTGCACCCAGGGCAAAAGGCTGATAGGCCTCATAGCGCTTGGCAAAATGCTTCACATTAAACTTAGACTTCTCCAACTTGTCGATGTCCTTGTAGATTTTCTTCAACTCGGCTGTACTCGTAGCACGATAGAAGTTTCCATCGGTGGTCTGAGCGATGTCGCGCAGCGTCGGGGTATCGATTTCCACCGGGATATTGACATACTGTACGCCTCCTGCCACAGGCATCGGATAAGGCGCCACCTTGTTGGTTCCCACTCCGATAGTATAGACTCTGATGCCGTAGCTCTTGGCTATCTCGGCAGCGGTCATTGGCGAGATGTCACCCATGTTGTTACTACCGTCGGTGAGCAGGATTACCACCTTGCTCTTTGCCTTGGAATCCTTGAGTCGGGTCACGGCGTTGGCAAGTCCCATACCCACAGCGGTACCGTCGTCAATGAGTCCGCGAGCCGCAATATCGGTACGGGTGTCATGCAGGAGTCTGAGCAGACTGGCATGATCGGTGGTCATCGGACATTGCGTGAAAGCCTCTCCGGCAAAGATGGTGAGTCCGATATTGTCGGTAGGACGGCCTGAGATAAACTCAGTGGCAACATCCTTCGCTGCCTCCATACGGTTTGGCTTCAGATCCTCGGCAAGCATAGAGGTTGATACGTCCATGGCAAGCATGATATCGATACCTTCTACGGTCTTGTTGTCCCAGGAATAGTAGGTCTGCGGACGGGCCATGGCGATGACGATGAGCACGAAGCAGATGCATCTCAGCACCATCGGCAGATGGATGAGTCTGACGCGCATGCTCTTCGGAGCATACTGATAGATGCGGGTATTACTTATGCGCATCGTAGGCTCGCTCTTCTTCCTGCCCAGGAAATACCATAATATATAAGGTATCAGCAGCAGGAGCAGCAGAAAATATGCTTTACTTGCAAATTCCATTTCTTAATTTCTTTTTATTGTTTACATCACCAGCTCTGGATTTCTGAGCCTGATGACATTTACATCACGAGCATTGCTACCTGATAAACGATGTAGCCGAAGATGACAACTACGCTGATGCCGCCCACCCAGAGCAGGGTCTTGATGAGTCGGCGCTGCTGCTGCGACTTCTGGTCTTCGGTGCTGAGCGTTGGAACAATCTTCTCCTCCTTAGGCTGCTCATCGGTCTTCGTCTGGTCGATGAAGTTGATGGCATTCACCAGGTTGGCATCGTTCTCGTTCATCGGAATCTCGTACTTGGCAAACTTCACCAGGTCGGCGGTGGAGAAGAGCATTCTCAGCTCGTCTATCATCTTCTGGTCGCCCGAAGCA
>ERZ1503980.432-NODE-432-length-10421-cov-9.808509_pt1 | contig 10421 bp, 7 predicted proteins | sample MGYA00572096_ERZ1503980 | MGnify/ENA primary metagenome ERZ1503980 (study PRJEB39906, sample SAMEA3182106) | gut metagenome | biome: human; feature: gut; material: Stool; isolation source: human stools | place: Canada | collected 2013-02-26 ...
TTTGACCAGCGCCGTTTGAACATGCTCCTGGCGGTTCTAGAGAAACGTGTGGGGTTCAAACTGATGCAGAAGGACGTGTTCCTGAATATTGCCGGAGGATTGAGAGTAACCGATCCTGCCATGGACTTGAGTGTATTGGCAGCCGTATTAAGCAGCAATGTTGACACGCCTATCGAGCAAGGTTGGTGTATGGCAGGCGAGGTAGGTCTGAGCGGTGAAGTCCGTCAGGTGAGCCGTATCGAGCAGCGTATTGCTGAGGCTGAGAAACTGGGATTCCAGCACATCATCATTCCGAAGTACAACAATCATGGTTTCGACCATAAGAAATATAAGATAGAAATTCATCCCGTAAGGAAGGTGGAAGAAGCATTCCGCTGTCTGTTCGGGTGAAGTAATAGTAATCAAACAGTTCAAATTTCAAAATTCAAAGTTCAAAGTAAAATGAAGGATTCAGTAATCATTGTGAGCGGCGGCATGGATAGCATCACGCTGCTCTACGACAAGAAAGACGAGATTGCACTCGGCATTAGTTTTAACTATGGAAGTAATCATAACGAGCGTGAAATTCCCTTCGCCAAGATGCATTGCGAGCGTTTGGGAATCAAGCATATTACGATAGATTTGGGTTTCATGCATCAGTATTTCAAGAGCTCTCTTCTTGAAGGTGCCGATGCAATTCCTGAAGGTCATTATGCTGCTGATAATATGAAGAGTACGGTGGTTCCTTTCCGTAATGGAATCATGCTGAGCATTGCCATCGGCATTGCTGAGAGTAATAATCTGAAGAAAGTTTTCATTGCTAACCATGGTGGCGATCATACGATTTACCCAGACTGCCGTCCGGAGTTTATCAAGGCGATAGATGAGGCTGCCGAAGCAGGAACGTTCGTTGATGTGCGCGTGGTGGCTCCTTATACGAATATTACCAAAGGGCAGATTGCTGAGATTGGTAAAAAGTTGGGCATTGACTATGCTGAAACCTGGAGCTGCTATAAGGGCGGTGAGAAGCATTGTGGCAAATGCGGAACCTGCGTTGAGCGCAAGGAGGCTTTGGCCGAGGCGGGTATTGAGGATACTACTGAGTATGAAGAATAAGGATAACGACGAATCAGGCGTTCTTCGTTCCCTATATATATAATAAGGTGTAATCAGAATAAATATAATAAAAGAAAAATGAAAACAGCGATTTTATCTGCGGCTCTGATGCTTGCATCAACCGTTGCAATGGCTCAGAAGAGCAACTTCCAGTTGAAGGTGGATTTGAAGAATTTCAATTCCGATTCTGTACTTGTTTACAAGGGCAGAAATGTTAAGATGGATACGGTTTTGGTGAAGAATGGCAAGTTTACCTATTCTGCAAACCTTGATAAGGCAGCCGGATACGTTTTCCTCTCACCTGAAGCTTATCGTGGTGCTGGTCAGTTTATGTTCAACCTGCCTTGTGTTCCTGGCGAGAAGGCTGAAGTTAAGGGCGATGCAAAGACCCGCTTTGATATTTCGGGTTCTAAGTTCTATCAGCAGTATCATGAAGTAGATGTTCTGCTGGAGAATGCTAATAAGGAGTTGAGAGATTACGAAGCTTCCCTGAACCAGAGAATCAAGAATGGTGAGACCCAGCAGACCATCATGGCAGAGTATGAGCAGAAGGCTCCTGCCCTGCAAAAGGCAAAGGACGATAAGATTTTCGATTTCGTAAAACAGCATCCTGATTATGAGGCTTGTGCTACTATCTTCGAGCAGTTTGATGATGTCAGCAAGATGGAGAAACTGCTGGGCTTGCTCTCTGAGAATGTGAAGAACGGCAGAATGAAGGCTTTCTACCAGCCAATGATTGATATGGCTAAGAAGCGTGCTGAGGCTGAGGAGAAGGCAAAGAAGGTGCAGGCTGCCGGTGTTGAGGCTCCTGACTTCACGCTGAAGGATATTAAAGGAAATGATTTCAAGCTTTCTAGCCTTCGCGGCAAGATTGTAGTTCTCGACTTTTGGGGTTCATGGTGCGGATGGTGCATCAAGGGAATGCCTAAGATGAAGGAGTATTACGAGAAGTACAAGGGTAAGTTTGAAATTCTTGGTGTAGATTGTAATGATACAGAGGCTAAGTGGAAGGCTGCTGTTGAGAAGCACCAGTTGCCATGGATTCATGTTTACAATCCGAAGGACAGCAAGGTTCTCAGCGATTACGCTGTTCAGGGTTTCCCTACAAAGATTGTGATTGATGCTAATGGTAAGATTATCAAGACTATTGTTGGTGAGGATCCTGCTTTCTACACATTGCTTGATGAAGTGTTGAGCAAGTAATGTTAACATAAAACAATGTCGCCCTGTAAGTGCAAAATTACATTTGCTCTTACAGGGCGATTTTTTGTTTGTTCAGTATCTTATTTCTTTTTCTTCTTCAATTCCAGTTTCGGAATCTTGATTTTCTGTCCGGCTTTTACGGTGTTTTTACCATTCAGGGCTTCTACGTAGCATTCCATGCCGGAACCTAAATAGCGAGTGCTGATCTGTTCGAGGGTCTGACCGGCGCCAACCGTAACAGTCTGGGCAACTCCTATGATTCGGTAAGCTCCTGTGCGTACGCGAGCATCCTTATCATACTGGGATGATGCTATTTTCGAAGCAGCCTTTTCTTCGGCTTTATCTTTAGCCTTTTCTTTCGCTTCAGCCTTAGCCTTTGCTTCAGCCTGCTTAGCCTTTTCTGCGTTAGCACTTTCCTCATCCGAATTTTCAGCCAGTTTTACTGCTTCTGCAGTTTTAGCCATACGGATGCTGTCTTCCATCGCTTTCTGGCGGAGTTTCTGTTCCTGAGAGAGTGGGGCGGCAACTGGTTTGGCTGGGACTTTCTTGGCTGGAGCCTGATGATACTGGTTTAGCTGCATGGCTAGATGATCGCGCTGGGCAGTCATCTGACCATAGTTGAAGGCAAACCATCCCATTCCGCCAATCAAAGCTACTACGATGAGACAGACTGCAACGACCAGATAGCGAGGAATAACAATATGATGAGAATTGGAAGATTCTTCTTCCTCCTCTTCATCTTCAGATTCATCTGATGCAGGTACTGCGGGTTCAACAACTGCTTTCAGGGCTTGCTGTTGCTGGGCTAATTCAAGCTTCTCTTGCTCCAGTCTTTCCTGCTCAAGTCTTTCCTGTTCCAGTCTTTCCTGCTCAAGTCTTTCTTGCTCAAGTCTTTCCTGCTCCAGTCTTTCCTGCTCAAGTCTTTCCTGTTCCAGTCTTTCCTGCTCAAGTCTTTCCTGCTCCAGTCTTTCCTGTTCAAGTTTCTCCTGCTCAAGTCTTTCCTGTTCCAGCCTTTCCTGCTCTTGCTTTTCTTTCTGTATTCTTTCCTGCTCCAGTTGAGCTTGTTTTAATCTTTCCAGTTTAGCTTGTTCAATAGCAATTTGCTTTGCCAGTTCGTCTTCGGCTTCTTTTTCCTTTTCCTTTTCAGATCCGTTTACGACAGCCTCCGGATTTGGAGTTGCAGTTTTTTCTTCGTCCAGAAAATCGATTACTTGTGCAGGAGCATCTTCTGTCTGTTCTTCTCCAAACTTCTCATCTATTTCATCGAAATCTACGCCGTCATTTACCACCACCGTTTCAAATTGGGCGAATGGCTTGTTCACGATTTCTTTCAGGATGTTGTCAGGCGTGAAGGTGAGTTTGTCTCTGCCTTCAATGGTGAAGCGCTCGCCCGTGTTCACATTGATGCTTTCACGGTCTTTCGTGGCCTGTACCTTAAAGGTGCCCAGCCATTTTATCTTCACCTGCTTGTCGGCTTCGAGTCCCTGGTTGCACACATCAAACATCTTTCGGATGAAGAGTTCTGCTTCCACCTGGCTCAGACCGCTCTTATCTGCCAGCAGTTTTCCGAGTGTATTTAAACTGAATTTGCTCATTGCTCATCCCCTCCATTCTTTAGTTTTTCCTTGACCGAAGCAACCGGTCGGAAACCCAACACCAACTTAGGCGGCACCAGCTGGCGCTTCTTGGTAGTAGGATTAACCACCACTCGCTCCATGCGCTTCTTCACTTCGAAGGTGCCAAAATTGGGGATAGAGACAGCTTCTCCATCCTCAAACTCGGCAATCATAGCGTCTATCGCCTTGCGCACCAACTTTTGGGTGTCTTCCTGCGAATAGCCGGTTTGCTGAGCCAGTTCAGCGATGTATTCCTTATTGTTCATATTTATTTAAGATGTAGTCAAAATTTCTTAAACTCCAGGCTATGGGGGAGAGAATGATTATTTCACCACCTTGCCATAGAGGTCAAATTCCTCGCTTGCAGTAATTTCTACCTGATAGAAACACCCCACGCGCAGACGCTTCTCATCGGCACGGATCAGAACCTCAGGGTCTACTTCCGGAGAGCAGAACTCTGTTCGTCCGATGTAGTAATCGCCTTCCTTGCGGTCGATGATAACGGTCATGGTTTTGCCCACCTTATCTGCCTCAATCTCAGAGCTGATGTCTTGCTGCAGAATCATCAGTTCGTCCAGCCGGCGCTGCTTTACCTCGGCAGGCACGTTGTCTTCGTAGTGGGTGGCGCTGTAGGTTCCTTCTTCCTCAGAGTAGGCAAAGGCGCCCATGCGCTCAAATCTCTGTTCGCGTACGAAGTCGAGGAGCTCGTGGAAATCCTCATCTGTCTCGCCTGGGAAACCAACCATCAGCGTAGTGCGGATGTGAATGCCTGGCACGCGTTCGCGGATGGCCTTCAGCAGATTGATGGTTTCCTGCTTCGTTACGTGGCGATGCATGCTGGTGAGCATGTGGTCGCTGATGTGCTGGAGGGCAATGTCGAGATATTTGCATACGTTTGGCTTCTCGCGCATCACGTCCAGAAGATCCATAGGGAACTGGTTTGGATAAGCATAATGCAGGCGAATCCATTTCACGCCCGGAATATCAGCCATCTCGCTGATGAGTTCGGTAATATGATGCTTGCCGTCAATATCTACGCCGTAGTAGGTGAGTTCCTGAGCGATAATCTGAAACTCCTTCACGCCTTCTGCCACCAGTTCGCGCACCTCCTGCAGAATCTCTTCTTTCGGACGGGAAACGTGCTTGCCGGTGATGATAGGAATGGCGCAGTAGGCACAGTGGCGGTTGCAGCCCTCAGCTATCTTGATGTAGGCATAATGGCGCGGAGTGGTGAGATGACGCTGGCCGTTGCAGGATGCAACTTCCGCCTTGCCGAGTTCCTGCAGAAGCTGCTTGTAGTTGAATTTGCCGTAGAACTTATCCACTTCGGGCATTTCTTCTTCCAGTTCCTTCTGGTAGCGCTGCGAGAGGCAGCCCATTACGTAGAGCTTTCTGAGTCGGCCTTCTTCCTTAGCCTGGATAAACTCCAGGATGGTGTCGATGCTTTCCTGCTTTGCATCCTCGATGAATCCGCACGTATTGATGACGGCTATCTCGCCCTGAGGGCGCTTGGAATCGTGAACGCAATGGTAGCCGTTTGCCTCAAACTGCTTCATCAGCAACTCGCTGTCTACGAGATTCTTCGAGCAGCCCAGGGTAATAATATCTATCTGATTTTTCTTCATTTTCTAATTTTTAAAGAGCGAGTCTACGAATTCTGTCTTGTTGAAGAGCTGCAGATCTTCCATACCTTCGCCCAGTCCGATGTATTTTACAGGCACCTTGAGCTGGTCGCTGATGCCGATGACAACGCCGCCCTTAGCGGTTCCGTCGAGCTTGGTGATGGCGAGCGAGGAGATGTTGGTAACGGCAGAGAACTGCTTAGCCTGCTCGAATGCATTCTGTCCGGTACTTCCGTCGAGCACGAGCATTACCTCGTCTGGTGCTTCAGGCATTACCTTCTTCATCACTTCCTTTATTTTCTTGAGCTCATTCATCAGGTTCACCTTGTTGTGCAGTCGGCCTGCCGTATCGATGAGCACCACGTCGGCGCCGTTTGCCTTGGCGCTCTGCAGGGTGTCGAACGCCACGCTTGCCGGGTCGCTTCCCATCTGCTGTTTCACTACAGGCACACCCACGCGCTCGCCCCAGATGCAAATCTGCTCTACGGCAGCGGCACGGAAGGTGTCGGCAGCTCCCAGAACAACCTTCTTGCCAGCCTTCTTAAACTGGTAAGCCAGCTTGCCGATGGTGGTTGTCTTGCCCACGCCGTTTACGCCTACTACGAGGATAACGTAAGGCTTATGGTCGGCAGGAAGTTCCCAGTCTGCCAGGTCATCGCTGTGATTCTCGGAGAGGAGAATGGCGATTTCCTCGCGCAGAATGCGGTTGAGCTCGCTGGTTGAAACATATTTATCGCGGGCCACACGTTCTTCGATGCGGCGGATAATCTTGACCGTGGTTTCTACACCTACGTCTGAAGTGATGAGTACCTCTTCGAGATCGTCGAGCACATCATCATCGACGGTAGACTTTCCGGCAACGGCGCGCGCCAGTTTGCCAAACACACTCTCCTTGGTTTTTTCAAGTCCCTTATCGAGAGTTTCCTTCTTTTTGTTGCTGAATAATCCGAATAATCCCATAATCTTGTTTTTTATCTTCTGCAAAGATAATGCAAACGAGCGCAATGAAAACTTGCTTTCAAATTGCCGAGTGCAGCTTATCTTCTGCAAAGATACTCATTTTTTTTTATTTTATGGCTTTTTTACTTGCTTTTTCGCCCTTTTCGAGAAAAAAAGTAAAGATTTAGAGGGTTTTATGTCATGATGGAAGAGTTTTCGCCGATATTGTGGGTTAATAAGGTTTAATAAATAATGTTGTCAGATACAAAAACAAATCGCCCTGCAAAGGGACAGAAGTGGTTTGGCTTCTGGACCCTTGCAGGGCGTTCTGTTTATTTCTTCATCATTTCCTTTACGGCTCTTTCGAGCTGGGTATCATGGCCATTGATGAAATCTTCCGGACTGTTGTAAACCTCAATGTCTGGGTTCAGCTGGGTGTTTTCGCCGAACACGCCACGCATGTCGCGGCAGCCTACCTGAGGAATACCGAATACCAGCGTGTTGTCCATCAGCGTTTCCCACCATACGGCTGTCATGGTTCCTGCTACAGGAGCACCAATCAGCTTGCCGATTCCGAGTTCCTTGTAAACCCATGGGAAACCATGACCGTTGCTGTAATCATTCTCGCAGATCATGACGCAAGATGGCTTCACCCATTTGTTGAACGGATCGCGGCCAACTACCTTACCGTGAGGTACAAACTCCTGATACTGCTTGCCGTTGAGTAGGGTGCAGAGATCATCGTGCAACCAGCCGCCACCATTATGGCGCTCGTCTACGATTACAGCGTCTCTGTTTCGGTTCTTGTCGCTCAGCAGTTCGCTGTAAACGGTGCGGAAACTCTCCGAATCCATCGCCTTAACGTGAACATAAGCGATGCGTCCGCCCGAAATGCTGTCAACGAAAGCGCGGTTGCGGTCTACCCATCGCTTGTAGAGCAGGTTGTTGAGTTTGCCCTGAGAGATAGCCTTCACCGTAACCTCCATCTTCTTGCCCTTGGCGTTTCTGATGCCGAGGCGTACATTCTTGCCAACCTTTCCGTCGAGCAATGGGAAGTAGTCCATTCCGGCTTTAATCTCCTCGCCGTCGATGCTCTCGATGATGCTGCCGGCTGTAACGCCCGTATTCTTCACATCGAAAGGACCACGCTTGATAATCTCCTGAATCTTCAGGCCGTCGCCCTGGTACTGAGGGTCGAAGAATACTCCCAGGTTGGCGGTGGTAAGCGCACTGTTCGAAGCGTAGTAGCGGGCTCCTGTATGCGAAGCGTTCAGCTCGCCAAGCATTTCGCTCAACATCTCCTGGAAGTCGAAATTGTTGTTGATGTAAGGCAGGAACTTCTCATAGGTCTTGCGGTAACCTTCCCAGTCAACACCATGAATCTTAGGGTCATAGAACTTGTCTTTCACCTGTCGCCATATGTGGTCGAAGAGATACTGGCGCTCCTCGGCTGGCTTATAATTGAAGTTAGCCTCAAAGCTGATATCCTTGGTGCTGAATCCGCTCAGATCCACCTTCTTGATGCTGCTTCCGTTGCAGATGAAGAGGTTCTTCACATCCTTGTCGGTCTGCAGGTTGCCCTGGCCTACGCCCTTCATCACGAGCTTGGTAGAGCCGTCCTTCAGGTCGTGCTGCCAGAGGTCGTAATCATCCTCGAAGGCTGCCTGGTAGTAGAGCTTGTCGCCGTCTTTAGAGAGCACAGCATCGCCCATGTGCGAAGAGTTTGCGGTGAGGCGTACGATTCTGTCGCGGCAGTTTTCGATGTCCAGCTCCAGTGGCTTTACCTTTTCCACCTCTATCTTTCCGGTCTTCTTCTGCTTTTCGTCAGCTTTCTTTTTTGCCTCTTCCTTCTTCTCGTCTTCCTTCTTCTCCTTTTCGTCCTTGTTGGCGTCAGCCAGTTCTATCTCTTCCTTGCTCATGTTGAAGCGGTTGTAGGCGTCCAGGTCGAAGAACATGATGTAGGCATCGTCTTCTGCTCCCCAGCTTCCATGACTGCGGTAACCGGCTCTGTCGCTCTGGAAGAGCATTGCCTTGCCGTCGAGCACCCATTTGCCGTTGCTGTCGCTGTAGCCGGAATTGGTCAGGTTGTGAACCTCTTTGCCGTCAGCCTTTACCAGCGCAATATCCTGGTTGTTCCAGCCGCCGTTGCCGATATAGGTTGAAAGGAGCCATTTGCTGTCTGGTGACCATTCGAAAGCGATGTCTCCATCGCTGTAAGAGTAGACGTATTTGCCATCGAGCACGGTGCGGATTTCCTTCGATTTCAGATTGACGATGCGGAGTGCTGCACGGTCTTCGAAGAAAGCCACTTCCTTGCCGTCAGGAGAGTATTGAGGATACTGCGATGTAATGCCTGTTTTCACCAGCTGCTCTTCCTCGATATCGGTAGCGTAGGTGAAGTTCTTCTCTTTCTCGTTCTTGATTTTAGACTGGTAAATCTGCCATACGCCGTTGCGCTCGGCTGCATAGACCAGGGCTCTGCCGTCTGGCGAGAAGCTCAGGTCGCGCTCCTGCTGCGGTGTGTCGGTAATGCGCTTGGTAGTGGTGTATTCTACAGAAGTTACGTATACGTCGCCATGCATCACGAAAGCCACTTCCTTGGCGTCTGGCGAAACGGAAATCTCTGTAGCTCCCCAGCTTTTAATCTGACGTACGAGGCTTGGAGCATCGTTATCTGTTGTAATGGAGATGTTCACCTTCTGAGGCTCTCCACCTTCTTTCACGGTGTAGATTTCGCCATCATATCCGTAGCAGAGCAGGTCGGCGCTGGATGCAGTGAGGAATCTTACCGGATTGCCTTTGTGGTGGGTAATCTGCTTGTCGCTTGAACTGTTGAGGCTGCGGCGGTAGATATTGAATGTGCCGTCCTGCTCGCTCAGATAGAAGAATGATTTCTCGTCTGATGTCCATACTGGCGAGCGGTCTTCGCCGGCAAAGGTAGTCTGCTTGGCAAACTTACCGTTGCTCTTCAGCCAGATGTCGCGAGCGATAGGTGATTTCTGGTGTTTGCGCCAAGGGTCTTCGTATCCCTTTTTGTCGTGGTAGAGAATGTCGCCGTTCTTGGCGATGCTGATATTCTCCATGGTGAGGGTAGAGAAGAGTTCCGGTCTTCCGCCCTTGGTGCTTACCTTATATACTTGTGGGAATGTGTTGTCGCCGAAGATGATGCTCTGGGCTGTAGGCTGCAGACTGGCAGAGTAGAGCACATGATCGTTGTCTGCAAAGGCGATAGGTGTTTCGCTGCCGCTGTTGGTAGTGAGTCGGGTAGGAGCACCGCCTTTTGCATCGATTACGAAGATGTCGAGACTTCCTTCGCGGTTAGACTGGAAGGCAATTTTCTTGCTGTCAGGGCTCCATACGGGATGTGAATCGAAGGCTGCATGGGTTGTGAGCTGTCGTGCTTCACCGCCGTTGACAGAAACACTGTAGAGGTCGCCTTTATAAGCGAAGGCGATGGTAGTGCCATCAGGCGAGATGGCTGGGTAGCGCATCCAGAGCGGATGATCTTCTGCGCTGGCAGAGAGTGCTGCAGAGAGCAGGGCTACTGAAAAGATTAACTTTTTCATTTGCGTATGTTTTATGTTTGAATATGCGTTATAAAAATCTCTTCTCTTTCGGGGCTAGAATGCTGTTTCTTGCTCCTAACGGATGCAAAGGTAGTTATTTTTTGCGATATTTAAGCATAAAAAAAGAAAAAAGTGAGAAAAAGTTTGGTGTATTCAAAAAATATATGTACCTTTGCAGCCGCAAATAAGAAAAGTGGCTGATTGCATTATTGGTTAGCTGGTTTGCGTTTTGAAAAGTGTTGGTTCCGTAGCTCAGTTGGATTAGAGCAACAGCCTTCTAAGCTGTGGGTCTTGGGTTCGAACCCCAACGGAATCACTATAATAAGCAAAATGAAACTTATTTGTACAAAAATAGCGTGAGAGAACAATAGTAGTAAGTT
>ERZ1503980.445-NODE-445-length-10165-cov-5.468645_pt1 | contig 10165 bp, 9 predicted proteins | sample MGYA00572096_ERZ1503980 | MGnify/ENA primary metagenome ERZ1503980 (study PRJEB39906, sample SAMEA3182106) | gut metagenome | biome: human; feature: gut; material: Stool; isolation source: human stools | place: Canada | collected 2013-02-26 ...
TGAGCGTGACGAAGCCCAGGTTCTTTCCATTGATACCCCTGTCAACCAACGCCTGTGTCAGAAAAGGGAAAACTAATTGCAACAAGCTTCCCAGCAACATTCCCAAGAGAAGCAAGCCCACCTGACGTTGGTAAGGCTTAAGATACTTGAAAAAGTATTTTATGTTACGCTTATGGCTCTCGCATTCCTCCTTGCGCTTACCGAAGTTCACACCAGGTATCATCAATAAAGCCATACCACAATCCTGCCCATGCACTTTGGTACTGAGCCAACAGTGCAAAAACTCCTCTTCCGTATAGCATAGTTTCTGAGAAGCGGGGTCAGCAATATAGAAACGATAGCGACCACTCCTGTATTTTTTCACCTTGTAGCAGACCACAAAGTGATTCTGGTTCCAATGGAGAATACATGGAAGCGAAGCATCATGTGCAAGCTGCTCCATGGTAATCCTTACCCCAAGCGTACGAAAGCCAAGATACTCAGCGGCCTCGCTGATGCCCAGCATCGACACACCATTTCGGGTTATATGACAATGCTGGCGCAGCATCTCCGCCGAGTACTCCTTGCCATAATACTTGGCTATCATTCTCAACGAGGTGGAACCACAGTCCATCTCGTCGAGTTGCAGATAATGAGGAAAACTTTTGCGCATAATTAATTTTTTAAATTCAAGTGTTGCCGAATCTCCTCTGCAGAGGAGAAGCAGATTTTATCCTTTTCTTGCGTAGTGATTTTTCTCTGCCCCTCAGAGTTATGTTTACCATTCATATCTCTAGGATGAGTGAGGTGAAAGAGTACTCCATCAATGGTTTTAATACGATAGTCAAGGTTCTTCCATCTCTCTATGCGTTCCCAGTCTTCCGGTCCCCAACCATAAAAATTTTCATTTTCCATGCCTGCTTTTATATATGCCTCTCTATTTGCAAGAAAAGCACCACCTCTCATATCCGTACCATAAGGAGCATGCATAAAACCTCTCAAATTCCACAACATATCAACATCACCACTCTCGATGAACATCTGACGAACAATGGGGCTCGTATCCAAAAAAATGCCATCATAAGGATAGACAAAAGTAGCCTCTTCTGTCCGTAATGTCTCCAAGGCAGAATGTACCTGAATCACAGGGAAGACAACATCGGCATCCCATATCGCCACAAATTTCTTTTGCGTATCAACAACCATGTCATTGATATACCTAGTCCTGTAAAATACGGGGTCTTCGTCTTGTATGAACTTATACTCCACATCGGGAGGCAACAGACGCTCCAAAAATTGATTGTTGAAAGCATCAGCTTCCCATACTTTTATGTCCAAAGAAAAATGCGTCTGTAAGTATCTTACCACGGAAAGAAGATTCTCCAATCTCACCAACGATTCCACTCTCACAGGAATCAATACAGCGAGGTCATCCATATCATATTTCATTTCGTCCACTTTTTATTGAATCCAACAATAATCTTATGCCACAATACCCATTAAGAGAATAATACTTCTTCATAAAACTTACATCATTTTGGAAGCGCTTCCAAAACAAAGAACTTTCCAAACGGTCCTCAACCCTTTCCAAGTCTATACTTATAGAATTGTTAGAATACCTATTATATAAAAACATCAACAAAACCATTCCTGATATTCCATTGATTGGTAAAATGCTCATATCATACATATCCTTGGTGAAAAGTCCTTCCATATCAACGCTTTTCTTTAATCTTTCTACATACTGCATCCATTCAATATCATCTGTAACCTGTGCAACAAGCGAGGACACAAGATATAGGCTATATCTATTCGGATTCAATATGGGTACCAATGAAAACAGAAACATTTTCATCTCTTTGAATATTCTGTCAATTCTAGGAACACAAATTCCAAGCCTACGTATTTCCAAGAGTACAAAAAGAAATGAAATCAATCTGTCATGTATCGTAAACGGAATAGCCTCGCTAAAGAAATTCACAGGTCGATTTAGATAGATTTGGTTGAACAGTGCCTTAATTAATCTCAGGCACAATTCTTTTTTATAATTGTCTTTCAATTCGTTATATCTAATAACTTCATATACCAATATGTCAACTTGGTATAAGAAATCATTATCTTTAATATCCATATCTAGAGTTTTTACAGCAACCTTATAAACATAATTATCCATACGAGACAACCAAGATATGGAAGTATCCTCTACATAATTGTTCTTCATTAGGAACGACAATCCAAGCGAGAGCCCCATCACCCCATTATCAAAGTCAATACTTTTTACAGACGACACCTTCTGGACTATTTGCACCAATAATTCCTTAGCTGTTTGGTAAGCTAAGCTATCCTCATCATGATTGCTGCTTACATAAAAGTAAATGCAAGCCCCTAGCTTCCCATGAAACAGCCCCAGAGTCTTATCCTCCAGGGCTATTTTTCTTATTTTTTCATCGAAATCCATATTGCTATTTTTCACTATCAAAGTTAAACGCATTCCGTCCCATTCTAACTTGCTTTCCTCCATGCAAGTACAATCTCGCACTGAAAGACAAATAAGGACCATAATAATTGTTCTTGGAATTATGGCTGACACTTGTATAAAATGGCAAGTTGGTCTCCGAGCGGTATCTGCGCTTGAGAATATTCACAGGAGTTTTTGCCGTCAGTAACGTTTCCAGTTTTCCCTTTATGAAAGAGCGACTTAACACCAACTTAGCACCATCCTCACGATCTTCAAATTTTCCTTGCGTGGTCGGGGTCTTTGCATGTTTGAACTCATAGGCAGCCTGCACGTTCAGTTTTATAGGAGAAATCTTATATCTCACCTGTAAATCTAGCTCATAAATTTCCCCAGTATTACTCTTTTCGTCATCTTTTCTCACTGCGTCATGAGTATACCAAAGACTACCTCCTGCATATAAGTCGCCTATTAGTTTGTAATTACCTGACAATCCTACAGCCGTCCTGCGCCAATCAACATTAGCATAGCTCTCTTTTACCATTCCATTTTCCATTTGGCTGTAATACGGGAGGCTATTCATGTCCTTGTTGAGAAAATTAACAAAAGACAGCGTTATCACCTTGTCTACCTTCACCACTGTATTCAGATATTTCATAATCGAAGGTTTCAAGTTTGGATTTCCAGAACGCACCATCCATGAGTCTACTTGATATTCCGTGGCAGACAATTGATCCAAATTAGGATACATCATTGAGGCGTGGTAACTCCCCCTGACCGTGACATTATTCCAAGGCTTGTAAAACAAGCGTGCCACACTTCCCCATGAGTAGTTTGAATTTTTCCCATTGTCGCTTTTATCAGAGCTTCCCATCCACAAGACTCCACCTGTGAGAGAAAAATTATGAACTGGATGCCATGACAACATTGATATTACGAAATGGCGAACATTTTGGGAACTATAGGTGGAATTTCCCGTATCCCGATTCTTATCATTGTATTTTCTCCATGCGACATTATAATCAAAGTCAAAATCCAATGATTTGAGTATCGGAAAGCCCAAACTTACATCGTAATAAACATGTTTCTTGTCACCCAACGTTGGTTGGGAACTCAATGTAGCATCCTCAAGGTAGCTTCTCCTTTCCTTAATAGTGTAATAATCATAAGTGAGGTCACTGCTGATAGAGATGTCCTTACCCAGTTTGCCCCGGTAAAACACTCCTACATTATAATCATCGGAGTAATACTTATCCTTGTTACACTGCACATATCGTCTCATTTCCCGGGAATCGTTTTCCGTGATGTTATACAAGGTGGAATCCTTTGACTGAACGAAGGAACCTTTAGCTTGTGCAGAGATGCGCTGGTTTTTACTTAACAGATATTCCACCCCAAAAGAGAGATTGTATGAAAATTTGTTATTATATCCATTTGGAGAACTTAAGTCCATTGGTTGCGACTTCTTTTCAAAATGTTCACCGTATTTTCTTTCAAAGTCATAACTTTCCCATCTAGTATTATTAGTCATAGCTGAAGACAGGCTCAAGGACAACTTGTTGACACTATAAGTATATGTTCCCCCCACTTCTTCCTTGTTCATGTCATTCTTTCCATAGCTTAATGTCGTATATGGGGTAAGTTCCCATCCTATATAGTCGTCATATAGGGAAATATTGATTAGAATGACCCTTCCTTCATATTTTCCTGTGGGATTATGTATTATCTCTACTTGCTTAACACGTTTGGGATTAAGGCGCATGGCATAATTTCTATCTCTCTCCACTTGATTAACCAATACGACAATATCCGTTTGTCCATCGACACGCAAATTATCATTTTCCCAGTCTCGTAACACGCCCGGAATTTTTTCTAACAATTGAGCACTGCTAGAAGTTCCTTTTCGCAAGGAATCAGTTATGAGGTATATATCTTTGTCATAGCTTTGTCTTCTGAGGCTGCCCTTTACTGTCACCTCACCTAAACTTATGCCAAAGGTATTCAAGCAAATGTCTCCCAAATCCTCAGGAATCCCTAAACTGTCGTTCTTGACAAAGGTTTCCATTCCCACATAAGACACAGAAATCTTAGTTGCTCTCTTTGGAGTAGATACAGAAAAAGTGCCATCAAGTGCTGACTTTCCACCACCAATGAAAACATTGTCATTGAAGAATTGAATTGTAGCCTCGGATATAGCTTGTCGATTATCCATTGACATTACCTTACCATGGTAATTTTCCGCCATAGCGATACCTTGCCACCAACATACTAAGAGTAATAATGTTAAATATTTCATAAGTTGTTATATTTAGAGTTTAACATACAACGGGAACAATAGTCTAAAATAGAATATTCTATTCTTTCCAATTGTCCATTTGGACACTTGAATGGGATTCCTGCAGACAGGCGTGTGTCTCTTTTGGAAGGACATTCAGCTGTACAAACTGGATAATAATGACAATCTTGACAAATCGAGTTCTGCTTATTCCTTTCTTGCTTGAAGGTAGGAAATGTCTTCCATTCTGTTTCACCGTTTTCATCAATGACTCCTCGGGCTTGCTCCTCAGAATAATTATCACAGAAATCTACCTTCCCATTATAATATATTGTCTCAAAGTGTTCTTTCTCTGCATAACATGGAACAAAACTTCCACCATACGACAATCTAAAACCGTTTTTGGCAAACTGTTCCAGTAAAGGTCTTAATTCTGTATTTTGTATATCTTCCACACCCTGGGTCTGCCAGATTCTTTCTAAATCAACACGAATCCTTCCTCGTAACTCTTGAGGAATCGCTTGGCAAACCTCCTTCACCAAGTGTAATTCCTGGAGTTTTTTCTTGGAATAGTTGAATCGTAATGTCACAGAAGCACTTTCATTAAATTCTAGCAACTGCTTTATATTGGTCAAAATCAAATCAAAAGAAGACTTGTTGCCATTATCCCTTTTAACCTTGTTATGGGATTCCCGCCCTCCATCTAAAGTTATCTGAAAATGATTGATATGGCAAAACTTCAATGACACAATAGTGTCTTTATCAAGCAAAGCTCCATTTGATGTCATTTGTCCCTCGAAATCAATTCCATGGCGCATGCACCATTGATAAAGAAAAGATGATATATTCAAGACTTCTTTTTTTTGCATCAAAGGCTCACCACCAAACCAACACAGGGTATATGATTTAATATTTCGATTAGTCAAGTACAGACAGATGTGCCTCTTTATTCTTTTGACATCCAAAGCAGTCAGTTCTGTCTCATGGTGTTTTTGGGTACAATACCAACAAGAGTAATTACAATTATATGTTGGTATTATTATGGTCTGAAAACGATTTGAATTAATATACTTTTCTTCTTCAGCCCTTACAATTTCCTTTTCATCCACAGAATCTTCCAACAAAAATCCTCCAGCTCTCATTTTTTTTAGGAAGAAAGCATACTGAGGAGAACTTACATTATTTTGGGAAGCCATATTTTTTAAAGATTGTACATACACATCTCGCTTGGAACGTGGGATTGTTACAAACTGCATAGTCACCCCATTAAAAATAATGGAAGTATTCTCGTCAAAGTCTAGAATATAAATATAATTACTCAATTTCATAAAGACACAATTTGTATGCCAATAGCATCAAACTTCTATTCAGAATTTTGAGTGCTATTGGCATATACATTTTAGCAATTGAAGTTTTGCTCACATTTACTCTCATTGTAAATGTAAACATCCTTGTTACCACCTAAAATTTCCGACATGTCTGCCTCATCGAGCAAACCCTCGTCAAATGGCTGACAGCCATCGACTACCAAAGAATTTAAATCTACCATAATGAAAAAATATTAAATTAACAATACCCCAAAAAGGGATTTTCTTGAAATACACAACTATGCAATTTTTTAGCCAACCTACCTGCTACATCCCAACATGTTTTGTCGTTCCACAAGATGGAGTTTAGCATCAAGAAATAGATTGTAGAGTTTACTTCCGACTGTTTCATCTTGCAAAGCCCATCACTATATAGATATTGCTTTAACTTGTCGCAATCCTCTCTTAGCCTATCAAAAGTTTGCTTGCTATCAGAATAGACATCTCCGATAGGTACTCCTCCGAACTCTTCAATTTTCGAAGATAAATTATACTTTTCAAGATATTTCTCGAACTGCATTTGGCTTGTGGTACTCCAAGACCGTATCGGTTGAGTATGCCTTGCACCTATTGAATCTATTATAGCCATATCTTTGTGGTTTGAACCAATAAGAACTGACCAATGATATTCTATTCCACACCAACGAACATGAGCCTCAAAAGTTGGCAATACAGCCTTTAGAGAGTCTCTAGAGAAACATGGCATCATCATCTCTACAAAATTCGTGTAGCGAAGAATGTAAAAAGGATGGAAAGCCGTATGCTTATATGTATAATAGGACATTACCAAAGATGGTTGAGCTATCTTCAGTTGATACTCCCTCATCATAGAGAATAGCCTATTTACATCCTCTGTACTTATCACAATATCATCATCCAGCAAGAAGAAATACTCATATTTCTCAAAAAGTTCAGGATGACGATGAAGGTAACGATAGATCATGTCCATCTTATAGCCAGCATCACAAGCTACGAAATCTGAATCATTACAAAACTTGTTATAGGAACCATCATAGATGAGTAAGTGCAAGTCGAAGTCGGCATCACCTTTTAGTAACTGGCGATGCAAGCTGTCCTTACCAACAGGAACAAACACGGCATTCTTCTTGTATGACCCATCCAGTCTTACTTTTTCCTCCTTGACAGGATGAAACAGATAGTTTTTCCTATCATCAGGCAACACTGGGGCAATACGCATTGAAGTATCGTCATAAAACTTTGCATTGTTTTCTGGACGCACAAACGTCCCCTCCCCTCCAAAATCCTCTAAGAGAAATCCCTTATTATATAATAAGGTAGGAAGAAGTACTTCGTAATGCCCCATCCAACCTATTCTTAAATGGGCATCAATACATACTAATGCCTGACTAGACAAACGATATATAGGATTGAATGACTTCAATAGTTTTTCCTCTGCTATGACTTCATTGCCTGTTTTAAGACTTGTCCACCAATACCAAGTAGGATTCTCTGCCTTTGTTTCAATGACAGAAGACAGGAAATCAGATGTACACGAAGCAAAACTGCCAAAGAAATCTTTCCATTCACCAGAAAAACGGACATCGTCCTCCACTAGCCAATAGTAATCATAACCTTGATTCTCCTTATAGAACTTTAATAAGGGAAAATGGTTGCTACCAGGCACCAGCTTACCTCTCTCTATTGGAGTATATCCCAATTCTTTCAGAACATCCGAAGTAAAGACAAACAGGTTCTCGATATTTTGCAAAGATACAGGCAATACATCTCCTTGCTGATGGTATGCAAAATACACATCAGCCATCCCTTGCAGGGATTGTTCCAAAGCATGAAAGGCACTTAATGTCCATTCATTGCTTTTGGTTGTGAGATATAATACTGCCTGTTTCATCTTATCTATTCTATTTTTATTGTTAAAGACTGATTACACCCTTATAGGATACATCATTCATCTGTATCAAAAGTTCGAATTGTCCATATTTTTAATTCATTTTTTCTTTTTGCTTTCTCAAGAAGAACGTATCTTCTTAGGATTATTGCTCTATAATAACGAAAGCTGATATTAAGAGCTCTATTTACTATCTGGGGACGATTTTTCAGCTACTCATAAGAATTATCGTATATAAGCACGTGCAGGTCGGAAGTCAGCATGTTCTTTGAAAAATTGACGATGCAAGCAATCCTTCCCGACAGACACAAATACTGCGTTTTTCTTTAGAACGATTCTTTCAAGCATAGCATAGAATTATTAATTCATAAAGTAATATTACTAATAAACATCCGTTTCCCTTGAAACAAGATCAGTTTATAATCACCTTTCAAATCTGAAGGAATTTCTTGTTGCAGAACATATTCTGGAATACTCTGCTCAAAAACGACATCTCCATCTTCGTTTTCCAACCTTATTATATATGATGGATGAGAGTCTGAAAAGAAAAGCTCATATTCATCTATTGCAACATTCGGCATCATCATAATTGTTCTCTGAGATTTGTCTCTAGGATTTTGTGTTGGATCAACATTATTTGCCGTAAATATTAGATTTCTTTTTTCAGCAAAAGAAACCTGTGGGTATTGTGCCATTAATACAAACAGCAGAGTTGTATAAAAAAAGATTCGTCTCATAACTTCATTTTTTGGGAGCAAAGATATAAAAAATAAAGTTATGAGGCGAACCTCTTGATTACACATTTTACATTTATCGCGAAATCCAGCTAATATAAAATGTTAGAAATGAAAGCCTTATGTATCATATTACATTTTTTACACTGATGGCAATTATATCCTCCAGATATTGGCATCAAGGGTTTTGGCTCCGCTTTTACCAAATAGCTTACTGTTGATTTTCGAACGGATATTGGTTATTTGCTGCGACCCGACACCCAATAAAAGTGACAGCTCAGAAGGGATAAAATGTAGTTTTACCAATATGGCTACAAGATATTCCCTGTCTGTTAATCCTTTGCCCGGAGCAGAAATGAAGCGAATGAAATCAGGCTGTTGCTTTTCGACCAATGATTTCAACTTTTCCCATTCACTATCTGATATCTTGCAACTCACTCCATTTGCCTGCGCATGGAAATGATTCACCAGTTCATTATCAAGCAAACTAATCTCCGTCATCCAGTTCTCATTTTCGCCAACCTGATGAAAAGAATTCAGAGCCAGATTCATCTGCTGGATTTCCTGTTCTTTCTTCTGCCTATATTGTTCAAAATTATTTTCTATCATTTTCAAATCGGCAACAGAACGTTTATACTCATCAAGCACCTTATTATAGTCTGCGTTTATTCCAGCCAATACAGCCTTTCTCCGCTTCATCTGCTTGCGTATGTATAAAAAGACAACAACTGAAACAAAGATCAAGACAACGACACCCAAAGCCATAGATAACCACAGCAGCTGATTCTCCGTCTGTGCTTTCAAAGCTCGCTGCTGGTAATGCTGATAATCATACATGGATTGTATATTATACATAGACTCCACAGTGCTATGCCTATAGGAAGAATCATTGGCATTGACAAACAGCTGGGCATACTTGGATATGGAATCAGGAATCCCCTTGAGCTGATAAGCAGTATGTAATCCTCCATAAGCCGCCTCTTTATGAGTGAATGTAATATGGTCTGCCGTAAGTATCTTACGGAAATAGCCAATTCCCTCATCCACCTTGCCTATGCCGCAATAATATCTACCTATATTATAATATAAGAGTTCACTACCTCTACGAACCTGACTTGGGGTAATAAACTGATCTGCTTTTTGCCGCATCATCTGGATATAATAACCAGCACGCTTATAGTCTTTCCTGTTAATATAGACATCTATGATAGCATTCAAACCATGATACATTTCAGAACCCAGCGCGTTTTTCATGCAGAAATGATGAGCATTGAGGGAAATACTCAAGACTGAATCCGAATTTCCCAAATTATAATAACCGCTGGCTTGCGTACGATAAGCAGCAACTGCAGCCAATGTATCCTTAGCCAACCAGGCATATTTAGCAGCAAGTCTTGTTTCCTTTATCGTCATCAGAGGGGAAGATCCTACACTACCTTAATTCCGCAACACTTTGATTTAACTTTATTTATAAGTTCCTGAGCAACA